>Ga0247770_1000056_pt1 | contig 92362 bp, 83 predicted proteins | sample UWRJL136409B6_FD_179943 | JGI IMG/M metagenome (GOLD analysis project Ga0247770, IMG submission 179943) | Plant litter microbial communities from Arlington Agricultural Research Station in Wisconsin, United States - UWRJ-L136-409B-6 | ecosystem: Environmental > Terrestrial > Plant litter >...
CCCCCCGGCCCTACAAAGTTCCAGTCTCACCATCCCCACTCGATACTAGCTCCTTGACCCCCATCACACCATCCCTATTCGCCCTCCACACCCCTTCCTCCCCTTCAAACTCCTCCCTCTTCCAAACCTCTACGCGCGCCTTGCACTCCTCCAGCGCTTCCTCTCCCGCTCGCCACGCCGCCTGGCGATGTGGGGATGACACCGCAATGAGGATGCTTTCCTCGCCGATCGGAACGGGCCCGAGGCGATGGATCATGGCGATGCCGTTGAGGTTGTGTCGCGTGCGGATTGTTGAGGCGATGTCGAGCATGGTTTGGAGGGCCCGGGCGGGATAGGCCGTGTACTGGAGTTCTTTGACGGGCTTGCCGCCGAAATTGTCGCGGGTTGTTCCTGCCAGGGGGTTAGTGGTGATGAAGGAGGGGCGGGGTTGTGGAGGGGGTTACAGGGAAAAGGAGGCGGGCACGAACCGGCGAAGAGAACTATGGCACCTGCGGAGGGGCTGCGGACGAGGTCGATGGTGGTTTGGGCGTTGAGGTGGGATGAGGTGAGGGCTACGTAGCAGCCTTCTTGGCTTAATGAGCAGTCTTCGGTTGGTTCGCTCATGGTGATTGAGGTGGAGGGCTGAGGGTGAGAAGCAGGGGCAAGAAGGAGGGGGGAGTTCAAAAGTGAAATTGAAATTGGTAATGGGATCAGTTAGATCAGTATACAGTCGCTTGGATCTGGCCCCGGCCGGGATAAATTTCTTCATAAAGAGCTTTTATTGCTGTCGTTGCTGTATTCAACTGAAGGTGGTGATGAGTGATATGTAGACAGGACACAGTGCCAGCGACACCTGCACTGTGCTGCGCATGGGCTTGCGGTTCTTTCTCGGTCGCAACCGCCAGAGCTTTCGTTTACCTCCCCGGTCAAGTCGTCGCGACTTCGTCATCAGCCTCAACCGGCTTTCGCAGCCAGTTCTCTCAACGTCACTGGGCACACGCGAGACGTCCCGACAGTTTATTTCCCGGATAACCACTGAATATGTACGAGGGGTACGGGGGCTCCGCGTCGTCGCGCGACGGCGGCGGGTTCCGACGCGGCACCTCCCCTCGGCACCATGACGACTCGAGAGATGGCGACTACCGCCGGTCGAGGAAGGGTACCTAAAACCTGATCAGCCTGGAGCCCATGGCACATTTTTGTGCCATGTTGCGCGTCTTGTCCGTGTTCTTCATTCGAGCTAGCATGGCTAACTTGCTCTCTGCGTCGCCTGTGCAAAAGATCACTCCCGCCCGTCTGGCTCCCGAGCAACTCTAGACTACGATGACAACGACGCATATGATGAGCGCGGCCGCGGCGACCATGGCGAAAACTATGATGGGATCGAGGATAAAGATGTGTCCGCGTCCCGCAATGCCAGATACGATGGCGACAAAAACGGTCGTGGCTCAGAGAGCCGTCAGGATGGATCTCGCCCGCGGCGATCATATGGTCCTCCAGCCAAGGCGATAATACTGGGGGATGTGCCTGAAGATGCTACCGAACGCGATGTAGGCCGGCTCGTCTCCTTTCACGGTCCAGGTTCTGACCCTGTTTATTCCGTAGATTCTCTACGGCCTAGATTATGTCACCCGCGACCGCCACATGTCAACCGACCAAGTGAAGGTTGTTCGGCTTCGCCACGACCAGAATGGTACGCAATATTGAGCTCAGAGATGGCCTGCAGATACTAACACCACCCAGGTCTTAGGGTTGCCTTTGTCGAGTTCCATCGCCGTTCTGATGCCGAGTACTTCATGGACCGACATCATCCGCGGATCTCTTTTCCTCTCGAGCATAGCCGTGGTATAGACTCGGAGCCCATTGTTTTGGGCATAAGCTTCAACCGCAACCATGACGAAACGGAGCCAGTCACGGAACCGCGAAGAGACACCGAGGATTGGGATTGCATCAGGGTAAGCTTGCCGTGATACATGCTCGCATTGGTATCTGATCAGATATAGTGTGGGGCGATAAACTATCCCAGTCGGGCGTTTTGCTACAAATGCAAGCTGGAGCGACCAGGTAGGTTTCGTGCGCTGATTTGTCTCGTCTTTGTTTCTGACAAGAAGTAGAGGATGATGGCTACGGCCCAGACTACAGCATTTCCGCAGGTCCAGTTCTGACCGGAGAGACGGATGAAGATCCTCAGCAAATGCCGTCTCAATACCTTGTCGTCCGAGGCCTCGAGGGCTCTGTGTCTGAACAGGTCTTAGCGAATGGCGTCATGAAATTGTTTCGTGACGCCAGTTCTGAACGGACAAAAGACACCACAAGCTCGACAAATAAGCTCAAGTCAACAGCCCCGACCGGCGGCACAGCTGGTCTCGGTGCAAAACCGGGCTCGCTGCGTCGCGTCTTCCTGATGCGCGACCGAAGGACCAACGAGTCCTGGAGGTATGGGTTTGCCGAGTTCGCAACCGTTGAGGACGCAATGGGTGCAGCGGCGAAGTTTCGTGCTTCGAACCGGTTTACAATCGCCTCGAAGCCCGTCTTTGTTGCTTTTATTCACACGGGTGTTTTCGTACCCGTATTCGATGTGGACTCGGGTGCCCACCCGAACTTTTCGTTCACGCCGATATACAATCCCGCCGTTCGGCTGAAATACTGGGATGAACGAGCTTACCCAAGCGCTCATGTTGTTTCGACGGACCCTGCACCGGCCGCCCCAAGTTCCAAGACTGACACGAATGACGAGGCTAATAAGGCGACGTCAAAAGGCGCTCTCGGACTGAAAAGGTCCAAGAAGGACAAGGAGCCTCTCACTAGCGCTAAAGCGATTGCCATGACGCCCCAGATGCAGATGTGGGCGAAAAAGTCGGCGGAGCTGCATGGTGTCAAGAAAAAAGCAGAGGCCGATGCATTGGCTGCAGGAGACAACATGGAATCATCTGCTCCTGTTGTTGCTAAGCGCGAGGACCTCGAGGAGCTTCAACCAGACGGCCCCCTAAACCCTTATTGGAGCGACGAATACGTCTCATATGCAGATTGGGACCGGGTCGCCTGTCTTCTTTGCAACTGGGAAGTCCCAGAACAACAGCTTATAGAGGACCGTGGGCTTTCTCAATATCGCCGTGAAGATATCCTGATAGATCATGAGGTGAGAGTCCACAACCATTACAAGGACACAGAGACCAAGGAGAAGGCGGCAGAAAGGCTTTCAGAGCTGGGAAGAGAGCCACGAAGTGTTACCCGCCGGGTCCCAAGACTCAGGTCTGCCATACCACCCGTTTACATATCCTACGCCGATTTTGAAGGTCTTCGATGCCATCTCTGCAGGCGGAACTTTAGATACGCGCAGACGATATGGCGTCACGAGCAGGAGAGTGAGCTTCACAAGCGCATGCTAGCAGACCCCAAAAACAAGGAGCGCGCGACGGCGGAGCTCAGGGAGAAGGGCAAGACTCCGCGCACCATGGTCCCCGACAGCAAAACCACACAGCAGCAGAGTAGGTACCGCGACCGCGCCCGAGAGCGCCGGAAAGCTTTCAACCAGCCAAAGCAGCCTACCAAGGGTGCGGCTCCGGGTGAGAAGCGCAAGGAGCCCATCACTGCACAAGCAGAGGAGACTCCGGCCAAGAAGTCTAAGGGTGCAGACATGATGGTAAAGATGGGTTGGAATACGGTTAAGGGACTCGGTGCAGAGGGTGCGGGTCGGACCGAAGCCATCACCACAGAGGCGTACGCGCCGGGTGTCGGTCTTGGGGCGGAGGGTGGCAAGCTCGGGGACGCAAGCGAGGAGGCGGCACGCAAAACCCGGGGCAACCCCTCAGATTTCGTGGAGAAGACGCGGGATAGGGCACGGGAGAGGTATGAGAAGCTGGAGCAGCCATAGATGTTTGTTTCTCCTTCTTCCTGGGTGGTGGCAGCGTGTTGGAGCTTGTGTCAGCGCTAGACGGAAAGGCAATATACCCACTCTTGATTTGACTGGCACGTCTAGGTAACTTTGATCTCACGCGTCCACTGCATCTGTTTCTGTAACTTATGTGTTACGGGACCGGGGCATCTGTGCTAACCTGGGCAGCGTTGCCCCGCCGCGATAACCAAGGTGGACTGCCGGTCGAAGTTTGCGTTCCATTCCATCATTAGATCTGCTTGGACGCACTGTGTAAGGTCTCGTCACTCACTGGCGTGTCTTGGGCTTGTGGCTGGTGAGGCTTGCTTTGCAATGCTTGTCCTCCTCGCCGCACTGGCTGGCTCGGCCGACGAGGCAAGCATACGTCCAAAAGAGGAGAATACATCGTTGCAGAGAGAGCCACGGGGTGTTTGCTGCGTGTAGTCCATACACGCGTTAATCCGTACTGTGAAGGACTAGCTAAGCTGGGCTATCTAGGCTATCTGGGCAAGGTGGCAAGGCACTTCCGAAGCGCGAACGCGTTGCCAGCGAGAAGCCGACCAGAACAACAGGCGATTCCCCCCCCCCTTCCCATACCCGATCTGTATGGGTGTGCGTTTGTGGTTTGTCTGTGCTTCCGTCCACCGCTACATCTACCATGTGCGTACACAAGCACAATCATTCATGATTTTCAGTTCCTATTTGCCTGGCGACCAGCCTGGCTACACCGCTGCGACGGGGATACGTAGATAACTTATCGCACAACTGGCAGCGACGGGAAGTAGCAAACGGCGTGAGTGGGAGATGGGTTGCCCTTGCTGGGAGATTGGCTTCGGGGACGACCCGTGGACCTCCAGCTCCGCTCCCCAAGAGAGGTGACAGGAGTGGGTGGCTTTGCCCCGTCGAGGGGCAATCTGAGACGTGACAAACCAAAGTGATTTGACTCTCATCTTTCCCACGCAACGCCTTCACATAAGAAGCGGGATGCCTATTAAGATTTGATCTAATGAAGTAGGTAAGCATAAACGACGCTTCTCTGTATTTTTGGTGTAAAATAGGCATTAGCATGGTTGACGGTGGAGAAGTCTAGCTGCGCACCGTGTAAAACCCAAAGACGGATGCGATGCCCGAACCTCCATCAACGATCCAGGCCGACCTGGAACTGCCTCCAGGCTCCTGGGCTCGCCGACGCAGCACCCGATCAGATCTCGGAGCGAATGACCCCCCGTCCCCTTTCCCCTTTCCCCACTCCCCACTGCGCCCACAGGCTACAGGTCACTTCTCTCGCCGAGCTCCACGAGTTCGCTGCATCAGCAAGGGACGCCCGTACTGCTGCTACTGTGAGGTCCTCGGTTGAGGCCTGTCCTCAGGTTAACGGCCATACCCTGTACAAGTGACTAGAGCTCTAAGCAAGGTATCAAGGGGATTTAAAATCTCTCTCGGTCCCTGCCGCGCCTCGAGACTTCGATATTATCGGAGGGAGTTACCGACGCGGCGGACACGACCAGGCAGCGTATTACGTGCGAAATCGACGATACCGGCGTTGCAGTGGCTGGCGAACTGCAGCCCTCGACTTGCACGGAGCGAGCATCCCACTCGGGTTCTGGTCAGATCAGCCCGTACCGCCACTACTCCGGGAGAGAGCATCCCACGAGCGGTTCACACATCACATCACCCGCCACAGCGCTCCGATTCCCTCGCCGCTCGTGTCTGATTCCCCTCTCACCCCTTCACCCGTGCCGAATCCTACAAACTTGGCCAAGGCAGTTGAACAGAAGACTCGCTCTCGCTCTCACCACCACACACCGCACACTCCACCCTAGTCACCACGTTACAGCAGCGTCCGTCGGCTACATGGTGGTAACCTCGGCCTGTGAGACGCCGCCCGACATATTGCAGTTGCGCTGCTTTGTAAGCGCTGTAGGCTTGGAAAACCCGGCACCTGGGTGCAATCACCTCCGCTCTGGCAATTGCCTCGTGGAACCATCGGAACCCTGCCTAGGCCTTGGACGCTGAGACCGACAGTGCAAAGATACACAAATGCACACAAGGGGGGAGGGCAATCCCGAGTGCGGCCAATCCCCAGCCCGACCCGCATTCCGCAGTGCCCTCCTACTTGAAGGTCCCCTCGCGCGCCCATGCTGCCCTCCCACGCCGACATGGACAGTCGCGCGGGGCCGCAGCAGAAACAGAACAATGACTCGGCCATCTCCGTAGCAGCTTTAGTCAAACCACCTTCAGTCGTAATCCCGGGCCCCGAAAGCCACACCCTGAGACCAACTAAGAAGAGGCACAACACTTCCATACCGCCCGAGCACGCTATATCGTTAATGTCCATCGGGTCCTTTACAGAGTCATTCCCAGGCGACCGGTCAAAGCAGGAAGGGACCTACCTTGCCCCATCGGACCACCCTCAGCCCGATGACGCCATGATACGCACCTCGGTCCGCCTACTCGACGGAGAGCCCACCCTCCGCCCCTCCACAGTAAGCATAAGAAGCCTCTCGACCTCGGCCGCGACATCGCTCTCGCCATCACCCACGTTCTCGGCCATGTCTGCAAGTTCCTCGCCCATACACTCGACTGACTTGCGCGGGAGCCTCTCGCCGTCGTATAGCTTCTCGGGGGCGTCGCCGGAAAGCACGCCAAACTCGGCGGGACCTAGCACACTGGGCGTGATAGAGAGCGATGAGGATGCCGAAGAGCGAGAGAGGCGGCAGGAAGCCCAGGCAGCGGTGGAGCAGGCCGGGGAGGGCGGCAGCATTGTGGTGGATAGCGACGAGCTGGATGCTGGATACGAGTCGGGCAGCGCTACGTTGGCGTCGACCACTCTTGCAGAGAGCATGCGTGATTACATTTTCGAAAACGGACGACGCTACCATCGTTTCCGGGAAGGCCGATATAACTTCCCAAACGACGATGTCGAGTACGTGCTTTGTGCTCCATTTCATCTGACAGACTTTTTTTGACAACGAGAGCAGGCAGCAGAGGGAGGATATGAAACACGCGATGGTGAAGTTGCTGTGTAAGAATCAGCTCTTTTTCGCACCTATTGGGCGAAATCCCCGGCAGATCTTGGATATTGGTACTGGGACGGGTGTCTGGGCCATTGAGAGTAAGTTGGCCTGCATTGCTGCAAAGGGAAGAGGCTGACTGTCTGGGCCAGTGGGTGATTTGTTTGACGGCGCGAGTGTTCTCGGTGTTGATCTAAGTCCTATCCAGCCGGAATGGCTGCCTCCAAACGTGAGGTTTATGGTGGATGATGTTGAGTATGTGTGCCGTCCGTTTGTATGTGAGAGTTTTCTGACATGACTCGCAGGAGCCCGTAAGGAATATTACCATCCGAGAATATGACGGAGTGAACTAACAATGAAAAAGGTGGTTGCATCCCAGGAACCATTTTGACTATATCCACTCTCGCCACACTGTCATGGCTATCAAGGACTGGCCACGCTTGATGAGAAGGTCCCTAGAGTCAGTTAACAATGGAGTTTGGAGGTAGGTCATTTTAGCTGACGGTGGATTGCAGACATCTACGGCCAGGCGGTTGGTTTGAGCTCCACGAGGTCTACCATTGCCCAATCTCGGAAAACGGGCCCCTACCGCCATCCCATCTTGTGGCGCAATACTGGAACCTTATCAACGAAGGCCTCACAAAACTGGGTGTCCAGTTTCACGCCGTGGCTGATGGGCGAATGAAGACGATGATGCAGGAGTGCGGCTACGTCAACGTGCAGGAGCGGGTACTGCGGATTCCCATCGGAACGTGGCCGAAGAACAGGGTGCTCAAAGCGGTCGGGCTGCACTGGCGGACTATCCTCCTGGAAGGCATCCAGGCCATAGCGCTGGGGCCGCTGATACGTGGCTGCGGCTGGTCGCGTGAGCAGGTCGAGCTGTTCTTGATCCAGGTGCGAAGGGCCTATCTCGACAACGACTGTTTGGCCTTCATGCCCCTGCACATTGTATTTGGGCAAAAGCCGACGACGAATTGTTGAGGAGGCTGGGCTGGGAGGCTGTTTTTTTTCTGTACTGCTATGGTACCACCCCTATTGCGTTTCTCCAGATACGAATCAAAGAGATGTCGTCGTTGCGGCTCAAAATGAACCGGTGGGCCGAAGGATCAGGAAGTATGCAACAGATAGCCCGGCGGTCGCCCCAACCGTGCGTTTAAACATATCCCGGGTATGGCACCCAGGCCCTTGGATTGTGATTGGCGTCCTTCGTCCTTCATGCTCAAACATTGCATCTCCGTCCTGATCGTGATTGTTTCTTGGTTCCCTCCCCCGCGCCAAGAAAGGTAGAATTTGAAGGGCAGAATTCTAGGTAGGGTTAGGGTACAATGCAAGTATTCCAGGCCAATGTCGTGCATTCGAATCCCGAGCTAGAGGCTGGTGCTGCAGGGATTGTGGCGACGGCTGTCAACTGTCAACAGCAAGCCACGGCAGCAGTGGGCCAATCGCCAGTTCCCGAAGAAGCGAGCCGTCCAGAGCTGGTCAATTAGGTGATGGATGCCCCTGACGGTTGGTGCGGAGGTCGCAGAATGGCAGAAGTGCAACAAAATATCCAGGACCTCGGGTTGCCGTTACACGGCCGACACGGAGCGGCCGTCGACGGGACCCAATCGTTGGCGCTGCCGAGTAGAGACGCTGGCTGAGAGGGCAGGCTGAATCTGATGGTGTTGGGGCGTCGAGACATTGCCCAGGTGATGAACGACCGACACCCGACTCCGGATGATGAGCTCAGTTCTGTTCAACCCCAAGCCAGAGGGAGGTGTCTTCCCACATTGCCCGTTTTGGAAAGCAGCTCCTGACCGGCGCGCGGGGTACCCACTGAGCCACCCCCATCCCCTCGGTCGGTCCCACTCCCGCTCACACTCGCCCGCTCGGGAGCCGGCTCTGTGTGTCTCGCTCTCGTCCAAAGCCCGCAGTCGCCAAAGCCGGTCACGTTCATCACCCTTTGAGTCGGAGCACGGCTTGGCTTGGCTTGGCTCGGGTCGGTACGCGCTGAAGAAAACCCCCCATCGGAAACCGGGATCTGTTGTCTCTCGGTCGCCCAGGCATGTCCTTCCCCTTATCGATTGGGGGCGCCCTATCACCTATCACGAAAATACCTAGAGTTGGTGCTGTCATGCAGAAGCTCGCCCAAAACAGCGCGCCGGGCCGGGAGCGGGTGGGATCTGCCCGCTCTCGACCATTCAGTGGCCATCTCGTTTGCGCCCCGGAGCGCAAGGCCGGCTCTCACCCAGTAGCGCTAGCTCCGCATGAGTACGTCTGGGCCGGCATAGTATCTGCATGCTGCAGCTGCATGGAACCAGTGACGGGGTTGTTGGAAATCTTGGGATGATGCCGCTAGACACAAATGGTGATCACGGTTCTAGTTAGCTAAGCTACAAGCTACAAGCTGATTCCCTGGCCTGGCGACCACGACCCCACGACCAGGACCTTGCTCCGCCTATTGTCTGCGATGCCGTGCATTGTCTCTGGTGGGCATTTTCCTACTAAAGACGGCGGCCGGCCCCCTTCTTCGTCCGATACCTCGCCATATATATTGCTCGTATATTACGCCCTCCCAGGAGTGTCTCGGTTGACATTGTTGGGAACAGACAGCACAGCTAGGACGCCTACCCTCGCCTCGCCTCCCACCGTCCGGACGCCTTTCCACCTCCTCCATCCACCCCTGCAGCGAGACCCGAAAGGACCTGCCCGATTGCTCCTGGACACCCAGCGCTGCGGTTTGACAGACAACACACTCTCGTTCGATTCGCCGAGAAGAAGAGCCAACGCGCCGTGTGCAACCACAAGCGTTACCAACGACCCGGACCCGGGTGAAGCGTGTTGAACCCCAGATCACCGCCCCGGCGAGACGTGTGACTTTTGGGTTCTTTTGGCAACTTACACGCTGTCGTCAGCAACCCACCTCACCGCACTCGCGGGATCGGGAGCGGGAGCGGGAGCTAGCCATCATCGCGCCCACTCGGCCGGAACTCTTATCTCGGTGTGTTTGTCTTGTTTGTGGGAGAGAGGTAAGGTATTTCACTTTGTTTCAACTATATCTCCCCCATGTTTTGTTCTCAAACATGAGGGTCCCTGTCTCAGCAGCTGCTGCGTGAGGAATTCTGATGTTGGCCCCTCGACGAACCATGCTCGGCCGCGATTTACCTGCTCGGCGCCGGCTCCGGTCTTCCGTCGCTACCCCTTTGACGGCCACTCCGTCCTCTCCGAGTTTTGCTGACCATTCGCCACGCCCGCGTAGCTCGACATTTGGACTGAAAACATTCCTGAGGCCCTTTTCCTGCCACTGCAGTCTTGTTCCCGGCCCGCACGCCAGGGGCATTTGTAGCTTTTCCCGTCAAGCTCCTCTTTCCCCCCCTCCTCCTACTTCTCCCCCCGGGTCTATCGATCAAAGCCAACATTCGGTCAAAATCACGAAGATGGCCAAACTCAAGTTGACTTCCTGGCTGGGCTCAAGCCACTCCCCAGGCACTGACGCAGAGAAGAAAAAAGAAAAGCGCCGGCCTTATGTGCCCTCGCCATTCGGCCGCCGGGGTTCTGAAACCAACGGAGTCAGTAACCAAGCACCGGTGGCCAATTTGGTCACTGTCGAGCCCCCTTCGCGCATGGTTGCCCTGGCACAGAAGATCACAAAGGACACGGAGAAGCTTGAATCCTATCTGAAGGCGAACAACCTGCCGGCACTCAGTTTTGATGTCGATGTTCCGGCTGATTTCGCCAAACTACCCGAGGATGTTGCAAGGAGCAGACAGGATATCATCTTCGCATCAAGGGAGCTGTCGCTCCTCGCGCATGGTCCTCGGGAGTCGCTGAGATGGGGCGTCTGGGAGTTTTTGGATGTCCTAGCACTCCAGATTATCAATCATTATGGAATAGGTGAGTCTATTTACACGAGGTATATGCCGCCGAAATACTGACCTCCCGCAGCAAAACTCTTTCCCATCGGTGCGAGCATCCCTCTCGAGGAGCTGCAGGCCAAGACGTCCTTAGATCCTGTCAACCTTGCCCGCTCCCTCCGGCTAGTCATGACCAAGGGCATCTTCCGTGAACCCCATCCTGGTGTCATTTCACACACGGCCGCGTCCCGCCTGCTCGCCGAGGATAGCGATATGGAGGCCTGGATCGGCTTCAACGCGGAGGATATCTTTCCTGCATCTGCTCACGTCCTTGAGTCGGTCAAAACTCATCCGGAAGCCACAGAGGTTATGCGATCTGGCTTTTGCTTCGCTTTTGACACGGTAGACAAGGAGCCCATGTTCGTCACATTCGGCAAGAACGCGGAACGAGCTCGCCGCATGGGCAAGGCCATGGTAAGCCTGACAGGCGGTGTTGGGTACGAGATGTCATATCTCATCAATGTAGAGGGCGGTGGCTATGACTTTAGTGAGATCGATGCTGCTGGTGGTACCTTTGTTGACGTTGGTGGGTCCGTCGGCTTCGTCTCTGTCGAGCTGGCGAAGCAGTATAAGAACATGAAGTTCGTGGTGCAGGATATGCATAAAACCATCGCCAGCGCCCCGAATCCGATATGTGACGACACCCAAGTCGCGGAGCGGATTACCTTGCAGGGGCACGACTTCTTCAAGGAGCAGGTGGTGAAGGATGCGGATGGTATTCAGTCACCTCCCGACGGTCGCGAAGTTTGCTAACTGATGTTCCCTAGTCTATTTCTTCCGCTGGATCATTCACAACTACTCGACGCCGTACGCAGTCAAAATTTTAAGGAACCTGATCCCGGCGCTGAAGCCTGGAGCTCGCATCATTATCAATGATCACTGCCTGCGAGAACCCGGGCAAGAGGACCCGTGGGACGAGTCCCTCATGCGCCGCATGGACATGGTTATGTGGACATTGCTAAACGCCCAGGAGAGAACTGAAACCGAGTTCAGAGAGCTCTTCGAGGCGGCTAGCGACGGATTCGTGTTCAAGGTGGGTACTTTTCAAGTTTCTTATGTGTGTGACACCTACTAACAGTTTTCCTTCGTTTTCAGGGTGTGACGAGGCCGAAAAATTGCCGTATGAGCATCATCGAAGCTGTCTGGCAACCGAAGGAGAAGTAGTGTACGAAGTGACCTGCGAAGATGCTGGCTGGTGCCGCGGGGTTAGAGAGGGGGTCGATGCTGCTTTTTTTCTCTTCAAGGGGAGCTGGACAAAAAGAGTTGAGTCCCAATCATGTATATCCGCAAGTGGCGTTTTTCCATCTTTTTCTCATCGTTCTGCTATCTATCTTACGTCCAGAGGGTGTAATATCTCAATTAGTTTGGGCGGATATCCTCTATTGTAAATAAGGTATCCATCTTCTCACGCGTAGTAGTTTGTACTATCTGACCTATTAGTAATTCATCAACCAATTACAACCTACAAGACATAACTAGTCATCACCGGGGATGGGGATCAGATATAGACAAAGCCTAAGCTTACCATAAATGGTGAGCAAAATCCGATAACCTGTCACGACAGTGTCATGTCACCAGCATCCTCGGGCAATGTCTTTGAGCATCTTGTAGCATTCTGATACTCCCACAATGCTTACTCCATGATCATCGTCATTGTATCCTCGGGCCCAGGGTTCACTTTCACAACCTCCCATTAGGTGTTGGGCCGAATTTGAGGACGATGCCATGCTCCTGCGAGGCCTGCTGAGTAGATGCCATAAGCTCTCTTGGGCTCACATTGCCGCATTCTCACATGGAGTAATAATTCCCTAGGCCTTTTGGCGTTGCCATGTGTTAATATATCTGAGCTCCTACACCTGCGTTAGGGTTGAAAGCAGGGAGGTGTGGAACAAACTGTCGGATCTGGGGGGGAGACTCGGGGAGTGATTCACGCAAGCTCAGACCGTGCTTATTGATCGTGGACAATGCGATGATGGCGGAGGTAAGCCGTGTTGCATTGGAAAGAGGCCTTCCTGAGTTCTCTAAGAGGGTAACTTCATGTAACTGAAGCCTCCCACGATGTGAATGATGCATCTCTCGCAACACAAATGAAACCCCTTCACAGTTTCTGAAGGCCTTACTTGCGTTATAGGAGATGGTATTCATACCGTCGGAGATACCTGATGTGAAAATAACATAGCCTAGATTATTACATCGGTGATCTTTCTTGCGTTACGAGAGGTTTACTTGCATCACGACAGGTGATATTCATGTTGTGGGAAGCCCTGGTCATGTTTTAATAGACTGCTAGGGAATGAAAAATGATAATCTTATTACATCAAGTGCTTTATTCGCATTACAAGAGGTGTTATTCAACATTGTGGGAAGTCTTGGTTGCACTCTAAGAGCCCGTTAGAGAATGCAGAATGGTCGAGATTACATTAAAGGCCTGATTCAGGTTGGGTTCTCCAACCATTTCACATGTCCAAATAAACATTCTCCATGTTCAAGTTCAGAACTGAGGTGGGGTGTCTGCTCGTTCCTTCCTTCGTTCTGCTCCCCCGTCTTCACCACAGGCCCCCACCATCCACCCTCCTTCTCCTTCCGCCTTTTGCAAATTCTTCTACTAAGGACCTGAAATAGAACGCCCCCCACTTTCTTCTCAAATCACTTCACACCTACCAACAAAAGACAAGACGAAATAATCATCACAAAATGTAAGTCTTCATACCGCTGCTCTTGGTGGATTCAAGGACGCGGCTTCCCAATCCCAATCGGCGGTGTTTCCAAACTTGACGCCTTCCTTCTGTGCCAATCCCTTCTTCCCAGCTTCACGAGTCCCCCTCCTCACTGCGAGCCTACCCGCTGGCGGCCTTCTGCTTCTTCCAAGCACCACCTACCCTCGTCACCAACACCACCAGCACCACCAACACCACCAGCACTACCCAAACCCTGCAATTCAACATCACGAACCGAGCCCCCGGCCGCAAGTATCTGTCTTCAGATAATGGTAGCCTAGTATATTATTCGCTAACATTTTCTTTGCAGTTGAAGAAGTCGCAGTGAGCATGGCTGTCCCTCGCGCTCGGCCCGGCGGAGGCAACAAACTCCAGGCCGCCCTGGGTGAGGCCACCCTCATGATTCATTGCCCTCCCGACATTCCTTCCGATGCCGAGATCATGGGAGTCTGCGCTGTGCCAAAGCACCTTTCTGGTCGCAACAAGTATGATTGGATTGCCCACGACTTCCTCGTTTGGAAGTCACTCTTCTGCGATGTTGGCAATCCTGCTTTCCAGGTTAGTATTGTGGCTGGAATGATATCTCACTTCATCCTGCTTACGATTACAAATAGCATTGGTTCAGCTCTCTGAACATCGCCGAGTTCTCGGAGGCTATTGGCGAGGCGGTGGTCTCTGAGCAGACCAAGAAAAATATCACAAAGTTTCCGGCCGACAACGATGAGTTTGCGGCGTGTTTCCTGAAACAGGTCGCTGCTCGTTCTCAGGCTGCTGGAAAGCGCAAAACGACTCTGTTCATCATGGTCTTTGCCCCAGTCACCCCGGAGCATGACATCGTCCTCGACTTCGATCCCAGACCAACCAAAAAGAAACATTTTCTGACCGTCGAAACGATCAGAGATACCATCCGAAATGCAGTCAAGCACAATCAGCTTCCTGTCGTTCTGTTGACCGAGTCGGCCTTGACTGGGGGCTGGATGTGCAACCCTTGGCTGTTCAACACGGGAACGCCTTTTCATCCCAACCGCACGCTTCAAGTCATCTCTCGATCCTGCGGCGGCATCTTTGCGGATACGTTCATGCAGTCGTTTACAAAGAGGGGCACGCCTCTCTTGACAGATGAACAGCGCTCCATGGTGCTGTATGAAGACATGACGCCGATCGGTGCGACGGATGAGCAGACCGCTCTGCTGCACAAGTTCCAGCGAGCTATCCATGAGACCCTCGAGTTTCGCCTTTCTCCTATCGGTAGACGCCGCCTGATGTTCTGCGATGATTGCACTGATGCTTGGTCAATTTTCGCCCCCCGAAAGGGCTACGACTTGAACAGCTTCTGGGCCGCGAAACTGATTTCGCCTGACAGAATGGATATTGACGAGATTGACCGCTTCGAGTTCCTCGGAGAGGCGTTTGGCGGCAGTCGAGAGTCCCAAATCTTCCACCTCAAGTACCTGGTTTCGATCGAGTTTGAGACCTGCCCTGGAGATTGGACGCGTAACATGACGGGCATCACGGCGTCCATGCTGTCTGAATTCTTTAAAAATCCAAAGCCAGACGCTCAGGACTTCAAGCGCGTTTTCGATGCGATCGAGTTCCGCGGCTCACTAATTAATCTTGCCCACATCCTGGCTAAGGCATTGGACCTCCCCATTCCTGAAGTGAAGTGTCGGTATTGGGAGGACGAGGTTAGAGATGATGCTCTATATGCCAAGCTTCAGGCTGGCTTCGCCGACGTCCATAGCCTGTTCTCCAAGCCCGCTATCCTCCCCGGAGAGAATAGGCACGCCTACAAGCACGTCCGATTCTATCGTCCATCCCGCTGGATCTCCGCGGCTCTGGCTTTGAAGTTCGCCGAGGGATCCGACAACGATATTCGCGCATTCATTGCGAGAGAGATCGCTCCTCTTGTCAAAGTTATCCGGCAGGCGCAAGAGAGCTTGCTTCTGGAGACCCCGCACATCGTTTATATTGGCAACAAATGGATTGGCTCTCTCAACCTCGGTATCGAAGTTTCGGGAAAAGAGACCGCTACAAATGCTGATATGAAGAAGGCGCCCGGACAGCCTTTGGCCGAGCTCTTCCAAGGGGCCAATGGAGGCATTGATAAATTTCACAATACGCCTGAAAAGTCGTTGGCCGAGCCTATCCAAGAAACCAGTGAAGGCGTCGATCAAGGCAATAAGACACCTGTAGAGAAGTCTGTTCTCCCTTTGGCAACTAACTGGGACGAGTTCGAGAAGCATTTGCATGCCAAGGTTGGAAAGGCTTCCCAACCTGAGCCATATCCACATCATCCGCATTGGGCTAATTTTGAGGAAACCCCTAACATGCATGAAGCTGACCAAATCCGCAAGGAGGCTGTAGAGAATGACCCCAAAACCGGCTTTGAGATTACTTCCGAAGAGTATTCATCCCAAACCCTAGATGAGAACTTCGGGACCAAGCTTGAGACAGACATGGCAACATCTCCCGAGCCCGACACCTTTTCTAAGATATCTGAGCTTATTGAGGCGACACTGACGTCCCTCGAGGAACAAGCCCCGAGGATTGGACCTGCTGAGACTCAGCTTCCGATAGAGAATCCGCCGAAGGTAGTTGACCAGGCGCAGCTTGCCAAGGTGGAGTCGGCCATCGACGCGTTGATACAACTTCGAGACTTGATACAAAGTAGGCAGCAGGCAAAGGAGACAGCGCCGGGGACAACGCCAGAGACAACGCCGGAGACAGTGGAAACCCCTGCGACCATCTCGGATGAGATTCCCATCGGAAATGCGCATGAAGACGAGAATATCGTGTCTCTAGGCGCGAATGCCGAGGCGGGCGCCAGTGCTGACATGTTCGGCCTCACGCCTCCTCAGACTCCTACCAACATGAGAACCTCAGAGAACCATCGGGTTCGTGACCAGAAGAATGAGGCTGTGAATGGAACGCCTGAGTTCCATGCTGAGCGCGAGCCGGGTCTCATAGCCGGCGAAGACTTTTGGTCTCGGGTCAAGTGGTAAACCGCAAGAGGATTGGGCCAGGGTGAGATATTTCAGGGCTTTGTAGCGTCTGGATTTTTTGCTCTCACAATTTTCATTATCACGATCATGGGGTCTATCACCGCAATGGTAGATGGTTAGTTTGGGAGGACAGCATTTGAGGAGGCTTACAGCTTGTAGCTTGGTGCCAGATAGGTAGCTACCTAGTCAGTAACATGCTGACCCATCTCTTCTCTGAAGAGAATGTCTACCTATTGAATCTAAGGTGTTGAACTCCACTGCAGAACTGTTGTACATACGATGGCTACGGTGCAAATAAACACTCTCTTTTTTGAAAGACAAATAAGGCCTCGTCCTTGCCAGCGAAACTTGGCAGTGGGACCTGCACCGCCTTTTCCCAACAATTCCCGTGCTCCTTTTCCATAAACTCATCCACGGTCATGTCCCGAAAGGCAGTATAGCCGTTTCGATTCTGTGTACCCACAACAGCGATCGTATTTGCGTTGCAAGCCCTCATCAAACCCCTCATGAACCCACCCTCGGTGCCGCCCGCTAAACCGCCCCCAACGATCGGATACACCACAAGAACTAACATGTCCTCTCCACCACGGTTCTCATGCCGACCCAGCCATTGCGTCCCTTCGGCGGGCACCGTGTCGTCCACCCACATTGTACGCCATGCTGACTGGCCGTTATCGATAGCTACACATGTCGCGCCGTACTGGCGGAGCATGAACGTCCAGTATCCGGTGCCCGAGCCGATGTCGACGATTGTGCGGCCCGTCGCGAGGCGCGTGAGAAGAGTGAGGGATTCGTGGGACGGGACAGCGCATGCAAAATGGTGCATTAATATGGGGAGGATGGGATGGGACTTGTGGGGGGTTAGGTTGGGGAAGGGGGTTGGGCCGCACCAGGCAAGGGTGTTGCACGTGTAGGACCAGAAGGAAAAATACGGGTTGAGAGGGGCGCAGGTGGTTTTGGGTACTATCGAGAGGGAGGCGAGCGAGGGGGAGAGGTGGCGGCGGGAGGTGAGGTTTGCGGAGACGAGGGCGCGGATCGAGGATTTACGCGCGTTGGAGGCGAATGAGCGGAGGGCGGCGGGGGTGGATGTTGTCGGGAGGAAGATGGAAATGTAGGCGTTGATATCGGCCGTTGTAGGGGGTGGGAGCTGGGGCGGACCCGGGTTAGTCTAGGTGTGGTTGTTTTGTTCAGGGGGCGACACTGAAAACGAGGGGGGGAATGTCAACAATGCGTGGGGCTGCATGGGGGTTGCACACCTTCTCCCCCTTTTCGTCCCGACACCCTTCGTACCAATTATGAAGGCCATTCTTCCCTCCAAGGCGAATCATGGCCTGCATCTGGGCGAGTGTTATGCTAGCAATTGCATGGTAAACATAGCCATCGTCCTTGGGGATGTGGAACCAGGTCCGGATTGCTGTGTCAAGGTCGTTGTCATTCTCCAATGCGCGAAGCGCTCGCTTGTGAGTTTTATCATCGCATATGGCGGCACTGGGATTGAAGGCCGGGCTGCTACCGACGCAATTGTTTCTGGCCACCATGATATCGGTAATGTCTGAGCACTATACCACATTAAAAGAGTAACTGTTGCGCTGATGGAAGGGATGAGTGGCCGTAGTGCCATACGTTTGATGACGTCAATCAAAGGGGTTGCAAAGCGGGTCTCGTATGCAGGTGTGGTTAACGGATGCAGACATCACCGTTGGCACCCCCCCGATTTCTGTCTTGAAAAGTTTGAGTTGACTAAGTTGGTTAATAAAGGCACGCAGATATCATTACCTACCAATCGCTCTGATTGGCAGGGGAATACCTAACATTGCCTTAGTCCAAAGCTTTTATTCCATACTCCGGGCAGAGAACTCCATGCCGCCCAAGATCGTGTCTATTCATACAAACGTCTCTATGTGGGCCGCCTATCTCTAGGATGCAAATCCATCTCGTTACGCTTAGCGGGCCTTCTTCTCCTTGCCGCCCTTCTTCGTCTTCACGCCGGGCTGGATCCGGGCCATCATCTCTTCCTTTGTAATCAGGTGGTCGACGCGCTCCAGAAGACCTAGCAAGCTCTTCATGTTGAAACTCCACTCATTGAGGGTATCATCTGCATCGCGTGGCTTGGCGAAGCTGACGATGCGCGCCGGTCGGTCGATCTTGGCGTACACCGTCTTGGACGTTACTAGCTCGCTGATATACTTCTCCGTCTCGTCCTCCGTGAGGTCGAGCAGCTTTGTCAGCCGCTCCGTCTTGATGCGCGTGTAGTACTTGGCCACCACGCGCACGTTGTGCTCGATGACGCGCTTCCGCAGGTCCTGCCAGCGCTGGAACGCCTTGTCGTCGCCCGACTGACCTTCGGCCGAATCAAAGATTTCGGTGCTGCACAAATGCGGCCCAAACAGCTTCGACACCTCCGGCCATCGCATCAGCTCGTGCACCGTAAAAAGCTTGAGGAGCTCAGCGTCCTCAGAAATTTGCGAGTTGCGCGAGTCCTTGTCGATCCGGTGCAGCAGGTCGTGCTGCTCGTTGTCATGTGGTGCAAGAATGATGAAGTAGACGATTCTTTGCAGCACCTGCGTCTCGTTAGAATATTGAGCCTCGAGCATAATGGGCTGGGGTTCATACCGCTCGGAGCTTCTCCGGATCCTCCTCTACCGCCTCCGTGTCCAACACCTGTCGGTAGTGCTTGCACACGTCGAGATACTTGGCATCGTGCTTAGCCAGGATGATCTGCTGCTCGTAATATCGCAGCTTGAGATCCGTGACATCGTCCTCTTTCTCCTCGGGCACCTCCTCGCCACGGGCAATCTTCTTCTCCCGCTCCTTCTTCTCCTTCTCGAGCTGTTCGGCTGTCTTCTTGGGTTTTCGCGACAGGTATTTCGTGCTGATCTTGCGGCTCAGGATGCCGGCCTGGGTCCAGTCGCCGCTCTCGATGCAAAGCGCCACCTGGGCCAAGATGAACTCTACTTTTTCACGGCGATCCATCGAACCAAAAGTCTCGACCTGCAGCTCGCAGAGCACGTCGGTGGCGGCCTTGAGGTCACCCTGCTGCTTCTTGATGTCCGACAAAATCTTGGTCACACGCGCGCGCTCCACCTCAACAAATATCTTGCCCTCAGTTACAGTGCGCAGTGTCTCAATGACCGAAAGCTTCGTCTCCAGGTTGGGTGTTTCGTCGAGGAAGCTCATGACCGTCTGCACCATGCGCGTGATGGCTTGCTTGAGCTGACTGTGCTTCTTGGACAGCACAAGCGTCTGGTCGTTGAGAAGCTGCCAGTCGCCTGCATTTTTGCAGATTGTGACGATGCTGATGAGGACTCGGGATGTGGATGCGAGATCGGATGCCTATTCGGTCTCTGTAAGCTGGGTGGTCGTTGGGCGCAGCGGAGAGAGACCACCGTCGACTTACCTGACGCGTCTGCTTCTCGAGGGCGGAGAGCTTCTCGATGGCAGCCTGAATGTCTGTCTATGTTCGCATAGACCGATTAGCACTGCGCGGGCGCGGGCAGGACGGCATGCGATAGGTACCTTTGCGAGGGCTTCGGCGTCGGGGATCTGCTTGTCCGCCTCCTTGGAGAAATCCTTCTCCGGCTTGAACGCGGCTTCCGCCATCGTGAGCGACTCTGTGTGTGTATCCACGTAGGTATCGGGAAAGTCAAGTGTGTTGCGGTGAGTCTCAGAAATTGAGGGCGGGATTGAAGCTTTGTGAAGCTCTGGTCGATGGTGGTGCTGATGGGGAAAGGCTGCCAATGCTCCGCGTCAGTTGCTCCTGCCTGCAAGGCTGGGACCCACTATTTTCGAACAACGACATGCCAGGGTTAGGGTCTGCAGTGTGCAACGCCAGCCATGCGCCTCATCTTCGACGATGGATAGCTTGAAATGTGCCAGACAAAACACTATAGATTATTTGGTATGCAAAGCTATGTCCTGAAAGTATCGGCAGCTGGTGCCTGTGTCTATAAGGCTACAGCCAACCCCCCGACCGCCATAAATACCGACGTGATTGCTAGCACTGCAAGTGCTTCAACTCCTCCTGAGAATCCAACTCTTCCAGGTGCTGCATTCTTCGTCACGGTCACGGTTGCAACGCCACCGTCGGTCGGGCTCCCTGCCTGCTCTACAATCCCCGTAACAGTTGGCAGTCCCTGATCTCCTGCCTTGAGCTCGACGATGACAGACTCTGTGCTGTTCAGGTTCGCCTGCGCGATCCCAATCTCGTGGTGCTCGAGACTGTACACGACGTATGCGCTCCTCAGAAACGAGTCACCCAGCAATGCGAAGTTGCTCTCCTTCACCGCCTTACTGGTGTCGAAATCCTTCGTGCTTTGGATACCAAACATACAAGCCCTGTCGTAGGGTATGCTAGAGGGCAGGAGATGCTGGTACGGCCCGAGAATGTCGAGCACCATCTCGTTGACCGGCACCTTGATTTCCTTCCCGCTAAAGGAAAACCGGATAACCATTCGGGGGTCGTCAGTCAGGTGCTTGCAGTCGATAAACGTCAACCCCGTCTCCACATCTTCCGTTACTGCGCCTAGCTCCCTGAAGATGGGGTTTGCCAATTGCTCGGGGAGATAGGATAGCGTGCTCCCAGAATCAAGGATTGCTGGCAGACTCGTCGTTTTGAACAACGATGTGTTAATATCGACCGAGGATCCGTTCGTGTATGTGACCCCCAGGCCCGTGAAGGCAACCTCGAACGCCGTATGTATGCTCAAGCCAAATGACTTGAGAATTGGCACAATGTGCAGAGGTCCGATGAACTTGTTCGTATCGATGCCGCCGAACAGGATCGTCCCTGACGTAGATCGGCGGTCGTTGAGGTACAGCGAGTAAGCTTTGACGCCAATGATCTTCTGGGCGGTAAGTTGGTCGATGATATTGGAATACGGCTTTCTCGTAGCCACATTTGCGCTGTATCCGATACCGAGGATGCCTGTGCCTCTAACCGTCTGCGAGACATAGCCCATTTGCAGGCTTTTGACCGTGATACCAGCGATGCTGAAGTCGTCTGTGATGTAGTCACCCTGGGCCGTACCATTGTCGAGATATTGGATGCTGAAGCCGTTGCGCTCAACCAGCTTATACGTCTGGCTTTTGGTATTGTCGTAGGTGTTGCCGCAAGAGTCTTGGTATTTCTCCTGCTGCTTCACGCTCGTGCACAGATCTGCTTGGGGACTGAGGACCCAGGCATCGCTGCTTCCAGTGTCCAAAATCATGGTCACTTGCTGACCAGGCGTCCCAACTGAAACATTGCAGTAATACCCACCCCCGGTGATATTATTGACCAACAGCTGTGTGTACGTCGCACGCCGACCCAAGTGCGGAAGAGACCCAAGGTGCACGCCAGGAACCCCGCGATGGAGGTTGAATTCGACCACATTTTGCGCTGCAGCACCCAACGCCAACACCATAACGGCGCCAAGCCTCATCTCGAGTGGTCTTTTGGGGCGTGGCGACTGGCCTCGCCGTGACCTTTTCTTCGCTCAAATCCCGATCCGTTGACTGGGTCGAGACGGAGAGGGCGATGGGGGCGTTGGTCGGGGAGAATCAGGAACCGGCGTTGGCACAACACATGTCGGTTCCGACCCTTGTTGTAAAGCGAGGCTGCCGACAAACCAGATTCTGCACCTGAGCTAGATGGCATCAGCACGGGGTTCGGGATCCATGGAATCGACACTTCCGGGGAAGCCAGAAAGGCGTTCGATGTTCACGGGCAGTCAGCCAGCGCCCGCCGTGTTGGGGGCTTTCGCCATTTTACGTTGACCTTTCAGCTCCGCGACCCCAGCCCTTGGCTTGCCTGGGCGCAGGGACTTATCCCCGTTGGGGCGCCCGCTTCCCCTCATGCAAAGGGACAGCGATCATTCAATTGGCTTGGCGCTCGACGACGATCTGCACATTTGCGCCGTTTGTTGCCGCTGCTGGCATTGTGCAGAAACTGGACTTGACGATCCAGATTCGGCCGGGTTGTGCTCTGTGGACCCGAGAAATCCGGTGTTCTCACTTTTATCTCAAGACTCTCGTTTGACGGACCGGACATGCCGTTCGCGGGCGGCTAATTGCGTGCCAAGGCCGCCCGGCTCCTTGGGCTCTCCCGGCACCCGCCCGTTGCCTGTCCTGCCGTCCACGGCAATGGTTGCTGGCCATTTTTGAGCTAGCCATGGCGAGACCAGACTTGATGCTTCCGCTGGCAACGTAGGACGAAGAATCTGAGAAACGAGCGATCCCAATACATTTGCACAGGCCATGATGGGCCTTTCGCTGATGCGCGGATTGTGTCAATGCCGGATCGCTGTGTTGGTGATGCCCAGTGTGCCAACACTTGCTCAATTTAGTTTGCCCAGTCTCCTCTGAGCCAATTTGATGGCTTGTCCAAGCCGCCAAGGTGTCGCCGCTGTCAATGGACGCTGATTGCTGTCGTCGTCATGCATTCTGAACGAGAGTTACTGTGCTGGCTCACCAATCCGCAGAGCGCAATCTCTCAGCTGAGAAACAAGGGCAATTGATGAGGTTCCCTCACTCTATTCTGTTACTCTTAGCAAAAAACCTAATAACTCCTAGTGAGCGTACGTCACTACGGATCCGTACCTTAATCACTTTAGCGATGAGCGCGGGTGCAGCCGAAGCGAGAAGGACTAATCCGCAAACTTTTCTATCATCCTAAAATTTTTGCAGCAAGTGCGGCCGGTAAAAGCCGCGCCGAAAGTCGGCCATGACACATCAGGTGGGCTGACGACAAGCACAACAAGCGAACTGTAACCTTTGTCGACAGATAATCGAAAATTATTTTGGGCCTCTGCTCGCCGACAACTTTGCTGCAACATATCCAACATGGCGATCCCAGTGGTCACGAGCATTGAGCTCAGCTCGCTCCCCAAGCTAGCGAGCGGCAAGGTCCGCGATCTCTACCGGATTGACGACTATACGCTTCTGTTCGTAACGACGGACCGCATCTCGGCCTACGACGTCATTATGTCCAATGGTGTGCCCCTCAAGGGCGCCATCCTCACACAGATCTCGGCGCACTGGTTTCGCGTGCTGGCGGAGCGCGTCCCGGATCTCAAGACGCATTTTCTGACGCTGGCGCCTCCCGCTGCCCTTACGCCAGCAGATCGGGATCTCGTTCGCGGTCGTAGTATGCAGGTCCGCAAGCTCAATGTCTTCCCCGTCGAAGCCATTGTACGCGGCTACATTACCGGCAGCGCGTGGAAGGAGTACGAGGCCCACGGTACCGTGCACGGTCTGCCGCAGCCGGCCGGCCTCCGCCAGTGCTCCCCCTTTCCGCAGCCCATATATACGCCCAGTACCAAGGCCGAGCTTGGCCAGCACGACGAGAACATCACGCCAGCCCAGGCAGCCAAAATCGTGGGGGAGCGTTATGCCACCCGTATCGAAGAGCTGGCGCTACGTGTGTACGAGGCTGGCGCGGCATACGCGCGCGAGCGGGGCATCATCATCGCAGACACCAAGTTTGAGTTTGGCTTGGACGAGGAAACGGACGAGATCGTGCTAATCGACGAGGTACTGACGCCCGACTCATCGCGCTTCTGGCCAGCCGACGGGTACGAGGTTGGGCGCGACCAGGATAGCTTCGACAAGCAGTTCCTACGCAATTGGTTGACGGAGAGTGGACTTAAGGGCAAGGAGGGCGTCGAGATGTCTGTCGAGATTGCAGAGGCCACGGGCGCGAGGTATCAAGATGCGTTTCAGCGCCTGACGGGGAGAACTCTCCAACAGGCGTTAGTAGAGCTGGCATGAGTCGTTTCCATCACCGTCGATGATATTCCGTAGACCCCTAACTCGAGACGGGGCTGCAGAGAGGAGAAATTACTTCAACACCTGTCATGGCACTAGCTGAGTGCTCTCTCTCGATGTCGCCGCCAGAGACAGCTAGATTGCAGAGCGGCGGAAGAGCGGCACCCGCGGGGAGAAAGGACAGGCCTTCCTGCAAATCAGACACTCTGATCGTTCTGCATGCTCATCCTACGATAATAGATCTGGTTGGTGCACCTCAGCTGCACCCCTTATTCATGGATTCTTAAGACATACGCTTAGCTAAGTTAGAGACCTGCGGGCTGGTGGTGGAAAGCTGGCGTCTCAGCGAGCAGCAAGTACCTCGATTTTATAACGCTTGCGATTGAGGGCAGGTCAGGTAAACCGCCGCCCAACAGAGCTCTGCAGTTAGGAATGCCTGAGCATGGCGCGTGCCAATCGCATAGCCAGACTTGATCTACGGGCAGACTCGGTACCCAGCAGGAGCGCTGATGCCTGGCCTCAAGACTATGGCGGCTAGTTACACTAGGATAAGGGCAGAAACTGAGCTCCTAACCTAGATATAAACTGGTAGAAGCTAAGGATAAAGGTATCCATGCGAAGCGTGATATTGCTATAAAGAGCGGAACGTTACGAGGTGAAGACCCCCTTCCCGAGGACCTCCACTGCCCAATCTAACCAGAATATAGATATGCTTCCCCGGAGCCGGAGCTGGAGCTGGCACAACTGCTGTGGTTGGCCGACAACTCAGACGTTTATCCATTGAACACACGGGCTAGATATGTGGACGAGATATATTTGCATGAATGGGCTATGTAAATAAGGCTACGGAGTTTAGCTCCGCTTCGTTGGCGTGGTCTTGATCAGTACAACACCATCTTTAGGACAGAACAGCGTGCCTAGCCGTACCAGGTTAGAGCACCGAGGATTTACCAATAGGGAGCTTTGGTATATTGCCGACTGCGACAATGTCCGTTGGCGCTTTGGTCACCCCCGATTCAGTGAGCTAGGTACTAGGCAACGGACTTTTGGCAGCCATTAGGGGATGACCAAGAGCCTGAAGTCAGCCGCTTAACGTGCCATAAATAAGCGGGCACTTCCTTAAGTTTAGAAAGGGTGCTCGCCCGTATCCTATAGTTACTCCCAACCTTACGCTTTATATATACGTATATACTTGCGCTTACTCTTTATGTCATTGTCTTCTTAGAAGATACCTGCTTCGCTAACAGTACCTGGCTATATCTATCAAAACAACAGATCCTAATATATCTCAGTGCACAACTGCTAACCTCGCCGACACTAAACCACATCACTCTAATGCCCTCAGCAATGTTGAGGACGAGTTATTAGCAAAGTGTCACGACCTGGGTTATGATATGCTCTATACCAGGCCGCAGCTAGGCTTAAGGCGCCAAAAGGGCGCTTGGAGAGCCCTAACCTATCGCTAACATAACCAATGAGAGGAGGCCCGGTGGATCTAAGTGTGCCTCTAGGTGTGCGTCTAAGTGCGCCTGGAGCTGGGAATCTAGTGTACAAGTGAAGGGGCAAAATATCAAGGGGCAATGTTATAGCGTGAATACGTTTTCTTTGGGAGTTACTTGAGAAATCAAAGCAGAACTGTCTATTTCTTCTGGAGATTTCTTAAAACTAAGTGCAATAGGACAGCATACTAAATTTAAATCTGTTAAGTACCATACTCCGGGATTCTGGCTTTAAGACGATGGTGTGTAACTGTAAATTGGGATGCCGCTTTTTTGAAGTTTCTGAGCTGTGAAGAGACTTTGGCAGGTACTCGGTAGGCCGAGCACTAGGTACTTCTGGAGGGCGGTTGAGGGTCCGAAAAGAGCGGGTCGGGGCTAGCCAGAATTGGCACCCAGGACGGCAAAACATGAGCTTTTCCTATAATCACTCTCCGAATGAGGAAGGAATCGTGAATGAAGCAATTCAGACGCGAGTCAGCTATTATTCGTGTTGCAAGAGGAAATCCGAATCAGCGGAGAGCTACAGGACCCCCCGCGCTGTTTGGATGTTTCAGACCGGAGCCGGTCCCGGGAATCGCGATACGGACTAGCGGATATCGTGAAAGCGGAAATCCCATGATCCAGCAGACGCCTTTATTCTTTTTCCGCCACGCAGCCGCCACCACCAGTAGCAATTGATACGGCTTCAGGATGTCAGATGCAGGGCGACCGAATGAACTGTGAGCTGCGACCCAACCCCGCCAGAGTGCACTCATGAACGCTTTGGCCTGAGGTCAAGCTGTTGCATTCGAGAGGGGTCCAGAATCCTTTTCAGAGTACAGGTGATGCGACGAGAGCCCCTCTTTGACATGTACAATACAAATGCCAACTTCGTAGCCTCGTGCGTGCCTTGCAAACAACAATGTCGACCGAGCCCCCCGTGTGTTCGAGAGCCTGCAAAGACAGATAGCCTAGTTCTCGGGGTGGATCAGAAAATATAGATGAGGAGAGTTTTTTTAAAGGCTTTTCCGTTGCAGCCCAAATGGCTTTCGATCCATCTCAAAAAGTCGATATGTGACCTGCCAAGGCCGCCCCAAGCTCCATCTGACATGGGCATTCTGCAGGTGCGGGTTGAACAAGGTGCGAGCCCACTGCCGCGGTCCACTGCGGAGCCAGAGCTGGCCTTGGTCTGCCGATTCCTTCTCCTGGCAAAGATCGACACTCTCGGCAGACGACCAGAACCGAGAGAGACGCCCAACCTACTCATCACTGCACTTCCTGGCAGCGAGCGGCCGTCGCGCACTCAAAACTTTTACGACAGCAGAGCCGCGAAAGCCATGCAAACGACGGCGACATTGAAGAGCCCTCTCGTCTCCCTTCATGCGCTTCTCCAAGTGCCGTTTTCTAGTTATCGGCTCGACGCATATGATGCATTGCGCACCGCCAGCCCGCTCCCGTCTCCGTAGCTGCCCCTCGGCCTGCTAACCCGACGACCACCCTGCCACAGCTGTGCTTGGTTGAAGCAAGAAGGTGTAAGGGATCACAACAATGCATCCCTTGTTTCTGGAAACTGGAATCATCGATCTCCTCGAGTCTGATCCGAGGCCCAGCTTTATCGTCGCACTGGTCCCGCACCCGCCGACGATTGTGTACGCAAACCCAGCCTTGACGGGCTTCGATGGTCTCCTCGACGTCGTTACCGCGAAGGAGGAGAGCAATGCGGGGCTTTGGGAGTGGATTGCCGGCTCTGGGGCCAAGGGTTGCTCGCCCCGCTCGTCCATGTCGCACGCTAACATCTTCTGGACTCGATCAGTCGTGCACGAGCAGATGGTAGTCGTCGGCGCAAACGAGCAAGCCCTTTCCGCCGAGTCCCCTCGCAAGGTTCGGCTCGATGTCCATGATGCCCAAGCTGTCCAGGATAGCAGTGTTTCGCCCCTGATTGTCACCGTCAGTGACGAGGGCGGAGACGGCGCTGCAGCGGGCTCCATGCCCGGCCTGCCACCGTCGATGCTATCACCCGAGTTTGCCGCTCTTCGCCGGGCAAAGTCGACACCAACTGGCGTCCCAACCATTCCCACACATGGCCCAATGGCAGGGCCGGAGGCAGTTCGGCCCTTATCGCGCTCTACTTCGGACCCTGGTTGGATTCTCCCGGACATCTTACCTGGTATGCCCTTGTCTCTTGTCCTCTGGCATGATTGCTAACGCCGCACGCAAAAGAGCAACGACCGTTCCTCGAAGTGATATATAGCGTGGACTGGGCGGCCACCCCGCTCGGACCCATCAAAGACTGGCCCCCAAGATTGGAGCAGACCTTCAATCAGATATTGGTTGATTCTCGCCCGATCGCAATCTACTGGGGCCCATCCTACACGACAATCTACAACGAGGCATTCAGCAAGCTTTGCGGGTCGAAGCACCCGGCGTTGCTAGGCCTGACCGTGGAATCGGCCTGGGCTGATGCTGGCATGGAACTCAAGAAGTCCATGTGTGGCATTGCTGCGAAGCAGAGGGGCGTTGAGGAAGGCGAGTGGAGATTTTTTGTCGAGAGGGAGTCCGAGCTGGACGGCGAGTCGAACTGGCTCGAAGAGACGTACCTGAAATGGTCCATCATTCCCATCTTCGAAAGCGACGAATGCCTGGGCTTCATGCACCCTGTGGTCGACGCCACAAGCATGCGGCTTTGGGAGCGCCGCATGAAAATGCTAATCGAGCTTGGAGAAGTGCTCGTGACTGCCCGAGATATCAAGAGTTACTGGGAGAAGACGATACAGCAGCTCGGTGCCGTCGACCCACGCTATGATACCCCCCTGGCTATTCTGTATAGTGTTGAGGAGGACATGACACAAACGGCCAACGGTGCAACAAAGATTTGCCGTTTGGCTGGAGCACTTGCCGTGCCGGACGGCCATCCCATCGCCCCGGCAACTCTATGCTTACAGGGGACAGATGCGCTTTCGGCCGCATTCAGGGAAGCTTTGACAGTCCACCACCCCCTCTTGCTACAGACACGAAATGGAACTATGCCTGGGAACTTGTTGAAAGATCTACAGTGGAGGGGATTCGGCGACCCTTGCCGAGCAGCCGTGATTTGCCCGATTCGGCCGACGAAGGAAGAGAATGTAATGGGACTGCTCCTCCTCGGTCTCAACCCCCGCCGCCCATACGACAACGACTACCGGCAGTATATTTCATTACTCAGCCAAAAGCTCACCACCTCTCTAGCGTCCATCGTTCTGCTTGAGGAAGAAGCACGCAGAGGGAGAAACGCCGCAGAACAAGCCGCCTACGACCAAGCCCAACTGAAGGAGAAACTGGAAGTCCAAACCAGGGAAGCAAACGAATCGATTCAGATGTTCGAAGCCGTCGCTGAGTTTGTTCCTGTGGGGATGTGCTTCGGCGATCCTGAAGGAAATATCACGTTTGCGAACGATGCATGGTACAAGATTACTGGCTATCCGGGGATCGGTCCGATTAGCAACCAGGGCTTCCTCGCGTGTGTCAGGGAAGAAGACCGCCATACCATTGTCGCGGAGTATGAGAAGCTCAAGACTGCCCGCAACGTCGAGTTCGAGTTCAGAGTCAAAAGACAAACCGACACTGACATCCCTCCGCCCCTGACCCGGAACTCCCCAAGCTTCGAGAAGACTAGTCTTGATCTAGTCTCGGCTGATGACTTGAAAGAGCGCCACGTTCTTGCGGCTGCTAAGGCGGAAAGAGCCGCAGACGGGAGCATTCTAAGGGTGTTGACATGCCTGACCGACGTCACCGCACACAAGCAGGCAGCAGAGGAAGCGGTCCGGCGCGCGCAGCAGGCAGAAAATCTCAAGCGCATGGCCGAATTCGCGACAGTTGGTATGTACGATATGGATTTAGACGGCCGGCTGCTTGGAGCCAACAAGGTCTTCTTCGAGATGTGCGGCCTCGCTAATGTTGATCCTGGCAATGTCACTGTCAAGCCGTGGGAAAAGTGTGTCGTGGAAGAAGATTTTGGTCTGCTAAAGAAGAAGATACAGACAATGGTTTCTGAAAACAAAGTTCAAAATGTTGAACTCAGGCTCAAGACGACATGGACAGCGGAGGACGGCGCCGGCCATAAAGTGGTCGTGCCTCGGTGGGTCCAAGCAACACTCCTGCCCGTACGGACCACGGAAGGTGTTATACAGAGCTTTACGGGATGTCTGAGCGACGTCTCGCTACAGAAGTTGCAGCTAGAGAGGGAGAAACAACGGAAAGAGGAGGCGATTGAGTCAAAGCGGCAACAGGAGAACTTCATCGACATGACGTCTCACGAGATGCGAAATCCCCTCAGCGCTATCATCCATTGCGCGGATGCGATAACAGCTACTATGACTAGAGTCCAGGAACTGGTGTCGTGCGACATTGACGTGGCTGTCCCGATTAGTAACGGGGCATCCACTTATGCCACAAAGCTCCTGGCGGACCAGGTTGAGGTACGGGGACTTGTTGAAAACTGCATCGACAGTGCGGAGACGATTGTGGGGTGTGCGCAGCACCAGAAGCGAATCGTAGACGACATCTTGACCATGTCGAAGCTGGATTCCAAGTTACTGGCTATCACGCCTATCACGGTCAACCCCATCCAGATGGTCCAGGAAGCCCTCAAGATGTTTGAGGTGGAAGCGCGGCGAGTCGACATCAATCTGAGCATGGTCGTCGATCCGTCCTACCGTGATCTTGGTGTCCGATATCTGGACTTCGATCCATCCAGGCTGAAGCAGGTTCTTATCAACCTACTGACAAACGCCCTCAAATTCACTAAAACCGGTCCGACCCGCAATGTCTCGGTAGCGGTGAGTGCGAGCCGGTTACGGCCAAGTGAAGCTACCAGCGCAGTCCAGTTCATCCCGCGAGAAGAGTGCGATGAAGATTGCGATGAGGCGGAAGCACGAGATTCTGTTTTCCTAATGTTCGAGGTCAAGGATACCGGACAGGGCTTGACAGAAGACGAGAAGAAGAGCTTGTTTAAGCGGTTCGTTCAGGCATCAAGCCGAACCCACGTTAAGTATGGAGGTTCTGGCCTGGGTCTGTTTATCAGCCGCAGGCTCACCGAGCTTCAGAACGGTGCAATTGGTGTCGCTAGCCAGCCCGGTATTGGGAGCACGTTTGCTTTTTACATCGAAACTCACATTCCGAGCGAGACGGCGACGCATGACGCTGAGGCGACAGCAGCGGCGACAAAGGCTGCGATATCTGGCTTACGGCTGGCGCCCAGCGTAAATCTTCGCACCAAACGCTCTGTTAGCACCGCGAGCGGACCGACGACTCCTTCGAGCAACACGAGACCGAGTCCCATTACGGCAAGCCCCATCAGCGAGTTGAGCCTGCAGTCATCTAAAATAAGGGGCATCCTCGTCGTGGAGGACAATCTCATCAACCAACAGATCACCCGGCGTGGACTGATCAATATGGGTTTCGCTGTGGATGTGGCAAATCACGGGGTCGAATGTCTGGACAAATTGCGCCGGACAGACCGGTTTGTGCACTCTTCGGCCGATGCCGAGGCCAACGGAAGCACTACAAACGGAGACCAGGCGCTTTTCCCGCTGTCCATTATTTTGATGGATATTGAAATGCCTATACAGGATGGACTAACCTGCACACGCAACATCCGGCAGCTAGAGCGCGAAGGCAAGATCTTAGGAGGACCTCTACCGATCATTGCTGTCAGTGCCAATGCCCGACTTGAGCAGATCCAGGAGGCCAGAGAGGCGGGGTGTGACGATGTTCTGGTAAAGCCATATCGCATGCCAGAGCTGTTGGATAGGATGAAAGTGGTGATGGGCCTCGTGGCGGCCGAGATGCTGGCAAACTGAGAGTGGGGTCTAAGCTAGTACGGGTTTTGTGAGCGAGCGGACTGGATACCCCATTTCACCGTCTTTTATGGCCGGCTGAGAAGCAGTGCGTTTAGGCGTTATGTGGAACAGCACTTATTGATCATCAATAGCATCAAACTAGCGTTTCGATTTTTATCTACGTAACTTGAATAAGTAATTAAATGACTTGCCCGGAATGTGTAATCAAAGGTCAGCATGCGAACAGATGCGAGCTAAACCCCTATTCCCCCACAGTTATTCCAGACGGATTCCCGGCACCAAGGTTCGTTTTTGCAGGGTAGTGCAGTTACGTTGACAACGCATCCCTCACTGGGTAACGGAGGTGGCTTGTATTACTCATTTCCGCAAACCCCGCAATATCGCAATTGCGGCCGATTCCCGTCATCATAATCAAGCTAGAGAAACTGAGGAGAAAACTAAAAGCGGGTCCGCTCGCCGCGGAGAGCGAAAAACTTCCCGTCACGTTTTAAGGCGCTGAGAGCTCTGGGGAATGGATGACTTGGGCGGCCAGGCTGATGACGTGATGGGCCAGGGAACAAACCGAACGCCTCCAGTACGGCCACGGGCTGGAGACGCACTGCTTTAGTGGCGCCCAGGACGCCGAGGACGCCTCTTGCCTTACTTGCAGTGAACTAGGGGTCGCGAACCAAAGGACTCGACGCCAATCCGTTACTTACATTTTATATTCTTTTTAGGGAACCGTGCATGGAGGAGGCTCGACGGGTTGTGGGGTGTTCTTGTTGGGTTCGTGTGGGTCAGCAGCCGCTGAGGCTGACGAAAGATAACGACGACGGATTTGCATTTTGTATCTTTGGCTCGAGAGGATGGACTGAGTTGGAATTTGCTCTGGTGGGTGGAGGAGAGGAAGCGATACATCCGGATCGACCACACAGTTACTGGATGCGGTTCGGAGAATGAATTCTCGGGCTCGGACCAGGAAACCGGACATAAATTGGATACCGAGCATTGGATATCGATTTTCGTGCATCGCGCTTCGGTTCTGCGCTGCAGGGAGGCTTGTTTAGCAACCAACCCAACGACGGGCTCCTTCCCGCCAATAGAGGCGCGCCCTCAAACCCGGGTTCAGAGGCCCGAACTGAAGGGGAATAAGTCGTAGCGCGGCGCTAAGCCTTCGGCCTCGCGATCCATTCGTTCCTGATTCGAGCCCGGTCAATTTAACTCCTTCCCCGGTAGAACTACCGCATCCGAATGTGAGCAAGCGGGCATGGTGTGGGAGCTGCTGATGAGGTCTCTGCCTGGAAGTGTGCCTTGGTGGAGAGGGATGGACGATAGAAGGGGGTTGTCCGGGAAAGCACCGGTCGTGTGTCTCTCCTTGACCCCGGTGTTACCTGCCCACCTAGAATCAATCGTACCTGCTAGGTCAACCTTAACTCTGGTCTCTCGCCCGTCCATTCACACATTCTTGTCCTTCCCGTGTTTTCCGACTTTTGTTCTGGCTTGATTTTTGGCTTTCCGCTTGCGAGTACGGTTACGCGACAGGGGACTACTCGATATACCCTCTTATATATACCGAAGACAGCAGACTATGTCGTCGTTCACTATTCACCCCTACCTCTGGTCATTGTGCGCCGTTCAATTTGGCCTACTGTCTATTTTGGCGACCAAGTTGTTGGGCGAGTCGCAGAACAAAAACCCTTCGATCGAAAGCAAGATGTCGACCACACCACCGACGTCCTCGGGCCAAATCCGGCGGATCACGATGTTCAAGATCCCTGAGGCCGAGAACCAGCAAAAGCTGGTGGACGCCTACGGACTGCTAGCAAAGGAGCAGCAGAAGGTAAAGCAATCTACGTCCCATTCCCGGCTGTCTGGAGCGTAAAGTTACGCGACTTGGCATTGCGATACGCGAGGCCAGGGACGAAGAAACAATTTACAGACCACGCTTGCTGACAAGGTCTCGCCGCTTGGCGATGTGCTTTTAATAGGGAGGCCAGCCGTACATTCTGTCGTATGTCGATCTCTTCCCAATCCGCCCACGAAACATGTGCATTGGCTAATCTTTGTATCCCTTCAGCACACAAGCTTCTATTGTCAACGACCCGCGCTCCAAGGGGTATACTGTTGTTGCTGAGACGCAGTTTGCGAACGTTGACGACATGAAGTATTACGACACCGAGTGCGCCGCCCACATGACGCTCAAGAAGGGGACGCGCGCCCTCGGTGTCACTGAACCGCCTTTGGTGGTTCACTGCTAAGATGGGGGTATCTAGAAAGGCGCGGGGTCGGGGAGAGCAACGAACCAAGCATTTATTATGTACAAGATGGAATACCAGCTGAGAATCTTGCCGGCGATGTGGATAGAAGGCATATAAAGGGCTTACACACAATCAACAATATTTTCTTTCACCCGTCCACGCTTCGCAATTCCTCGATGCGCGCTTTCAAGCCGGCATTCCAGGCATCAAAGGCAGATGGCAATTTGCTTCCCACGACAAGGCGCACAACCGGGCCCAGTAGTCCATAGAACGTTTCCCATGATACATATTCAGTCTCGGCCCCCCCTTCTGCCTCGACGAACTCTTGGATCCGCTCGCCACGGAGCATAAACGCCGGGAGCGCCAGGCTCGGACGCGTCCGCCATGCGACACGCCACCCGCAGCGCCCATCTTCGGGTGTGGCGTCGATTCGTTCCAGAATGCTGACCTCACACGCCACAGCTCTTCCAGCGGCGCTGCTAATATCGACGTGCGCATCAAACGTGAATTTGGTCCCCAGGCCAAGATAACCATCCCCCGAAGGCACGCCCGGCGGCCCAGGTGTAGACGACGGAGTGTCAATTGTACATTTACGGCAGAATGTGTTCCATTTTGGATCTGAATCAGTCAGCGGCGAGTCCTACTATCACAGAAAGAAACAGGAAAAGGCTCTATACAATCGGCCGCATTGAGTACGACGTCGAGGCATGTGATTGGAGTCGCGGGAATGCGTGTTGAGCAAGCGATGCTGAAGCAACCACCTTCGCCGTGCGTTGGAGTCGCAAGCGGTGGAAACGACAACGTCGCGTCTGTATTGGGTGGGATTACAAGGCCAGCCATGGTTGAACCAGATTGTTCTTGTGAGTTATGAGTGGGGTGGGAATAGTGTAAGGTAAATTAGTCCTGCGTCTCAGACGTTGACCGCTCGATCCGAGACGTTGTGGAAAGTGATCCCAACACACTTGGCGTGCTTTCGGTGGAATCCTGGAGAAGCCACCAAAACCCACCTAACCAACTGACTCGGCTGCTGGGACACATTGCCAAGCAAGCCTACGTCAGGTCAGGCATGGTTTACCAACGACGCCCTCGACTTCAACGCCTCCGAAGCAAATCCCCAAAGCCAGGTCCACCCACCACGTTACTCACCATCAGAGGTCTCAAACCCAAATTACAGCCCTGTCACCAAACCCGTCATCTCCCACACATCCTCGCCTAGTGCCTCGCTGCCGTACCTGAAGCATGTCTACCCTCGAAACACGCAATCAACCACCATACCATTCAACGGCCTGGGCTCCCTCGATCCCCCCAAGCGGCCTGGAAGCTTTCTGCGGTGCAACACACACACACACAAGTAGCCCGCAAACAGGGTTAGATGCCTACTGCCTACTGTGTTGTGAGGCGGGCACACGACGAAGCTTCGCCATGTCCCTGTCCTCGTTCGCGATGCAGGGCCAGTTTCTTGCGGGCAGGGACAAATCACACTACTAAATTATGTGGCTCGATTGACTCCTAAATACCCAGGACCTAGAGTTCTAAATCGTCTTCACGAGAATGGCGATTACTCACGCCTCGGTCAGGTAGGAAAGAGGCCCTGAAGAGAAGCACCTATTACGGCCCACCGTCTGGATACAGTCGCTGCTCTGCTGGTACGAACGTCGGTCGTTCCGGCCGAGAGGCCATCCCCGACCATGGCTGTTGGGGCAAGGTATCACGGCCTGAACCTGTCTTAAAGCCTCCTCTCTGAGCCAAGCCCCATGACAGCCGAGTACGGTATCGCCGAAGTCGTGTGATTCTCCAGTACCCTTCCATTGCGTCATGTCCAACGTAGCTTTGGTCTGGGCGTATCGGTGAAAGATGTCTCGGAAACAACAGGGTTTGTGAGCAAACCTGGTGGCGAGGAACTCGTCCAATTGGTAGTGGCTTTGGATGCCTCTATCGAGAAACAGGGGATATCTAGCTACAGTTATATCGGTGTTTTGGACAAAGGCAACCATAACCGATAACTTGAGATAATTCCGCCTCCCCTACAGACAGTCGAACGATTTCGCCCCATGTTCATGGTGCAGATATTGGCCGACATATATATGAAGTAAAAGTGCGGCCTTGGAGAAGCTGGACTCAGCCGCGGAGGTAAAGATGGGGCGTGGAAATCATACTCGCCATTTAAATCCGAAACCCCGGGTCACACCAGCACAACACCATCAGAACCATCATGCCCCCCCAGCAATCATTAACGCCTAATCTCCAAAGGACAAAACCAGATCAGAATCTCAGCAGTTGTGTCACCGTATCAGAGACCGAACGCTGCTGGTGCTTTCCAATTCCGTGTCGTTGGGACGGGAAACAAGCTCTTTGTGGTATGCCATGGCATCGGTAACCGGTGACGGTTTCGACCGGTAGGTCATGAAACTCACCACCAGTGCCAGCCCGGCCGCGACTGTCATCATCAACATTTGAGACTCAAAGGAATCTAGGTATATCTTTTGAATCTTGTCGCGGAGAGTTGGTGATAACGATATGGTAACCATAGGACTGCGGTGGATTTGGTCAAGAGTGGCCTCCTCAACCCCAGACCCAGAGCCAGGCCCAAGCCGCTTCTGGAGCTTGTCATTGAAAATGACAGTGCATATAGCCAATCCAAGAGCCCCGCCAAAAACACGGGCTTGCGCTACAGCGCCTTGGGCAGCAGCAAGATCGCCATGGCGGGCTTCAATGGCTGCGATGATGGTGCTCGCCGCAAAGCACAGCCCGACGCCGAGTCCGTAGACAGCAGTGAGGCCGATGAGAAGGTGGACACCTGCGCCTCCCCGAGTAAGGCCATACACCAAGCCTATACCAAGAAGCTGGAGGGCGCTTCCAGCGATAAGCGTCTGGCTTGTAAAGTTTCGTTTCTTCGACACCGCGCCGCCCAGAAAAGAGCCCAATGCACACGATCCGAGCATCGGCAGGAGATGGACGCCGGCGGCGAGGGCATTGTCACCGTAACTGATCTGAAGTCGCTCTGGGATCTTAATAACAAGAGCAATATAGACGAAGCCCGTCAGAAGAGTAACGCTAAGATACAGATTAGCCTTGGACACTCCGAAATGGTTGAGGGCTTACATGAAACTCGACAAGTAAACACGGCCCATCGCCAGATGCAGTGGGAAGATGGGCTCAATTATCTGGCTGCGTCCATAAAAGAGGTACGTCTCCCAAATGCACAAGAGCAGCCAACAGACACCGGAAATGACCAAGGACCATATTATGGTTGGACTTGTCCATTTCCACACAAACGAGGCGCCTTCCTGAATGGAAAAGATCAAAAGAATCGAGGCCACAATAAGAAGCAGATTGCCGAGAAAGTCGATCTTGGAGAGTCCTGTTCGTGTGTCGTATTTGGTCCGCTGGTCGTCTGGCCAGAGCGTGTATATGCCCGCCACTGCGATCAAACTGAAGGGCAAGCTGCGCAAAACTGTCAGACTAATTAGAGGGAAGCGGGATGCGAGCACAAACTTGATCCAGAAGATGCCACGCCACGTCCACTCAGTTATCCCGCCCCCAAGCAGCGGACCCAGAATATATGAGATGGACAGTGTGATGCCAACCAACGCGCCCACGACCTCGGGCCGATCAGGTCCTTGCTCAACCAGACACACCTGCGCTAGGCTGTACAGACCAGACCCGCCGATTCCCTGAAGAGACCGAGCGGCAATCCTGATAGGTAGAATGGGTTAGTCTTTGGGAGGAAAGGGGCTAACAAGCCGACGAACAATTGCCACATGGATCCTGCCATCGCGCACCATATCGAGAAGCCAGAGAACATGATCCAGGCGACGGCGAGGAGAGTTTTGCGGCCATATACATCGCTCAACTTGGAAAATCCAACCGCAAAGCCTATGTAGGAGCCGTCAACACCGCCCAGTGGGGGTGGGTTGGGGTGTCTTCTTACTCATGTATGTCAAAAGATAGCCCAGAACTACCCACGGCGCGTCCTGGTAGTTTCCGAACTCGAGTGATATTGACACCAGAGATGTTGATACAATCGAGGTGTCGAGGCAGGAGAACATCAGGCCGGACAGGATTCTGGGACACGGATTAGATTGCGCCAAGGGGTTGGGGCCAAGAGAGGGGGGAGTGTTTACATAGCCGTCAGGAGAATCTTACGCAAGGGCGTCTTTGGGCTGGGAGGAGTCCGAGTCTGCCCCTGTTCCACACTTTTATTGTGTTCGTCGGCCATATCGGATAGAGAGAGGTTGGGATATGATAGAGTCATCGAAGAAGAACCCTAGATTGCTGTCGACCAAAATTCGGGGGCTCTCGAGGGCTGTCGGAGGTCCTATCCAATCCACATAAAACACAAGGTGGCTAGCCGAATTATCTTGTTCGCAGGGCTTCGTGGTATAAGCTGGCCTACTCAGCAGGTGTGGAATTGTCGGGGGCGAAACTGGATGTCGCTTGAGGAAACAGGAATCTGGCTTCCAGGAACCAAGGTGGACGCTTCGGTTTCGGTGCGACAGGTTGCTCCTGCCCTGCCCAAGAATCCAAGACAACAACAGCACAGCCGCTCTACCCAGGTCATATGAAGAAAGAGGAACCCACGCCAACCAGCAGAAATGTCCACCTTGACCGTAAATGGCGACGATGCGAGGGTAGATGTACGGAGCCGGTCGAGTCGAGCTGGACGGACGACATTAATGTACTCTCGCTGTAACGACAAGACAACAGGGCAACGGACGGGATCGAGTTAGCGTTGCCAATGAAGCATCGGTTCCAGCTCGACGGATTTAAGACACTTTTCCCTTAGCAGGTATATTAGCAAATGACATTGGGTTGTCTTGGCCTCGGATACCGTTCAACCTGCGCCGGTGATGTGCCAGGCTCTCGCGGAGGACTGTCTCCAAGACCGGGAGATATACTGCTCGTCCTCCACACTCTTCAGACCTCGTCCACCTATCGCTGTAGAGACGGGGCGGGCTTGCTTGCGGTGCCATCCGTCTGGCCCCCTTTTCCTTCGCCTGGCGCCTTGCACTACCGAGACAGCGTGTCACAGCTGGTGACGGGTGTTATGCAATGTGTGACTATGACTGAATTGAAACAGTCCAAATGCGAGGACCGTCCTTTGCCAAATAGAATCGAGCGTGACATGATCGCCACGGAGTGTCCTCTCTTCGTAAGACCGCAAGACCGTGTGATAGATAAAACACCAACCGAGCCGCGTACGGAGCCTTGCCCGACTGACTGACGCACCTCGCTCGTGTGTCGCACCGGTTCGTACCAGGAACTTTTCTTCACGGGTGCCCGTATACGTACGGACCCGTTGATGCTGAACTTTGAAGAGCCCCGTCCAGCCCGTACCCGGGCCGTCCTATCGTCCCGTTCAAACACCGCCCCACCGGGCTCGGCACGGTAGGCGTGACCCACCAGCTCGGCGCCTACCCCAGGCAGGATCGAACAAGGTAGATAGCTACCGCCCCCACCTCTCTTTGCAAACGGATATCAACATGCAGTGCAACGCACCAGGAAGGATGGTTTGGGAGTCGTACATGCTTTCTAGATTTCTTGGCTTGTCCCATTGCTCTGCCACTCAGCTGCCAGAACTGAGACAACAAGTATCCAGACGTGATTGGTGCGGCCGCAACGACACCAGGAACAAACGAGGGAGGAGCGATGCACGACTTTCAGGTGGTGGGATATTCCGGGCAATCTTCTTAACTCATAGCGTTTGCAAATCCGCAAGGCTCAATCAGTCATTGGAGGTTGGGCTAATCCCTCCAGCCCGCCTTACTATCGCGAGTTGGTGTTGCCAAGCCGATAGGTACCGAGCCGCGGCATAAACACTCCTACCTATGCTTTTTTGTCACTTCCGCGGCCTGGACTACCACTCACCCATTTCGAACTGTCGTTGTTTGCCCCGCTGTGCTGTCAGATTGCTTTACCTATTGATGAGTCGGAAGGGTTCCCAAATAGAAAATAGATGCTCAACCAGCAGCTCGACTCGGTTCCAGGCTCCCTTTGGCAGACCGGATCGTGATAGAGTGCCTACGAGGGGGCACAATACACTTGTCTGTCATTTCAGTCCGTCGAGTGCCTTTTGTAGCGGCTAGGCAGAGCTGACGGGAGGGGTCCGAGACATCCAAGAAATTGCTGTGGTTCCGAAGCCGTACCGAACTTCTGGCTCTTGAGCCCTCACTTCACACGGCAACGAGAAAACGGCAATGTTGAACGGCCGCCACCACCTGCTTGGCTCTCGGCCGCTCGCCGGTCCGAGAGGGCCAATCGCCCGGATGCGATGGCATCAGCCGAGCAAGAATTTCTGCATGGACCATCGGAAAACGGATAGGAACTACTAGCGCCTCGAGTCCGATCGCAAGATCAACAGGCACCTAAGGCAGTGCTTCGCCTAGCCTAGCGCGGGTGGGTTTCAACGTCGCTTTTCGCCCGTCTTGAACATTAGACCGGTCATCCTTCGAAGACGGAGCGTGACATCGGCCGACTGTCTTCTGGGTCCCGCCACGGAATTGACGAATTCCACACTCGCATTCGACGAAAAACGAGCGGAATACTGGCAGCTCAAGGTGCTGCCCTGCATATCGCCCCGCATCCTTCCCACACTTGCATCTCGCCCTCCAGGTAGAACGGCCCCTTCACGTGCTCCTATCTGACGCTCAACGTCTTCAGTTTGCTTTTCCAGTGCAGCCTTCCAGATAGACCCTAGCTCAAGTGGAAGGGACAAAATAGCTGTGTTTGCCCCCTGAGGCACCAAAGTCCCAGATATCGGTACTGACAAGCGTTTCCCCCTTCCTAGCAACAGCAACGCAGCCATGTTATTGTTCCCAGCCGTTGGCAGCAGAAGTATGGGCAGTCTACTGGATGTTTGTTTTGGGACGAGAGGGACTGCTTGAAGCAGCTGCTCGCCCACTTAGCTGATGCGAGTACGAGAACAGTGGAGATGGCGCTTTTCCCACTTCATTGTAACCCAAGCTTCTGGAGGAGCCTTGAGCAATCTCCACTTCTTGTTCCAGCCCGTCCATTTCTATTCTAAGATGCATTCACAGGCATAAAGCGGGTTGAGCTAAGAACCGACAGATCAGCGCTTGTCTGTTGATGGCTAAGTGAGCGGTCCACAACCCCCTACCATGGGTGCAGGCTGATGCGGGCTCTCCCGTGGTAACCACACTGATCTGTCGGGTCCTTAGATTGTATTTATGTCTGGTCCAGTACTTTGCCCCTCCTTTGTAATATCTCTCTCTACGTAACTCGCGCGCTCCTGGATTACACCCCAGCCCCTTACTCTACATTCGAAACAGCTATCGCAGGTAGATACAGGGTTGCGCAGGCCCGTTCACAGACTGTATATCACCGCAGACTTTCCCGATCACATATTTGATCACTTCAAGACACTGGTCTCAGTGATCTTTGACTGAGGAACAACAGCTTCAGACAAGGCATAGTCTTAGGATGGACGCAAAGACGCACGATATGTCGTCTTCAGGGGCTATAGCGATCGTTGGAGTCGCATGCCGGTTTCCTGGAGACGCTTCTAGCCCGGAGAACCTGTGGAATGTTCTTGCCAACGGCCAAAGTGCATGGCGAGAATTTCCTCCGGATCGTTTAAATATCAACGGGTTCTACCATCCCAGCGTTAGGTCGGATAGTGTGGGTTGCCAGACATCTAAGAATGGCTTTGGAACGTAACATTTTGCTAACGGTGATCTCGATAGTTCCACTTCAAAGGAGCACATTTCATAGAGGAGGATGTTGCTGCTTTTGACGCAAAGGTAGACTCACAAAAGCGCCATTCTTCAGTTTCCCAGTACTGAGATTATGCAATGTCTAGTTTTTCGGCGTGGCTCAAGCTGAAGCGGATGCAATTGATCCCCAGCAGAGACTGCTCTTGGAGGTTTCTTATGAAGCGGTTGAGAATGCTGGATTTCCAATGGAAACGTTCCAAGGCTCGAAGACTTCAGTCTTCATTGGGTCTTTTGTCAAAGGTAGGTCCTCAGCCCATCTCGCCAATCTGAACTCACCTGACATTTGTGGTCAGACTACGAGCAAATCTCGATGAGAGACTCCCAGACCACAGCTCCTGATTGCGCAACCGGAAACGGAATTGCCATCATGGCCAATCGAATCTCCTACTTCTTTGATCTGCAGGGGACGAGCCAGACGATCGATACCGGCTGCAGGTAGGTCGACAACTTTGAGAATCGTATTCCTGCTGTTCGCTAACGTATGCAGTGCATCACTAGTTTGTGTCCACCAGGCCGTCAACAGTCTAAGGGCTGGACAGTCGGATATTGTGAGAAGACCCACGAATGCGATAGTTGGCAGACAGTGCTAACAATCTGCAGGGAATTGCTGGCGGAGCTGGTCTAATTCTGACGCCCAGCACAATCATGCCCATGACATCTCTCGGGTTTCTTAGCGAAGATGGAAAGTGCTTTACGTTCGACTCTCGCGCCAACGGCTACGGCCGAGGAGAAGGCGTGGGCATTGTGATCTTGAAGAGACTCGAGGATGCGGTCAGAGACAACGATACAATCCGTGCTGTAATTCGGGGGACTGCCAGCAATCAAGATGGCCATACCCCGGGAATCACAGTCCCTAATCCAGAAGCGCAGGTCCGATGCATTGGCGCCGCCTATCGCGATGCAGGCGTTGGGATTGAAGAAACGGCGTACGTGGAATGCCACGGAACGGGGACAAAGGTCGGAGATTGGAGAGAGCTGAGAGCAATCTCTACGGCTCTCTGCAGCAACCGTCCGCTCGATAAGCCAATGTTTGTTGGGTCCGTGAAGCCGAATATTGGTCATCTGGAGGGCAGTGCGGGCGTTGCTGGGCTGATCAAAGCTATCCTCATAGCGGAAAAGGGGCAGATTCCGCCGCACATCAACTTCAAGCAGTGGAACCCCGACATTGAGCACGAGGAATGGAGAGTCGACATCGCAAAGGGGCTGATGAAGTTTCCCGCCGCGGGGCTGCGCCGCATCAGCGTCAACTGCTTTGGATTCGGCGGCACTAACGCCCACGGCGTTTTGGACGACGCAAGGACTTTCCTGAAGCAGCGGGGGCTTGTGGCTAACCACAACACAACCGACCCACTGAGCGAGCATCCAGCCTCGGAAGCCGCTGCGAGCTCATCGGCATCCGATGCCTACTCCCTAGAGAGCTGGGATCTTGCTTCCCAGTCGTCGGGCTTGTCCGTGGACAGTATCGCCATTCCGCAGATATTCGTGTTTTCGGCTCAACACCGCGATGGCATTCCCAGGCTCACCGCTTCACACATTCCCTATCTGGACTCCAAGCCAGATTTGCTACGGGATTACTCATACACTCTCTACTCAAGACGGTCACGACTTGACTTCAGAGCCTTCGTTGTTGCCAAGTCGGCTTCCGAGCTCACAGAGAAGATGGCCAATATAAAGGGATCCGACGTTGTCCGGCCCGGGCTCGCCAAGGAGCTCAAGCCGGCTTTGATATTCTGTGGCCAAGGTGCCCAATGGCCCCAGATGGGCATGGAGCTCATGGCCTTTGACGTGTTTGGCGAGAGCATCAGAGCTGCTGGCAAGTACATGCAGGCATTGGACAAGGACTTCGTTCTCGAGGAGAAGATGATGCAGGGGAAGGAGTCGACAGAGATCAACCTGCCCGAGGTTGCCCAGCCAGCTACAACAGCGATTCAGGTTGCTCTCGTCGATCTGGTCAGAGCGTTTGGTATTCAGCCAGTGGCTGTTGCAGGCCACTCTTCTGGAGAAATCGCGGCTGCCTATGCGGCGGATCTCATCACGCGCGAAGACGCGTGGAAGCTCGCATTCCATCGTGGGCAGTGCGCCGCAGCCGTCAAGACCACGGATCCAACTCTCCGGGGCCGAATGCTTGCCGTGGGCTTATCGAGGCTGGAGGTCGAGGAGTTTGTGGGCCTGGTGAGGCCGGGTTCCGTATCCGTGGCCTGTATAAACAGCCCGCACCTCGTCACGCTTTCTGGAGACGAGGACTCTATTCTGGCTATCAAAGCTGAGCTCGATGTAAAGGAGGTTTTCAACGCCCTAGTGGCTGTCGAGACTGCATATCACTCCCACCATATGAAGGTCGTCTCGCAGCGGTATATGGATGCTATTGGCGATTTAAAGCCGCGGGAGGGTTCAAATGGTGTGAAGATGTTCTCGTCTGTGTATGGAAAGGAGGTTGCAGGGCCGGAGCTGGACGCGGCGTACTGGACTGCTAACATGATCAGCCCTGTGGAATTTGACAAGGCCGTAGCGGCTATGATGACAGCATCAGGAGGGGACGCATCAATCCCCAATGCTTTCGTCGAGGTTAGTCCTCACCGGGTCTGGGGTAAGGCGTTGACGCAGATCCTGGACGGCGCTGGGTATGATACGCCTGTGCCGTACTACTCGCTGTTGGAGCGCAACAAGGACGCTGTGGAGACGGCATTGGGTTTTGTTGGTGATCTCTTCCAACGAGGAAACCCCGTTGACATGGATTGGTATTATAGAAGGTATGTTCCGCTCACTTCTTCGCGGTAGGATTATTACGTGCTGACATGAATGTGTCATAGTCGTGACACTGGCCGACTTCCCAAGTGCCTCGTCGATCTACCAACATACCCTTGGGATCACGAAAAGAGCTACTGGCACGAATCGCACCTGAGTCGAGCGCACCGCTTCAGGCAGTTCGGAAGACTCGACTACATCGGAGCACCCACGTCCGATGGGGTGATGCCATATGAACCAAGATGGCGAGGGTTCTTCCGAGTGGCGGAGAACCCGTGGCTTCATGACCACAAGGTTCAGAACGAAATACTCTACCCTGCGGCGGGAATGGTTGTGATGGCGGTTGAGGCAGCGGGCCAAGTAGTTCACGATGTCATCAACCAGCCTTCGGATGTATTGGACTACGAGGTGTCAAAATTCGAGATCAAGGCACCGATGGTGATACCTACTGACGACGCTGGGCTTGAGCATTGCATGAACGCAAAGAGGATTTCAGACTCGTCTCAAAGCGGAGTAACGACTTGGGTGTACGAATTCGCGATCTACTCTAAGCCGTACGGAGACGCCCCTTTCCAGGAAAATGCCAAGGGTGAGTTCACCGTTCGCTTCTACCGACGCGGCGCCGAGCGCCGAGGGGACGCAAGGTTGCTGTCCAAGCACGTCGATGCAAAATGGAACACAGAGCTCCGAGATGGAGAGCGTGGGGAGAGCTCGTTCGAATTTTACGAGGGACTCGACGTTGTCGGCATGAACTACGGGCCTCTGTTCAGGAACATCACTGAGATGGGTCGGACGAGAAGTGGCGGGGCGAAAAAGGAGTGCTGGGCCAACCTCGTGATCCCGGATACCAAAGCGAAGATGCCCAAGAACTTCGAATTCGACCACGTCATCCACCCGGCTACACTGGACGCGGTTTTCCAGACTTTTTTCACCCTCGGAAGCGACCCCATGGTGCCGTTCCTCATCGATAGTGTCAAGGTCGCGGCAAACATTCCCGGCGGGGCAGGCACCAGCTTCTTCGGCGTTGCCACAGGGGCCAGCGTTGGGCTTAAGCAGGCAACAGCCAGTATTGACATGTGGCATCGCGGCAAAGAGGGAGACAGCCATGTGATCCAAATCAGTGGTCTCAGGGCTATGTCCCTGGCCTCCATGGCGGCGGGCGGGGATGGATTCCTGCCTAGCCATAGGAGCCTCTCGTCGCAAGTTGTCTGGAAGGAGGACCTTCGCTATGCCGCGTTTGAGAACTTTGACAAGTGGCTGGATATCTTGGGCCATAAAAACCCTGGTGTCCGCATTTTGCACTTGGGTGAAGATACACGGGTGGTCTCTAACGTGTTCCGAGCTCTGGCAGAGGGCGAGGACGGAGCACCAGTTGGGACGCCGCGGCTCGGGAGGTATACCATCGGCGCCCAGACTGATAAGGGGTACGAGAAGGCCCTGAGCGCAACTGCCGAGAGGCACCAGGCTCTTTTGGCATATCTGCCTCTATCCACGCTGCTCGGCGAGGAAGGTTCCTCGAATCGCTTCAACCTCATTATCGTGGAGGATGCGACGGTGCTGACAGAAGGAACTCTTGAGAAACTCATGGCGCCGGGTGGTTTTGTCCTGGCCGTGACAGCAGAACAAGACGCGAGCTCAGGTTTCCGTTTCCTGCAGAGCGCTGGCGGAGAGATCCAGACAAGTGAGCTTGGGTCGCTACAGCTTCTTCAGAGGAGGCCTGATGCTTCCAAGATCTCTGGTGGCAAACACGACCAAGAGATCGTTATTCTCACACAAGATTCGACTTTGCCTGTTCACAGTTATCCAGTTGCCACTCGTCTGCAGACAGATCTTGAAAAGGCCGGCTTCAAGGCCAGCGTCAAGCCCATCAGCTGGTTGGAGGGGCAAGAAAACGTGGTCAGCAATGCATTTGTCGTCTCGCTGGTCGAGCTATACGATGAACATGGCTTCGTCTTCAACATGGACGAGAGGCAATACGGGCTCGTGAAAGTCCTCTTACGGACATCCAAGGCTCTCCTATGGGTAACCAGTGGAGCACAAATTGGCGGCGCCGCGCCTCAGAACGCGGCATTCCTGGGCTGGGCCAGAACAGTCCGCTCCGAGGACAGCAACAAGGAAATCGTGTGTCTGGATCTCGAATCCGGCGAGCAAAAGCCCCAGGATGCGGCCACGCTGATAGGGAGAATACTCCTCGACTCGATCGTCTATGCCAACGTTGATGATGTGGCGTTGGCACCGGAAACCGAGTTTGCCGAGCTCGGTGGACGACTTCACATCCCACGACTCGAGCCGCTCGAAGACTTGAACGCCGTCATCGAGCACGGCCGCGAAAAGGGGCTTCGTTTCGAAGCAGGGCTGGCCAAGGCTGCCGGAGGGTGTATGAAGCTCGAGGTTGGATCGCCTGGAAACTTTGGGAGCCTCTACTTCGGGGAAGATAATCAGGCGTTACTCCCGTTGGAGTCCCACCAGATTCGCATCTCGGTACAAAAAGCATTCCTGTTCCCGGCCGATCTCGACACAGTCCTCGGCAGGAATACAAGGACATCCATCGGAATGGATGTTGCGGGCACTGTCTCTGAGATAGGCAGTGCTGTTGGCGACTTCCAGGTCGGTCAAGAGGTCGTTGCACTGAGCCCAGGGGGGGCAGTGAAGGGCTCTATCACCGCCCGTGAGGGCTGCGTTCTAGCCCAGCCAACATGTGGGGTTGACGGCACCAGTGTGCCGTGGAGCTTGGCTGCGCTCTACCCGGCGTACCGTGCTGCCAAAGGGCTGATGCAAACAGACTCCCCCCTGACCGTTCTTATCCACGACGCTGCTGGAGCGTACGGCATCGCGGCTATTGCCGTTTTCCGACAGTTGAATGCCAAGATCATCGCAGCTGTTTCGAGTGAATCGCAAAGGGACCTCGTTAAGGAGTTTTTTGATCTCGATGGCAACTCTATCGCCTTCGAGGACTCCAACCTGGTAGAGAGTGTTCACCGAATCGTTGGCAGCGGTGGTGCTGTTGACTTGGTGTTCGATCCTGCTTCGGACGCAAGGCATATGGATACGAGCTTTGCTTGCGTGGCTACTCGTAAGTGTCTGTTCTATTTTCCATCTGCCGTGCCTATGATGGTAGCTAACTGGACATTGATAGATGGACGAGTATTCCAAATCGTGTCGGGCTCGGCTGACTGGGATGGCATCCGCCTCCCTCCACGCTCTTTCGAGTTTGTGCGATTCGACATGCAGGGTTACCTTGAGAGGGGACTGACTCTGGATACCGAATTCCGAGAGCTATATGACACCGTTACTAGGCAGACTCCCCTGCTGCCAAAGTTCTGCCACATCCACTCTTTTGGCCAAGCGGGCGATGCGCTGAAGGAGATAGAGTGGGACCCAGTTCTTGGGACACATGTGCTCGAGCTCAGGGAGGACGAGGATGTACTGTTTGGGTCTAATCCAATAAAGCATAGCGCTGATCTTGATCCACACGCGATCTATATCATCGTCGGAGGGTTCGGCGGACTCGGTTTAGGAATCGCCGAGTGGATGGCCAAGCAGGGCGCCGGTAGTATTGTGTTGCTCTCACGCTCAGGCGCACCGGCCGGGAAGGAACTAACTGAACGGTACCGCAAACTCTGCCAGTCACCCGGCGCGAAGATCCACACATACCAGCTCGATATTTGCAACGCAGATGAAGTATCTACCTTCGCAGGCTGGCTGCAAAGCACAGGGCTCAAGCTCAGGGGCTTGATTCACGCAGCCGGTGCCCTACGGGTGAGTGCCTGGCAACCCTTCAGGCTTCAACCATATATATATATATATACTAATGAGACAATAGGATTTCACTTACCAAAACATGCAGTATGCGGACTGGGTCCTCGCCTCCAAGGTCAAGACAATCGGGTCCTGGAACTTGCATAGCCTCCTTCCCAGCGCGGACATGGACTTCCTCGTCTTCCTGTCTTCGGCTGCTGGTGTGATCGGCAATCGCGGCCAGTCCAATTACGCCGCGGGCAACGCATTCCAAGACGCTCTAGCGCTCTACCGATCCGCGCGGGGCATGCGCACCGTTTCGCTCGACCTCGGCCCCATTATCGGCGCCGGAATGGTGGACCAGGAGATGATGGATCTCCTCCGCTCCGTTGGCTATTTCGGGATTCGCCTCCACGACATGCTCTTCATGCTGGAGCGCGCCGTGGCCGGTTTCGCAACCGGGAATAAGCCAATGCCTCCCCAGGTGGTCATGGGTGTCGGAACAGGCGGCCTCCTCCGCCAGACACGCCCTGCCGATCCCTTTTGGGCCGAGACGGCGCTCTTCGCCCACCTCAACCGTGTTGACGTAGGCGGATTGTCGGATACTGACCTCAGCGGTGCTGCCGGTTTGGGGGACAACAACGGACAGAATCTCCAGCCGCGGCTGAAGATGGCGGCGACGATGGAGGAGGGCGTGGAGATCATTCTGGGGCCGCTCATCGCCGCCATGGTATCCATCATTCCAAATCTCGATGCGAGCGACATTGAGAGCTCCATGACGCCGACAGAGTGCAACTCTGACTCGATGAGAGGAACAAACATCGACAACTGGCTCAAGAGAACGACGGGTGTGTCGATCGGGCAGGCTATCAACAGCATGCCTCTGCAGAAGATTTGTGAGGAGGTTATTAAGAAGGGCGGGTTTTTGTCTACTTGAGGTAGCTGAGATGTGTGTGTATAGGTTGTCTGAAAAGCAGAAGCAGAAACTCACGTAGTCGAGGGATAGACATACCACGATTGTGTCTCGGGAGCAGAAACTCTCTCCTGATTCCTGAGACAGCAGAAAATGAACTGAAAGGGGAGAAAACCACTCCGATTTGCACCTACGTCCTCCGGCTTTCTTCATGTTTCGAAATCATCGATACCCGTCCTCGTATTCCTGTAGAGGGGATGCTCAATCAAGTCGGTTTTCTTCTGAGCTCTCTCCAGCTCGGCCCACACCTCGTTGAGGTCGAAGTGCGCTGGGAATCCCTTCTTGTAGCATCCTTTCCGGTAATTGTTGAGGCAGTGCCAGATCCACGCCTCCTTCAGCGCTTTGATTAGGGGGCCTGAGTTGTTGTTGCTTGAGTCGGGCGGTTCGAGATCCACCGCCGCTTCCGGGTCGACCACCGTTCTTATGGTGCCGTCGTAGGCCATGGAGGGGAGATAGGCCATGGCAGGGAGAGAACTGGTTAAGTCGATAGTCTTGGAGGTTGGTTGCAAGACATTTTCGGGAAGAGATTTAGGGGTGGAGGAGTGGGTAAGGTAAGGACTAAGGAGGTGGTCACTCGAGGTTCCAGCCAAGGGAGGGGCGATAGACCTGAAAGAAAATCAAAGAATGTAGTATATTTGCATCAAAGCCTTTGTCTATCATTTGTACCGTAGTACTACAGGGTATTCGTGTGAAGATGCCAGGGGTTGTAGAAACCCTCAAACACCACCTTTTTTGAAATTGAAAGGTCTATGTCAGTACACGGGGCTTCTTCGCATCCCAGTGCCCCCAACGCTTCGGTTGCATGATAACAGGCCAGAGAACGCACCAAGGCCTTTGGCACCAGGGTACGGTACAGATAGACGCTCTCAAAATCAAACTCGTGAAGGAAGGATGGTCTAGGCAACGGCGCCGAGCTTTGCCAACTATTGAACATGAGATCGCGGCACGTACCCACGGCCCTGGATAGATAAATTCCTCCCACTGGTCCTGCCAGGAACGAATTTTCTTTTTGCCAGTCGTTTTCACACAACTATCCATGCACGGCGGCGGATCAGTTGTGCTGTCACATCAGTTCGTTCACAGGGCTCGAATTCAAAGCCACACGTGAATAAACACGGCAGCAACACATACATCCTCCTTGAAAGCATACCCGAGAGGCTTCAGTCACTCGCCTGAGCTTGCCAGCAGAGAACGTACAGCTATCCGCTCTTTCAGGTACGCGCGCGGCCCAGTACCTGACTTTTTTCCACCTTACGTACTGACGACGTCTCAGAAAACCAAGATCGAAGCCATGGAGCGTGAGCAGACTGTCAGCGAGATGGTCGACAAGATGCGCAACGAGCCGCAGTGGAGATGGCTCACGTCATTCGTGTACCGGCACTTCCCCTACGGACTGCCGTCTCACCTGAACATGTACGAGTTGTACTGGGAGCTGAAGCGGTCTTCAACCTCCGAGAGCACCCATCACATGTCGTGGGTCAAACTCAGGCGCGTGCTGGAGGAGCTCGAGGTCTGGGTCGGAGACATGACCGATTGCGAGTCATGGGAGTACGCGCGCAAGGTGCAAGGCAAGCTGCCAGCCATCGGCACCCCGTCAACCCTCATGGCCATTTGCATCGTCTGGAACTGGAAAACCACGGAGGACCTAAAGAGCGTGTTGCCGCCCAAGGCGGCCAATACGCTGCGTAAGGTCGGCCTGGAGTTTCTGATCAAGGAGCCGACGGAGCGCATCGTGCCGAATTGGTGGGAGGGAGCCGATTTCGACTCTCACGAATGGCGCAAGGCCAACATGGAGGAATGGACCATGCCCAGAGCCGACCCCCCGCCTAACATCAACCTCAATCGCTACTTCCTCGCCTCTCCCCCCCAGTAACCTATCACTCGACAGGACGGCACTGGAACTGGCGACTCGCTGGGTGTTGTCATGAACTCGGAGCCTGAAAATCAGTAGATGTACTGATCAGTCCAATTCCGCACAACAATCATCGGTAAAGGTTGAAAAAGAAAAGCCACCCCCCCCCAAAAAAGAGATTGTTTTCCACTCTACATAACGCGGTTAGCGCAATTTTCTGCGTCTAATAGGTAGTTAGTAGCAGGTAGTACCTACCTAGGTAGATACTGCAGCGAAAACCATAGAGTGGTGCCAATCCATGGTCTGTGTGATCTGTGAAAAGGGTGTATTCTCAACAACCCTAACCCCTCCGCGTGTTTGCTTTGAGTTTTCAGTTACCCACATGCATCCCGGATATCTGATTGGCCCGCTGACAATTTCCCCAACGACCACCAAGACTCCAGACCTCGCCCTCAACTGGCGCCGTCATTTACCTCGTGTGAAATAACCACCAACAATATCCATGTATACTTCCCCGCGTTCTCAAGAGAAAATGGGGATTCCTCTTGCAATTGGTCAACCGTGGCTGCATCTCCCCTCAACATCGACACACTCCCCCCTCGCCACCCTACCTGCCCTCTCACAAAACACGGCGACGACTTCCACCTTTCTAGCTCCATCTCGCCCTTGAACCGTCCTCCCCCCTCAAATTCAATGCGACGCCCAATGAACGGCGAGCCATCACGCATGGCCATCGCTAGCAGACGCGAGAAGCAAGTGCTTCTCTCACATCGTGACGCGCGGAGCCTTCCACCAGATGAGTGAGGTGTGACCGTACGATGTCGGAGTCTTGTCCCCCAGTATCCCTACCTACCTACCTACCTACCTACGTACTTAACCAACACTCCCCCTGAAGACTTGACGACGTGATACCCTCACTCATCCACCCTCCACATCCCCATCGATATGCCTCTCCTTCATCGTCTGGCGCTGACAGCGCTCATCCTCCGTCCCTTCGCCTCCGCGTTCGTATACAACACCTTTGACGGCGAGGGCTTTCCCGCGTGCTACAACGTCACGGCCGTCCTAGACCCTACAAGCGTGGACGGCCTGGTGTCCATCGTAAAGCAGGCCGCCCAGGACGGCACCCGCATCCGCGCGGCCGGGAAGGGCCATAGCTGGTATGACACGCAATGTAGCGACGCTGCGACTGTGATTGTCCGGACGGAGGGGGTGCATGGGATTTATGACTTTAGTCTTGCGAAGGGCGCGGCTGATGGGTCGGTTGTTGTGGATGCGGGGGTGACGTTCTTTCAGCTGGCGGAGTATCTCCATGAGCGGGGAGCGTCGGTGGGATATACCCTCACGAATTGGAATATTAGCTTTGGCGGGTCGGTGGCGATGGGGGCGCATCGGTCGTCGATAAGGGAGCACTCGATGGTTGCTGCTGGTGAGTTGGTTGGAATATGCATACTCGTTTTTTTTTTTGGTTTGTTTACTTACAGTGGCTAGGTGCCCTAGCATTGGATATCATCGATGGGGTGGGAAATATCCGCCACATCGAACGGGATGACTCCAATGATGAGTGGCTCGCAGCCTCCACCTCGTTAGGTCTTCTGGGAATTATTGCGAGGATAAAGCTTAAGATCTATCCCGATGCAAAAGTCTACGCGAAGCAGGACATGTAAGGGAGATGCGGGCGATTCTGCCGCTTACTACTAGAACAAGGAATGCTAAGACTCGCTGCAGACTAGACGAGGAAGACGTCCTAAACGGCGATATATACGGCCTCATTGCTCCATATACCACAGCGAACCTCTGGTGGTGGCCCTATAAGCGGAAGTTCCATCATCGCTACTACGACGTTGTGTCTGCCGACTCAACCCCCCAGCAGGGCTTCCAGAATACCTTTTCCGTCACGCAGCTCGAAGCCGTGGCTGCTCGCACGCTGCTTGACAGCGGCAAATACTTGGCGACCTCGAACATGCTCGCCGAGGAGATCTTTTTCGGGATATGGTCCAAGCCGAATTTCCGGGAGAAGACGACGAACCTCGCAATTGACTCTTGGCCCGTATACGGCTGGAATTATGACATGCTGATCGGGGGTTTGTACTCTGACCAGAAGCCCGAGTGGGATTACAAGCTTGCTGGCTACACGCTTGAGCTCGCTTTCCCAGTCACGATGGCGAACCAGATGCTGAAGCGAGTACGGAGCCTGTTTGACGCGGAGCTGGCAAAGGGAATTGTGATGACGGCGACGTATCGCAGCGGGATTAATATCAAGTGTATGTTTATCTTCTTTCTCGGATGGACCCTACGAAATGCGAGTGGGCTGGATGCTAACTGAATGCGAGTTGCAGTTGGCAAAGCGTACTTCGATTTACTCGGCCAAGGCGCTTACAATACCTCGGACGGTGCTGATTGGAGTAAGGGGGCGGTGATGTTCGACTTTCCGAGCTTCAAACCGACGATTGGTGACCATAAGCGATTCAACGAGCAATTCTGTACGTGGTGCTGCCTTTGGGAATACCCAGGACAATGACTACTGCCTCCGAGAAATGCCCAAAACAGTGACTAACTCCTGAGCAGACCACAATGTTGCAAACACTCTCATTGACGAATTCCCTTGCAGACCGCACTGGACGAAGAACTCGCGCGATGTGCTTACCAAGGCCGTGAAGAATCTGGATCCCGACGTGAGTGATCTTTTATGTGAGCCGTTTTGGCTGGCTGAGGAAATTAACCATGAGTAGCATCTCCGACGGTTCAATGAAGTCCGGAAGAGGTTTGATCCCAAGGGGATGTACCAGAGTGTCGTGGGGGAGATTCTAGGTTTCTACTGACTAAGTTGGAGCGGTAATTTTCCAAGAGATGAGTTCATGTCCTAGGTTCTGTATATATCGGGAGCATTCCTGCAGGCTTCTTGTGTTATTGTCCAGGCTGTTTATGTTAGACTGCACATATGTGGATATCATCAATTCCTGTCCGAACGAGCCCAGCACACTGCATCCACCACGGAATTGCCCCCCTGAGCTCTCAGCATAACTATCAACGCGATCGGATGTTTGCTCTAGCTAGCTACTTGTTTCAACTCAACTCTTACATCGCAGACGTCCGTGCAAGCAACTGACAGCGACCACTTCTATTCTTGGAAGAAAGTAGGCGCCAGAACCAGCAGTGCACGAACCTTGGTGTCGGGGTTTCGAAACGACATGAGGTGAAGATGATCCAGCGAGCATGTTTTGCGCATGCACACTGACAAAATCAAGGCTTTACTCAAGACGAGGAACAAACATTGGGAAAGTTCGGACGAAGGATGGCCAGGCCCGATCTCGAGCCCAGAGAACCCTTGATGAGCATAACGTTGGAGGCTCGAGAGCCCGGAGATGACGGAACCTCGGGAATAGAAACACGGAAGGAGGATGGCAATCCCCACCCATGTCATCGGCGGTAATGGCTGGAAGCGGACATATTTTCTAGCATCATAGAACCTTCCTAGGTATGTTGGGCCCAGACCCTTCACCTCCCCAAGGTCAGGCAGCCTCGGAGTCTTTGCATGCGATCCCGACCTAGGTAGCGGAGGATGCGGACACGGACGGAACGCTGCAGTGTTTGCTAGCGACGAAGTCTCTGTGCGCGGCTGACGCCGTGATTCAGTTTCAAGGCGCTGTCCGTCCGGGACACAGCTCCGAGGGCTACGGAACGGGACGAACGGAATACTCGCTCATGTGCGTACCAACTGAACCGCGGGGCTTGATTCCCCCACCAGAAGAATCAGATGACATTGCGGGAGTGATCGCAACCGCTGTCAGAGAAGCTCAACACTCCCGTCGCCGGGAAAGCCATCACGACCTCCAGAACATGCGCGCCAATTGACAGCAAGTGTGCGCCATTGAATGCGCATCATCGCATAAAACCGTCTCCCCATCCAAGACGGCAAACCCAGCACCCTATTAGGTAAACGCGCGCGACCCTCACGTGCAAAGCACAACACTGCAACTCGAAGGGAAAGAAGAAAAAAATGACTGGCCAGCAGCGCTCTCACACCTTGACGTTTTCCGTCTGGCTTCCATGGGGCTTCCCTTTCGGGACCCAGGGGTGGTAGGTTCTCCTGTGTCACGGCGGCCAAGAATCGGGGCCGGGCTCGAACATCTCCGACAGCTGCGCCGTTTCATGACCCTTCAGAGGCGACCAAAGCGGGCTTGCTTTTGCCCATCCCCAGCCTTGGCATTGGAGGTTCCGGTGGTCCATGACGATCGACGACCAGGACCTGAGACGCGGATCGCCCTGGGCTGCTGCGCATCCGAAGACGCTCCGCTCCACTATGTACCCCATCGCTCTAGAAGTCCATTGGTACTGCGCTGCGAGCCCCATCCGCCCGATCGTGTCGATGTTGCTCACCACTGTTGCTCCTTTTATTTTTCATGTGTGGCTTGGTTTGTATGTGTGTACATTCAATTCTGTTAGATTTTAAGATGAAAAAGGTCGCAGACCATATTTTTAGTCATTACGCCGCCGTGAAATGTGTAGGTATCCTGTTAGACATAGGAAATAGTTTGAGCCCCTGGACAAGAAGCCGAAAAAGAAAAAAAAAGAGAAAAAAGTGCAAGGTAGATAGGACTTTTCAGTGCATGTGGTTGTAAAGCGTCTTCCGATTTCTCTAAGATCGTTTCCCTCGAGAGCCTCAAGAGGGAATTTTGGCTTAAAACATCATGGCTGGCGGGTTGCGGAAGAAGACGCCGGTTGCAAATACCTGCCATGGCCACACAAACAATTAAGACACCCCTAGCTGCCATAAAAAATGAGGGAAAAAAAGAAGAAGTTGTGTATCATACACCGCCCTCCCGCCCTAGAGGCGACGAGCTACCCGTTCATACCGCCAGGTGCTCGGAGTCCAGAGGGAAAACTGGCGCGAGACACTGTTCCGAGAACGACGAAGGCCAGGAGCCATGACATCTTGAGCTCATGTCTGCCTTCCAGACAAGCCCTACCACCCAGCCCAAACGGCCTAGGCAACAGCCGCAAGGAGGACTTGTGCTCGACTCCATGCAGCGACGAGCTGCTGCGAAGCCGGTGCGGTACATCCAACTAAGAAGAGACGGCGAGTCTTACGAAGCAGCCGCCCGACATGCCTGCTCTTGCGCATTGCAGTCGGCAAGTGCGGAGCCTTGGATCGTATTGCGGTTGACACCATCAGCGCAGGCGTTGTTTTGGATTGCGCAGGCACGTTGCACGGCAGCCTCCCTGTTGACGAAGGTGTTCTCGCCGACCTTGAATGGACGGTCCGCGTTGCCCGAGTCCTCAACGGCAGGAGCTGCGATACCGCCAATGGCACCACCAGCAGCCGCACCACCAGCAGCTGCACCGCCAGCAGCCGCACCGCCAGTCGCAGCACCGTTGGCGTTGGCCTTAGCCTTGCCCTGACCCTTCGACTTGCCCTGGTTGGCGTTGCCGCCAGCATTGGCATTACCACCAGCATTGGCATTGCCACCAGCGTTGGCGTTACCACCAGCATTGGCATTGCCACCAGCGTTGGCGTTACCACCAGCATTGGCATTGCCACCAGCGTTGGCGTTACCACCAGCATTGGCATTGCCACCAGCATTGGCGTTACCACCGGCATTGGCATTGCCACCAGCGTTGGCGTTACCACCGGCATTCGCATTGCCACCAGCGTTGGCGTTACCACCAGCATTGGCGTTACCGCCGGCATTGTTGTTTCCACCGGCGTTGTTGTTACCGCCACCGGCATTGGCGTTACCACCGGCGTTGGCGTTGCCACCAGCGTTGTTGTTTCCACCAGCATTGGCATCACCGCCGGCATTGGCGTTACCGCCAGCATTGTTGTTGCCCTTACCAACAGTGAAGTACTTGCAGTCCTCCTGAGACCCACGCTGGGCGACAGGCATCAAGACAGGCTGATGGTTGGATGCGCTCGACATTGTGCAGACGCGGTAGTTTCCGGCAGGAAGGCCACCGGTCACATCAGTCTGGACACCGCCTTGGCCATTGCCGGCATCATTGATGCCCTTGAAGAAAACGAACTGCTTGGCATCCAGAGGGGTTTGCGGGTCGAGCGAGTTACCGGTGTCTTGGACAGTGACGTGAGTATGGCCAATGATTCTGCCGTTTCCGGCCAGCTGTGCAGGACCGCTGTAGTAAGTGCTCGTGGCGTTGGTGAAAGCGCCGAGGTTGAGGTTGGCAACTTGGAGTTGGATGGTGAAAGTCTGGCCCACAGCGAGATCCTCGAAGTTCTTAGGGGAGAGAATCAACGTGGACACCATGTTCTCCACAGACGGGATGTCACCCATAACTACCCGATGTCAGTTAGGGGTATGCGATTCGAGAGGCAGGACCGCACATACCAATGCCATTGCAAGAGCCACCGCGCTTCTGGAAGCCGTTGGTGAGGTCCTTGCCAGCACAGAAGTTGATGAAGTTGGCCGGGTCACTATCAAGAGTCAGTAGGTGCGCGCGGTGTCTAGAAGAGTGGAAACATACACAGCGGACTCGACCTGACCGTCAGCAACCTGGCCATTTTGGCCCGTCTGTTGAGATCCAGTCTGAATGGCGTTGGCAGCCAGGCATGTTACAGAGGCGTCATTACCGCCGGCGTTATTGGCACCACCGTTGTTCGCACCACCGGCATTATTGTTTCCACCGGCATTGGCATTACCGCCAGCGTTTGCGTTACCGCCAGCGTTGGCGTTTCCACCGGCATTGTTGTTACCGCCACCGGCATTGTTGTTGTTGCCGCCGTTATTCTGCTTGCCACGGTTGCCAGCGTTGTTCTTCTGTTGCCGCCTTGAGGGGGCGTTGTTGGCGGGAGATCGGGCAAAAGGAGATCGGACTTGGTGGACAGAGGCCGCCTCGGCAGCCAGAGCCAGACCCAAGAGGGCCGCCAGAGCGTTCTTCATCAACATATTGGCGAATTTTCCACAAATAAGTACGGACGGCGAACTGTCGATGTGTCGAGCTCCTCGGGAGCGGGAGAGAAAGATAAGGGGTTGGTTCCAGACCGTTTGAAGCGAAGATGTCGAAAAAAAAAGGAGTGATGCCAGACAGTTGGGCGTCGACGAAGAAGATATGAACAACCAGCGTCGGAAAAGGAACGAATGAACGGAAACACACAACCACCACACGAAGAGAGATGTTTAAAGCATAGGAATAAAAAAGAGGGAAGGAGGGCTAAGGGTATATAAAACGGGAGAAGGGGACATGCCAAGAGAAGGGAAGCCAAGACCTCGTTTCTTTATATCCCGGCAGGCCAAGTCGCACATCGAGGTCGAGGGCGGTTTCGGGCCCCCATGCGGCTCCTGGACGCCAAGCTTTCCACGACCAGGAAGGGCAGCATGGTGAGCGGCGCTGGAGCGGGCAAAGGCGCCGAGAGGGGCGCGCAGGCTCCACGGATCCAAAACGCGGTGCAGGGAGATGGACAGGGCTCTGACAGAAGGGGAGTGCAGCTTCAAACCGTGGGACGGGATGGACCCCGGCACCCTTGCGGCTCCCAAACCGACGCGGGGAAGGGGTAGGGGGAGGGGTGCGTCGCCGATGGTGGGCGCGGGAGCGCAAGAGGGCGTCCAGCTGCTGCTGCAGGTACCGCATCCACCACCCCCTCTCGTGGCCCCTCGATCGGGCCCTGTCGATGCAGTTCAGTGCTATTCCTGTCTGGCGTTCCAATCCGTCTGGTGGGCGTGGCCTGTATGCACAAAGCATGACGGGCGCTGTCCTACCTGCCTGCGGACCATATTGCTCTCTCAATTCTGTCGAGGAATCCAGCGGCTGCTCATGCTGCCCGAAGCCAGGCGCCAGGGCGTGGTGCAACGGGAGGAGGTTGCACACAATGATTTTGATTTGGAAGAGCCAGTGCTGCTGTGGAGGGGGCTGCTGGGACCTGCGGCGTTGATGTTGATGCGGCTTCTGTCCCAGATGCCATGGCGGCCCCACATCGTCTGAAGTTGGGCCAATGAGGGCCCGCGCCTCATGGCGATCCAGCAGAATCTGTCTCGGGATGAAGCGCAAGCGAGCACCAAGCATTGAACTCTGCTCCCCTGCCATCAGCCCATTTTCCATTTTTCTGTTCCAGCGTTCACCTTGCTCGGATGCCGAGAGCAGACCCACCAGTCCTTTGCCATCACCGGCCTGAGCAGGCTTCTCCTGTCAGCTCATGACAATCCGCTCCGGTGTTGAAGGAACAACGCAGCGCTCCGCCGTTTCCAACCCGCCACCGTGCGCTCAACATCCATACCGCGGCGCAGCGCAACTTTAGATCCCTGCGAATGAACGATGCACCGTCCATCGCTGCGCTGCGACTCGGGGGCTGCAAGATGCTACCAGTTCATTCAGCGTGGGCTGTTTGCGATGGTGATGATTATCGGGATTTTCACGCACCGATGATCGCATGGCTGACTAGTTTTGAGCGCTTAGAGGCTGTCAGTCATGTTCGCTCGATTCGATGGCTGGGTCCTGGCTTGACGCCCTATCCGCTTGAAGATAACCCCGCTCCGGCCGAGGGACGGACCGGCCAAGGGCTCCCTCGGCGTCCTCGCTGCCGACTTTCTCAGTAGTACCGGCAACACGGCAAACACAAGGTACTTTTGCATTTGCTCAACCACTTCGAGCGCACCATGGATGGGATATCCTGCTTGACTCTCTAGCGGATCCACTCTTTGCCTATCCTCGACATCCGATATAGCAGGAATCCATCCGCTCTCACCCTAGTCCTTTTAGATAGTCGTCGCCTATTTTCCGCATGGGCCTATCGAGCTGGGGGCTACCGTGCATTTTGAGCAAGCCACCTCCCTCGTCGCAACTTCTTCGAAACACTGGCGAGGGTGCAATGGCGTATTCAAGGAGAAACAATCTGTGTAGGATAGGGCTGACCAAAACAGCCCCGCTCACCACTCACCTACTCACCTTGTAAGCTCCTCTCCCAGGGCATCTCCGCGCATGGTAGTACTTTGCGCGAGCTGTTGGGATTCATCCGATTCCCATCCAGTGATGGCAGGTAAGATAGGGTCTGATGCATCGCAAGGTGTCATCTCATCGTAACCTCGAACTCGTTTCGTCGGATTACGTACGCCATACTCTGAGTGCAAGCGAACAAACATCGCGCTCTCTCTGCCGATCTGGATCCCATTTCGCCGAGGTGCAGAATGGTCGGCAGCTGGGCCCAAGCTGGCCGTTCGTCAATCATCAACAGGCGCGCTGATAACAAAGCCGACGCTGCCTTGGACTTCAAGGGCAACCCCACGATATGATTCCAAAGATAAATTTAACCTACTTTTTTTTACCTTCAGAGCGCCCAAATGCTTGGGTAGCCAATTCGACGCTACCCGCCTTCATGTGGCGCTGGCCAGACCCGGCCGGCCCAAAAGCGCCAGCTGAGATCGGTTGTGACGTGCGCAGGGTTCTGAAGCGCGCCCCTGACCACTTGTAACTTGAGACAAAACGGCGACTGGGAACAGCTACGCCCCTTGGATCCGCCTCCACCCCCTCCTGGATACCTGCAATTTCTTAACTGCCCTGTCCCAGCTCTCTTTCGCAACTGCTAGTGCTTGCAGCAATGTTTTACAAGGGAGGCGAAGAAACGAAAAGGAAGATAGAGTCGTCGTCGGGGGCGTGTGAAACACCCCATGCCTCTAGTCCTCCGAGGTTGCAAGGTCGGCCATTACGTCTAATGTCTGGCCTCGGGTGAAAATGCTTGGCGACGTGCCTCGACAAGCGGCGGCACAACGTCAAGTGCATCTTGGCGTTTGCTTCTCAGAAGCCACCGGCGCTCACATCACTCGCCCCTGTCAAAGAGAGAAAAACCGCCGACTTGCATTGTCGTCAGCTACCGAACACATCACCGCGTCTTGTAACCCAGGATCGCCAGAACGAAACAACAGTAAGGATTCGAATGTGTAGGTATGTAACGGATGGCAAAATGCTTGGCAAAACGCAAATCCCCATAACAGAGTTGGATGATTTCCTCTTATGCCGGAGGATTTGCCAGTGGGTATGCACACATCCTCGCGGGATCATCAGGCACAAGTCTCTTTACCACTGGGGACGGAAGACGTGGACAGGACAGGACTAGAGGTTCTCCGCGGCTACTGTGCCAAGCCCTCTCTCCTCGCTTGGTATTCCCGACGTACTGAGCGGGTCTCTTGCCGTTAGGTATATGTAAAGGATATGCCGGGCAAGCCGACGCGAGTGGTGATCCCTTCTGGAAGCAGGTCATTGCAACACGCACGAAATGGCTTCCGTGTTCGAGATGCAAGTCAATTATGCCAGCTCCACAACACCAATGCCCACTACACGCTTCGAACATTTGAAATAGACAGATGGCCCACATCTTAAAGCTCGCCCATCGCCGACTCCTGGCTCTTGATTCGCGCAGCGATTAAATCCAGCCACGCAGCGAGCCGATAGCCAGCCTTTGCGATCTGGAGCTCAATGACAGGCGCAGCCTTCTCGTAGTAGTCCGACCCCAATTCTTGACCCTTGATGGCCTCTGGACCTTCCGGAAGGACTGGAGCATGTTAGCTGGTGCCCCATAGCACAGTTCGGCTCCCGTACCTGTGGTGCAAACATAGGCGTTTCCCTCAGACGCCCAAGCCAACGCCGTAGCTGTTGGGTCCTCGAGGTCTACATCCTGAAGCCAGTCGATTCGGCTGGCGTTGAACTTGCCGGCGTTGATCTCGGCCGTCAAAGAATCAGCCCAGCGGCGGGCCTCGGCGTATGGCTGGCGGCGTTTGAGGGAAACCAGTTTCTCCGCGATGCTGCTGTCCCAGACATGGTGAAGATTCAGGTCGATGCCGTCAAACTTCACATGAATGCCGTTGCCGCCACGTGCGACGTCTTCGTTGTGGAGTGGCTGATGGGTGTCCCCGACGAAATGAACAATGAACTTGGCAGCGATAGCCCGTTCCGATGCAGGGAGTGAGGCATCAAGGAGGCGGGTTGTGTAATTGTGGATAGCGCTCACAACACACCCATCAGCTTTGCAATCGCGGGCCATATCGATCCCGCAGGCCCTCGGGGGGTCGTCCTTGGCGTCAATGAAATGGAAGTTGGCGCTGAAACGCCCCCATTTCGTATATCGTACGGAGTCTGCCCAGCTGGCGATGCCAGCGAGGTAGTCGTCTGTTCCATTGTGCAGCAAGCCCTGAAAATACGCAGTCGTGTCACTCGACACGAAGTTACTGGCGATATACGCCACCGTAATGTGCCCGAATCCTATGTTGCGGTCATGTTTTAGCTGTGTTTCTATGTGCTTGCCCATCCCAAAAAAAAAAATCGAAGCCAACATACCGCCCCATGCTAAGGCTGTTGAGGGTAAACCCGCCGAGATAACTGCAACTGATGATAGCTTCATGTGTGCGTTTTGCTGTTGTTGGGTTTCGTTAATCTGAACCAAAAACAAGATCGGTGCAACTCAAGACAATATGCAACACGAGATAAAATAAAAAAGCGTCAACAGTCGCACTCGAGTCTCATATCCAATGTTGCTGGCCGTTGAGGAGTCAGACGGCCGCAGGGCTGGCCAGCTGTTCGGCCGCCTGCGACTGATTGAGTTGCTGGAGGAACGCTGCGAGCGAATCATCGACAGGGGGCTGGCTGGCCCCGTGTCGCGTGTCGCGTTGGCTGTGCAGCCTTGGATGGCACACGACAACCCGTCAAGACCGATCGCCGCCTGCCCACGCATCAGGTGACACAACTACCTATGGACTGCTGTCTGACCATCTTTAGATTAAAGTAAAAGGCGTCGCCGATAGGAGCCACCGATTACCTTGTACACCCTCTAGCTCAGATGCCAGCTAGCGTGCCAGCCTTCAAGTTTTAAATTGAAACCCTGTGCCTCGCGCGCTTTGGACGGGAAATCCAACTGTAGTGACTGGTTGGCACCAAGATGGGGCGGGGACCAGTGCCCCATGTCGCTAACGCGGTGCCCCATGTTATCGCGATATGGATCCATTGTAATGGCGGGGGCACCTAATCCAAGATGATGGGCAACTCCTTTCAGTAACCTGCGCAGAGATATGCTCAACCGGCCAGAATGACCTGCGAAAGGGATCTTGCTGGGGTCTCGGTGCTACTCTACATGCGCGCTGGGTTTCTGGACAACTCTAATTCCGTCAGATGCAGAAAGGCCGGATGATGCAGCGGGCAGCCAATGCGAGATCTAAGTCCCTGCCGCGGGGCTCACTAGACTAGACCCTTTTAGGTGTCGGGGACGTCAGTTCTTATCTCTTTGCAGATCCGAGGCGGGTGCGATTGCAAGTCCTGCTGACCATGAGCTCGGCTTCCTGATTCAAGTGCTGTTTCCAGATAAACGTCCAGCTAAACCCACGAAAAGCCGTTCTGTTATACGTAACTGTGTATGATCACGATATACCCCTCGGCAACTTGTGGTTTGCAGTAAACGACGCAACCTGCTCGAACGACATGATGGCGGCCCTTATCGCGGCTCTCCCCGCGACCCTCCAATCGCCCCAAGCCGGAGAAGCCCTCTCTGGTGTATTTGGGAGTGTCAGCCTCACGGCCTGGATATGTCTCCTGGTATGCCCGCATCGCAATCCGATTGCACGCCGGCGGGAAACTAACTCTGCCATGTAGCTCCCTCAACTCATCACCAACTACAGAAGCCAGAGCGCGGATGCGCTATCCATGAAATTCCTCTTCATCTGGTTGTTGGGCGACATCGCAAATCTCTCTGGTCCGCAGCGCCCCTCCCAAGGTCCAATGGATCCTCCAATGCGAAGATAGCTAACGCATGTTCCCAGGCGCCATCTGGACAAATCTCGCTCCAACAGCCGTTGCTCTAGCATGCTACTTCTGCTTCGCCGATATCGTCCTGATCAGTCAATGCTCCTACTACAACGCGCTCAACGCCCGCCGCCGATCTCGCAGTACCCAGCGTCGCCGCCTTTCTTCTACGGAAACCCATGACACCGATACGACAGCCGTGTCTGAGGGTGATGAGGAAGAACCTCTTCTCAGCCGCAGCCGCCGTCGCCGGAGCGAGTCACTGGGTCTTCCCGGCTCGCACCGCCGCCACTCAGTCCGTCGCCGCGAGAGTAACCTCGACCCCCTAACGCGCATCATTACGGGCGAGGACGATACCCCCGACAGCAATCCATGGCTGCACAACGCTTTCAGCCTAGTGGCCGTGTGGGTTGTCGGTGCGGCAGGCTGGTTCATAAGCTACAAGATGGGTGCTTGGGACGTGGCAGACGGCGTGCCCGACGCCGGCGATGACCTGTCACTGGTCAAGCCAGAAAAGGCCATCGGCATGGTTTTGGGATATTTTAGTGCTGTGTGCTACCTCTGGTGCGTATTACCGTCTACCCCAAAGCATGCAGGTTGCTAACTTTGCCCAAACAGTGCCCGCATCCCCCAAATCATCAAAAATTACCAGGAGAAGTCTTGTGAAGGCCTAGCTCTGCTCTTCTTCCTGCTCTCCCTCACGGGTAACTTTACATACGGTGCCAGCGTCATGTCCTACAGTCAAGATCGCGACTACTTCATTCGCGCCTTGCCTTGGCTCCTTGGGTCTCTTGGCACCATGGTCGAGGATTGCGTCATCTTTGTCCAATTCAGGATATACTCTCCCGCTGCGAAGGCGAATCCATGACCTAGTGGTTGAACTGTGGTCGAGTTGTTGCATCTTGCATTGAGGGGAGTTAGGGAACCAGGTTGTTCAGACTGAGAGGTTCATCGGCGAGCTTGAATTGGTTACTAGGGCACGTTTGATTGGGAACACCGGCTGGTCTTTTTATTTGCAGCATTACTTAGGTTATCACTATCGGAGTATTGAATTAACAGCACGGAATTCAAAACGCTCGTTGAAGTCTTGGCTTTACCCAATGCATAAATGAGCTGCTGCCTCCAGATCGCACTTTTTTTTCTCGTCCCATTCTGAATGCCCAGTTGGCTAGCCTCGACCTATCCACTCAGCCATCACAAAAAAGCAAAACGGTGTACAACGGGCCATCCCTCCCAAAGAACTGGCCTGTAAGGTATCATAAGCACGTCATGTGGTATTTCCCGCCTATCTCCTTTCCCAAGAAACCCCATCCTCAAGAGACCAACCAGACGTCGCCGTCACTCATGAGGATTGTTACGGACGAAAAAAAAAAGAGACCAGCACTGTTATGCAAACATGTCCTCGTTCTCTCTGACCCCCAGCCTTAACCTGACCCGCATCGCCGATGCTGATAAATTTCAAATAATTTGTACTTCACAGAAACAAGAAACAACAAACGCCCTGGTAATGTCTCCGAATAAGACTTTAGAGACACTGACAACATGAGATCGATGGGAGCGCACCCGGCTGAGCCCCGGTGGATTTAAACAAACGCTGGTCTGGTGCAAGACAGATAGTCAAACAACCACATATCATCCCGCTCGCTGTATGCATAGGTAGTAAGAAAACCGCTGTCACTCAAATATTATATCACATCTTCCTCGCATCGAACAGTCCTAGGCTCAATGCGGTGTCGTTCTCTCCCACCGTTGGTGTTGGCTCGCTGAGAATCTCCCACCGGCGGAAGTGAAACACGCTCAATCGTTCCGGCGATTGCGGATCCAGTCCCCAGAGGGAGGCAGGTGTACCCAAGAGCCCTCCCATGGGCATAGATGCCGTCCGTGTAGTTCGTCCAGCTACCGGCGCCGTCTTGTCCTTCTGGCTAAGCATAAGGCTCTCTCCGGGGAGCGGGGCAAAGCTGAATATATACCGCAGTCGAGTGTCTGAGGTCGAATCTTTTAGGGCACGACTGCACATGGCGCGTGATTCGTCGGCGACATTGTCGGCCAGCAAGCAAGCGAGGTCGAAAATACGGCTGCTCAGCGCCCTAGTATCAACGCCAGGCCCATGAAGGGTGTCGAGCTCCTGGAGCAAGCCGGCACATATGATCAGAGCCTTGGCACGGACTTCATTGCTCGGCTTACTGGTATCAAAGGTTTGTGTGTGCAGCGTGATAAAATTCAGCAGGAAGGGCAACCAGTGGTTGAGAACTGGCAGCTTGGCCTCGGAGTCGGACGAGGCCAGTATCTCCCACACGTCGGCGAACTTGTCGATCATGGCTGGGACGAGCTGGGGTGGTCTACCCATCGAGCCGCCACGAATGATGGCGTCAATGACGGATAACAAATTCTCCGCCATCTGTAGGCATTGCTCTAGTGTCCTGTCTGACTGGCACCTTGGCGATGGGAGGAGGTCCAAGAAGCGCATCTGCGCACGGTTTTTGAGGTGGTGCGTAATCTCGGGGCTCAGGCAGGAGAGCATCCCTATCCATGAGATATTTCTGGCGTCAATTGCCTTGTCCATAGCATTGGCGAAAAGCTCCAGAAGTGTCTGCTGACGGTCCGCCGCCTCGGGGCAACTCTGGTCATTTGAGGCTAAGCTCAGCGAGAGTTTCACCTGGCAGAATGGCAATGTGAACTCGTTGGTCAGCGCCAAAACCTGATCAAATGTGATGTGCGTCTCCTCATCGGCCGTGGGGATCAACAGTTTCGTTGTCATGTAGTCGATCCATCTGCCGACGTGGGCATCCGGGCTCTTGACAACCAATGCCCTTGATACCCCTGCCGCATCTTTCAACACAAGCAGCTTGACCAGTCCAAGAAGCTGTGCCTGAATGTCCGGGTTGTCGAGCGGTAGACCCTCAAAGTCCTGCTGAGCCCTGGAGTGAGAGTACTCAGCCAGCGCCAGGCGGATAAGCCCAAGAAGCTCCTTCGGGCTCTCGCGACAAGCTTGGTCCTGGAGTATTGAGAAGCGGTAGCTTTCTTCGGGCGCAATGAGTCCATCCTGCGGAATCGGTGCTATGAAGAGTTGAAGAACTTCCTGCATATACCTCGTTCGGCAGGTCAGTTGTACCACCTGTGGACCTGGTGCGCTCGGGACAGGAGGTCGCAACATCGTTGAGCCCTGTCCAGTTACCGATTCCGATGTCGTTGCGAGGATACTGGACATGCTCAAGCAGCCGACAGACACAAGGAGTGGGAATATCCTCAGTACCGACGGCCGATTTTGCATCGTGCGTAGGGAAAATAGCCACTTTGTCATGATTGTATCGAAATACGGCGCGTCGAATATCCGCAGTCGCGTAAGCAACCGGCTGTACGCCCGTTGGTTGTCATCGGCCTTGTCCCAGCAGCTCTGGAGTCGCTGGATAATGGTCTGAAATAAATTCCCCATGGTATTCCTGTCCAGACTGGTGCCGCTGGCCAAGTTCTTTTCGATCTCTTCATGGAGGGTGACATCGTCATCTTGAAGTCGAAGCGCCATGCTATCAGACACGGGGGAGCATGCATCAACAGGATTGTGCCTGTCGACCAAAGCCAGCTCGGCTTGCAGTTGCTTTGTCAATCCTTCAAGACCGGGTATCCGCGACGCAAGGCCGGCGAGCGAAGCAAGAAGCGGACGAACACCGGTTTCCTGCTCCCGCCCTAGAGTCTGGAGTCGTTTGCGAAGGCTGGCAAACAGCGCCTTTGAAACACCAATTGCGGAGAAGATGAAGAAGTGGCGGCTTACAGTGTCTGCGACTGCTGCCAAGGTCTCGACGTTGGACTGCCTAGTCAAAGATTTGAGAATTTCGGCAAGCATCGAGAAGTCTTCGGCCGCTTCGAGAATAGTCCGGACTGCATTGAACATTGCTGGCGATAGCTCTGGCCCTTGGCTACCTCCATTAGCCTTCTTCTCGTGGGCCCCGGTGAGCCCATCTCGAAGCCAGGCACCGACCTCGGCTTTGAGGGAACGGCAGCTGCTTCCTATCTTCCGTGATAGTTTCTTTATTGAGACTGGCTTCCGGTGCAGGATAGGGTCATCCAACTCGATTGGCAGGCCCAGCGAATGCTTCAGGTATTTAATGGCCATCTCTGCATCCCTTGCTTCATCCGCCACACTGAATCCGGCACGCCGAAGCATCCCGCCTCTGATGCTCTGCTGCGACGGGGCTAGCGCGTGCGTTGGTAGCTCAACCAAGAGACGGGACCCACCGGGGCCCTCGGGCGAGACGTCAGCGGGGTTGGTGAGACTGCCACGAGCCATACGCCACTGAACGTAACGGGGGACCGAGAAGATCCCGGACCTGACGAGTTCGCAGACCAAATGATAAAGGGCACCCTTGCGCCCTTGTTCTTCAAACTGATCCGCGTCCAAAAAGTCCAGAATTGCCAAGGTGGGATCGAGATCGAGCGTGCTCCAGTGCTGTAGAATCCGGGTTGAGACGAAGACCTTTGCTAAGCCAGGCCTATATGGTGAGGTACACCATTCAAGAAGTGCTTTCGCCAGAGCCTTCTTATCCTTGCAAATACCCCAACACTGTGAGGGGAGCTCATCCGGCATGGGCGCTTGCAATGTGCCGTCCAACATCCTCACAAGGATATGCCGAGCCGCGGGCTGTGACCGGTTGGCGGACGCCACTAGTTGTTCATTTCGATTGTTAATCGCCGCGAAGGCGCTTTGGCGAGCTTGATCGCCGACTGGCAAACAAGTCTTTAGGGTGTCTCGATACTTGGGCCAGATGTTAGGGACCACAAAGTTCTCCGGGCTGCTCAGTATCAGGATGTTGAGTAAAGTTGACAGTTTCGAAAGTAAGGGATGGAATATGTCTTTGTCAGGATGATCGTGGATCTAACATGTTGTGAGTACGCGCCCTCGCAGGGTAAATCAGTGCAAGACGTACCTCGTGGTAGTGCCGGACAAGAGTGGTGACTAGCCTGCGGCCGTATTTCCGGAGCCGGAGCAGGTCCTTCCAGTAGATCTCGGTGAGGAGCATCCACATCGGAAGCTTGGGTTGATCGCTGTTTTCAAGACTCTGTACAAGCCACTCCATATAATGTTCCCTGTCTAGCAGGTGCTCGGAATACAGATGTGTTGCCAATCGGATACTGCTGTACTGTTAGTAAACACGTTCGAGAAACGGGAAATATGATGTTTCTCACGCATAGCCGACTTTGGCCTTCCATTCCGCCTCTTCGAATCCAAAAATGACACTCTCGACGAACTGCTCGACTATGACGGTCCACTCCTTATGAAATTTGGCCTCCCCTCCCCCTATTACCAAAGAGCTGCCAGCCCCTTTCCTTTTGAAGCTCCGAAGTTCGTTGATACCAACACATTTGGCGAGCCACACGGCGCGGTCTGTGGGAACGTTCTTGTTCAGACACTGATCCAGCAGAATCCTCCCCCGAATACCATGAGGTATGGTGCGGCTGAGTCGGCGGAGCGACATGGCCGGGTTGGCTAAATCCTTGAGCCAACCCTCTCTTTTCGTATCAGTGAGTGTGACCCGCGGAGGCGGTTTGAATGTTGACGGTGCGGTAATTTGCCCCTTATTCCTCCTCTCTCCGATGAGACCCGTGTAGACAGACGACAGGGCGAGGAGGCCACTCTTGTGCTTGAGCGCCGCGAATATTATCCCCTTCGCCGACGATGTTTCGGTTTGCGCATGCGGTGCCTTGTCGAAAAACCCTTGGCGAATCGCATTCTCGGAGAACTGGTCTTCGGGGTGGTTACCAGTCCACGGAAAGAAGTCGGCATATCCAACAGCAGGCGGAGGCCCTGGACCTCCTACGGAACCACCGCCGCCGGACCCCTGCGAATCCACCTTGTTTTGCGCGTTGTAGCGCGGAGCAGCAGCCGGCACTTCAAAGGTGTACGGCTTGGGACGGGCGTCTTTTTTCGGTGGGATGGCGGAGGTAATGTCTCGGCGGGGGGTGTCGGCGGTGAATCTCGGGCGCCGCACAGGCATCGGTAGGGGCCCGTCTAGATCGACGGTCACTGACAAAGGCAGATGCGGGCTCATGTCGCCCAGCTCGGAGGCATCGGTGGGGGGCATGATGCGCGACGGCGTAAAGGGCTTGGACGAGTCGATGGCATTTGGGGACTCGCTGATGCCGACGTGTGTGATGGCATCGGCCGGATCGTGCGACAGCTCCAGCTTGAGGCGCGACCCGCCCCGACGCTGGGCTCCATACTTATCGGACGGATCGGACGGACTGAAGTCGTGGAAGGTGGTCTCTTTGCGTATCGGTGACGGCGGCAGGTACGCGCGCTGGCGCTGTGCGGGACGTTGCGACAGGTTCGGGCCGCTCAACTTCCGCGACGGCTGCCGCTGCTGGACGCCCAATGGGGGCCGGGAGGTCATCGCTGGAGGGTGAGCCGAAGCGCCATGCCGTAGGATATCGACGACTTGATGTGAGAGCGAAGGACGGCACGATTGCGATGTGATGCGATGCGATAGTTGCGGAGACACTGATCAAGATATCGAGTGGATGCTGGTGCTTACCCCCTGTCGGAAGAAAACGGGGCGGCCTCTCGGCAGAAAAAAAAAGAGAGGCCTTATCTTACGGCACCTGGGCTCGGCGGCGTTGGAGGAAAATCGGCCCAGAAGAAGCGTTGCGGGCGGAAGCCGGTAGGTTGAGGATGAGGACCGGATGTTTGGAACTAGGGAAACCGGTCCGAGTAGGTCAAGTCGTGGTGGTGTTGGTGGTGTGGGCGGGTGAGCGGTGGTCGGGCTGAGCGGGAGCACGAGCACCTGGACCGACTACTAAAAATGATGGCGTGCACCATGTGGGCTGGATCTGCAAGGGTAGGCACAAACGGGGCACCGCACTGGCCCGGGCCGGCGCCTTCAGCCGACTACCTCAACTCGTACAGTGGCAAGACTCAGTGTACAATTGATTGCCAGCGAACGCAGTAGTTCAAAATCTCTCAACTCGACCCGGCTACTCTCGTCATCATGCCATCCCCATCCGATACCCGACAAGCTGTTGAACCAAAGAGCGCGCGCACGTAATCACCTTGTTGTACAGTACAGAACCGAGACTCCCAAGCCGACCCAACAGCAGTTCTTGGCCTTGAAGTTGGGTTCCAGAGTAGGCAAGGCAGAGAGTTACATTAGGTAGTTGCATGCTCCAGAAACGTATCGCATGAAGAAGCGACAGAAGAGAATCCCGCACTGGGCTGCCGCTACATCCATGCTGACAGACTTCCGATGGGGGGAACTCGGTTGCCCCAGATCTAATCGTTCCAAGCCGTCTTCCGTCCCTGCCATATGAGCCCCGATAAGTGAGACTGTTGTGTCAATGTAGCGTGGTGGATGGCATCTGCACACTGCCGAATTGGTTCTTGCGCGCACCGCACTTCGCCTGGGCTTTGGAGATCTCAACTACCTACCCATCGTGATATCACATCCATCCCATCTCGGCCGTCATCATCGCTAGCTATGTCTGCAAGATTGCTCATCTGGACTCCGTCAGAGGAGACGACGTGGGCACATGACTCTAGGGGCGTTCGGTAGGCGAAGAGTTGTTCTCTTTACCCACCCGCCCCATACAGGGCACGTGGATGTGCCCAGGGATCCAGCGCACAGTGACTGTTATCTCCGCAGTGGCTTGAAGCTGCCCGGTGGCCGACCAAACCATGCATTTCCGAAAATCCCCTTGCCAGTAGGGTCAGCGACTTGCGGAGGGAGCAGGTGGCAAAGCAAACGATGAAGTAACCAACTCCGTCCTCGAATCGAAAGCAACGAGTGCAACACCATTTCCCCGCCAGGCCACATGCAGAAGGTTACTAGCAGTCCTCTAGTGGATGAGACAGTGCCCCATGGGAATCGAGAATCTCCCGGTGTGGCTCTAGCTCCATATGCCCCCGCATAAGTGGGACGTGCCCATCCGGGGTTGATGTCGTCGTAGCTTTCAAACAAAACGAACAGTGGAGCCGGCTGGCCAATTCCCAAGCTTTTGGCTTCACATTCGCGTTGTGGCCTTTCAACCATTGATCAACGCCTCTTTTATCATATCTTTACCCGAAGAATCAACGAACCACAGAAGAACAATGGCGTCGAACAGGAAGGATATGCGGCGTCCGGACTTGAGTGAGTTCAAGTCGCGACCCAGTCGCGCCAACAACCTAACCGCTCGAATGCAGCTGACCCAAAGCCCACCGCACAGTCATCCCATATCAAGAACCGCCCGCAAAGGGCGACAGCACCGAGTTCGGATCGACCCTATCGTCGACGCTGCCCATGGCCGCCGTCTTTATGCGCAATCGATATGTAGGATGGTGAGTGCCCTTCATGGACGACATACTGGCCGGCCACCAATCCGGCGGTCTTGTATTCGGAGGCGGACGCATCCAGCCACAAGCACGACTAGCTAACTAGTAGTAATTTGCAGGGCCGCTGTTGTATTCAGCATTCAGAGCTGGCTCGGCGAGAGCGAAGAGACGAAGAAGAGCGGCAGCACACCCGGTTACTTCACCGTTGGCATGTCTTGTAGGCCACCCCTGAGTCGCGGCATCCCGTTCTATCGATACTAACACACCGTTCAGTGATGTCTCTGATGGTTACATATCTACCAATCTTTCTCCCACCAGCACCTGGCCTAAATGCCGGTAGCGCAACCGATGCTCCAGCTCCAGCGCCCATCCCAGCAGCCTAGTTATGGCAACATCGGGTCCGAGATAGCTTTGGGAATGCAGGAGGCCAAAAGTTGGCGCCAATCAATAGGCTTCCAATTTGGTTCGACACGGATAGGATTCTGTTAACATATATCATACTTACACAAAACGATGAATGAGGATGCTGTAATGTTTTTTTTTTCCATATGACAGGCATCAATAATACAGACGGAAAGGTCGTCCCGCCCAGGAATCAACATTGGCTAGGTGCTGACTGAGGCTGGAAAATTGTACGAAGAGAAAACACTCGAACACATGTCATACAATCCCATGCCTGGCGTGTTTGGATCTAACCAGCCACGCGCGGTTGCTTATGTAACACACTGCCCAAGGCTTGAAACTCCTTGGCGCCAACTGTCGTCTCACTCGTTTGTCAGTCCTGAGCTCTCTGCAGATTTCTCAAGCGATTCCTTCGCAAGTAAAAGACATCACAGTCTACGATTTGACGTGAACTTGGTCAAATAAGCCACTCAATCGCTCTAGGTTTATTTTTCTCCGGATTTTCATCGCCAATTGCAGCCAAGCTTCCGTTTAGTGGTGTTTCCTCTCTATCCTGAAACTCGAGGTCGGCCCCGCGTGGGCAAAGCTGCCCCACGACCCAGGGGAACGGGTTTCAGGTGCGACTCTCGCGCGGATTCCGACCAGGCGCTTCGCTTCCTCGCTCACCTCGACTTTGCATTATCTTCTGTCTTCGTGTTTTGTCCTTGTAGTTCGGCGTCGTGAATTCTTTTACCTGGGCCTTTTCCTAATTCTCATCAGTCTCATACGTTCGAATTCAGCTGGTCTGAGCCTTATTCCTTAACGACAATACAGCCTCCCCAGTTGGCCACCAACCACAGCTCTCCGTGCAGATCAGGCCGAAAGAGAGAGAAAATAAAGATGAAGCCCGCCTCACTTGTCCTTGCCGCCTTGTCGGTGTTCGTCTCGCTCGCCAGCGCCGGCGTCGTAATCACCAAGATTACAAAAGAGCAAGTCATCGAAAAGAACTCCGACGACTGCTTCTTCGGCGTCACGACACCCCATGGATGCGGGTAGGTCCCCCCTCCCTCGGTATCTTTCTCGGGGATGGAACACTAACCAAGACGCGACAGACCGCTCCGAACGTAGGAGAACCCATTTCATGGGTGTAGCAAGCCGTCTGGATCGGGGCGGTTCCGGAGATATATCGGGGCTGATCGAGTGAGCCTGTTCCTCAGTGATCAGAACGCAACAGTCAAAGCCCCGGCGGGACGATGGGAGAGAGGAGTGGATGGCGAATGTTCAAGGTGCCCATTTGTCGAGAACCTTACGGCTCCTTGAACTTGTTCTGTTAAGGGGGCATAGACACGTCATACCAAGGCTGGTCGGAGGGGAATTCTATTCAGATATAGCATTAGTTTTTACTGTACAAATCACACTCGCCCTGAGCGCGAACTTTTTAAAGCACAAATGCAGCGTTCCGAACTTGTTTGACAAAATTGCAAATGCCTATGATCAAGCTCTGCTTTCGCGGCATATCACCAGCTAAGCTCTACCTCTTTGACCCCCTACCCCCTCTTCCGCCCTTCTTCTGACCTCCGCCCTTCGAAGAGGATCCTCCGCTGCCTCCGCTGCCTCCCGCGCCCATCATCACCGTCACCTTACCAACCGGCACACTATTGTAAGCCTCCTCCACTTTGAGCCCCTTGATTAACTCGACCTCTCTAGGCCACATCTTTTCTGGATCTGCGCCGGTCTCGTCAACGACCCCCTTCTTTGACGCTACTAGACGCCACCGCTCGACAATCTCCTTGACTGCCTTACCCTTCTTCGTGTTGCCCGGCTGCAGTTTTGCTTTGTACTTCATCTTGGCCAATGCTCCCCAGGGAGCGCACACGGGGACGATCTCGAGGATTTCGTCGCCGGGGAGGGGCATGCCTACAAGGGCGTCCAATGGCGTTGCTTCCATCTCCTCGGCCTCTTCCAGCACGTCAACTCCCTCTTCGAGCATAACGCGCCGGATCTCCTCGTGTTCAGCGATCTGCTTCTTGGCACGCTCCTGTTGCAAGCGGCGACGTTCCAGTGCAGCGGCAGCCTCGGCTTCCTTTTGGGCGCGCGCGGCCGCTTCGGCTTCGGCTTTCTGCCGCGCGGCTGTGACGCCGAGGAGCTCTTCCATCAGGACGCGGTCCTCTTCATCTTGGTCCTTATACTTGGCTGCCATTTTCTTTGCCTTGCTCTTTTGGCCACGCTTCAGGGGCGTCTTCTTCTGTTGTGCCTGGGATATCGGATTGCCTGAACGTAATGAGGGTTCGGCGGCTGATGAGGTGGGTTGTGGTTCCGTTTCATCATCTGATTCGTCCTTGTCCTTGGAACTCTGCTCCAACTCATTCTCCGCCACAGACTTGGCTGAGCCTCCAGATAGCTCAAGACCAGCTAGCTTTTCCGTGGGTAGTTCAGAGTCCTGTGCCAAATCACCCTGCTCATCCTCACTGGAGTCTCGGGCCGCCGCACTTGACTGCAGAGGATTCGCTCGGTCTTCGTCCTCCTCATCGGTACCAGAGTCGTCTCTATTATCCTGGTGCGTGAGATCTGCGGGTACCTCGATAGGCTCAGTCGCGGAGCTTGCGGAAGGGCCACCGGCCGTGCTTGCCCCTTCGTTGCCATCATAAAGTCTGTGCTTTACATGCCGTGCCTTGCTCTGGTCGGATATCCGAAAGAGCAGCCCGAATCCGAGCATCAACAGGGCGGGTGGCAGGAGGTTCCGCTTGCCCCGTACCATGAACGATCTATGAGGGTTAGCTGCGTCTCCAGCGCTGAATGTACTGGTCTAAAACCTACCCAACTGGAAGATATTCACCTGCCGGCGCAGTTTTTGAGACTTGGTCGGCATTAACCCACCAGGCACCCATCCCAGCCTTCGAATCCCATGCGCTTGAGCAGCACACAGAAAGGTTTCCTGCTTGTGCGAGCGTCGATGGCGGAATAGGGGCGTCCGGCGTCTTTGGGTTATTCTTGATGATCACACTGGAGGCTCCATGCAGATCTGCGTGGACATATACGTCCCCTTTTCTCAGGTATCGCTTGTAGAGCATCTCGTTTTGTTGTGCATCACGCCCCCCTAAAACAAGATAGCCATCCGAGGAGACGAACCAGGTGAACTTTTCAAACCACATATGCCTTCTGATTGGCTGGAGGACGGGCTTCTCTTGTTTGAGGCCCTTTTTCAAGTCCTCGGAAATCTTCTGCTCTGCGTTTTTCAACGCCATCGCAGACTGGAGCACCGTCTTTTTTTCCTTGCCAGCAGCCGAGCGCTTCTGTTCGTAGTACTCTCTGGCGTTGTTCCACGGGCTGAGCTTGAGATTAATGTCAATGGCCAGACGCTTGTCCACAGACTTTGCCTTATCGGCCTCGGCGTCGTCTGCAACCTCCTCATCCGTTTCATAGTCAAAGTCCATGTCTTCGCCGGCATCATCTTGTTCCTCCTCCTCTCCAAGCCATAATGTGACAGTACTCTCGCTCAGCTTCATTGGTAATTTGATAATCTCGGCGACCGGATTGTGCATTTTTTGCTCCCGCTCGACCAGCTTGTTGATATCTTCCCAGTCCATACCTTGCTGGATAAGACCGTTCACGGCATCCATTGCCTCCTGCACACGTTCGAGGTTCGCTTCGATTGCTGCCGCTTTGCGAAGGTTCAGATCCTGAACTTCCTGCAAACCCTCTATCCTCTTCGCTTGAACATCGCGGGCGGCCTCGAGCTTCTTCTTAGCTGTAGCCTCGCGCTCGTGCAGCCGCGACTCGAGCCTTTGGCCTTCAAGAGACGAGAAGAACTCGTCCACCGTCTTATTGAATCCATCAAACGACAATACGTGACAGGCCGGGTCATCCTCAAACTGCTTCGGCAAGAACGGCTGAAAGTCTTCGTACAACAGGCCCTTTATCTTGTCCGTACTAATGTCATCACCATCTCCCGTGGAGCTAGCTAGACGTGGGTTGCGTTTCGCAATAATATACCCCTTGGCTGTCGGCGAACTTGTAATCTCTTCCAGGATGACTCGTGCCCTTTCCAGCGACCGGAACAGAGCATCACCCAATACCTCATTCTCGAGGATCTCTGACGGCTTTGTAGCAGGATCGAAGCTCATAAGCTTGAACACATGATCCACAAGGATAGGTGGGAGCTCAGTTATGGTTGTCGCTAGCCCCCGTCTTAGTCCGTCCGCTTTCTTCTTGGTCGTCCTCACGGCAGCCTGCTCTACGACCGTCCTCAAGGCATCGTAAAGACGGGATTTGGTCAGAGGGGGGATACCGCCATAATTTTGGCGGTTCTCGAGAGTGTAAGTCAGGCCAACTCTTTGAGGTTCCTGCCCCTCACCCTCAGGAACATTGCGCAGCAAAGCAATAATGGCGAGGGATGAATCCGTCAAAATAATGTTCCCGCTCGCGAAGAACTCGAGGTACAGCCTATAAGCCCCATCGCTGAACTGGAACTCTATGATACGATCGGTGCCAATCTGGGAGACGGATGTGACGCGTCTTGTTTTAAGGAACTTTCGGAGGCGGGCAACGAAGTTACTCGGCGCTGGGCTGGTGGTGCGAACGAAGTCTGTCAAGTGGCAGCGGAAACCGGACTCGATGAGAATTTGCTGTTTGTTGTTCGGCTTCGCAAACTTGAGAAGTAGGATCTTGGAGGTGAGGTCGTAGACATTTGACAGGCGCAAAGACACGAGCGCCTCGGAGAGTTCGTGTGCCACAACCTACCGACCGCGGATGTCAGCTACCTTACTCACTGCAGCTGTGGGTTTCCAAGCTTTAACTTACCCTGACATCGAGCGATGAGAATCTCTGCTTCATTTTGGGGCGTGTGTTTGATATCGGGTTGTCTAGGTACTGTGGTGTTGCCCATCGCATCGCAGGAATACTCGATGGTAAGCTATTGCGGGGCAGCTATTAATGCGGGGCACTTGCCCCTCATCGGAACGACAAGAAGCCCAGAACCGAGCTGGAAGGAGTCGGTCTGAATGGGTATTGCACGACTGGCAGATGGCCATCCACGGCACTGGCCATCTTAACCCTCTTCGTTTCTTCGGGCTGACCCGCAGTGAGACGAAGATATAGGGCGTCCCATACCTCGATGTACCACCCCAACCTCAAGTCGAGGGAGGCGACGCCAAACAGCACAACCAGAGCACTACTTCAGACAACCAGCCGAACTGACAACAACCTGGCGTTTGGTTTTTGATCAGAAAATGCCCAATTGACGCAGCACCGCACCATCATCGGATCCGCCAGTGCCAGTTGTTGATACGGAAAGGCTGTCGACGGGCAATGATGGGAGCTTTGAGATCACTGATCACAGCGTACTGGCGACAAAGAACACTGTATCTTGTCCTGCCGCCTCCTAATTTCGTCGGCAGTGGCACACCAATTGCCTCGCTAGATCAAGGCCAGATGACCGCTAATGACGCTATTCAAAACCTTCTGATGATAGACCCTCAGCCGTTTCGCGCGGAGACATGTGTCTATCGCTCTGCGGTCTGCGGTTTTATCGTTTGCTCAACCAGCCCAACACCGACGGATGCATTCGCAGCTTGAGGCTCTTTGACATGTGACGTCCCGAGACAGGTACCACAGCGGACTGGCCCGGATATGATGCTTGGGCCCACTTTAGCGAAGATCGGGAGACTCAGGGGCAAAGTTGTTGCCATGACAACATGGCTTTATTGGTGGGCTGGGGGTGGAGAAATTGGCATTGGGGGCCTCGGCAGCCCAGGAGGATGGAAATCGGCATTCCCGTTTCGCTCCGGACAGGCAGACCACAGGCGTGAAAACAGAGAGTTGGGGCAGGAACATATGAACTAGGCTCAACAACGGCAAACGGGAGACCCCGTTGTCTCACTGGTGGCCAGTTAAGTTTGCAATGACGGCTCTGACAGCCAGACCGACAGCCTGGTGGAACGGCCGGACAAGCGCGACGTTGGCCTCGTTCGCCCTGGTCTCACCAATTGGGTCAGTTTAGGCCGTGCATGAGCTCGGAGGGGCTTCATCGCCGACAACCCAATCGCCACGTCCCACGAGGCTTGAAGCACAGCTGCAGCGTGGGAAGAGGTTGGGAGGCCATCTTGACCACCAATTGATCGCATGAAGCGCTGATGATCTGCACATCTTGTCCTCTGCCCGCAGACTCCATTGCCGCGGCCGAGGGGGGTTGACAAAGCTTGCACAACCTCCCAGCCACCCTATCAGGCGCCATTGGCTGCCCACCTAGTGGGCAAACGAGGCAGCACAAGCACCCGAGATCTTCTGCGGTGCTCCCTGACCTGCCCCTGTCTTGGACACTAGCTAGCTCGTCAGCCGGCGCGGGGCCCATGGACCGTGGCGCTCATGTGCAGCTGTGAGTGGAGCAACTCGCCATCTCGCGAGATTGGGCGGATCATCACACTCGCAATCCAGAGGTGCCTGTTCGGGGGGTTGCTGTTGTGCTGCTGCTCTGATGGTGCCAAATCAGCAGTTCGAAAAGGCAAACTATACACTCCAACACCAGAGAGAACCATCGTATCTTCCTCCGAATTGAGGTGGATGGCCTCGCCCAGCGACAGGTGGAGGGATGATGGATGCAGCGTCGCGGGTAACGCGATTCGGCGCTTTCAGCTCCCATCAAACAGCTCCTTGCTCAAATTGGGCGGACGCGTTTTGCTGGCTGGTAGCTTGCGACCGCTGGATGGACCCCAGGAAACGAGTTTGACAGGGGGCTGGGGAAGGCCCGGCCGCAGCCGAGCAATCAGGGGCGGTGTCGTGGGGAGAAAACTGGGGCCGCTAGTCCTCATTGGCGGCCGATAAACAACAGTTCTCCACACCATGTAAACAGACAGCTCTGGAGCTCTCTGGCCATTGCCTGTCCGCACACGTCGACCCCGGCGCCTGGGCGGCCACACAGCAATTTGCTCCGTCCCATTGGCCTCGCTCTCGCTCATCGAACTCGTTCCCCATCGCCCGTCGTCCGCATCACCCCTGCCACCCAGCAAACCCGGGCCCCCCAGACAACCAGATAGGCAGGGCCGAAAGCACTCCGCCCAATATTTGAACTGGCCCTCGCTCGTGCAGCTGCGCACTCCTACTTCCATTCTGATCTTCTTCTTACAACCACCTCAACTCAACCACCAGATCACCTCCAACTTTCGAAGAATTCGATAGAAATTAGAGCTTCAGAGAACGGGTCTTTCACTGACCGTTTTCTCAACTCCTTTCTTTCGACTTCTTTTCACAAGAAGCAAGAAGGATCTTCTTGTCCTCCTTTCGTCATTCGGAAGGTCGAAAAGAAGACTCTTCTTCGCGTCAAAGGTCGCCAACCTGGACTTTGAAGCCCGCGTCCCGGTCCCCTTCAGTATCTTCCCGTCATCATACAGGGATACTGAGACCGCCACCCAAACCCACACTCACGAAGAGCTAGAGATCAAAGTCCCCCAGCACGCCGGACGGGAAGGTCAACACTCTTCTTTCCAAGCACAAGTCGAACTACCTCCTCGCGGAGAGCGTCGCTTCAGCGAAGAAGAGGTCCGCATCACTCGTGAAGAGGAACGACACCACCGTCCCGGTATCCGTCAAGAGTACCATCGCGAGGAGCATCACACCAAGTAAGCAACAGCTGTTTTCTCTCGTCAATTGCTGTGTGGCCAGTTTCCCCGGAGGGGTTGGGCATCTTTCGAGAGGCCAATTGTCCAGTGAAATGGGAAGCTAGCCAGGTTTCAGCTTGGGCAAATTGCTCAGCTTGACCATTGGTTCTCACGCGAAAACACCAATTGCTTTTTTTTCACGCTAGTCATCTCCACCCTCAGAGCTGGGGGGTTCCCTATCACATCGAAGCAAGGGCTGTCGGCCGAGCGACGCCCCATAACACGAGAAAAGTCTTGAGCTGACTTGACTTCCTCTCGCGTTATAGACCCCAATCATCCTACACCGAGTCCCGTATTGAGATCGACAGATCTCACCGCCCTCACAACTCCGTCATCGACGTCGCCGAACGTGAATACCGTTCTCGCTTCCAGCCCAACTACCGTGACGAGGTCAACGTAACCGGCATCACTGTTGACGTCCCTAGCCGCCGCCCCATCTTCAAGGAGAGCATTCGTATCGACGAGACTACCGTCGACGCTGCCCGCCACACACCCACCTACAAGGAGTCGGTCCGCGTCAGCGAGTCGACTATCGATCCCCCCGCTCCCCGTTCCGTCTTCCACAAGTCGGACGTCAAGTTCACCGAAGAGACCGTCGACGTTCCCCGTTCCACCGCTTCCAGCACCCAAAAATCCAAGATGGGTTACTACGATGAAGATGGTAAGTCTCTTCTCCTTTTGAGCAAGCTGCTCCACATGTATACCTAAGTCGTGTACTCACTTCTAACCCCAGGTCACTACCATTCCCTCCGTCATGGACTCCACAAGCTTGCTGACAAGGTGTTGCACCATCATGAAGGCCATGACCGCGTTGAGGCTGCCGAGCCCCGCGAGACCCGCGGTCGCTCCCGCGTGTCCTCGTCTGAGGACGCCTATACGCCCAACACTGTGACCATCCCGTGCCACCATATCCGCCTGGGTGACATCCTCATCCTCCAGGGCCGCCCCTGCCAGGTCATTCGTATCTCGACCTCGTCCGCTACCGGCCAGCACCGCTATCTTGGTGTTGACCTTTTCACCAAGCAGCTCCACGAGGAGTCGTCGTTTGTCTCCAACCCCGCCCCCAGCGTCGTTGTCCAGACCATGCTCGGCCCCGTCTTCAAGCAGTACCGCGTGCTCGACATGCAGGAGGGCTCCATCGTCGCCATGACCGAGACTGGCGATGTCAAGCAGAACCTGCCTGTCATTGACCAGAGCAGCCTCTGGAACCGTCTCCAGAAGTCTTTCGAGTCTGGCCGCGGCAGCGTTCGTGTCCTCGTCGTCAGCGACAACGGTCGCGAGATGGCTGTCGACATGAAGGTTGTGCACGGATCTCGTCTCTAAGTATCTTGTGCCATTCGGTCGAGACTTTCAAAACAAGATCGCCGGATTCGAGTGTAATAGATTCATAGAGCGATTGCTTGGGGCACTGGTCTGGTGCTGTGGTTGCATTTTCTGTGGATCCCGGGCATGATGTATCTCGTCTTTCAGATTGGACAAAATTGGAAATGGGTTGGAGGTGACTTGGATAGTTAGTTCAGAAGGCTATGCCCTGGTAGTTCCCCCATGTATATGAACTGTAATGGATGGAGTTGCTCTGATTTTTCTTCGTGAACCTGTCGCCCCTTGGGTTTGCTCGGTCTAGTTGTTCAGGCAGTTGTAGCCCTGCTTGTCGCACTAAGCTGCACTAAGCTACACCGTAGCTTTCATCTTGGGTATTGTGCACCAAACCCAATCGACTGGTGATTTGGATGTGTGCCCTGCCCGTTTTGTTTTAATGGTTGGCGTAGGTCTGTTGGCCGGATGCCTTTCCTGGCGATTGCCGAAGGTTGGATGGCAGCTGACGACTTGCCCCTCTTGTCCGAGACAGCCTTCTTCCTTTATCGGCGACTACCATCTCCGAGCCATCAAGGGACTCGCCCCAACTGTATTCCGTAACTTGGAATATATCTCTTCCGAAAGAACATCTCGAGACCGGCCCATCTCACTCTTCGCATAGTGATTTTGAGCTTCCTGCTTGAATATCTTGAAGGTCGGGTATATTTGCGACTCATCAAGCAACCATGGGTTCTTATCAGTCGAAACTCCCCGCTGATGCAACCGCCCATGAGAAGGCCGTTCTTGACCGTCTCCGGAGTCTTCAACTTGAAAACAGAGACCTCGTGGACGATGAATATGACTACATTTCAGATGGCAAGACCAGTGAAAAGGCGTATGCAGCCGCGAAGTCCCGCCAGCCCGAGTCCGTCTCCGTCTCGGAGATGGCGAAATGGCAGGATGCGCTCCTTGATGACCCAAAGAATCGGTGAGATATACATTGCGGGGAGAATAAACGCCCTGCTCTGGCTAACGCTCGGCTTCCAGACTTGCGCTGTCTGCCTTGAGTGCGGCCAATCCTCGCGATGTCTTGGTGAGTGCCCGATTGGAGAGAATCGTTTGCCGTTTTGTCCTTTTTCCCTCTTATCTCGGGAGTCCTGGCATGGCCACTCCTCCTCGGACATAAGAAAAATGGACAATATTCGCTGATATTCATAGACCTCGCGCGCGGCCAAGATCGCCGAGCAGCAGGTGTTCAACGTCAAGATTCCGTTCGAGGGCGGCCCGATCACAAACCAGCGATCGTCCGGAAGATGCTGGCTTTTCGCATCGACGAACGTATTCCGCGTTGCCTTGATGCAAAAGTATAACCTAGAGTCGTTCGAGCTCTCACAGGCCTATCTGTTTTTCTGGGATAAACTGGAGAAAAGTAACTGGTTCCTGGAGCAAATAATCTCGACCGCCGACCATGACCTCGACTCGAGACTCGTTCAGACATTGGTCAAAGAACCCCTGAGTGACGGAGGGCAGGTTCGTGCAATATAACCGCTTGTAAGATAAATGGCTAACTATTGTTGATAGTGGGACATGGTTTACAATCTCGTTGAGAAATATGGATTGATCCCTCAGACGCTCTACCCCGATAGCTACAACGCGAGCAGCAGCGGCATCATCAACAGCATCATCTTCACGAAGCTTCGAGAGGATGCTTTGATTCTCCGTAAGATGCTTCGCACGCCTTCGACAACAGCGGAGATCCTTTCCAGCGCCAAGGCCAAGATGATGAGGGAAATCCACACGATCCTTACATTGACCCTTGGACCTCCACCTTCCATTGACAATGTCTTCACCTGGGAATTCGTTGACAAGGCTGGCAAGGCTCGCACCGTGCGGGCGACTCCAAAGGGTTTCGCCTCGGATATCTACAGTTCCAGCTTCCGCATCACCTCGTCAACTGTGGCCCAGATGGTCTCACTAGTGCACGATCCCCGCCACGATCCCTTGACCTTGTTGACAGTCGACCGCCTCGGCAACATCGTCGGCGGTATGTCAAACTACTTCCCTTCCTTTTGGTCATTTATGACTGCCCTGGATGTATCGGGGAGAGCCTGAACAGAAGAGTAACTAACTGACATTTCTCACTAGGTCGTGCCATCACTTACATCAACATCGACATTGATGTTCTCAAGACGGCATGTGTTTCCATGCTGAAGGCCGGCCTGCCCGTTTTCTTCGGTTCAGACGTGGGGAAGTTCAGCAACACCCAATCGGGAATAATGGATCTGACACTCATTGACTATGAGCTTGGCTTCAATGTGTCTCTCCTGGGGATGGACAAAGCGTCCCGCCTGCGAACTGGCGAGTCCCAAATGACACATGCAATGGTTCTGACTGCAGTCCATGTCGACGAAACGACTGGAGAGACAGTTCGCTGGAGGGTACAGAACTCATGGGGTGCCGCGGCTGGCGATCACGGGTGGTTTGTCATGAGTGACGACTGGATGTCTGAATTTGTGTACCAGGCTGTCATTGACCCAAAGTTCCTGAGCAAGGAGGTACGTGACGTTCTCAAGAGCGAGGCAATCGTACTGCCGCTTTGGGACCCCATGGGTAGCCTGGCTTGATGCCTCAGCGCCGGTGGAAGTTGCCCGGTTGGGGATATAGGTCCTGTCTACGGGTAGGGGCATCCACGTGTTATATTTACCAGCGTTTATTTTTGTTTGTTTCAAGTCACGCCCCTATCCTTTTCTGTTGTCGTTCGGTATAGTATCAAGTATGGAGTGATATTAGGGGATAGTGCCTGGGGGATATTGAACGTCTGGACGACGATTTACGAGAGATTGTTTTGCTTTTTAAACTCATATCAAATCAACAGTAGCTCGCCCGGGTAGTTGCTTCACCAACCGCTCAATCATTGCTTTTTGTTCGGCCGCGAGCTTCAGTTACACGATAATTAAGGTACGGTCACACCATTTGATGTAGGCATCGCATCCGTTGACTGCGGCCATGCATGGTCTGCTCATTCGGGTATGGATAAGTAAACTGCACTTTGCATATGTCGATGAACCGAGACGTCCGCGACAGTTGATGAACAGCAGTCAACGGCTTCCATTCCGTTTTGACGAACACCAGCTTTCGATCCTCATGTCGGTACACCACAACCGCCGCCATGGTCGACGAGCAAAAAAATACGAGTGTCCGACACACCCAGCCTTTCAGACGACATTACCAGCGACAACATTCGGTCAGGCGACTTCCTTACACCACACACCACACCACCCACCGCCCGCCGGGACGGCTCGAGTACTCACTCACCTTGCTCTTTGCGAGAACTTCAGGGCCTATGAGCGAGGCAAAGTGTGAGGAAACACAAGGGTCACTTTTCCAAATTCCCCAATCGGGTGGAGCCGAGCCACATATTGGAGGGTGTCCTGCCGGCGCTTTTCATTTGCCGGTTGTGAAAGAGAGGTAGGAGCGAACAAGGCTCGAGCAGTGGTTTGATATAGGATGCCCCCCATCAACGCTTCCTGGCGCAGATGGGGGGTTCGGTTGGGTCGAGACGTTTTGGTGCCCAATCCAAAAATGGAACATAACATGCCTTACGCAGGTGGTAAAAGGGAGAAAAATAAACAAGTTGTTGGTAATTGGTCAGTGTGGCGAGAGAGCATTATTGTGAATGAACGAGCAAACCTTCGTGGTGTCAGCTGCGCGCAGTTATGGCGAGCTGGAAATGAAGGATAGCAGACTCCGAACGGGACGCCCGGGGACGGGCGCGGCGCATCGGGCTTGTTCGCCACCACACATCGTGCAGCTTTGTGGAGGAGGGTGTGAGGTCCAAGGTGAGCTGTTGTTAGTTCAAGGTTGGAAGGTCCACCAACGAGGTGCCGAACCTGCCGTCGTGGATCATCCGGTTCTCGTGATCGAAAATCCGAGATGCAACTTGTGGCCACGAATCGTAGTTTTGCCTTCGGTGACTGCATATACATCAGCAAGTGCCGCAGGCGACCTAAAGCTTGGTCAGGGAGAGAAGAGCATGGCAAACTACGTTCTTGGTGTCCACTGGCAATGGCACCCGGTAAGTGTCGTATCGCCTGCTGGGACATGTCATGGCCCACTAGCAACAGGACGTACGTAGTGTAAGGGTGAATGGACCTCGCAATCCGAGCTCCCACCTCTGATGAGATGTCGTTTCTGGACGTTATATTCCTTCGCTTACTGGTATTCTGCGATTCTAAACACGCTACCAGGCCGGAAGGTGAACGCCGTGACGACCCGGGCAGCGGCGCAAGCTCCAGGTTGTGCTCTCAGGTCTGTCCGACGATTGCCCAGAGACTGGGGACACTGCGAGCCCCACTCTCACGCGTTCGCTATCCGCAGCCTTCAACGACTCCGAGCAGCTTCTGGGTGTCTCGCCGCGCAGCCCGCAGTTGTTCCACGGCACCAAGAAAAAAGGCTGCAGAATCTACGGTTGTGACTCTTCAGGGCCGGGGAGCAAAGGCCGAGAGAGCTGCACTAGCATGGCTAGCACGATGCACCGAGGCTTCTAAGCTGCAGTTGAGCCGGAAAGGGTAGCTCGGTCAGCAACGGCGGCGGCTTGCTGATCCCCGTCGAGGAGATGCCTCAGTTTAGTGTAGGGTGTATGATGAAGTTCCAGGCGCGGGGTGCGAACGCGGGACTTAAGAAATGGATTGGGCAGCCGTTTGGTTCGAGGTCATCAGGCAGATACGCCACCTTCCTGCTGCGCAGCGTCGTCCGCAGAGCGGGGGGGAGTGTTCTTGTCATGATGGCCACGGCCTTGCAGACCTCGCACATATAACGGCAGAGCGGTATGGCCCTCCCTCCCATTCGGCCCTCTCGCCGGCCTTTGCTCCTGGCTCACCGTCCATGCGCCGTCGCGTCCTCGCAGATTTTCCCGTGCTCGCCCAATCGCAGCGAGAATTGACTTCGGCGGGCGCCGATGATGCGTCAACTCTCGTCGAGTCGAATCCATCCCATACAATAAGCGGGCCTCGAAGCCGTTCTTAGCTGATCACGTTGCATACCGGCGGAAGAGCAAGGAAGTAAAGAAAGCAGGGGTCAGTCCAAGCAGCGGCAGAGCTTTGCAGACTAGACACCCTTGTCTCCTTCTCAGCGACCCCGCCATTGCGGTCACTCCCCACCTTGCACCTTGCTTTGGGACCCCGCCGACCTACTTAGACATCGGCGAAGGGAGGTCTCCTGCGCCGCACCCCCAATCCCTCCCTAGAAACTCGGGCGTGCTCTTTCCTGGGACTAGGGTAGGCGTTTCTTTTTTTTTCCTTCTCCAAATCACCGCGTGTGTGGAGTGCCTGACAACCCACCTGCAATTGCCTGTTGTGAGTCAGGAGACGGCATCGTCTCTCCTTTTGCTGTTCTCAGGATACTTGAGAAAACGAGCGCTCCTTGTCGCATCAACACCACTTCGACCGGTGGGGTCGACGGACAACAGAAATGGCCGACCCAAGCAGGTACAGATATGCGCCGCCCGATCGACGGTCGCCTCCCCTCTACAACCCTGCGCGCGCGTCGATGCCCATCACCAGCGTTGGCTACACCAACTCTCTCTATGGCGGGGATATCTCCGTTATCCCAGCGCCGCACCACGAACCTCTGAGCTCGCGGCCGGTCGCCGACTATCACCGAGATCACACGCCAACCACGACGACCTACGCCGTCAGAACGGAGCCACTAGGTCGGAGCACCAGCGTGAGAGAGACTGGAGGCCGCGGCCACCGGTTGCCTTCCGACGAGGTCCCGTCGAAACGGCCTCCGATCATCGTCACCACCAAGCATGCGGCAGGCTCACACGCTTCCAGCGGTGTAAGGTCTACCAGCCCGTCACGCGACCCGTATCGGTCGAGCGACGAGGGACAGTACTACGCCCAGCCTGCTTCGTCGATATCCCGCGGCCGTGGATCTGCGCACCCACACGGCGCAGCGATCGATAACGAAGAGTACCAGCGCTTGAAGGACAGGACCGAACACGACAGGCTTCTCGGCCCGCGCGCCACCGACACCTTTCGCACGTCGCGGCCCGCAGTACTTTACAACACGTCACACCGCGGCGGCGGCGGCACTCTCGAGTTCGAAGATGAGGGATTCGAATACACGAAGCCAGGCGAGTTGGCGCGGTACGATCTTGACCACGAAAGGGACAGGGACAAGCCGCGTCGGAGCCGTCGCGAAAGTCTAGACCGATATTACCGGCCGACCGTGAGCGTGATGACTGATCTCGCTCGCCCGTATGAGCAGAACGAGCGTCGGCAACGGGGACCGCCGCCGACTACCTGGGGCCTGGACAAGGTCAACCGCACACCTGCTGCTGGGATATACGATGGAGCTGGTGTTCGGATGCCCGTGCCGCCGGCCGCGCCCCTCCCGCCTGATCTAGCACGCCGCCCGGGGCCGCCAGAGACTCCCAGAAGCCCTGAACGCCGCGCGACGTCTCGCACGCGCCCCATTTCCCTTATCCAAGACCCGGCGGTCAGGCTCCCTCATCATTCCGATGATCATTACCGCGACCAAAACAGGGACCAGGATCGCGATTTTTACCAGGACGGCAACATCACGTCACGTGGCTTTGGGATTCGTGTTAACCCGGCTAATGTGGACGAGCATCGACGACACCACGAGGCTCAGCCACGGGACATCCGTCGAGATCGACGGGAACTCCGGAAAGAGTTTGGCGACCTTGAGCTGAGAAAACGATCGTACGATGATCTAGATATCGTCTCGAGGCGATATGACGATCGGGACCATGGCCGAGATCGTGACTGGGAGCGGGACCGAGACCGAGACAAGGATCGTGATCGTGACTTTGACCGGGAGCGGGACCGTGGCCAGGACAGAGACCGAGACCGAGACCAGGACCGAAACCGGGATCGGGACCGGGACCGGGACCGAGACCAGGGCCGTGGACGCGACTATGACCTAGACCGCCGAGGCTATCGCGACCGCGACCATGACCACGATCGTGATCATGACGTTTGGGCGGATGGGGACGCGCGCGATCGAAAAGACACTAAAGGCAAAGAAGTTGCTGTCTCGGATGACGAACAGGAGAGCAAGAAGGAAAAGCTACGAGGCAAGGTGGCTGCCGGGCTTGGTATCGCAGCTGCCTCCATCGGCATTGCCGCGAATGAGAAAATCAGGGGCAAGGACGCAAGGGACGAAAGAGATGCTTCCCCCTCACCTACCAAAGGCCGCAGCGACGACGATGGTCGCCACTCGCCCAAAGACGGCCCTCGCCCGAGAACCAGCCGCAGGGAGCCCCTTCTCGACGACGAAGATTTCGAGATAGTAGAGCATCCCAAGGACCGCGAACATCCTCGAAAAGGAATTCCAGGCGAGTCTTCAGTTGATACCCGAGATCGCAATGGATCCATTGTCGATGGAGATGCTGTCACTATTACACGACGTGACCATTCGGAATCTACTGATGATGGAAAACCCGCAGTCCGCCGGCGCCACCGCGCCTCTTCAGCTTTCAACCCCAACGACACTGCTGGATTGGCGGCGTTGAAAGCCCAATTAGCTGCCCAAGAAGAGAAGAAGAAGACCGAGAAACCAATACCAACCATCAGAGAACCTTCTCCGGAAAGAAAACCCGCTGCGCTTGAACTTCCCGAGGCCGACGATGACTCTGCCGTTTCTGCTTCGTCCTCACGGGACGAGTCGAGAGGTCGGGAGTTGGTGCTCCCAGGAAGGGACGAGAAGCAGGTCCGCGTTGTGTCCCCGCCAAGGGATAAAGATGACAAGAAGCCTATCAAAGGCATTCTCAAGCAACCAAAGCCGCAATTTCCTGAGGAGCCCAACCCTATCCGAGAAGGTGTTGCGCCCCACAAGGATGACAAGACAAAGACAGACGTTCCTTCGGGTGCCAGGTGGACCAAGATCAGCCGGAAGATGGTCAACCCTGAAGCCCTGACCATCGGCAAGGAGCGGTTCGAGGTTCGCGATGACTTCGTGATTGTGCTCCGGGTGTTGAGCAAGGAGGAGATACAGGCTTATGCGGCTGCTACAGCGACTCTCAGAGGTGGGTTGCGCATTTTCTTGTCTCCGCAGTGATTCGTCCTCCTTTTTTGAGTTCCTGCATCCCTGGCCCGCCTCACCTCGCCCCATCATATCGACCGCCGACCCGTGCACTCGTCTCTCCCGCAACCGAGCCGCCTGTGTGACTTCGCCTATGCCCGTGCCTGCTCCGTCTCCCCGTGCCTCGCGCTTCCGCCTCGCCTCGTCCTTTCGCCTTTTGACTCTCGACGTCTTCTTTCTGTCCGCGCAGTATCGCTCACATGGTTTCGATTCCGATCTCGCACACGGCCAGGCCGTGTTTGCCAGCTCCTCTGTTTCCTTCCGTTTGTTGTTTTGCGTACTTCAGCGAGTCAGGGGACATGGAAATGCTGACAACCCCAGAACGCCGCCTGAAAGAGTATAAGCGAGAGCCAAAGGAGCCAAAAGAGCTTGAATATGAAGAGAAAGAGGGCGATGATCGACGTCGGACACATCGCCAGCACCGTATAGATCAGGATGATGATCGGAAAGACCGCGACAGGGACCGTGACCGTGATCGAGACCGAGGTGACCGGGGTGATCGGGGTGATCGGGAGAAGGAGAAGGAGCGGCAGGAGCGGCATCGACGTCACAGGCGCGATTCTGACGATGAGGGTGACTACCGGCCAAAATCCGAGTATCATCACAGCAGTCGCAAGTCTCATCGTGACAGGGACCGAGATGCAGTCTATACGGAGGCGGACTGAAATGCGATGGTGCGTGCGAAGTTTGATGAGGGATGACTTAATGCGCAAAAGCTGAGGGCGATGTGCGATTTTGGGTTTGTAACGTATGTAGGATGGTCTGCTATATGTCACCCTGGGTCTAGAAGGGAGCTACGGGGCGTTGGAGTTTAAGCAATTGGATACTGGTTGTTACTGTTTCCATTTGTTTTTGGAGTGCATGGTGACCTCTTTGGGCGTAGCTGCCCAACCAACGGCTTCAATGTTTTCCTTGGTACCTACCTACTCGGTGCCAGTCTCTCGGTGGTGTCTGGAAGGCGCAAACAGCAATGGGGACTGGGCTTAAAAGGAGGTTTCAGGTTTCCTGGCTGAAAATTATCCATCACTTCCAAACCTCACGAGCAGCAGCAATACGACCAACCGCACCAACACCATCATTCTCTCTTTGCCTCTGTCTCCTGGAATTTCCCGGCACAGACTTGCAGCATACATTTTCTAGGTGTAGACTGCGCAGTTTCGGGAGTCTTCTCGGGCCCTCCTGTCGACGTTCTTCGCCCCAGCCCGGCCTGGACAACCTATCTTGATTCCATGCCACGCCCCAGACCGGTGCATCTGTCTCGTCACGGCATAGCCCCGGCTCCAGCCAGGAAACTCTTCCCAGCACAATGAAGTCGTCTTTCGCCCCCGGCCTCCTGGCGTCCATCTCTCTCATGCTCCTCGCTCTTCTCGTTCTAATAGCGGCACCCGCCTCGGCAAGTCCTATTCGACAGCAGCTCATACATCGCGACGCCCTGCCGGTCTCATCCCCGTTACCCTCACCGGCCGGCTTCACAGCACTAGAAAACGACATCCGCGCCCGTGGACAATCTCTCGCAAAGGAGCTGGCCGCGGAACGTGCCAGGCTTGCCAAGAATCACTACGAGAGGAAAAGGGAGCTGCACAAGTCGCAGCAGAATCGTGTTTGGAAGTTGGTGGGCGGGAAGAGCGCGTGGCAGCTATTTCATGAACACAAAGAGCAACTGATGTACGTCAATCATGTTTTTCTCGAGCAAAATGATGAGATGGACACCAAACTGGACAAAGAGTACACGGAGCAGTTTAAGTCCCAGAGAGACAGGGTGAAGAATCTGAAGGCGGAGTGGAAGGCTGTCACGGGAGGGAAGAAGAAGCTGGATGTACACGGGCTTGCCGTTCCCAGCATTCCTGTTCCGTGGTGGATGCAGCACGCACTAACTGGAGGTTTCCGAGGCTCATTGATCGCGTGACCGAATAGGGGTTGAAGGGCTGATTGAGGGTGATGACCTATGATACCGTTAATCAGTAATGCGTAGTCCGTAGGATAAATACTACAAGTATCGCTTCCAGTCGGCTCCGTTCATGACATGCTCGCCGTCGAAGCCAGGGCCTCTGCAGCTGACAACCAACTAACATGGCTGCCTCCATAACCGTGGCGTTGACTTCGTTGCCTCGAGGTACTTTGGCCTACGCATAGGCAGGCAGGTGGGAAGAGAGGCACATAGACAGACAGCCAGACATCGGCGGGATGATATCGCTGAAATGACGTCGCCATCGCCGTCCCCGATCCTGGGGAGCGTAGGCCCAGGTCTAGATCTGGATCAATTTCTTCCAAGCTTGTGTTTGGCCTATTTTATGCTGCGACTTCCTGTGTATGTATGGCGGGCAACGACAGCCAGGACCCGAAAAGGGGGCCGGCCCGCAGATGTCTACAATATCCAGTCTGTGAGCCAAGCTACGCATGCTGTGTGCCGGGGCGGGCGGCGGAAACGGGCAACGGCGGCGGCTCTGCCATGGCAGATGCAAGATGCACCCTCCGGGGTCCGGGATCATGACCGTGTTGTCTTAGACACCCACTCACTTGCAAATGAGACTCTCACGGGCACACCCTTTTTCGTCATCAGAACGCCGCCGCCGCCCCACTGCCATGTCTCTCCTCGACGGCCATGCGGTGGCGAGGACCCTCTCCCCCTGCCAGGGAAGTGCCGGCGGGGTGGGATGGGCAGCCACCCATGTGCCTGGACAACAACAACAACAACAACAAACAGGAGGGGGCCGTCAGTCAGGGCTCAAGGTGAGGCGAGGCGGCGAGGCGATGGCCAGCCTGTGCAACGGTGAGGCGGCATCACGGCGACACGACAGCCAGCCCTCTCGACAGCGCCGCTGGTCCGCCCCGAGCGAGACTGGAGTGGAAGCTGACCTAGCAGCTACGTAGCCTCCCTTCTTCTCGTCACCCACGACGTGAGTGAGTGAGTCCCGAGCATATACGGGAGCCGGCAGACCCGCTGTCGTCACTCGTCCGCCCACCAATATCACCTCCAGTCGTCGCTCGTCCGTGTGATTGGCAGCCAGTGAGATACCTCCCCGAATCGGCGGACAGCAGAAGAAAGGAAAAAAAAAAAACTAAAAACGCCCAGGCCAC
>Ga0247770_1000057_pt1 | contig 92229 bp, 110 predicted proteins | sample UWRJL136409B6_FD_179943 | JGI IMG/M metagenome (GOLD analysis project Ga0247770, IMG submission 179943) | Plant litter microbial communities from Arlington Agricultural Research Station in Wisconsin, United States - UWRJ-L136-409B-6 | ecosystem: Environmental > Terrestrial > Plant litter >...
ACGGCGTCGAGGGCCGCGAGCATGGGTGCCGGATCGGCAAAGGGCTCCGACGCCTTGTCAACGATATCGGCGTACGACCAGTAGCCAATGGGGATGCGGATCGTGTTAAGCCCCACGTCGTGCACCGACTGCACTGTATCCGCGTTGACCCACGTCTCCCAGTGTCGGGCAAAGGCGGCATTGCCAGCAGCACTGTTTGGTGGTATAAGTAAACTTGGACGGCGCGAGACGAGACATTGGTAGAAATTACCGGTTGTTTTTATAGTTGGTGTGCATGCAGTCGAACTCAGACCGAGCGTAACTGGAACAATCGGCGCCACAACCCATGTTCTTTTTCACGAAGTGATTAGCAAGGCGAGCACCTAGACATAAGATGAAGGAAAATAAAATAAAAACCCTTACGGCAGTCCACTCGTGACACATCATCCACGGCTCCGAGATGAGCCAGCCGCCAAAGTTGACGCCGCGGATCTTGGTAATTCCCGACGGCAATTTGGGGTCCCACCGCTTGCCCAGCTGGTCGTAACGAGCACTCATGTTGAAGGCTGGTAGTTCCCGTTCGTGGGGAAGCCAAGCGTCGGCCGCGCCAGCAAGGAGGCCCACAGAGAGAACCGAGTACCTCATGGTGAGTATTAATAAGCACAACTGTTGGCTCGATGGCTGAAAGGTTGCCGCAAACTTTCGATATTTTTGTGTAGTTAGGCTCTGGGCATTTGAGAGTATATAGCCACTGATCCCATGGCATTTTACCCTTCACCCGGAACACGAGTGGCCATAATCTGACGTAATATTTAAGATTGCGATAAGCTCAGATGTGGATCAGTAAGCAATCATCATTGACTGCGCAACCATTTAGCATTTACCAACTCATCGGGATGTAACACACCCCTTCTCCTTTGTCAGCGCCGTTTCGTTTCGTAACAAAATACTGCCAGTTTGGGGTAAGACACTGGCAACACGCCAACCCGCCAGGGGCTACAAGAACTACCAATTAAAAGGCTGCAATGTTGGGCCTATGACATGCCCCCCCCCCGGCCATACCGTGCGCGTGGGTCTCGTCATGCAGGAAATGCGCCGCATACCAAAGAACCACATCTTGTCCGTTGAGCGACTGTCCGGTCAAATGCGTATCCAAATGCGCCTTCGTGTCGGGACCGTGCCCATTTTCAAGCTCATCGGGATGATACTTTAGCACCCATACATCCCCCACCCCGTACGCATTAGCATTATCGGGGTGCCCCGGGGGTGATGGGGGCGTTTGCATCGCCGGGAACGTCGCAGGTGGGGGCGGTTAGACCATTCAAGTCTGCCACCGGGTTTTTCTCGAGGGGCTCTTCTAAATCCCGAACGGGCTAAAAGAAGGGCGACAATTGGGCATGAAATCGGTATGTTTCTGTTGAGTGGTGAAACATTATCGTGCTTTCCGAGGGCTTGGTTCAACGCAAGGCCAGTAGAGCAAGGCCAAGCGGTACAAAATTAGTTGTATGAGGAAGATATAGCTCTAAGAGGAGCAGGGAGTGGGCGTACAGACTAAATGAATGGCTGGGTTCAGGCACGTGTCAGTCCCAAAACACCACAAAATTTTATTGCCAATGTACCTTTGATCAAACGAGCGTTATTCTCCGAGCCTCTCCACCATCAAACAAAGAGACCGCGGGGTTCTCGTCATCGTACACCTCGGTCCTTCCAACTCCGACTCTCTCCCAAGCCCCCGGAGCCATCGAAGAACGACGCAGAACTAGGAAGAAGACTGCTGTCGTATAGTGCCCGTAGACTCGAGCCATCTTCAAGCAACAGAACTGCGGCTCGTTCCAGTATTCGTCTCCCACTTGGCACATTGCGCACCATTCGCCTTTCGTATTGACTCTCTCATTCTCTAATCCCGACCCCTCCCACGAAGTACGGCCGTCGTTGCTCTTGTCGTCGCCCTCCTCCTTCCCTATCCCCTCCTCGCCCCCGTCGTCTTTCTCCTCACAATCCTCCTCGTAATCCCCCTCTAGATCTTCCTCATAATCATCTTCCCTGGCTCCACCGGCTAACGAGGATCTTCCCTCGCTCCCAAATTCCTCGCTCCCGTCGGAAAAGTCCGAAGTAAACGAGGAGTCCATGTACGAGCGCCGACTCATACTTCCCTGACTCTCCCCATCTTCCCGGGGTTCACCATCCTCGCCGGCATTGTCAACCACGTGTTCCAAAGTCAGGCATTTAGCCACAGGGTCATCAATCCTGACGTCTAAGCCCCGTATGTCGTCGCACGACACTTCGTGGAGCTTCCCGCTGCGGGGCCTGACAACGCTAGATCGGCCCTTTCGATGGTCGGTCAACTCCCCGTGGCGAGAGGAATTGAATGGACGCTCTAAGGTGATGAGAACGATAGGAACGACAATCCCCTCTAGCCTCAAGTTCCTGAAAGAAAGATTTCCGCCCGTCGTAGAATTGTCAGTAGTAGTGCTGGCTGCAGAGACCTCCTCGGAACCATGGAATCGGATGAGAGATTCGAACGACCCCTTGGCCGGTTGACTGCGAGATTCGGCCGGGCCTTTGATAATGCTATCGGAGTCAACGCCCCAAACCTCTACAGGAAAGCTCACAGGCCCATCGACTGAGGCCCAAGACCACGTGGGGGCTAGATACGAGGACGGACGGCGGCGGCAAGGCGGCTGGATGCTCCCCTCAGCAACATCGTCGGGATCGCCGACGGCCCAGAGGAGTTGCGCGGGAAGCGTTGAGCGGAACACGCCGGAGAAGTACACGCTGTCCATCGAGAAGGGCTGGCTATCCGACCGGTTCCGGGCAGCCACCAGCTCTGCGAGCCCAGCGATGGCCATTAGCTTGTCCGACTTGCATGTCAGGTTCCGCCGCGAGTACTGCTCGATCAGCCACATCCAGCCCAGCGTCTGTTGGTACCACGCCTCCTCCTTCGCGCGATGGGCGAAACTGATCTCCGTCCTGAGCATGGGCTGATACGTGACGTGGCCGCACTCGCAAAAGTGCGCCGCGTCACACTCCCAAACCATTTCGTCTCCCGTAAAGTGCAGCGTGCGATGCGGCAGGAGTGCTTCCTGCAGCGTCCAGCCGCGAGCGGCGAGCGGGGAAGGCGGTATGTCGTTGGAAGAGCTCGGCGCTTCACCGATCCTCACAAACGCGTGCTGGAGCTCCTCCCCTACCGACCCGAAGCGGGTTGGGAAGGCGCGCTGCCAGCTCGACTGGCCGTAGCGCTGCGGGCCGAGGAAGCCGTCTTTGCACGAGGCTGCCGCGTGGGCGGCTACGGTGACCCGCGAGCCGCTGTACACGTTCTTCATCTGTGTGGCCTCGCGCGCCCAGTCCTGCCCGTCATCCTGGACGATGCAGAGGGCATCTACCCACAAGTACCGCAGGCCCAAGCCGCGGCAGACTGTCACGGCGTCCTGGACGGTTTTCGGCAGCGAGCCCATCGCGATCCCGCGCATGTGAGCCGCCTTGTTGTCCTTCAGGGTTCGCAGTACGTTGGCCAGGTCGCTCCCCCAGCAGTAGCTCAGGGCGGCGTAAGGGGCAATTTCGGGAGGATCCTCCAGCAGACGAATCTCGTCCCGTTTCTCGGCGTTGCTAACCCCCACGTCGAGGAGCCGACTGGGGACATACTCGACAGAGTTGCTAGGCGCGCAGCCTTGGTGATTGTCCAGGCAGTTGCGTAGCCAGGACGTGGCTCGCTCGAACGCCACACTTGTGGTGGTGTCGGCTACGACTCCCGATGTCGAGTAGAAGGGTTTGGCCGACGGGGGTGCCGGCACATCATCTACTTCGTTATGAAGGGGGTCAGTATCAAAGATAAGAGTCGAAGGTGCTGCGAGATGAGGCACGTGAGGGTGCCACTAACCATGAAACCGGAACACCGTCAACTTCTGTATAGTCTTGCGAATGGGAGGCAGGTATAGCCGTAGAAACAGGCGACTATCATCTAACTTGATGCCCACCACGGCACTGGGTGTGTGGTCTGCTGCCCACCCGGTTTGCCACGCTTCAATAGCGTCCACGGCCAAGCCACATCCGCGACAACCCAGGCGCTGCGAATCGAGAAGCAAGGATAATGGTCGTCGTTTGTAGTTCCGGCTGTATAGGGTCGGGAAATCCGAGTTTCCGTAGGACCTGTAATGCCGGGCTGGTCTCAACATTCTACAGACCGAGCATGCCGGGGGCTTTTGGTCCAGCTGCTGTGACGCTTCCATGCCGAAATCACGCGGCTTAACGTGCTCCCTGTCAAGATTCTGGGTGGGCCGGGACGGGCTATAATGATTCGAAAGGTATACTAGATTACTGGACACTGTTGGGTGCAGTCAGATCTGCAAAGATGGTTCCGGTGCGACAGGGCGTAGTTCTGGGACAGTTTTGCGGGGTAGAGAGGAGAAGCTTCTAGTTGGGTTTAGGTGACAGCCAGCGGCGCAGCCACAAAATGTTCCCGCATGCATGCCCTAGGCCCTTGAAACGATTGGCTGTGGGGTTGGTTGTGATGGAAGCGGCCGAGCAAGTGGAAATCGTCGTTACCACATAACGTTATACTATGAATTGATTGCTGTTCTAAACACCGACAGCCCACTCCGTGTGATGGATACGCGTCTTGAACGTCGTCAATTACACCGGCTGGCGCTTATTAGCATTAATTATTAAAGGATGTCTCGTCGCATAATGTTCCAGCCCCACCCGCCACACAAAACCTAACCCTGCACACTTCGCACGCGCGCATATCAAAAGCCCGTTCCATCAGCTCCTTATACGGCAGCGGCTTAAAGCGCAACGGCCTCACATCCTCGTTCTCCTACATCAGGGAACAAAACACTCCAGTTAGTACAATTCCAGGGCAAAGAGCTGTGTCAAGCTCCTGACTCACACGTAGGTATTTCTTCCAGTTGTCGTCGTCTGTGCTGAACAGCCCAGCCTTCGGATCGTATCCAAACTCCGATTGCTCGCTAAGCTTCCAAGCGCGCCACTTCAGCTTGAAAAAGTCAATCTTATTCACGAGCACCAAACTCTGTGAGCCGGATAACAGTAGACTCTCTCTTCTCTCCTTGGAATGCACCGAGTCCACCTGACCTTGATAATCCCATACAGCTGCAGCAGCTCGCCAGCAGGGCTCTGCCAGAAAATAGGAATCCGCTTCACCTGCCTTCATCTTCCTCTGACATATGTAAACACGGAAGCACAACCAGTACATCACTCCAAAGACCAACACAGCAATTACGTATGTCTGGGGCACATATCATGTCACCGAGTCGCTGGTGTTGGACAAAACCTTTGCAGCAGGATCAGGGATCCAGATGGTGCCGTGTCGCCTCACGAGCATGCCGCAAGCGAGGACCTGCAGAAAGCGATTGCCGATTTCGTCCGTAACTCGGCAGCGGGGTTGCAGTTGGAGCCGGGATGGCCGGTCTGCGATCTGGCCGGGGAAGCGCTGGCCGAGCTGCTTGCAAGTAACCTGACGAACGCTACCTTTATGAATCCCGAGAGGCACGGTCATGCGTGTGCTAATCCTCCGAGGGTGCGGTTGAGCGAGGCTCATGACTAAGAACTGAATTGGAAACTGTGAGTGCCTAGATTCATCTCGTACAGCTGGGCCGGTTTACCTACCTGCATGTCTCTCCCCTCTGCAATGGGGGCTTGGCCCTTAGACGGCGACTGGATTCCGATCCGAGGAACTCGGCGGAGGCGCGCCGATCGTGGGCATAGCGTCTGTTGGCGTCCATGCATGCGGCACCTCCTCACTGTTCTAGACTAGTTGCTGCGGGTTGCCACTCACCGTCGGCCAGCCAAGGCTCTTGTATTTCGCCGGACAGACCTATAGCGCTCTCCAATTTGCTTTTCGCGTCAACCAAATTCCACGGCCACCGATCAAGCTTATCCCCGTGGGCTAGCCTAACATCCGTGGGTGCAATTGACGTCAACTGGTGGCGCCAATCCATCCCTAAGCATCTCGATCTAACTCTCTCCATAAAAAATCGGCGAAAGGTGAGACGACTCCCAGGGCTAAACAGCCATTGATGGCGCCATGGTGACAAGTCACCTGGATTTTCATCTGGGATCAGAACAGGCGCGACATGTTTGGTGTGATGAGCATCCGTGTTTTCTTCTTCCTTTTTTCTTTTTCCTTTTGCACTCAAGCGAGGGAGGGGGCAAGGGGGGAGCGGAGTGACGTGAGAACGGCGGCTCGGCTGCATTGCTGGAAAGCGGCCAGCACCAAATTGTTGCGCGGGTGTCTTTCATGTTAGAAGAAGTGCCTACCTGACAACTCTTCATCCGCGACGGGTGTTTCACTTACTTCTCTGTCCTGGGTGAGAGACGTAGTGGTTGTCCTAGGGCTAAAATTGCAATGAAAGCGAGAAAAAAAGTTCCGAAGCACCTATTTCTGCACGGACCACTCTAGTTTCTCAGCGGATCTCTTTGGCAGGTGGCGGGAGTGGGAAAGCAGGCGGGGCAGGCTCCGGATAGCAACGGCATTTTCCGACGCGATCAGCACTCCTCGTTTGCACCGGCCAATCGGACGAGGCGCTGCTGAGCTGGAGCCCGATGTAATGACCGCTCGCCGGACCGGTGTGATGGAGGCGTCAACACGTGATCGTGCTGCCTTGTCTTGAGAGCCGCAACTTTTTAGCACTCCGCAGTCGCGCAACCGCAAACCGGACCCTCCTGCGGCCCCATGGTCGAAAAGCCCGACAAAGATGAACGTCAATAATGCCGCCGGGTCTCGGGGCGCATCCCCGGATGACATTGAGGAGGACATGCGTCGGTTCCTACAGCGCCAACTCAAGGACCGCGTATCCGTACAGCAGCGCGACAGGCAGCTTGTGTTCGAGCAGGAGAAGCAGGCGCTCGCGGACACGGTAAAGGCGCGAGAAGAGGACATCCGGGACACTCAGCAGGCGATGCGAAAGCTGGAGCAGGCGATGCAAGAACTCGAGCAGAAGCTGCGAGGGCTCGAGCGCGAAAACGCCGCAGACGCCGACAAGACGAGATTGCTGGAGGCCAACTACGACGCTGCGATGGGCAAGTTGAATCGGTTGCTAGAAGGTTCTGTTGAGTTTCAACGGTCTGCGCCAGGTGAGGTGAGCGGGTTTCCCTTTGCCCATGTGCCGGTCTTCATCTCGAGCAGGGTGTCTAACCTCTAGTAGGAGCCGCCTAGTCCTGTCGTTGAGCCTTCGAGTGTCGTTGCTGCATCGATCTGTCGCACATTGCGTGAGCCCGAGGACGAGCAAGCGCAGAACGTTCAGGATGCGCAGCGGAGGCGATCGAACCGGGCGAGGCGGTCGACTGCCAGGGCACAAGCCGCAAGCACGTACATAGAATCTGGCATAGGGTTCGCCGCCGTAGCTCCATCTCTTCCGTTGCAGCGAACGAGTTCTCCACCCCGACAAACAAGATCCCATGATCTATCGGCTCCTCCCGCCACAGACGGACAGGGCAAGCGGGGGCGAAGCGCTGGCGACGATGGTGAAGATGATGGGGACGCCAGCCGCCGGCCACCTAAACGGTCCAGGCACGACAGTCCGACGGTCTCGTTTGAAGAGGTCTACGGTAATGGACGTCCCGAGTACAGGCACGCAATTGTCGAATACCCCCAGGACAGCGGCAACTGGTTTATCCTTCGCTGCGACGAGTGCGGTCTTCACTTCAAACGGAACGCGCTTCAAGGGGGCGCGAAGCATCTCAACGGCGCGAACCACGGTTGGCTTCCCAGAGATCGGGCCTTGGCCGTCCAAGAATTCGGGTTTCGCGTTCTGGGTTGTGACAAGGAAAAGGCAAAACGCAACAACGATGCATTTGATCGGGCTATTGAGGCGGGATATGTTCCCCGTAAGCGACACATCGATCAGGCGCAAGGTCAACACCAGGAATCGATCGAACCCTGGGATGAAGATCATGATCAGCAGCGCGAGACTGACCAGGATCCCCCTATAATCAAAACCGATCTGCAAGGGCGACGCCAAAGGGGGAAGCCGTTTGAGGGCATCACTGACCCCACCGTAGGCAGATTGTACCGCGTATGGTACCGTGGAAAGGGCTTCTATGCAGCCCTGATGCTACCGCTCGGCAGCTTCGGAACCGTGGGTGTTGTGGGCGACATATCCAACATAGATCAACAAGACAAGGCACCGATATGCTACCGCAGGTCCGGAGAGCGCATCCTCCGCTGGGCAAGTGGTTATGAGGACGGTGGCCCGAAGTTCCGCGGGAGGAAATTTCCAATGATGTACTTTGAAGATTCGGTGGATCTATCGTTCGAAGATAACCTGGTCATTCCTCCTAGTCTGGGCTGGGTGGCGGCCAAGAATCTGCGCCCGTTCGATGTTGTCGATCCTGAATGTCAGCGCACTAGGGGTTTTAAGAATGCCCAGATTTGGCTCGGAAGAGCGAGGATATTAAGCGCCACAATGCTGGGAGGGACTAGTGCAGGAGAAGAAAGCGACAAAGGCAGCGGTTAGTTTCTTACCTAGTTACTACTACCGTCATCCTTCTTGCCTGAACTGACGGGATGGCGATGACCAGACACCCAGGCAACAAACTCAGGTCGCAGCAACGCTCCGGAACTAAACCGAGCCAACCAGGACAGAGATGGCCCGGACGAGAATACACAGGAAGACGACACAGAAACCGACGACGAAATACAGAGCAGGATTCAGAATAGACGCGTGTCCGCATCCACCAGTCCGCCGCCCCACGATGCCACCCCAGGGACGGATCAAGACGATCAGACGGACGAAGACAACCAGTACGAAGACGACGAGGAGAGCATGGATGACGAGACCGAAGATGAAGATGACAAGGACGACGATGGCATGGTGGTAATTGACGAGGATGCAGGGGGTGGCGGCAGCAAGCATGGCCCAGGTGCGCAGAAAGATGACCAAGGAACCGAGGACGAGATAACCGAGGACGAGATACCGGACAGAGTTCTCACCAGACAATCGCGGAGCCAGGTCTCCCCCCTAGCCTCGGAAGCGCAGATGCAAGGAGTGTCTGTCACCGCAGCGGCACTGCCTGGGGTTTACTCGCACAGCTCACGCAGAGAGCTGAACATACCAGCCCCGGTAGACGGCGACCCTTGCCCGGGTGATCCAGGCCCTGGGGAAGCGGTCACATCTCAACAAGACTTCACCCACGAGATGCGTAACCAGGACGAGCAAGCCAGGCAGGATGGACCCATGGACACACAAAATCCCGAGGTCACAGACGAGGAGCAGTCGGATTCGGCGGCCTCTGTTCGAGAGGACACGGATCAAGATGGTTTGCGTGCTGTGTCTGATCATCAGTTTTTTTTGGATTTCCTTCCCGTCGCTGAAGGCTTGTTGTCCGAGTCCAGAAGATTGAAGGCCGGCGGTCCTGTCGGTAAAGATGCACCACTCCAGGTCGCGGGCAGAGAACAAGTTAGCCGTGATATCTCAAAGCCTGCAAGTTCGCTTGGCGCTGATGAGGATGACCTTCTCGATAGCCTCGACGATTTGCCGGGTGCAGAAGCATCAAACGCCCTCGAGATTGCACAACGGGCATTGTCTTTGAACATGGCATTGCAATCCAACGAAGAACTTGAAGAGCCCTTCAGTTTACCATGGACCCCGGGCTACTCACTAGGTGCTACAGAGGCGAAGAGGACACCCGAAGAGTCAAGACGAGCTCCACCGTCAACGCTTCCCACGGGCGCACTGCCCCTGACAACCCATTATCAACTCGATCAGGGGGGTACGATGGTGCATGCAGCAGGCCAACAAATGCCGATCCTACCAGCCATTGTGCAAGCACAGAACCAACTCCAGAGGGTCGGCCAAACCCAGTACGGTCCGACCCTCTCCTCTGGCGTTGGTCTCTACCATCACCGCTACGGCCTAGTCCAACCGCTGCCAGCTACACCGGGTCCTCTACCGGCCCCTTCACCATCCTTGCCGCTGCCAGCCCCGCGGCGGCAGGACGGGCATCCGTCCCAAACCCAGCCTATGTATCACTTCTCTGATCCAACCCACCAAAGGGAACCAATTAGAAACAATGGGATTCAGAGGCCTTGGGCATCTAGCTAGCGGAGCTGGCTGGATGTTTCGCACTGCCAGGGCACCAGCAAGGCTGAGACACTGAGAGGACACAATCTGAATCTTGCAGACAGGTCTATAAAAGAAGTCAAAACCATAGCACAGATCACACAAGCAATACAATCACGCAGCTGTAACCCCATCAAGATCACCAAATCTAATTTGCAGCACCTCTGAAGCTAACCCCAATCCACGCGCAGCTGCAAGCCACGTCATTCGAATCTTCCGAGTTCATTAACTGGACAGTGAGAGGCATTTTGTCTGGTTTCCGAAAATTGCCGACGCGCTTGTCGCTGCGGGAAAGCATGAGATCTTGCTCCTATCACGAAGTGTTCGTACACATTTCCCACTCCGTGTCTACCTTGGCCGTGTTGACAATTTCAGGATCCTCCTTCCGACGGCGCGCCGCCGGGCGTGACCTGGGTGAAGGTGAACTACGAGAGCGTGGATGAGTTGACCGAGGCGCTGCAGGGCGTCAATACTTTGCTTTCGTTTATCGTCGTGCACATGGACCCCGGAAATGTGTCACAGAAGAATCTCATCGAATGCCGCAGTTCGCGCCGGGGTGCAGCGGTTCGCGCCGAGCGAGTGGACTTCGTCCAGCTTCGACCTTATTGAGTGGTATGCCGGCAAGATTGAGATTCGGGAGCTTCTCAAGACCTTGAACAAGGACAAGAAGGTACCCGCTCAAGATAACCAAACATATCCCGATAAGCCAGACCCCAATTGATTTCGCCAACCGCCGAGTCCTCCTGGTGGAAGGAAGCGAGGACGCTCACATCACACTTACCACGCCCCATGACCTCGCCAATGTCGTAGCTAAGGCCGTCGAGTATGAGGGTGAATGGCCGCTTGTGGGAGGAATCCAAGGCAGCAACCTTACGATTCCGGAACTTATCACCCTTGGCGAGAAAATCCGCGGTACGTCTTACTCTGATTGCTTGCCCTCAATAGCGAGAAAATCTGACGGTCCGTGGCGAATCAGGTGGCCTCTTTGACGTTGAGAAACTCAAAGCTGCCGACCTCCAAGCGGGCATCGTCAACAACTCATGGCGACCCAAGATTGACCACCCGACATTCAGAGATACACCTGAGCACAGCAGCAATGGAAAAGATCCTTCTGGGTGGAGTTCTAGGCTTTTTGGAAGGTGCTTTTGATGTTTCGGACGAGTGGAACAAACTGCTGCCTGAGTATAAGTTCACTGGAGCCGAGGAATTTCTGACTGACGCTTGGCGTGGTAATATCGTTTCCCTGCAAATTGTCTACCGGTTTCGGCCGTCTCCAAGGTGTACGATTAAATAACTTCAAATCTACACTCCACCCTCGCCTGCGCCATAGCGTCCACAGTTTATTTTCTGAAAACCTTCCATTTCTTCGCCACTCATTTTTATCTTTAGCACTAACTCGCCTCCGTCTCGCCACTTTGTTTGGCAGTTAACCGTTTATGCCTACTCACACCTTCCGTTTCTTCGCCGTGTCTCATGTGGCAATTTTTGCAGCAGTTTCCCTTCGCCCCACTTACACCTTAAACAAAGGCGGCGGCTACCTAAGAATTTTATTTCGAAATATCCACTTTAAAATTAACTTTAAAGCTAGAGATGCTCAGGCCCAAACAAAACTGGTCCCTGTAAAGGCGACTACAACAATAACACTACAGCTGGTCATATCAGGTCGCTCCACTATCCTCTGGCGCAAGTCATTCAAAAATCGGCCTCTTCACCCTGCTCTTTTCCCCCGCCATGTCGAACCGGTTTTCTGGCCCATGCTGCCGCCCCCACTTGCTATGACGCATATGGATGGTTCTGCTGGCCTGCGGCCATAATTGGCACTCGTTGTCTTTACAAGACATCGTTAGCATTTATTCCGCTCCATCCACTATATGCGACAACGTCGTGAATCTTGCATACAGCACGCAATCGCTCACCTACCGTCTTATTCGTTTAAGGATGTAAACCCTGAAATCCCTGGAATCATCGTTATGGAATCAAGGCAGCAAAATTCGGATACCTCATCGTGGTGAGCCCTCCGGCCCAAGAACAATGCTGGCCTAGTCCGTCATCTTGGCAAGTGTCAACTTAACACGACTCTAGCTAGCGCAGGTTGCGACCCTCGGAAATTATCGGCGTGTCTCAGCCATTAAAGTATTCGGTTGTATTTCTGCCAGGACGCCAGACGCTCTGTAATGTGTGTCGGCGCGACGGGTTGGTCAATGCTGGGTGCGTGGGATTTTGCCACTATTACCCACAAATCCTGCCAACCCCCCCCAGCGAATCAGTATATAGACGGGAAGTGTGGCACAGCTCGTGTAACGCGACCGGGTGAATGTTACGGCGGAAGCCTGGATAGGCAGGTCGCTCCCTCGAGAGCAAAAGCAGCAAAACTTCGAGGTAGCCGTTCTCGGCGCCCTCTTCAGTCGACACCAGCAGAGGGCTTAACACCTTGGCTAGCCCATCGCCACCCTTGCCTGTCAAGAACAAGCCTGACTAGGAATTCAAGACGGAAGGATGGAACTCTCGCAGCACATTATACGGCCCCAAACATCTACCTGGAGGTCCCTCGAATGGCCCGAGTTCCTCCAGCTATGTATTCGGAAGGGTACGTCAGCGCCCCGTCGCGGCCATCTTTCAGATGACTCCCGGGTAGAAACACTTCTCCAAAGCCTCTTGGTTTTTGCGCCAGCGGTCTGGCTCATCTTCGGTGCCGCCGTCCGGATTGTCCAGTTACGCAGCGCCAGGCCCGTTGTACTGCCCAACCGTCGGGGAATTCTCAAGGTGGTGGCCACTCTGACTCTCTTCAGCTTACAGTTGGCGCATCTCGTCTCCGGGATGCGTGGGCACGGCCCCTGGCATACGCTGGCACCCCAACTTCTCTCTCTGGTCGCCGCAGTGGTCGTTGTTGTGCTCTCACCACTTGAACACGGCCGAAATGTCGGGCCTTCGACTCTCTTGACCACCTACCTTCTGTTGGCAACTTTCAGCGATGTCATCCAGGCCGGCCTGCTGGCCGTTGCTTGGAATCTGTGCAACCTATGGGGTCTCACGTCGGCTATCTTTGCCATCAAGGTTGTGCTCCTTGCTCTGGAAAGCCAGACCAAGAGGTCTATCCTCCGTGAGCCTTTTGCAAGGTTATCGCCAGAGCAGACCGCCGGCTTCCTCGGCGTGGCCTTCTTCTGGTGGGTCAACGACATTCTCAAAACGGGCTATTCTAAAGTGTTCTCCCTTGACGATATACCGCCCTTGGACGAGGCCCTCGACGCCATGAAATCACGCGAAATGATGCAGCAGTCGTGGGAAAAGAGAAGTAAATACCCCGCTCCTACCAATCTTCATGCTGCGTGCTAATGGGGCCTAGAAAAGCCAGAGGGTCGTTTCTCCCTTGGAATGGCAATATTACGGTGTCTGTGGCGACCAAATCTCTACATAGTCGTCCCCCGCTTCATCGGTGTCTTGCTGCGCTGCTGCCAACCTGTACTTATCCGATGGGCGATCACCTTTGTCAGCGAAGACCTGCCGGCTGTCGAAAACAGGAACGAAGCCTTCCGTCTCATATTGTTCACTTTTGTTATCTACACTGGTATGGCCGTCTGCAATGCCATGTATGAGCGCCTACTTAACCGCCTCCAATGTCTGGTGGAAATGGCGATTGTTGGTATCATCCACAACCGCTGCCTTACCATCAAAGACGGAATTTTCGACGAGGCGGCTGCCGTGACACTTATGAGCAATGACACCTCTGAAGTGGTGTACGCTGCCCATCTTACGCATGAAGTGTGGGCCAGTTGCGTGGAACTTTGCATCGGAATGTACATGTTGGCTGACGAGCTGGGCTGGGTCTGTATATCTCCGCTAGTGGTAGTGCTTGGTAAGCCCTCTCCCTCTCCAGTTCATGGCGTTTGGTCTTCTGCTTACTCAATCTCCCCACGCGTAGTCACCACTCAGGGGGTCAAAATCATTACCGGAAATCTGGCGGATCGGTTCCGGGCGTTTGGCGTCGCCACTCAGATGCGCATCTCAACAACCAAGTCTATTCTCGACTCCATGAAGAATATCAAAATGATGGGTCTCGTTGGTAGAATGGAAGCGAATATTCAAGCTGCCAGGGACCGCGAGATCAAGCAATATGTCTCTGCTTATCGACTCCGGCTGGCCTTTATTGTGGGCTGTAAGTGGGCGAACTTCGGCTTCTTCTCTCCTTGGAGCCATCCTTGGACGCCCAGACTGACAGTTGACCTTGACAGACTTGGCGTTATATCTCTTTAGTCCCTCCATCACGCTTGTTGCTTACGCCATTCAAGCCCAAGTTCGTGGTGCCAAGTCCATCGACGTGAACATGGCCTTCACCTCTCTCGCTATTATCAACCTGGTTTCTTCGCCTGCTTCCATGCTCGTCGATACAGCCACCCAAGCCGCCTCCATCCTCGCAGCCTTAGACCGCATCCAAAAGTACCTTCTCAGCCCGGATCGAGAGGACAGACGAGAATTTCTTAGCAAGCAATACACTAACGGAGGAACTGCGTTGCCGGGTGACCCTGTTGCTATTAACGTCGATCATGTCACCATCCGTCCCGCTTCAACAGCAGACCCTGTACTGAGAGATATTAGCACGGCCTTGAAGAAGGGCCATCTTGTGATTGTTTCCGGGGCCGTGGGAACTGGGAAGACGACTCTCGCAAAGGCCCTTCTGGGAGACCTCCCACCCGACTCGGGCGCCATACAGACAGCTTACGGGTCCATAGCATATTGTTCTCAGATCGCATGGCTGATCAACGGTACAATCCAAGAGGCTATCCGTGGGCCACCCGGTGATGACACCACACTAGATGAAGAATGGTACAAGAGAGTCGTGCATGCCTGCGATCTCGAGGAAGATCTCAACCAGCTGCCGGATGGTGACCAGACAGTCATCGGTAGCCGTGGCATCACCCTTTCCGGTGGACAAAAGCAGAGAGTTGTAAGCAGTTACCTGCTACTCAGTAGCCGTGATTCTGTTGGCGCTGACAACTTATCACTAGGCCGTGGCGCGAGCTGTTTATGCCCGTCGTAATTTGATTATTCTCGACGATGTTCTATCGGCTCTCGACGCAACGACCGAGCGGCACATAATCGACAACCTTATCGGCCCCGATGGACTATTTAAGGAGCTCGGAACCACGGTCCTCCTCATCACTCACGCGGGTAAGTCCCGTCCCATATACGCTTTTTGAACCCCTGATCTTTGTTAACGCGTCTCATTAGCCCAGCATTTGCCCTTGGCTGATCACATCATCATTCTCGACGAAAACGGAAAAATCGCGGAACAAGGGACTTGGCAGGATCTTCGATCCGATGTGGGCTACATCAGCAAGGTTGTATTAAAGGAGAAGGAGGGAAGAGAGGGCAAGCCACGGGATCGCGCCGAGTCCCAGGACAAACCGCAGATGCCCACCAAGTCGCCCGGGGACGCGGACGACTTACAGGAACGCACCCGCAAGACCGGCGATATGACTCTTTACACCTATTACTTCGGCGCCATTGGGCCAGCTCGTCTTTCCGTCCTGATTTGTTCGGTATCGTCCTACGCCACCTTCTTGGGATTAATACCGTACTGGCTCCGGTGGTTGGCCGAGAGCAATGGCGAGCGCGTCTGGTTTTACTCGGGCATCTATTTTGCGCTCACTCTAGGGGCCTTCATCTCAGTGATAACGACTGTCGCCAACATTTTCCTCGTCATCGCGCCGCACGCAGGTACTAAGCTCCACAGCCGGCTTCTACGTACTGTCATGTACGCACCCCAGTCGTATTTCGCGTCGACGGACACGGGCACGACGCTCAACCGCTTCAGTGCCGACATGATGATGATCGACCGCCAGCTTCCCGGTGCGCTCTTTCAGGTCTCGCAGAACCTCTTTCGCATGATTTCGCAGTGCGTCCTGCTGGGCGTCACGCAGCCCCTCATCATGATCGCGTTGCCTCTCACCATTCTTGTTCTCTATCTTATCCAAAAGGTATACCTCGCGACATCACGGCAACTGCGTTTCCTCGACCTAGAAGCCCGCGCCCTCGTCAACGCGAGCTTTCTCGAGACACTTGAGGGTGTCCCGACTATCCGCGCCTTTTGCTGGCAGCGGGCTTTCATCAAAGATAATGTCAGAAAGCTCGACCTATCTATGCGCCCGGACTACCTCCTCATGTGCATCCAGCGCTGGCTCGACGTAGTGCTCGACCTGATGGTCCCAGCTCTCGCCATCTGCACCATCGTAATCGCCATCGCCCTCAAAGGCACCACGACGGGCGGGCAGATCGGCATCGCGCTCAATGTCATTCTCCAGCTCAACCAGTACCTCTTCCGTCTGGTCGATTCCTGGACGAGACTGGAGACATCCCTGGGGGCCATCTCACGCCTGCGCACCTTTGAGAAGGAAGTCCCGCCCGAGGAGAAGCCAAATGGAAGAACACAGCTTAACCCGCCATCCGCATGGCCGACCCACGGTGCCGTCGAGCTCGTCCATCTCTCGGCATCCTACAAACCGCCGACGGTCGTGCTCAACGACGTCAATTATTCCATCGCCCCTGGCACCAAGGTCGGCGTGGTGGGTCGCACCGGCAGCGGCAAGTCCTCGCTGCTGCTCAGCATCCTGCGCCTCGTCGAGCTGGAAGGAGATCAAAGCACGGTGTGCATTGACGGACTCGATGTGCGCGACCTTCCGCGCAACACTGTGCGATCGCGCATCATTACCGTCCCGCAGGATCCCATGCTCGTCATGACAGACACAGTCCGAGAAAACCTCAACGTCGCCGGCACCGGAGATATTTCCGACGATGACATGATCCGCGTACTCGAGCGCGTCCGTCTGTGGAGTGTTATCCAGGCCCGAGGAAAAAACACCAAAGCTGCGGAACGTGAAGCGCGTGATCTCGATGCCGCCATGGGCCTTGTCGTCCCGGTATCCGAAGCCAGTACGAGTAGCAACACAATCGCCAATACCACACCTAAAAACGAAAGGACATCTCCCGATGATGGCAAGAAGCCCCCCCTCCCCGAAGGAGAAGACGACGATGAGCCTAAAGACAGCAAAATGAATGACGACAACTCTGGTGACGAGTCCGATAATTCCACCCTCTCTAACCCCCTCGACGTGAAAATGAAGTCCCTGCCGCTCTCCCAAGGCCAACAACAACTTTTCTCACTAGCGCGAGCCCTCCTCATGCGTACATCCCGCGGACGTCTCGTCTTACTAGACGAGGCGACAAGCAACGTCGACGGTGAGACGGACAAGCTGATGCAAACCCTCATCCGCAACGAATTCAGCGACCACACAGTCATTACGGTTGCGCACCGCTTAGAGACGATCATGGATAGCGATGTCGTGTTAGTGCTTGACGGTGGGAAGCTGGTGGAGGTCGGTCCGCCAAGTGAGCTGGCGAATAAAGAAGGGGGCTTTTTTAGATCCCTGATTCACGGAAAGAGGAGGGACTGAGCGTAGTAATGTCCCAGCAGCTATGGGGAATCGTTATTTGCCAAGTATAGTATCTAAGCTCCATTTGGCGACAAGAGAAGTGACATGTTACAACCTAGGTCGAAGGAATGCTGCAGTACACTGCAAAGCGGGTAGTCTGCTTGCGACCGGATGCGACATTGATCTGGCTCCTATAACCATCGCTTGGCCTACGCGACCTCGGCGTCGCGTCTGCGCACGAGACCCGGGAGGACCTCCCCGCTGCCGTGGACCCATTTGGGCAGCTCCTCCGCCAGCACCGTGTTGACGTTCTTGCCCTTGTTCAGGCGCTTGGCGAGGGTCGAATCCTCTGCCGAGCCGCAACTCACCGCCATTTAGCCCGTTCCATTATACCAGGATCGTGTCTGTTACAACCTCTACCATGTAAGGGGTGAGCCGGCTGTACAATAGTCTCTGTTAACTATTATGTTTTATGATTTCTTCCAGACAGGACCGAATTTCTGTTCGACAGCTTATGAACTCAAGAGACGACCCATACTCCAGTCCCTCGCGCGAGTGAAGACTGCTGTGGGTAGGTACGTATCACGTGCCTTTTTGCGTACATGAGGTATGAGCCTCATATGCACCAAATATGATGGGAGAATTAGTTAGTTGCCTTGCCGCCTTGTTCCTGCCCAAAAGACCTCCAAGGGAAAGGAAATAAGCTACTAATCCGTAACCTGTGTGCATCTTGACAGCGAGAAGTCTTCCAAGGCACTGACTATTTACCTACGTTTTAAGATAAACTACACTACTTCTCTCTCACCTTGTTTAAACGAAACCTGTGCTGCACCTACAAGTTCCAATTAAGGACATTACTCACCGAACAGATTGATCAAATATTTCATTTTCCCTGTTCTACATCAAACTGACCAGCCATCCTTCCTCAATCGAGAGGCAGGCTGTGCTCCATTGCCCTCGATCTAGCCAGGACAGTGGTAGATTAACCAACTTCGAACTTCAATGAGCAAAGGTAATTGAAAAAGCAAGGCCTGTACTGAACCGGGTGGAGAGATTGGAAGATGGTAGAGCAGAGCTGGACAGATCGAAGGCAGGCCTACAATCATTTGCGGGTGGAAAGAGTTGGATGTAACAAGGACTTTCTTTGCATTACAGGGCTTCAAAACGGCCCAGTTCAGGGCGCTCTGTGTAGTACAAGACCGTTAGTAACTATCGATGCACGAGTCTAAGGAGTCCGGGGATTTCCGTTTCAAGGTCCTTCGTCCTCAGACTTCACAGCTTCCGGCTTCACTGATCCGATCCTCCGCCGCACCCGAGTTTTCACTTTTGAGGGGCGGTTACTGGTGACTGAATTGATTATGGTTTACATGAAATGGAAGGAAGACAGATAGATGGCTATTCTCTTGTTCGTTGAGACCCACTACCTGGCCTTCTTGTGGCACTTCTCACCGACCTTGTAAGTCGAACCAATCTCTCCCCACTTCACGTTCGAAAATGTGACCTCTGGCTCCGGCTCGATCTGCAGGATGTTCTTGGGGTTTCCCTCCGTGTCATTGCAAGGGCCTGCATTCTTTGAGGCGGCATCAAGCCACAGCATGTTGCCTCCGTCGTCAAACCAGATAGAGAAGACCTTTTGCTGGTGTTAGCTCGTTGTTAAATGGCAGCCGAAGGGATTTGGACTTACCAGTGTCATGCCACGGGTCAGAGCGTCACCCATTCCGGGGTTGCCGCCGAGCTCCAGGTACTTGGTAGCCTTGGTTGCCTGGCAGAACTCGGTGGTCATGGAGTCGACCTTGGGGAGGCCAGGGGCGTCGACAACGTGTGACTCAATCAGCTTGCCATCCTGCACATACATGCGCTTGATGGCCTGGAGCTTGCCGTTCACGGCCGGGAACTGAGTGATGACGGTGAACTTCCTCGTTGTGTCGACCTTGAACTGGGGCCCCTTGCCGTAGTAGTCGGTGATGTTCACTCGGTACGGGTTCCACCCACAGCCGCCCTTGTCGCACACGCCGTTAGATCCGCACTCGGCCCCCTCGCACAGATACATGCCCGTCACGTTGCAGGTGTGCGGCGCAATGTGGGTGGAGCGCCCGTTGGCCTCCCAGATGTCCATCTCGTTGCAGCAAGCGCCCTTACCGCCGACATTGCCCTATCGTAACACCACGTTAGCGATAATGTTCGGAAACGACCCGAGTAACTTGGGTGCGAGGTAGGTATACTTACAACCCCGTCGATGAATGGGGTCACGAAGCACTGTGCGTCGCAGTAGCCAGTGCCGTAGAAGGCGCCTCCTGGGTTCAGCTTGCTCTTGGCGCCATCGGGGGCCATCTCGGAAAGGTAGAGCGCGCTGTTCATGCCGCATGGCAGCTTTGTGGCGTCGACATCGAATGTGAACTCGTTCCCGGTGAGGTCGGGCATCTCGTACTTCTGCTCGGTCGAGTCGAGAAGGTAGACGCGCGGCGTCACAACGCGGCCGTTGCGGACCTGCTGCATCCGGAGACTATTGCCATTGGTTGTCACGCCGTACTGGCTGTAGTCGGGGATACCATCCATGATGCAATTCTCGGCGCAAGCCTCGACCGTAGGGCAGGCCGTAGCGTTGGGCTTGCTGCCCCAGTCGCCGCAGTTGAACGCGTTGGTCGCCTGGTGGACGGGGTGCGAAAGCGCGTCGAGGACCAAGTAGTTGGTCTGGTCCTTGCAGCCGCCCGCCTTGGTGCACCGCTGCGTGATGAGCTTGGGGTGCACTTCGGCGCTTGTGCCGGGCTTCTGGGCGCTGACGAGGCCCACAAGGAGGGCGGCCAGGCCGGCGAGCGCGAGTCTTGAGGCCATCGCTGCGTCTGTTTGTACCTGTGTGTCGGTATCTTGCGAGGTAGTGAACGAGTGGTCTAGCAAGGTGGTCCCAACACCCAACCACAGATGCTGCGGCCGCGTTTGTTTAAATAAGTCACGACGAGCGGATCCCCCAGGCGCTGCGGGAGCATGATGCCGACCCAAGTGAGCCACTTTTTGCACTCTCTGGTCTTGCCGTCATCTATCCATCCCCTCCCTGACCCGTCCTTACATCGACCCGGAAGCACGGGAACAGCTTTACCTTCTCCAAACGATTGGCGGCATCTGAGCGGCCGTGGTTCCCCATAGAATCCCCATAGAATCCCGCAGGGGCCAAGCCCCTCTAGTCGAATGCACCGACCCGAGTCTCCGGCTCGCCATTTGCCCCAATCTGCGTAGCATCGCGCTTCGAGCCCCGTCCCGGGCCAAGAGGGCCAAGACCTGGTCGCGGATATTAACCACCGAAACTTCCGGAAGAGGCTTAGCTCCCCACAAGGGAGGCCTGCCGCACGTCTGGTCAAACTGCCATCATGACGTGGAAAAGAACGCAAAAGAGTGTGCAGAGCAGTCAGTCGTCAGGACAGGCTATAATTACCATTAGCAAACAATTATGAGAAAGGCCAGCGGTTTCATCAGTGCTGGGATACGTATCTCGTTTACTTTTGGAAACTTACATTCAGCTCAACTGGGCTCCAGTCAACGCACAAGGACGGACGGGGTCAATCTGTACTGTGCAGGTACGGTTTTTACCGCTGGGAGCCTGAGAGGCGGAACGAAGTTGGAGGGCGGCAAATGCAGGAACCGAGCCGGAGCCATTTGTGAGCCGCCCCGCCCATTAAATTACTGGTTGCCCACCATCGGCCTGACATCCCAACCGAGCAGCCGCGCCCCCTTCCCGAACGTGCCGTCTACCCATGAGGGTAGCATTTGGGGTGTTGCTCAACACCGGCAGACGAGCCGGTTTCTGTTGCCCCAACAGGCGTAATGCCTGCCCAGGATGGCCTCTCTGCACATATTTGTGGTAGATCACTTGCGAGAAATTGGTGCTTCTCTGGCAATGGGCTTTGCCCGGTGCGCTAATGCTCACATCCGGATGGACTGAAACATCGCTGCCAGCAAAGCGCGAAGGAGTGGAGCGTAGAACTAATCGTCAACGGACCCACGAATGGTACGCATCATATGTCATGTGAATGTTGCCAACTAGTGGGGTTGTTTGGTACTTCCATCACTCTTGAACCTTGAACTGGGTCACTTGGTTCTGGTTGAGATGGTTGCGGCGATGGAACTTAGATGTCGGGTTTTGGCTGTCACTTTATGATCCCGGCACGGTTACCTTTGGGTAGAAGATCTGGGCCAACCTGTGTTTAATCGGTGCACACCCCTGAACTGCCCGTCATTCTGATCTTCTGAAGGGCCTGTCATAGGTAGGTGCTAGTCAGAATGCATGCATGCGGAGGGAGTGGATACAGCCTGGTTTCCTGCGACGAATCTGGGCACACGAAATTTCCTTTTTCGTCCGTCATCCTGAGCTGGGGTGAGCTGTGGCTGATTTGTCCTGAGCTCCCCTGATTTTCCCTGAGCTAGGGTGAACCCATACACCGCCGCCGCACAGCCTCTGAGGCCCCTTTTCAGGCCCCCAGCTAAAGTTTCCTGTCAGAAACTACTCACTGCGCCAAAGAGCGGGGGAACCCAATTGCTTCTTGACCCTAGTAGTTTCACTTATCTGACATTTCCTATCGATGGAAAGTAGATAGCACATAATCTGTAAGGATAGCTCTTAGGTAATAATTCTGATTACAACTTACATGCCTATTAGATGTCGTTAGATAAAATAGCAACTACCTCTGTTTTAAAATAGTAAACGTTCTATGCTTTTTCATGTTACCGTAGTCTGTGATAAATCTCCTTGGTTTAGCATAGTTAAAACAGTTAGAGATAGGGTAGATAGAATTCGTGTTATAATAATTGGCAGAAAGGCAGGGGCCAGGTTTTGGGACTGCGACGACCTGCAGGTCACCCCGGCAGCCGGAACGGACCGATGTGTCCCTGTAGGAGTCACAGTACAGGACAACGTGCGAACACGCTGTTAACACGGAGTGCTCGGTCTCCTAAAGGTGCTGAGGAGCGAGCAGAAGAAAAACACTGAGCAAGTGCTCGGTTGCTCGGCCTGCCAGAACGGCGAGCACCTGAGCAGAAGTATAATGTATAACCTAAGGGCCCAGCTAATCGCGCACTCATTGTTTGGCTATTCGCGCACTCATACCCCACAGGGTTAGGGTTATATATGGCCCAGATTATCTCACATTCAGGCCACGCCCAACTCATTCATTGCCACCACGAAAGAACAATCATATTTTGCAGTGATCTACGCCTTCAATTAATAATACAACTAATTCTACATGCTTTCTACAGGGTCTATAATTGTAGAACGAAGCCTCGTAACTGGGCCAAGCCAACAACGCAGTACCGAATTGACTTGCAAATCCTGCTCGCCGAGAGGGATAATCCTGTACGGCCGCGCACTGCATTGCAGCATCCCAGCCGTGGCGATGGCGTCGTTTGTCTCAGCTCTTCTCCGATTGTCATCCTCCTCATACGAAGGGAGATAAACCACCGAAACAGCCTCGGTGTCGTCATACCGTTCCCATCGATCACCGCCAGATCCCCCCTAACAAATCACTCCTCCTCCGCAAACGCCTTCTTCGTTTTCACCGGGTCATTATAATACTCCGTAAACACCACCGGTCCCTCACACGCAACTGCCCTATCTCTCCCGCAGGCACCGCCTCATACCCCCCCGTCTCCATCCGGCCGCACAACCCGCATCTCCATCCCCTCATGACAAGTCCCCAACGACGCAAACATCAACCCCTCCCTCAAATCATACCCCGGAAACGACTCACTGTGATCCCGCACATGTCTCCGTCATCCCAAACCCCGGCACCAACACATCCCGCGAACACTCATACACCTTTAGCACCTCCAAAACAAACTTCACCCCCGTCTCCACCACCAGCGCCTCCCCTCCCAACGTGATACACCTCAACCCCGACAAGTCCAAATCTTTCCCCCTCTTCTCACTGGCATTCATCTTATCCAACTCCCTAACCAACCCCCTTAACAAAAACCCCGGCGCAAACGAAAACCCCACCCCCTCCCTCCCCAAAATCTCCAAAAAAAAAGCCCAACGGATCCGAAACCACATCCACGGCATGCACATGGATCTGCCTCGCGCCGAGACACATGGCGTGTAGGTGCACCTCAATAAAGGCCCGCGACGTGGTCGAGGTTGATCCAGTTGAGGAAGGTGGTCGACGGGGTGGCAGGTGGCAGGTGCACAGTAATCGTTGTAGACATCCTCGGGGACATCCTCGGGGGCTTTGCAGTAGTCGGGAACGATGTTGAGATTTGCCGCGGCCAAGAATCCGTATATCCTGTCTCTTGGATCGGCCGCTTCAAGACGTGAGGAGATCCGTGGTGGATTAAACGGTTTCGGGCTCCGAATTACATCATTACTCAATGATAGAGGAGAAGGTATCAGCTTGGACCTTAGGAGCCCCAATTTGGTGAATATGCCGCCACGGGATGGTATCGACGATGACCAAATTCTGCCATGACGAAGGTTCCCGGGGATTCGGTAGTACATTTCGAATGCCTCCTTTCAGGGGCGTTGACCAGGCGAAGGACGTCAGCGGACCTGAAGAAAGGGGTTTCCGAAATACAAGCACTCGAACAGAGGAAGAACAGCTTGCTCGCCAATAGCACCTCCTGATAGATCCAGGCTCTATTAGTCCAATATGGTAAGCGACATAATTCCCGATATGCCGCCTATTGCCGGTTAGTCGAAGTGCCATCCGTTTCGGGGTCCCGGTAACAAAGGCCGGGGAACTATCTCAGCCATTCCAAGTCTTCGACAACTTGAAGCGCATCCCTGCCCTTTTCCTCGATCATTGGCCACAAAAAATGGAGGATGTAGAAAGCGAGCGGTAAATCCTTGTCCTCTGCAGCAAGCCAAGAGAAAACCGACTCGGCAGATGCGTACACCAATCCCATCAGTTGCACTTGATTCGTGCGTTCTTCAATGTTCGTTTGATCGATGCAAAAAGCGTCGACCCAGAGCCTAAAAGAGGAAGAATCTCGTCCATTTCCGTGGATGGTTTCCCAGTGGTATTTGACATTCCGCAGGGCCGAAGCGAAGCCTGCAGTGAGGCGTCTCAACCGGCTCGGCCGTCAAGGATCTCTCCAGCAGTCGGATTTCCCGTTTTGAAGGGTCGAGCGAGAGGTTGGAATAGATGCTTTCATTTGTAGTATCCATGATGAAAATTGTTCTTTGCAGTTAAAGGGAGATAAGTACACATGCGCGATTGCTGGTGCCGCAATCGTCAAGAAACTTGACAAAGCCTACCGTCGTAGTCCGTTCGTGCAAGAAGCGGGGAATGTGGATGGTGAAGTCGTCGGGGCAAGGGATCAAGCATCGCACAAGGAGAGAATACACCCGCGTATTGTAGCACCTGTCTCACTTGTCCTGTGGCCCTTCACCAAAAACACTACCCCAATCAAGAAAGCTTCAGCAGTCACAGGTGCGACACATATTCCCATTTTCCGCAGCTTCAAACAATACAAATCTCCCTAACATCCCGCATGAAGTTCGCCTTCAACAACTCCACCGCCATAGCGGACGCCGCGATGTCTTCCACTCCCATGCCCACCTCTTCAAAAATAGCATAGATGCAGTCGATAATATTTTCAATGTACTTTACATAATCCCTGGGACGGACAGAGAAAGAGCGCCACTCCTCTCCATTCCGACCCAGCTGGGCTTTGACGCGCGCCCACGCCGCCGACTCCATCGGGAGGACCATGTTCGAGACCAGGTCCTCAAAGACAGCTTTGATCAACTCGATCAGCTCATGCGGGGAAGCGTCCAGCGCAGAGATAAGGTATTCCACCGTGATGCCTTGCCAGTGTTCTGGGTCCGCTTGTACCTGCTCCGTGTTTTCCATTGACCCCACACCCCGAGCAACAAGTTTCAACACGACCGGGGCCCCATGTTCGGGCTTCTCTGGTTCTATCATCTCGCCGTACGTTGAATACAGGTATCGGATGTTCCATGTTAAGGGGCCGAACATCTGATCAAGTATTTCGGGCAACTGCGAATCTGTTGCCGGGAAATAAAGGGATGGTCCTTGTGCCTTTCTCAAAAGAGGGAGGGCAGGAGTCGTTAATAGGTGTAGTTCTCTGCGGGAACCAAGTTGAAGCTCTCCATCGGGTTTATCCAAGTCCCAAAAAGTCTCGAACACCATGGCTCTGGATTGAAACCTCAGGGGGACAAGGGGGGGTGGGTGTTCGAGAGATTCAAGTTTCTCGCTCGAATTGTCGATTTCAGGCTCGCGAGAACACGGCACGCTCCAGTCGGGGGCCCAGCTCGGCAAGTTGGCGACTTGGGGTTGGCGAAGGAGGGCATGATTCATCACGCGATGCCAGCCGAAGCGATGGGCGAGCCAGTGCGCCGAGTGGATGTAGACAAGGTCCACGCTCAAGGCGTAGTCTACATCCAGGTCTTCAGCGCCTCCAGGTACAAGGCCTAGAAGCGAATACACCTTATCGCGCGGATCCTTGGCTTGACATCTCGACGCAAACTCCAGCAGATCCAAAAGACGATCCGGGTTGGTAAATGCGTTGTGATCAAAGTAGAGAGCTGGCGGGGGTATTGGTACTATTATGGGGGAGTCGTCGCTCCGAGTCGGCTCGAGTATGTCCATGTTCAAGGTGCGGAGATGGGTAGGTTGGATGTACCGCCAGGGGATAGTGGTATCGTCGCATAGCAATTCGGCCATCCGTGCTAGAGCAACTTCTTGGAGGACCCAGGCCCGAGAGAAAAACCTCCGGGACCACAGCTTGGACAGCCCCTGGCGTATCATGTCCCTCCGGGCCTGGAAGACACTGGCACCGGGCGGGCGGCCAATGCGGTTCAACGCCGCCTCCAAGATGTCTGGGGCATTGCCATTGCCATTGCCAGCTTGAACTTTACCAATGGCCTTCAACGCAGACGAGATGTTTCTTTCTTCGTCGTCCTCGCCAACGTACACGAGCACCGTCTTGGCCCTGGAGTAGATGTCTGGCATGAGCCGAACCTGATGTCCTCGCTCCGTGTCGTTTTCCTGGTCGATGCACACGGCATCGATCCAAACCTGCCATTTTGACGCCCTCTCTCTCTGTCTCTGTCTCACCCTCTTGAGCGCCATCTCGCAGTTCTTCGTAACGGGGAACGGGGTCGAGTTGATAAAGATGGTGCGGCACGGAGAACTGTCCCCCGACTCGTCGGCCCAAGTGTACGAGACGGCCTCGAAATCGCCCCAGTGGCTTCCGCGATAGACTTTTAATAGTTCGACCGTCATCTCGCATTGGATGGGCTCATGAAACATGTCGTCTTGAATTCGCAGAAGGCGTATTTCTCCATGTCGTTTGTCTATCGGCGGGTATTCGAATAGCGTCGTGCTGGAACCGCAGCTGAGGCAAGTGACCAGGCTCCCGATCCGGGTTTCGTCGAGGCGCCGACACGAACTGTCGTGCCAATCCATTTTGTGGGCTGAAATGCCGGCAATAAAGAGAGTGACAGGACTCGAAGGCTTAGAAGCAATCCGTGCCTGCTCAAGTTATTGGATGCCGGTTGGGAGGTTGTGGAAGCTGACAAAACAGATTTTGTTGAGTGTGGGAGATTGGCCACCTGACCCCGCGTTCTTCTTTCCTCGGTGTGGCTTGCACTGCCCCGATTTGGCTGCCTATCGCACCCGACCTCCCAACTCGCAGCTCTTCAGGGCCACGGTGTGTGACCAATGGCGTGAGCCGCTGCGCCTTTCACCTGTCAGGCCTAACCGTTGCGAGCAGTTGGCAGAGCTATTTGACGAGGTCAAGAGTGCAACTCGAATCCCAAACACTTATTATCATTTTGCTGAATGATAAAGGCTCAGAGTTGGAGCGGCTGATTTACACTTGTTACGGCTACCCTGGAAACTGCAATAACTTCCAGGTTACTGCTGACTCTTTCAGCCCTGTCTGTCTTGGATATCAGAGTGGAAAAAACAAGAACACTGTTACACGGCACCAGCCAGGCACCCAGTAAGCTTCACTTACTGGGCAGATGGCACGGGACAATTATCTATGACAGACGCTTAGCGCAAATTTGTAAAGTTCGTGATATAGATGCTAACATTTGCTACCGTACCCACCTAAGAAGGTGATTATAATCAACGCAAAAAAATAGGGAACGAGTCTCTCAAACGCCTCGGGGCTCGACTCTTCCTCATACGGCAGGGTCGTAATGCCCTTCCTTAACCTCTCCGCCTTTTCTCGCACCTCTTCCGCCTCGCATATCCGACCGCTATCTCGTAACACCTCCGACAGCAGAAAGGTGGAGCGAGCCAATCTCGGCACTGGGTCGAAGCAATTTTCAAAAATTGAGAGCGCCTTCCGAGCATACAATCTATTTGAGCATCATCAGCTTCAGACTCTCTCAGTCCGCCAACCAACCTGTAAAAAAAAAAGACGAAAAATACTTACTCAGCATTACAATAGTCGCCCTCAAGCCTGAAGAAAGTCGCCATCTTATGCCAGCAGAGTCCTGTCTTGAAGTTATGGCCTAAGATCTTGCAGTAAATATCGAACGACGTCTGGTGGCACTGCCGTGCTTCCACGATCCGTCCTTGGTCGAGTCGGAGGTTTCCGAGGTAGTACATGCATCTGTCCGACCAAACAATCAGCAGTTTGCCTCATATCCTAGGCACCTTATGCATGTCCTCACTCACATGGCGTATCTGTCCGAGTCCGTCCCGTAACTCAGGCGCCACAACTCCTCGCTCTTCTCCATGCACTTGGAGGCCTCGTCCAGGTTGCCCATGCGCCGATGGATCAACCCCAGATTGCCGTACGTGAATGCCAAAGGCCCCTCGTCTGAATCTCCACACTTCTCCCTCACCTCCAGAGCTTTGAGATTGTAGTCGAGAGACTTCTCCAACTGGTTGTCCTCCATGTAGAAGATGCCGATCGAGTAGTAGGTGTTGGCGAGGACCGGGTCATTCGGAGGGAGGAGATTCTCGCGGATCCGGAGAGACTTCAGCAACAGCGGCAATGCCTCTGTGATTCGGCTGTTCTCGAACAGTATTCCAGCAAGAGGCCAGACTATCGAGGCAACCACCAGATTATCTTCGTCGGGGGACGCTGCCAGGCCCAGATTTACCAGGAAATCGATTTCGGTGAAAAGTCCGCGCTCGAAGAGGTACCTATGCGGCTATAATCAGAACAATGACCAAAGTCTGATAAATTTGAAGCAGGGTTGTGCGTGGTCGAGCCTCACCATGTCACGGAGCTCACCAGGCTGGCAAACTGAATCGATTTCTGCCCCCGAAAATCCTTCTCGAAACGGCGAAATAGAAAGAGCGCATGGGGAAGATATCGTTCGCACTTGTGCCAGTCCTTCCACATCTGGCCTTCAGCTCCCGTCGGGAAGCTCTGGCTGAGAACTTTGAGGACGGCTTCGAACCCCTTTTTTCGTTCATCCTTGGACATGAACAGATACACCACGTCCTGCACCAGACGGTGAATGCTCATGTCGTTCTCGAACTTGATGAGCAAGGACATCTTGATGAGTACCTCGAGACTCTCTAGATAACTTTACAATGTCTTGGTCAGTAATTGCCATGGAGAAGAGGGAAAAATGCACAGAAAAAAGACGGAGGCAAACGTACTCCCACTCGCACACGGAGTTGAAGTCTGGCTCCTCATCTCCTGTTTCGGCATCGAAGCTCGATTGGATCACTTCGCACGGTATTCGGTCTGGGTCAAAGAAGCACATGGCATGCAGGATCGCTTTTGGTTCCTCCTGCAGTTGTTCGGTCGCGAACGCGGTGGCAACACTGTGGGGATACTCGTCGTAAAGATTGGCCTTTCGTAGAAGCTGGGGCGCGCTCTTGGAGTAGAGCTTGACGAATTTGTCCAGGTCCATTTGCACGCGGGTGATGAAGCTGCTCATCTGATTGATGGCCAGCGGGACTCCCTTCCAGTCGTCCAGCAACTTTTCGATCTTCAAGTTGCGCTGCGGGGCTTGAGACCTACCGATCTCATTGTAGAAGAGCTCGACCGACTCCTCCATATTCAGGGGTAAGACGCTGATGCTGGCGCAGGCGCGGAAACTCGCCGTGTAAGGGTACCCACCTGTTACCTCAAGCCACTCCAGCAAGATACGGCAGTTCAATGCGCTGTCTCCCCGTGCTTCGGCTCCGGGTAAATCGAGGTTGACGGCGTATTTGGATAGTGCCTCCTGGATTTTTAGCTCCGTGTCTGCTTCAGTCCATAGAATGACGTCGTATTGAGTCGCTCTTGACTTGCAGTATCGCATTGCCAGCTGCGTCTTCCCAATACCCGGCAAGCCGTACAGTGATACCAAGGCAGGTCGTTTGGCAGAGGTGGCAAATGTACGATCGATAGTGGCAAAATATCCCTCTCTCCCTTAAAAATGCCTGCTGAAGTGAGCAGGAATCGATTGGTACTTGTGAGTGCCTGCTCCTTTTGTTTGTTTGTCTGGATGTGGGAGAGCAGTTCGGCTGTCCGACCCATTTGACGAGGTGCAACCCCTGACTCTGTCGCACCAAGCCTTCAGTCGCACAACTGCGGCTTGATTTTCGCCGTTGAACTGCGTAAACCTTTCGGTGGGCTTTTCTCTTCGACACTCTGTATCGTCGCTGCATGTCAGAAAACGCTCGGTAAACGTAGCATCGACACAGAATAAAGATGGAAGCAGCGGACCTGTTGGGTGCTTGAGCATGAACGACGCAAGGTTCATCAGACTAAGCGCTAGTTCAGCGAAAAGCTGAACCAAGAAGTCGGCAAAAGGTATATTGCTGTTGGATGGTGGGTTGAAAGGTGGCAGAGGTAAAGACGTGTTGGTGGTGAGTTCCTCGATCAGAGGAAGGAAGGGATTCCGGCCCGAGTCCCCTGTCGGTAGAAGTTCCTGGGAAATCGATCAGTTCGTGGTCTCCTGGATGGGGATCCTTGAGAAAATTAGTACTCGAACGCAGAGGGCTAAGCTACCAAGGACGAGAGCTTGCCAACTCTCGACCTTGTCAGGGATGATCCCCGACGTATTAACGACGCTGATAAATCCTTTGCATGTCTTTACCATGCCCTCGACACGCACACGCAGAGTATGGCTCACTGATTCCCACTCCAGAGACGACTGAATCCATTGCATAGCTTTCCCGTCATCGGTGATCTTGAGGATGGCGTCTCCCTCTGGGTAGCTGCCGAAAAGGCGCCGAAAGGTGTTCTCAACGCCTAGAATGGCGCGTGAAATTGGACAGCTTGCCATCTTGTGAAGATCATGTGTCCCTTACCGTTGCGAGGACAGTGATGAGCGAACGAAGCTGTAGGGCAATGGTTGCATGAAGTTGAGAAGAGGGATCTCGTCTGCAAATGTTGAGTAAGTCCTCAGGGGGTGGACGTGCTAATTTGCCCGAGGGTGATTCAGAAACTGGCAACAACAGAATACCCCGCGCCGACCTCAGGCGGCTAGCGTCACCCCAGGGGCGTCCCCCGATTTGGGGGGGAGGAGAGTGGTTGTACCAACCCGTCCAATACATGCAGTGAAACCTCCGGCAGCCCCCATCCTGTCATCTGAGAAGGGCTTCATCCCTCTTCGAGGTGCGAAGCGTTCGCCAATCAAATGGATGGGCGGCTGCACATGAAGAAGAAAGGAGGTTGGGACTTTATGCAGTATGACAGTCTGATGGGGGACAATTGGGCATCGAGTCGCCCGTCACGTCCTCGGTAAGTCCGTCAGGCAGCGTGTGATGCTCAAGGTGGTTCGCGTCCCAGATTTGCGGTCGGGCGGACAATGCGCTGGGGCGCTGGGAACTTGCAGAGTGCGCCATTTTCGCCCCCCTCAACTCCCCAAGTTCAGCCTCAAGCAAGCAGTTTGCCAAGGACTGGAGGCAGGTTTCAATCCCCTTTTATCATTCTGACGTACTTATCTTTCATACCTTACCGATGTCACCCACCTCCCTGACTTGACTCCCATTTTAGATGCCTAGGAGGTACCGTAAGATAAGGTAACCTACCTTAGATTTTCTAAGAAATGGCGCCAACTGGTTTGAGCTCGCTGCGATCTGTGTCCATATCCAGAGCCCCGTCACACCTCCCTCTTAGTATGTACCTCCCATCCAACAGGTTGAAATCCGGTATCAACGGCTGAAATACGTGATACTATTAGACGAAATCGTCGATCCATCCGTATTATCGAACTTCACCAATGTCTTCAGCCCCATCTCCACACTTGGGATGGTATGCGGACTATCAGTGAGATGTTACATGCGACATATCACCACCTCTTTGGACAAGCTAGGCGAGACCTTCGACACCATCTGCCCGGACAACTACAGGACCAAGCGGGGATCATGGTACCTCGCCTCAGCAGTCGCTCTGCAACAGCACATTTCATCTCACCCCCACTTCTCCTTGGAAACCACTGCCGTGCACCTGCGGACGAAAAATCTTCTCGAGCCCTCTCCCACCAGTACTGATGCTGATGCTACCACCCGCCTCCACTACTTCTTCGTGTTCTGCCTCATCGGGATCTCTGCCCACCTCTTCCAGCCCTCCACCAAGGCCCCTGTTCAGACAGTGTTCACCATCGAAGACTGCATCCCCGGATCGATCCACCGCTGCTGGTCCATCCTATCCAACAAGGTCCTAGTGAGAGATCCGCGAACGCCAGTTGCCAGGCTATTCCGCGGATTTGGAGAGCTGAGCCCCGTGGTGGACGGGGACCAGCGGAGTTACCGGGCCAAGACGGCAACACTGCGAGCAGACCGGTTCAACGCGCATCTCCTCTGCTCCGTCTTGAAGATGAAAATGGCGTGGACGGATATCCTCAACACACATCTCGACTATGATGCTGAGACGAACACCATTTTTCTCTTCCGACACGCGACGTTTTGCGCCATGAACTCCCTGGTCCTCTCGCCGCGCGCCGTTTGACTTTTGATCGCACCTGCTGTTGTGGACTTGTTGGAAAAGGTTTGACGGCAAAAATGAGGTCTCATCCGGCCACACCGCCTTCGCAATTCTGCCATGACGTCGCCAATCGCCGGCATGAAACGTTGGCGCAAAGGATCCATCATGTCAGGGCAGACTATTTCGAAGACGCCGAGCCGTCCCAACCAAGCCGCGCTGTACGAAAGGGCGGTAGCGGGACTTCGAGGGTGGTTGGTAATGTCGAGGAAGCCGTGGACCCGTAACTCTTGACCATGCGTGGTACCCGCTCGTACTGGCCGGGAGCAAGGACGTGACCAGTCTGCGGGGTGGGAAAGGGAAAACAGTAATTTGGTCGAGATGTGTGAGGAGCTTGGGATGTGGCGAGGTGACGGTCCCGTCCGCATCGTCGGGTTACGGACTTTTCTTGATTATTGGTAATTGCGGGTCGGCCGATCGGATCTCGAGAGTCGAAACTCGCCGAATCGTAGAAAGTCACACCTTGAGGTCGACTGCTTCCGCCGCTTTGTTAGAGGCGGAAGCACCGTGTTCGCTGTCAAACCACTCCCATTGGTTCCACATGGGATCAAACGTCACCACTCTATCAAGGGTAGAGTAGTTCTAACATGACAGTGGGCGGCGCCAGATCGGGTCACCACGTTAAAGGTCACCGGCTCTGTCAGGGTTAGGCTCTAGCAGCTTCAACACGTTTTGACTAACTTGGCTAACCGCTACGTTGGTACAGGTCCTTCTTATCGGCCGCGTCTTCATGGACCGCAACCCGCCACGGCGCGCTCCAAACGCCAACTTCACTTGCAGCGACCCGACGCCCGCGCCTCGACAGCACCATCGGACAGCGAACCCCGATACGTTTTCAATATCAAGCTGCTAGTGATGGGAAGGTCTGTCAATCCTTTGCATCTGCATTGCATTTTTCGGCTTTCAAGACCGATTACCAGCGCATGCGTTTGTCGAAACCGGCGAACCAAGTCAAAGGCACCGCGAATCGGCGATAAGCTTATCGTCGCTCACCTCGCTTCCAAAACGCGGTCGAGTTTCCACCGACATGGATGACGAATTGAACCCGTTCAGGGGTAAGTAAACAGCAAGCGCAAACCAGGTACCCAGGCAACACCCCACACGAAGTGATGGTGGGACCCGCATTAAGAACAGACCCCCAGCCTCCCACCGCAGCCGAATCCGGTCCCCGATCCGCCGACGCGGTGCTCGGTAGCTCGCCAATACGCTTAGCCTCATCCTCGGAGTCCCGCGGCTACCGCTGCCGTCAACCAAGTGTCCCTCGTAACAGCTAGTACAACACCCCACAATCGATACGATAAATTTCCTTTTCCTTCTTTGGGACTGAGCAGTTGCCGCCTTAGTGTGCGAGGGGGTCACTTTCCTAAACTCCCTCGGCTATAGTTGCTGCGTTCTAAAATGGCGGCAGAATTGCAACAATCAGCCCCTGACCCTACCTAATTTTGGGACACCCACCACCATAATCGGCGATTGAGCGGCGGCCGGGGGCGTTGCTGAGTCCACGGTTCGCTAGGTTGCGTCCAGTCAGGTTTAACACATCCAGGCCTGTCACCAACCGAGACTATTGAACAGGTGCGCGAAGGCGCCTAAACAAAACAAACCAACCTCACAAACAAAAAGAAGCCTTCGGCTTCTTTTGCGTGGAATCGAACCGATGGTCTGTAGGAGTGGAAAAAAGAGTGGTTGATTGGAAGAATCTACGTACAGAGCGCGCAGCGCGCGCGAGAATTTTTATGGTGTTGCACGTGCAGGGGGCCGGAGGCCCCTGCGCGGCTGGCAACAGCCGTTGGTAACTGGAACAAGTGGCTGGCAGTGCCAGCCACTGCACCACCCCAAGTCACTATCCGACACCATCGAGACTCTAGAAGACTGATGCATCTCGAGTCTCTCACCATGCAAGGAGCGCAGATGTACTATGGCAAGCCTGACTTTTTTGACGTGACAGCACCTGTCAATATGACATCCGACGTGCCCCTTTATACTGCTAGTGAAGAGACCTTCTTCACAGTCGTCATCGCTCTAGTGGCGCTGCATCTTCTTGTGCTGGGGATGCTAGCTTGGGATTCTCTTGAAGATGGAACACTCTTTCTTAGGCACTACGCGGCAGGTCATGTCTCAATTTTAGAGGCAGCACGTCAAATCGTGGTGCGAAACTGCTAGGCTAGCGATTTCGGGGTGGAATAGCGCATAAAGGCGCAGGGCGTGAGTCGCATGTTGGCCATCTTCGAGGAATCTAATGGAGGCTTCGTTAATAGAGATGCACTATAGCGCTTGACCTCATATTGAACGACTCTGAGCTTGATACATAATATTAGACTGCTGAGAGAAGAATCACCAATGCTTATTTACCCTGCACCCGGACAAAAAAGAAGGCTGGGAAACATGTTGATTCAAAGAAATCTCAAGCAAAAGGCTTATTACCGAGCTCTTGGATATTGATGGTTACAGGAGACCTCCAGGTTTTTCCTCCATACTAGCTTTGCTTCGGCTGTTCAGGTAAGGGCTTCCATCGGTGCACAGGCCTCAGGCGAGCGGACTTTGTTCTCGTCCATTTTCAGTAGATAGTGAATAGTTTCAGCCACTTAGCTCGTGACAATACCCTCGGCGTTCACTGGGACTAAACAGCCACCAAGTCGAGTTTCTGGATTTCTCCGTACTTCTCCGCGGCGTTTGCCGGAATCATCAACTGTTGCAAGCCAATTAGAGAACCCGAGCGAAGCGCCACCCAGCCATGCCGTGGACCATCCCCGCCCGACGCATATGCTGGCTGTGAGCCTGGATAGCTGATACGTTGATGAAGGTAGGGGCGAGACGCTGTGCAACCACTTAAACACGAGGCTCCGAGCTTCTCTTCACCGAATGTAGAGTGACACAACGGCTTCTTGATCACACGAACAGCCTCTGGTGGGCAAATTTGAGACATCCAAACCGATACGTCAACTATCGAGTTAACTTGGAGCCTATATTAGCACTCGTTGACCCTGCTCTCTCGGGAAAGGAAGAGGAGAAGAAGAAGAAGGACATAGCTACATTATCAAACCATCATATCCTTTGTGTACCCGATGCTCGGCTGAGATGGATGTTTTCGACCGGTTAGATTTTACCAACAACTGCACGCTGGCATCATACTACATTGCCAACTGGTTCTACCTCGAACCAGGCATCAACATAACGGTTGAGTACATCTACTCTGCACTTAACCCAGCCGATGGCGCTACTTTCCTCGAAGTTCTCAGCTGGTTTCTTAGTGTCACCAACGGAGGAGACGTCTACTCATTTGAATCCAAGTGGTTCCACCGAGCCATCGAGCTACCATATGAAAGATGCCAGGCAGAGGTATGCCGGAGCGTTATCCGCAATGGAAACCCCGACATGGCAGGCATAGGCGCATGTTGCCCCCCCCTTCCTGGCCGAACTTTGTAACCTGCTAATCCATCCCTTAGGTTCTCGTTGCCTACTATGTCGAGGCGGCTATGGTAACGGCCTTCTTCATTATTCTTCTTGTAGACCAGCTGAAGTACGGTCGACCTACGCCGCCAACTCCCAGGACCAGGCGGAACTTCTTAGACTCGGTCCACTCTGCGGTCAAGCCATTTCTGGACGGAACCATCCTCTTCAGCCTTTCCGTGTTAGCCGCGTCCATAGCCCAAAACGCACGAATTCTATTGCACTTGAACCAAAAGAGACCTTTGGATACTACCAAGTACGAGAACATTCTGTCCCAACAACTCGCCCTGTTTTCCATCTTTCCCGCCATCATCCTTGACAGCCTCAATCCCTGGCCATGGAGGCAGTGGCTACGGCGCGCAGTCTGGACGTTGATCGTCATCATGGCAGTAGCTGCTATAGCCGTTGCGAGAACGGCGGGCTCTCGGGATGACGAGGAGGATATCTGGGAATTGATGTGCGACGCTGACGGGGGCTTGAGGATCCGTCAGGCCCTGATAGCGTCGTTTGTCCTCTTTCCCGTGACCTTTGTATTCTGGCACGCTTTCATCCGCAATACCTTTGGAATCCAGCGTCTGGAACGCTCAACGTTTTTCCGCAAGCTGCGCCCTTTCTGGCCGTCCATCGTCGCCACGTTGTGCTGCGTCGGCATGTGGACTTTACTTGCCTTGTTTGCCGTCTACCGGGGGAAACTAATATCCACCGCTTCCAATGGAACATTCAAGGACGAGGAAGACGAATGGAAGTTTGGACAGTTCTTGGCTCTGGCGACTTGGCTGCCGGTTTTTGTCGAGTTTGGCTACGTCTTCGGCTGTGAGCATGTCCCATGGCGCTCAGTTTTGTCACTCACGCTAACCTCTATGGCAGTGGGCACAGAGCAAGGGCTGCGGGGGCGGCTAGGATCGGCTTGGGAAGTTCGACGTGCCCCAGAAGGATAGGGCGCTCATACGAGCATGGGCGGTCGTCAATTTTGGGGCGGTGAAACAGGTTGGATAGGTCACTGCCAGGAGCTTGCTTGAGGTTGCGCTATTTTCCACGGCCTAGACTCCTAAAACCAGGAAGCGTTCCTGATTAATCTTGCCGAGCGAATGGGGCTTTTTGATGCAGCGTCTCCGCAGACCAATTTTGACATTGACTTATTTTCGCCAGCTTGCATTTCTATTTGCCGCTCATTCTTTGAGCATAAATTTCTTATGACTGGTTGAGTTGAATATTGCGAGTGACGTTTGGATGCTTCAGGTTCCTCGACCAATACAGCATGCATCTTTGACTCATAGGATGCAGTGGAATCGGCAACTCACCAGCGTTCGAGCGAAGATTTACGATTGTTTCGTGCGATGAATCTGGGCACACCAAGTTTCCCTTTTTGTACTTTGCTTACGTGACAATGATCAACCTGGCTCAGGCCCGGCTCAGGATTGGCTCAGGTTTCCTACCCTAATTACCATTTTCGGCAGGCTGCGCCACAGCATGATGAATTGCTTCAACTCTAGCCGAGTGGGCCTAGAATTGGTCCTAAACATAATGATGCTTTTTAGGTAGTTGCAGGCCTGTAGTACAGTGCCTGCGAGCTGGTGGAGGGCCTGCGGTACAGGGCTTCCTTAGGGGAAGAAGTGCGAGTACAGCTCTGCGAAGCAGAGGTGTAGTCTGTGTGACGGTAGTGCTCAGTGAGGTGCCGAAGGAAGCAAACGAAGGCCTGCAGTTCAGTGCCTAAGACCGTAGTTTCAAAGCCAAATACAGCACCGAAGGTGCTGTAGAACAACAGTGTTCCAGTGGAAGAAAGGTTGTGGTAGGTTGAAGAGCGGAATGGATTGCTTGCTTCAGTTCAGCTGGCCAGAGCCACGCTCTGCCACCATTGTTGCCACCACACAGTACTATGATAGAGGCCCTCTGGCGTAGCTACAGAGCCGGAAAAAAAGTAACAGAATCAAGCAGTTTTAACCCCCATCAGTTCCAGAAAGATTCCAGTGTGCAGTGTTTCTGATAAAATGGGCAAAACATCCATTCGTATGGTGATTTGTATACAAAAAATGCTCAATCCATTTCCTCGAGCCGGTGGAGCATATCCAACCCATGAATGATCATCTCTCGCACTTCTTCCAGTTGCTGCGCGCGGTCTTCAGACCTAGCCCTCCGCTTCCGCTTTGGGGCCTTCCCCAAGGCCTCTTTGGCTTCAGCAATACCCTTTATACTAGCGAATTTATCGTTAGTTGGCTCACAGACCCTCTTGCAAGTTTGAGGCTGTAGAGAGCGCATTTCCTCGTTCAATCGCTCTACATCTCTGACGCGTTGAGGTCCCTTTGTGCTTTACCTTTGTCATTAGACCCTAGTTGTGGGGGCAGCAACTTGCTTCGGTGGTTTGCGGCGACGCGCGCTTCGCTGCAACGGCCGTCCGATGGATTTAAAAAAACAAGAATGTTCGATGCAAGAGGGAGGCGGCGTTAGGGAGGGCGACGCTCACATTTATACCCTTCTATCGCAGTGGAGGATAACATGTCGCTCGTGGTTCTGTGTGTAGTTGCTCCTCAATCGTCGCTGCAGCATATACTGCGGATAGGGGACTTTCCGACGGGGAGGCGCTGCTGCTTGTGAACGAAGACTGGCTAGTGACCACGGGCAGATGGCCAGGGTCCATGAGCCCCCTTTCTTTTTGAAAGATGGGAGCCTAAGTTCTGGCAACCTGGAAGTTACGGGCGCAAAATTAGATAGCTACTGGCACTTAGAATATACCAGTACATGATATATTAGGCCAGAACATACCAGCATAGAATATATCAGTACATGCCCTGGGTTTAATGTGGACACTGCGGGGCGCATGGAAAGGAAACTTTAGCCAGGGGGACTGAAAACGGGCCTCTGAGGCTGTGCAGCGGTGGCTAATAAGATTACCCTAGCTCAGGCAAGAATCAGGAAAAGCTCAGGATTGCGAACGAAAAAGGAAATTTCGTGTGCCCAGATTCGTCGCAGACAACTAGGCTGTATTGTCAGTTTCAAGCTCAAGAACAGAACAACTTCATTTTGCAACCACTCAGGAAACTGCCTGTACAGCATTCCACGGTAATTCTCGCAACTGAGGTACCTGCTCTCAATCCTGGTAGAACATCCAAGGGCCCTGGTGTTTTAAGACTGGGATTTCCGATTCAATTGTGAAAGAACCATGCAATAACTGTTTTAACCCCGGGAAAGAGGCGTTAGGAAAGTCACAAATACGGCCCTGTCAAGTCAGCCAGTTGCGAAAATTACCGTGGAATGCTGTATCTTGAATCCAGGGATGAGATATTAGGCTCAAGTTATGCACTTGGCGAAATTTCAAAGTTGGAATTGTTGATGTTTTTGGCCGAACTCTAGAACTTGCGTGCCTGGCATACTTCTCACGGAGGTCATGGAGAACTGGTGACCTGGTAGCAGCCCGTGCACTTGAAGCTCGGTGTTTTGGTGCCTTCAGATCACGGCGCCGGGACGGGCCGAGTGATTGCGACGCGCCCGAAATATGTATGGACCCACTGATCCCAGCTGACTGATGGTGAATACTGATGCACTAACAGGGTACGCGATACTAGCGTCTCAAACCTGTTAGACTGTTAACACATCCTAAGATGCGCTAGCCTCGATGCGAGCATGGCACCACATCCAGACCACCCCCCGACACATCACGCCACCAACAACCGCAGGTCATGCAACCATCGATCAACGCTCGACCCATGTCAATGCCACAACTTACCACCAAAGACCAACAACCACGAGCTGACATTGGGCAACTTCATATTAAAGCCAGATTTTCGCTGTCCAAATTCATGTCCCAATCGTCTCAGATCACACACATCTACAACACCAACTTCATCCGACCCATCACCTTTTTGAGAGTTCCCAAAGCTGTTTGCCGTCACAATGCAACAAACCCCGCGATTGCATTCATCATCAGCACTCAAAATGGCACCAACTATGGTTATTCCAGGCCTCGTTGTAGCTGGAACAGGTTGGACCCCCACCTGGAGATAGTCTCTGCATTTTTGGTTGGTGAGGAAGGCCAGCGCGCTGATATTGTACTGAAACTCCCTAGTTTACGGGGTAGTCAGCTACGTTCGCTCCCAGCTCAGCAAGGAATCGGCCACGATGGATCGCATGTTTGCCCAGCAAAACACACCCCGCGTGATGGAATCGAGAAGGAGAACTCTGCTTGTCGACACCGAAGGCGATCCGCGACGAACCCCCTACAATTTCTTGAACTGGTCACGGTCTTGAAGATGCGGTCCGAGTCAGAAGAGCGTTTGCGTTGGGATATCACGGAGCGATCCTAGAAAGGGTTCTGCCCGAAGAGGAGTCTGGTGTTGTATTGTATTAGGTCTGTCAATCAATCGATTTGCATTGATTATTTGGGGATCGTCTTGGTGAAAAGTGTACACTGGCCGACCTTGGTATCCACGACAAGCTTGGTCTCCCGCCTCAGACGCGCTGAGAGTTTTCACGGATGTTGTCCCGAATCTGGCCTTCCTCTTCGTCGCTGATTGCATCCGGATCATCCTTGATGCCGGTGATATGCTCAACAATTCTTGCAGCGAACATATCGCCGCTGACATTGACGGCAGTTCTAAATCTGTCCAGGAACCTATTTTGCAATGTTAGCGGATTGTACTTGCCCTCAAGATTAGGGGGCTGCGCAGCAGGTGAGGGGAAACACCAAGGATCCTTCACAAAGAACGGAAATAGCGCTGTTCTCGACGTTGCACGTACCAATCCTAGACTCCAGTTAGTATTTCGGCTCTAGGGGTAAGCATTTAGATGTAGGGGATATCAACACGCGACTTACAATGGTGATGATAACTCCCTGTCAACTGTGGATTAGCCCTTGCTCCGAAAACCAATGGAGGCGCTGGGAGTAAGCAGGGGGATTACGTACATACATGCCCGTGATGGGGACATTCACACTCGACGCGATCATGACCGTCAATACGAGAGAGCTCGACGGGATAGGGGTTGTGCCGATGGATGCAAGCGTCGAGAGAAGACAGATAATGACATAGTCGACAGGCGTGAGCTTGATGCCCTGAGTCACGGCCATGAAAACGACGCAGAGCGGGAAGTAGATGGCAGTACCGTCCATGTTGATCAGGCATCCCAGCGGGACGGAGAACTTGTTGATGGTGTAGGGAACTCCTCTCTCGGCGACGCACCTCATGGTAACAGGGAGCGTTGCGGCCGAGGAAGCGGAGCCCCAGGCAGTCAACCAAGCGGGCGAGCACTTGAACCAGTAGGCGTACGGGTTAGTCCGGGTCACGGCGAAGAATATGATGGGCAGAACGATGAAGAGATGGATCGACATGTTGGCGATGCCTCCGCCGATGAGGATGCCCAGATTCACGCCGATGTCGCGCAGGCTGAGCAGGAAGAGGTTCGGCAGAATCAGGAAGAAGACTCCGACTGGCGCAAGCTTGATCAGGAACGTGATGACCTGGGTGATGAGGACCTCGACTTCCTCGAGTACGCGAACAATGGCCGAGCCTGTGTCAAGCAGGTAGCCAACCACGACGGCGGTGATGAGCACGGCCAGCAGACTGTCGTTTGCCAGCGCGTACACAACGTTCTGGGGGATGAAGGAGTCGAACATCTGCTGCACCACTTCGTAGATCTCGAGCGCCTCTCTCTCCTGGTACGTCTTGGCGTCCTTCTCGGGCACCGCAAGACTTGCAGAGCCCACTTCCTGCATCAGCCGGCCCCAAACCAAATCAGTCAAGATGGTGCTGATGACGATGGCGAGGAGTGTCGTGGCGATATAGTAGCCGACGGTCCAGCGTGCCAGCGTTTTCCCTCCGCCCGTCATCTCCTTGAGATGCTGGACGGCAAGAATCATGGCCGTCACAATGAGAGGGAGTACTATGTGTTTCGTGTCAGCAATCGGTTCACACACACACACACACAGGGATGGGGATGAGATTCAAGCTCGCGGGGCCTGATAAACGCACCAACTGCTCTCAATGCCCTGAGCCATAGCCTGCCCGGAATGCCAACAAGTACCGTTGTGGCCTTTGGGATTGTTTCAACACTGTAAGAGACCGCGATGCCGATGCTGACGGCGAGTACGGCGGCTATGATGATTTGCGTCACGGAGCCCGCCACGAAGACGGAATTCCACCATGGCTTCTTCGTCTCTGCCGCCGCCACACCGGGGGGGCTTATGGAGGCCTGGAGGTCGCCGCCGCCGTCATCAGTCGATGCGGCTTGCGCCTTCTCAGTAGACTCAGCTTGTGTCTTTTCGGCCGACATTGTGCTGGTCCACAGGTACCTAAACAAAGGACGACTCCCCACTTCAGGGGCGAGATTTCAACGTCGGGCCGCGGGAGGCGCACCGGCTCGGGCAGATGGAATGAGAAGACGGGATAAGTGGCGGCCATAAGAGAAGCCCACCGGGAGGTGGGAAGACGCTGCATTTTACCAAAACTCACCCCAACCCGAGTGTAGAATTTGCCTGACTCCCAGCTTTCACCAGTCTCCCACCGATCTCACTCTGCATATCTAGTTATCGCACCACAAGATCCAGATGGCGCCACGACCTGCCTAATCCAACCGCAAATTGCTGGGCGCGGCGGTAAGTATGTACGCTGACGGAGTGTCCCCGGCCAAATGTTGGCAGAGCCCAGCGCTCGCTTCCTTGGAAGGCCAAGGGATGCCATCCCAGACCGGTAGGTACTGGGTGCTGGTAGCACTTGGCGACACATGCGACCGGAGCTCCTTTGCTGTGGTTCGTCGCCCCCGGATACAAGCCAGGCCTGAGTTGCCTTGCCCAGCCGGCCAATCCGTGCCGAGTGGGCCCTACGTCCGATTGATGACCAGAAGCGTGACCGACATCTCCACACCAAGACATACCAAGACATACCAAGACATACCAAGACCTATAGGATTCCTTGGCCAGCCAAACTCCACTGTTATCTCTTCCCAAGCACCGAGTCCTTGCCTCGGGACCGAACGTCGTGACGAAGCATGCCATTCATGGACACTAGGTGTGACTTTGACGTGCAGTTCTGTAGCTTCTGCATGTGAAACTACCTTGAAATGAAGCCGGGGTTAGGAGACTCGGTATCCTGAGTTCGGTGAAGTATGCAAAGCAGAGCCCATCTCAAGGATCTAATGCTTTCGAGATTGAAGCTACTATTAAGGTACCCGTTTCGATGTGGATGGCAACCAGCAATCTTTGACATGCTACCCGCGCCACCACAGTAAGTAGGTAGATACCAGACAAAGCAGGCCCGCCTAAACACACACAAGGGAACCAGAAAAGTCGTATGTATCGACCCAAAACTAAATTTCCCAGAGTCTCTCTGCTAGCGCTATCTCTGAATCTTTTCTATTAAAATTTCATCTTGATGGGAAACATCCCAATGCCCCTTCTATTAGAAAACACCACTCCATCTTACTCCACGACGAAGCGGTTGTTGCCGGTGAATGTCTGATGATACGAGGACCCATCGCGGACGGTAGGGAAGTCTGAGCTCGTAAAGAACTTGGAGGCTGCAAGGCTTTGCTCGGCATCCGCAAGCGCCAACTCGTAGAATGGGGCGGCACCGTCACCGGAAATTACACGGCGGAAAGACCAGATGATAGAGGCATCCTGGCAAGCAGCGAAGCCCATATCGGGCAGCGAGCCGACTCCCAATGGCGCTCCAGTGAAGCTGCACTGCGTGGGGTACGGCATTTGGTTGGTGGCCACTTTGAATCCAATCCTGGGATGCAGCGTCAGTTTCTCTCTTGTCAAAGACGGAGTGAGAACGGAGCCATTTTACTTACGAGCATTGGGTGCCGTGGGGGACGCAACCAGCGCTAAATTCGGAGACATCAAACTCCTGGGCGACGATGCGGACCTCGAGGGGTGCTGCAAGGGCCGAACCCACGAGCCCAGAGAAGAGAATAGGAGTGATCTTCATTGTTGGAGGAGTGCTGTTGCTTCGATTGATGTTGAAATTGTAGTAGTGTTTAGGATATTAACAAACGTTGGGGGCGGCGTTGTTATCTGACTTTATAACCATGTTGGGGTCGCATGTAGATTAGTAAGAGGCCCCAAAGAATTCCGCTTGCGTTGACACCTAACCCATGGTAGGTGGCAAGAGGCGTTGCGGCAACGCCTGTCGAAACCCGAGAGAGGGCGGGCTTGTGGCTAAGCACCAACACCACACGAGCGCTACAGAACACGAGGTCGCGTCCTAGTGGCCTGTAACTGTGGTTTCGGGAATAACTCAAGACTTGTCTTACCCATACGAAGCTAGCTTGTGGGACTCTCGGCATGCCATTCGCTGCTGTTATTCATCAATATATTAAACAGTCCGGGTTTAGTAATCCATAACCTTGCCGCCAAAAAAAAAAACCACCCACATTCTATTTTTGGGAGTAAACCGGGCCGAAGGTCACGTCCCAATACGAAATCCAACTTCTAATACCTCGTACAGACCATGAGATACGATTTCAGGTCCTGTTGATCAAGCTACTCAACTCAAAACTTTTGTCTCGTTCAGTTGAGGACGAAGTTGGTGTCAATTGGGGTCTTGTGAGATTGATGACACCCGATAACTAAGCTCGTCACGGTGTGGCTCGAGTTGGAAAGCTTGCATTGTATTTGTATTCACCAGGGATATATATTCTTGGGAAACCGGAAGTTTGTGGTTATTATCAGAAAATTATGAAATTTCAACCATGCCCAGACATTCCGCAAATTGAGAATGAAAGATGGAAGGCTCGCATTGGAATTGGCGAGCCCTCAAACCCTACCTTTAATCAGCCGGTGCCTCGTACTGCTTATGCGTCGCTTTTTGAGAGGGGTTGGGGAGGTCAGGTGATTGTCACCTGACTGGAATGTGCGCCTGCAACATGCAGCTCTGGGGTCGCCTCCCCACTCCCACTCTGTGGAAAGCTCAGCAACCTACCCCTCTTAACAATCACTTGAAGCGAACATGGCCTTTCATCACTTCTGAGTTTGTTTTGCATGTCAACCCCATCTGGTGGATCGCCGCGGGCAGGTTCTGGAATCGCTGGAATTTCCGTCTCAGGGTATCATTCGAGCACCAGGAAAATAAGAACACACTTCATTGCCCCGGGCGTTTTTTTTTGGGACTGGCGGCTCCCTCGCCGGGGCTGACGGACGCAGCGGGAATGATCAAAGACGGACATGGAGCATCCCGAGAGCCCCACATAGCTTGCATCAATCTGCCGAGCTCGCCGAGGGTGCCGAAAGCTGTTCTTTTCTTCCGATTGGTGAAATCATTCTGAGGTTGTGCAACACCCAATCATCCATCTGCCGCCCCGCTCATGACTTTCATAGTCCGCCACCTACCTACACTTGTATATATCAACACACCTTCAATTTCGCCCTGAGAATCTTTCTGTCCAATAAGAGGTAGGCTGCCGAATTATAAACCATCCCAATGCTTTGGAGACGCGGTGGAGACTGCTGCCGGCATCCGAGCGATGAGGCCCTGCAATACGGCACCCTCCGAGCCCAGCAGTGGAATATGTCCGCCATTTTTGGCCCCAGTTCCAGTATCTTGTTGACAGCAAAAGTTGGCTCGGAGCTTGAGACAGGAAGTCCAGGGGATTAATCCTGGAACTAGACGTTATGCCGCTTCGTGGACCCTGTGGTCGACATACCGCCTTGGTGGCCATTGAAACTGTCGCGTATTATCGATGATACCTTCCGGATTGAAGGCTCCGTTCTCTATGATTCAAGGCTACTAGGAGGGAGAGTCCGGGTTATCTATGACCGATTTTTAGACGGAGAACTGATATGTGATACTTCTGATGGACCATCTTCGACGTGTCTCCAACTCCCGCCATGCTCTGTCAGTCCAAGATGTACCAGTCGGATTGATTCCGCAGCCCATGTCAACCATCTTCGGAAATATTACTGCCGTATGCACGGCCTTGCCTGAAGCACCAGCCGACCTATCTGCGATGTCATAGCATGTCCAAGGGCGTTTGGTATATTGTTTGCAACCTCAAAGCAGTTAATGCGGGGAACGATCCCCCAGGTTCCTGGTCAGGAGGTGGTCACAGTCCACTTTATAGTTCGGTTGGATAAATTGTGGGTAAACAGTCCAGGTCGAGGTCGTGTAAGTCGTGACGACAACCACGGCATAATGGATGACTCCAGCGATAGCAGGAGGCTGGAAAAGTATTTTATATCCAGGTATGAGAGCCGTATTCTCTCCTCCCGTGTGGACCTCCCCATCCTTCAGTCTCGCCAATCTTCAACTTCCCGCCAACATGAAGCTGCTCTCCATTGTTCTGGCGCTCGCGGCGCCCTCGCATGCCTACCTTCGGTTTGGTTGCTCGACTCTGAGCATCCAACGGCTGGACCCCATCGTCGAGCCTGGCAAGGTCCCCTCGGCACACGTGCACCAGATCATCGGCGGAAATGCCTTCAACGCGACCATGGATCCAAAGGTCGATGTGGCCGAGAAGGCGACGTGCACAAGCTGCAGCTTCTCCGAGGATCTCTCCAACTACTGGACCGCCGTCATGTACTTCAAGGCTCGCAACGGGTCGTACAAGCGCGTGCCCCAGTACCCGAATGCGCTCCTGGGATCCTTGACGGGCGGCATGACGGTCTACTATCTGCAGGCAGACTTCAACTCCAACGGCAACACGAAGATCACCAGCTTCAAGCCCGTAGGTTCCCTCCGTCTGTCCAGTGTTTGGCTGAAAGCTAACCAAGGTTCCAATCAGGGCTTCCGCATGACAGTCGGCAGTCCGTCGGCTACGGCAGGCGGAAATCCCGGTCTGCGTTACACATGCCTGCAGGATGTCATGACGAGATTCCCGGAGACGGCCAACTTCCCCGACAAGCCCTGCCCTGCCGGAATCATGGCCATCCACCACTTCCCTGCCTGCTGGGACGGAAAGAACCTCGACAGCCCCAACCACCAAGACCACATGTACAACTCTGGGAAGGGTGGTTTTGTCACGGCCGGCGCTTGCCCGTCGTCTCACCCCGTCCGCATGCCCCAGCTCGCCCTCGAGACGATGTGGGACACAAAGGCGTTCAACGACAAGTCGCTGTGGCCTGCCGATGGCTCGCAGCCCTTCGTCTGGAGCTTCGATGGCAGTGACAAGAAGGGATACGGCACCCATGCCGATTATCTGTTTGGCTGTTAGTTCTCCCGCAGCGTCCAGTGGCCACCACAGACAGTCATTTTCGTGCTTCACACGCTAACACCTGCGATAACAGGGAAGGGAGATGCTCTTCAGCGGACCATGGACTCCAAGCCGCTGCTCAGCAACGGCCTCAAGACCCAGAGTGTGGCCGAGTCCAACAAGTGCACCATCCCGAGCACTGTGAAGGAGAGTGTTGACGGATGTAAGCCCCCTATTCCGAGTGGCACAGATGGGTGAAGTAACGAAGTGAAATCAACGGCTTCGGACAAAGACTGACCATGAACGACGTACAGGGCTCGACGCGCTTCCCGGCTATGGTGCCATGTGAGCAGGCTTCACGATCGGAGCTCAGACAAATCTTGATTGAGCGTACATGTATCTTTCCTGCCTAGGTTGAAGCACCACGTGGGCATTCTCTTCTGTGTGTGCTGTTTGTAGCTGTGTATCGAGGATGCTATTTGACCCCATATTCCTAGCAGCATGGGAAACTGCCTACTCGTTGCCGTAATTCCAGATAACTACCTATGATGTCAAGGTTGCCAACCCAAGACAAAGGGCAATTGGGAGCTGGAGACATTTCCGTTATCAAACAAGTATATTCCGTATGACAGGCTATCACATGCGCACATGGTAGCACAGATCAGATAACAAACGCTGGAAGTGCCATTCCGTCCCATAAGATGGCACCCAGAGACCAAACAGCCAAGAATTGAAGAAGCAAAGAGGAAGACAGAATCACAAGCTTCCATCTACTACTCGTAGATGTAGCACAGATCGTTATCGATGCTTGAAACAGTCTCTCGAATCTTCTTTGGGGGAGAAATGACACCAAAGTTGATCACGGTATCGAGGGTGGCGTTGGCGCTCGGAGGGACTGCACAGGAGGTAGAGTTAGCTCTTGATGATCACATTTCAAGGTATTTGGGTAAGTAGGGAAGTAAGAACTCACAGTTTCCGGCGGTTTGTGTGCCCCAGACCTCGTTGGTCCGGACTTGGGGGTTCTGGTTCTGCCAGATAGCCCACAGACGATCGATCTGGGCGTGATGCAGCCAAAACAGGGGGTCGCTGGGGCTGGCAAAGACATCCAAAGCAATGTTGCCCATCTGGAAATGCCCGGAGCCGTGCACACCGCCAGGGGCATCCAGCTCGATGTTAAAACAGCCAAGATCGGCGCATCCGTCCAGCAGCTTCGTGACGTTGGTGGGCCTCTGGTGCTGGCTGAACACAAGGCTGAGGTCGCGAACCAGACATCGAGGGTTGTACCCGAATCCACCACCGGGGCCTTGGGGCTCGTAGCCCACGGGGCCGAGATGGAGCTGGAACTTGTCGGGCGTGAAAGGCCCCGAGTAGACGCACCCGCCGCCGGTGCCTGGCGGGAATACCAATGTTGGGCCGTTAGGGATGACAACGGTGGTTGCATTGCGGTTCGGGACGAAGACGCCATTGCTGCCCAGGGAGTATGGCGAGCCGTCGAGCACGGTCGAGGTCCGGGGGTCCTCGTACGAGAGCGTCCAGTCCCAGTAGGGCTGCGCGCCCTCATAACCGCACTCGTTGCGGAGGGCCTTCTCATATTGCCACAGGTAGTAGCGGTGATAGCCCAAGAACAAGCCGTCGGCATGGACGAATGGCGTCTGCTGCATGTGCGAGCCCACAAAGTCGTCATAGCGACTGCGCGCACCGGGAATCTCGGATGTCGGCGTCACTCCGGGCTTGTTCGCGAGGCAGTAGACCGCATCGATATAGTTCAGCCGCTCCTTCTTGGAAAGCGATCCCCTGGGAGCACAAGAAGTGTCAGCTGCTCCGCAAGGTACCTCCACTAAGGGAGCGAGTGAGACGGGGCGCCATCGAGGACTCACCACTCCTTCCGCTCCAGAATGTTCTTCTTCGTACATCCTGTGGTCCGGTGCTTGATGGTGTCTTTGATGTACTTCTGGTAGTTCTTCTGCAGGTTGTCGATCCGCTTCGATGCAACCGCTTCGGGATCGGGTACAGCAACCACCAAGCATGCCAGCTGTAGCAACTGAGCGGAGAGGTAGGAGAGCTTCATGATGTTGGTACCTCAGTAAATGGACTGCTCGGGAACAAGAAACTGCCTTACCTGCTAGCAAAAATGTCCATCCAGGGAGAGAGAGGGGCCTACCTTTGTAGTCGCCGTGGTCACCGTGACGCATCCCAGCCTACACCTTCTTTCTTTGGGTGTGCCTTGACCTCCTTGCAGTGGTCTCCGTGCAAGGTACCACCAATGTCAGGATGTGAAGATGTTTGATTCTATCCTGACGCGTCCACGCTCCTCGGCCATGTTTGCTGCAGCCCAGTAAGTAATTTTGCGCCACAGAGGTGCAGGGTCGGAAATGGGGTTTTGGGGGCCAATGTAACGGTGGCTTTGACAGCGCGGCCTTTCCGTCCTGCCCATTGGAGACGATCGTTTCCTGTTCTGCATTGTGGGAATGCCAATGCCGAACATTGGAAGGGCACGGACGGCTTCCAAGATGTGGCATTCCACTCAGCTCCTGCGCTCTGCCGCCCACATCAGATATATGGTTCCATGTGACAATATCTTCCTCAGTCTACATCGGGTGGAGGGGGTGGCGTCCATAAAAGCTGTTTAACCCTGGCGCGACAGCCACTCCGAAACGGACGAGTACCGAGATATTCTCAGTTGCGCGGATCGTCCCCCCACAACGAAGCTCGGAGAAATCCCCCTCCTCTCCCCCGCCACGGAATGTGACCTCGTGTTCTGGGTTGGATGGAAGCTTCCCCGTCCGCCCATCCATACAAGCCATCTGCATGACGCATGTAGGGGGATCCAACCACTGTCGGCTTCATTCCATTGTCGGGCCCTCTCAGGGGTTCAATAAGGGCGCTGTGAGGCATTCCCTCTATATTTGCGGTCCCATCTTGGTCCCTCCTGTGGCCCAAATTTGGACAAACCGTTGTACTTTTGAAATCACCCGTACCAATATTGCTATTCCCAAACCACCCTAATCCTTGCCGCCGAGCCTTTCAGGCATGATAAAAGTGCCTTGCTGCATGCGTCATTTCTCAATCGGGAAGACACATAGAACCACTTGGGGGAGGAAAGGGGGATGATATTCGGCAATATTGGTTCAAGCTTCTGGGACTGGTTTTTCTCACGCAATACAGGTACCTACCGAGTGTCAACGAGCAGTCTGCAAGCTGAAAATAACCGGGAAGATGACGTGACAGATGGACCTCTGGCTATCGAGAAATTTGTAGGGCAATCCCACACGCACGCGCTGAAATCTGCCAAGGTGGCCGAAGAAACCATGTAACAGATATCTGATCTAGCACATTGTCAAGAGTTCACCTTAGCCAGTCTTCAACCCTCTCCCACGACCACCATTTTTGCGCGCTGCGGCTTCAAAAGACATCCAGATTGGTGGCGAAGGTCTAGGCAACAAACAACCTACAATCCAATAATGGTTTGTTTGTGGGTTCGGCTCTTCCGACTGGGGTCACCACAGCAAAACACAAACTTGCAGTTTGTTTCTCAGAAAAGCGATTTCAACACAGAAAAGTACAGAATTTCAAGCAGAGGTGAAAACCAAAAAGAGGTGGATTCGATTACTCGGAACAGTTCGAAGGTACTCTAAGAGCTGTGAAACTCCCTGGACTACGATGTTCTTGGATCCCACTTTTTCACAGTGTCAATCCGGCCAAGGGCTACACCACACACTACCCTCCTCGTAACCACGACCCTCGTGTCACACAAAGTCGCCGGGAATATTTGGAAGCCCTGAAGGAACCGGTTAGTCAGAGTAGCGTGAGGTAACCGCTGTCGAAAAGGGGGTTTGCTCACATCCATCGACGTCTTCCTCGATATTTTGTGGCAAGGTGCATCTCATCGCCTCTTCTGAGCTTTGCGTCCGGAGCTGATTGCACACTGCATTTGTGCAGCGAGCATCCAACGCTCGTTGAAGTGAATCATCTTTCCCTATAACACGGAGTTGGTCAATTTCTCTCGGCCGGGGCTTTAAAAGGGAGAGCGAGGGGGACTGGTAGACGAACAGCCAAAGACATAGTCTCCATGTTGCGAATATCCCTTCCTGTGATTGTGAGAAACATCTAAGTCAGCCAGTTGCTCTCCTTGCATAGATTCAACGCTGGCTGTGAAACGCAACGGGGAAAAACTCACGTGTCCATGGTGCTCCAGAGGAACGGCTGTGAGCCGTCTTCGCGCCACAATGCCTTGTCGTTGAAAGGAGCAGTCTGAGTGATTTGGCACATCTGTGTCAGCGGTGAGGGGGCCATTGCTGGAAAATTTCAGGCACTTACATCCCACATGACCTCGTACATGAGCTGAGGTAGCCTGACGGGGTGGCTGTCGGGACAGGTTCCGGTTGACTCGAACGTCCCTGTCTTGGGATAGGTGACGTGGCTCTTATGGTCCGGACTATCCGTGTTCTTGCCATCCCAGCAAGTTGGAAACGTGATGGTCGTCCTGATGCCGCCAGGGCAGAAGTTTGGTGGCAGAGTCTGCGTGTCTCTACCAGTGCAAGGTGCTCCGCCGCCGCCTGCCACGCCCAAGCATCGGTGGCAAAGTTGCCGTTGCTGGCCCGTGGCAGTCGTTAGTCCGGCGTCTCCGACAAGCATGCGGAACCCTGGCTTGAAAGCTGTCACCCTCGTCTTCCCGTCATACGGCGGAATGTAGTACACGGTGATGCCACCATCTGTGCGAAGGCCGTCGTTTGGGAACTGGCGGACACGCTTGACGCTCCCGTTTCGGGCCTGGTAGTACATCACGGCCGTCCAGTAGTTGGAGAAGTCCTCAGAAAACGTACAGCTGGTACAGGTCGAATCCTTGACAAGATCGTGACTGGCCGGGTCCATGCTAGCATTAAACGAGTTGCCGCCGACAATCTGGTGGACGTGCGGGGACCTTTGGACGCCTGGATTCACCAGCGGGTCAAGACGCGCGATGACAAGCTGCGAGCATCCAAACCGGATCATCTGCTGGGCCACAGCCCCGTGCCCCAGGAGAGCGAAGGCGAGGTATGTCGTCAACTGCATCGTCACTTGGGCAGGTGTAGACTGTGGAAATGGGGCCTAACGGTATCAGCAACTGGAGTTGCCGGTATGGAAAGTAGCAGGCGGGTAGGTATAGTACACGAACCATTATCCTGCTCCCCCTGTGCCCCTCAAACTCCTGCGAGTGCCGCAACACAGGCTTCTTGGCCGATGCATCATGTTATATTGAGTTTACGTGGAGTTGATTGTCGATATTACCGGCAGCAAGAAGACGGTCCAACTAACCAATGTTGATGGTCGGACCCCCTCATATGATGTTGGATCTGCCGTGCCCCAGGAACATCCAGGGCGGCCCACGAAAAGTAATCTGGCAAAATGGGGCTAAAGGGGAACACTTGCAAACTGCCACCCATTTGTGCTTGGCGGGCGAATGCCCCCAAACCTGACAAAGATAATCCCCGCCTCCATATTAAACCCAATATTGTTAGTCGTTCTAGAAGCTGGCATCTGTATAAACGTTTATCCCGACTCTGGCGATACCATTAACCCCGCAGCGGGATCAGCCTTCTGATGGTAGCACAAGACATCAAAGCGGACTGCCACGCCCAGCTATGAGCTAGCTTATTCGGCAGAATGGGCAGTATTACTTGGTACCTTATCCAGCAGCCCGAAAGGCGGACTCGGCTCCGGGTTGGAGGAGGCCAGCGAGCGGATACTGGGTGAGGTGAACAGGGGTAACCCACGCATTTTTGGTTCTTTTAAGACCACTGGGGCTCCGCGGGCGTTTCAACGTAGAATCCCTGGCCTTGAATACCTCTATCTTCCTCCTCCGGCTCAGCTCGAACTTTGACTACCAACCTTACCAAAAGCCTCGCATCATGAGAAACGGTGTAGCGCCCTTGATTCTGGCTGCCGTGGCCGTCTTTTCGTCCGGGGCGAACTGCGCGCGGGTGTGTGGAAATGGAACATCGCCATCTGCAGGCAGTTTCCAGTACCGGTTGGTCGATGTGAGATACGATGGTCCCGACCCAAGTAAAGAACTTGGCGTCTCCACCATAGCGGTCGGTCTGGGAACCGCCAGTGGAACGCCTCTCTATGAGTGCGTCGCCCAGTGGCCGGAATCGTGGGCTGGTTGGTATGAGGGCGGAAACAGCGCCATATGGAGCGACTGCATCTGGACGGGTGCCGGATTCGGCCAAGATAAAACCGTGTCTTTTGCTGTAGACTGGAGGAACAAGACGCTCTACGTGGCCCACTCGTTTGACTGTTCGGACAAACTAGGGTAGGTCGGATACACACGATGGACCGAGAGGCGGGAGCATGAACAAGCAGACTAACACGCCATGACATAATAGATCCGACGGCTTGGCATCAGGGTCCATCGCCCTGGATTTTGACTGCTCGAGCAGGGACGGTTTGGTCTACTGCATCCCAAAGAGCACCAGCACAGGAGCTCGCGCAGACTTGCGTATCAACACCTCCCTGGGCCCAGCGGCCCCGAAGGAGGCAGCTAGTTGTTCATACAGCCCCTCAAGTCGCCAGTCATGGCGGGTCGAGAATTGGCTACGACGGTACCAGATGGCCCCTGGCTCTACGTCACCCTGGTCACCAAAGCCTCTGCAGTCCGACACCGGCCCTTCCTTCACACTACGGAGCCGCCCAAGCAACGCCACCTTCAGCTGCGCAACAACTGAGCAGCGGAATGGGACGTTTTCGGGCACGTGTAAACCCTCTGGCACGGAGACGTCTGCTACAGGTGCGGCGAACTTCAGCTTCGACTCAAGGCTCAATATCCTCAAGGTCTCCCAGCAGCAAGACTGCAACGGCAGGTAAGTAGCAAGCAAGCATTCAAGATCTCCATGCGAGATGTTTTTCTAACCTCCATATCTACCCCTTCATAGATTACTCAGTGCTGTTGGCATTGCGTACTTTCAGGCCATTTGCGACCGCGGATTCAACAGCATCGTATTCACCTGCACCTCGCCTCCGCTGTGGATCGGCGAAGGAATTGCATGATACCTAATATCAAAGCAGACAAATGAATATCTCGCCATTGAACAGACATGGAGGTATAATTTAGACAAGTACGATGTGCCCATTTGAGGCATTACCCGTCCGCACCGTCAAGAACAATAGTCAAAAGCCTGCCGCTTGTGATCTCGTCTGCTCTCTCCAGGAGCTCCTGCGCGTCCCAATTTGCCCACACAAACTTGCCCTTCAAAAACGAGGCCTCCGGTGATGCGAGCCACACATAGAACTGCCCCGGAAGCGTGGCTGTGTGGCAACGAGGTTAGCGTCTGCCCAGTCCCTTCACGAATCGACTCAACGCTGGATGCACATCACCTACCAGAGTCGGGGGCCTCCTTCTGGAACCCGTTCGCCTCGGTCGATACCCACCCGGGTTGGACGCTCACCACCCTCAAATTTTGGTTTTCGGCCTGGATGTAGTCGGTCAGCTTGAGGAGCGCTGCTCGGCCGTATGCGTACAGGCCGAACCCCGGGATCGCCGGCCAGTGCGCGAAGCAAGTGTTGGTGCTGAGGAGGACGGGTTGAGGCCCAGCGAGGGGGAGGAAAGCTTGGATGGCGTGCATGGCCGTGAGCACAAGTCCGTGGAAGCTAAGAAGCAACCGCTCGTCTGTGGCGTCGGAAATACTGACGGGATCGCCGTCTACCGAGGGCGCCGCGTTGGAGACCAAGATGTCAATGGTTCCGCCCACTCTCTCGGCGATAGAACGCATGGCCCGAGCAGTGTCCTCGCGGGACAACAGGTCAACTTGCTCCCAAATTACCAGGGTTTTCGTCGTCGTGTCCTCGGAAATGGCTCCCGAGACAACTTCGGCACCCGATCTGAGCTTGTCGATGCGACGGCCGATGATCGAGACGGACTTGGCGCCGGCTTGTGCAAAGGCGACCGCGACTGCATTGCCGATGCCAGTCCCTCCACCCGTTACAACCACGTTTCGGCCTGCAGCGGACAGTTCAGGTCGTGTTGGTGAGATGAAGGGGTAGGGCTTGGAGTGCCACGTCTTTGTGAAAGGCGTGACGTTAGGGAAAGTGCTTGCATCCACCGGCATCTTGGAGTCGTGCCTTCCTGTAAGGTAGTTGGTGTCCTGAACTAAGAACTTGCCGCCTGATTGCTTTGGAGAAGACTCCTCGTAGTTGTTTGAGGGTCGAGCACTTCCATCTTATAACCCCCCACCTGCCTTGGTCTGCGGCGATCATAGGAGGTACCAAGGTACAGGCCTTGAAAGCTGACAAAAACGTGTCGGTGGGGTGTGATGCAATCCTTCGGCCATTATTCACCCAATCTGGGGCTGCCTTTCCAATCTGCAGCCCTCGCTCGCTCTTGCTTGAGAAGGGATTTGGTCCGCGGACCTCTTCGCCCATCCAATCGCAGCTTCCCCAAATTTGTCATCCGCTACCCTCTCATCGGACGACTGGAGGAATCCATTTAACCCGATCACAAGTCCGAAATTTCCGGACCTGATTTCACATCCGGACTTGGTCCATTAGGATAACAGACGGCAACAACGACATGTCTCTAACTTCGAACGAAGACGCTCGACTGGTCCGCGGACTTGAGAAGCGGAAGGTCAGCACGCCTCACCCCTCGCACATACCCAGAAGCCCGAACTTGGCCCCGCACACCACGTTGCGAGACCAAAAGCGCTAACAATGCCAACCTAGGCATGCGATTTATGTCATGTCAAAAAGATCAGATGCGATGCCGCGAGACCTACGTGTTCCCACTGCGTGGTGTACGGTGCGCAGTGCGCCTACACGCCTCACATCAAGAAGAGACGAGGAGAAATCAAGGTCCAGAGAAGGTTCGTACTGGTACCGAACTTCGTGGAAACATGGCTCTCAGTCCTCCATCTAAAGTTAATGGTAGCTATGCTAACACACAACTCCAGTGTGAAGACCGCAGTTGAAGGGAAGGGTGAACTTCCGAAACTCGGGTCACCCACTCGAGCCATTGGGCTGCCTGGGACCAACGGCGGCTCTGCCAAAACTCCTGCCTCCAGTGTGGTTGGGCTTGGGCTCCCTCCCCTCTCGGATCTCCTTCCTTGGATTCAAGACTACTTCACTCATGTCAACGCCGTTATCCCGCTTTTTGAAGAAGCCTCATTTGTGGAGATGTTCGAGAGCGGCGCTACCGATAGCCCGCGACTCCAAGCTGCAACGATCACAGCAGCACTCAACGTGATTCTGGCGTTGACCTATCATCATCACCGGCCTACCACTTCAACAGTCCTGGTCAACCCTGAAACATGTGTGGCCAACGCCGAAGAAGCTCTAAGCAGGCTTTCTGACCGCCACTGCGATCTTCTCAGTCTCCAGGTGCGGCTCGGGTTGGTGATGCTGCACCAGGTGATGCCAGCAAGTCATCAACGCCAGTCAGCTGCTAGCTTTCTCATGGCAAGTGCTGTCAAGATGACACATAAGCTTGGTCTCCATGACAGCAGAACAAACGATCTCTTTGACGCTGACGACATCCTTCAACGGAATCGTGTGTTCTGGATCACATACTTGCTGGATAGAGACATTGGCATGCGTTGGGGAGAGCCGCCCTTGCACCGCGACAGCGATCACGACATCCAAATGCCTGCTTCGTCAGTCGGACACGGGATCGTTTGCTTCCGAGATAGCTCGGGCGCCGAGATCGAACTAGATATCTTTCGGACTCGAGTCCATCTCGCGCACATCCAAGGCGAGATTTACGACAAGCTGCACTCGGTCCAGGCTTCACGGCAGCCCCCAGACGCGCTCGGCAAAAGTACTCAGCAAATCCACGACACGCTGCGAGAGTGGCTAGGCACTATCCCCGCCGAGCTCCAACTCGGCCAGGTAGGCGCGCTGCCGCCGCAACCGCCTTTGCGGCCGCTGATCGCCATGTATTTCACTTACTTGTCATGTTTCCAACACATGCACCGCGTTGGCTCACACGACGCAGAGTGGATCACGCGGCTCATCGATTACAGCCAGAATGCCATCACAGCGGCGTGGACGCTATCCGGCCGGGATGTGGTCGCACCACCTCGCCCAACGCCCGCAGCATCTCCCTTCCAGGGCCCATCTACTACATGGGCCGAGGTTGTGGTCACGGCGAGGGAATGCACCAAACTCTTCCGGATGGTGGTGCTCGAAGACTTGGCGATGATCTGGTGAGACCCCCCTGAGAGCACACATGGCTAGTTTTCCAGGAGCTCACCACTGCCATTAACACCAGGACTACATCATGCACATACCTCTCTGCCGTTCTTGTCCTGACAGCCCACGCGCTGACAGCCATGGACCACGGCCCGGAAATCGACAGCAATATCGACGAGGACGATCAGCTCATCACGGAGGGTTTGCAGTTCCTCGAGTCGGCCGCTGCGGGTGTGCCCCAATGGCGCAGATTGCATGCCGCATGCTCGGAGCTAACCTGCCGTGCCCGCATAATGCGCGCCCGGTTCACGTTGGAGAAACCAGGCCCCAAACCGGCATCTGTGGCATGGTTGGAGACCGAGGCGCGTCGAAGCGCGGGGGTTTCCGCGCGGAAGCTTGTCGAAGCCTTCACTGCAGCCGACGAAAAGCCTCTGGCATCAAGTCTGTGGCGTGTTAGCGAGTGAAAGAGAGGCAGACCGGGGGCGATGAGCACAGCACAGCTTGTGCGTTACTCTACACAGCAGTTCTACATACCCGCATTCTCAATCTCAGATGGGTCCCGGATACCTATCAGATTCGTCTAGACGACCTCACTCTGGCCTCAGTCTGATTGTGGCGAAGAATCCGACGGTCTGGACATCGATGGTGAGTCGGACCACCGTGCCACCCATGCCACTGCCATGAGGTTTGTAGCATCAGCCTGCCCAGGCTAGGCAAAAAACGGGCGCAATCCGCAAGCCACAGGGCCGAGACGAAGCTGAGAACATGAGTGGAAATTGCGTTAATCACCCAACCCACGTTGAGATTCAAATATGTACTCCCAATCGAGAAACCAGGCGTGCACCGTCCAATAGCCGTTGATATCTGTGATTTGGCGATGGGTCGCTAAGCTATTTTGATCGGCATCGGCTCGATTCACCATGTCGAGTTTCTATTGTTATCGGCGGCCAGAACCGGCCTCCATTCACCCCCTGGCTGGTGATGGAACGAAAACTTGGGGTCCTGGTGTCCCGACACCCCCATTCACTTCTTGATTCCGGTCTTTTTGTGCGAAACACTCGTTTTCCACGATCCTCACTGCGGTGTCATTCACTCGGGGGGGACGATCAGGAGTGAGTCGACATGGCGTCATTCATTCAAGCCGCGATGCGCTTGATCGCCTCCCGGCAAAGCCAGGCCCAGCCCCAACCCCACACAGACGAAGAACAAGCCGTGGGAACGGGCTCGATCGGCACATCATCGACGCACGGCGGTTACTCCCCACACCCACATCCTGTGGTGGGCAGCAACAACAGTCTGACGCTCTTCCGGCTGATGCTGGGCATCACAGCCCACCCGGACCTGGGATTTGAGGAGTCGAGAGCCCGGCCGGCCGACAACATCGGCCTGTACGCGCGTGTCGTGCACTCAGAGCAAGTTGCAAAAGACAGCTACAAGGTCTTTTCGGTTGTCATCAACGCGTGCTATTTTCTGCAAATTATTCTCGCCGCCGCCCTGACCGCGCTGGGGGCAGCCAACGCGGACAACAAAGCCATAACGGCATTCGGCGCCATCAACACCGTTATCGCCGGCTTCCTGACCTACCTGAAGGGCTCCGGCCTGCCGGCTCGCCTCAAGTATTTTGGCAACGAATGGAAGAAGGTTCGGGAGTTTATCGAGCAGCGAGAGCGCGATTTTTCGCACCAGGGATGCACTCTGGACGTTTACGAGGTGGTCGACACCATCAGGGGCATGTACACCACCACTAAGCGCGAGATCGAGATCAACACGCCAGACAGCTACAATTCCATGACCAACATGCGACCTCCTGCTCCTGCCGGCACCGAATCATCCGGTATCCACGACGTAGCCGGCAAGCTGCGCACCCTGGACACCACCATCCAAAAGCTGAAAGCCAGCGCCGAGAAGACAGCCGAGAAGACCGAGACAAGTGTGTATGATGCTGCCCACGCAGTTCATGAAGACGGGAAAAGGGTGTTGGCGGACGTCAAAGATACTGGACATGTAGCGCTTGGGGAGAAGGAGAGCAAGGGGCCATGATGACGCGACAGCGTGAACCTGACTTCAGTTCTGGGTACTCAGCACTACCAAATACTAGTATGATCAGGGAACAAGCAGCAGTACTATAGCGCGGTCGGTTGCAAACACGACTGCTTAGACGTAATGGATAATGACATACCTAATCTACCTTAGGTACCTGGCCTGCGTCTGAAGCTCTTTAAGTGCCCACCTTGCAGACATTAGGAATTGGAGCTATGCAACCTCGGAACTTTAGATCCAACGTCGTATGCCGGCTACATCGTCCGTGGTCACACATGGGAAATTTTGTTGGTGGAAATATTATGACCTGGACTTTACCCTGGCATCCCCACGTAAGGTAACTTGAAACGGACAAACTGAAGCACAATTCAAACTGGGATCCTTTCTGTCTCTCGAACTCTTTCGCTTTTCTCTCCCTATCTCGTCGCGATAACCCGAACTATCTAGCGCGGCAGGTGGGGTTATCAATTGTAAGGGAATAAAGGCTACGTAAGGTCTAGGTAAGGGGCATACTATTTAAAACAAAATATTCTATAATAAACTTAAAGCAAATACTTATAAGATTATAGACGTGAATATAATCTTGCTTACGTAGTTAAGGAACAAGAACAGTTCTTTACTTCTAAGGTATGAGTCTCTAATTATATAGGAAACTATCTACATAGCATGCTGTTGAAGCTGTGTCCCGATGTCCCGAACTTCGCGTATCTGGGACCATCCCGGGGTCCCGACTCTCGGGAGCACAGGACCTTTCTGATTGGCCCGCGGACCCTATAGGCCTGCTGGTAATGATTGGTCTGCCGTAGTAGCCCCACCTGAACCTCATGCCTGATTACGGTTGGCAGCGGCTGGCCCACAGTTCACGCCGTGAGGGCTGATTTTGAGGTGTGGGAACGAATCGCACGGGGAGGAAGCCAAGCAGATGAGGCAAAGCTCAAGAACTGATGGTAGGCAGAGTTGAGTGCACTAAAGAATCGTCGTGTCCGCTGTCAGATAAGTGAAACTACTAGGGTCAAGAAGCAATTGGGTTCCCCGCTTTTTGCGCAGTGGGTAGTTTCTGACATCCGCCACTCGGCCTATTGGCCTCTGTATCTTTGCGAGGCGTTGCTGTTTTGAGCTACCTGCGGCACTTTTAGCCGCCCAGACCGGCTAATTGTCGGCGCCCGACCACAGGATCCCGTCTCGAAGCCCAAACGACTGGTCCACTTGCTGCAAAGCCCAGCGACCGAAAGCTCCGAATGCTGTATTTTCTACTGAACCGACGGCTGGAATACGCCACGCTCTTACTTTCAGAAATCCCATGCCCTCTAAAAGCCACAAGCTCTCTACCAGCCTATATGGCACCCTGGATGAACTAGAGACTTGTCTACGCGATTGCGTTGCCTCTCTCGCCACACTACCTCGCCGTCGGGGTGGCTCAGTCGGGATAGGAGAATAGTTTACATACTGCTCGATCCGTACCTTGGCTAGAGAAGCAATACCACATTCCAAGCACCGATGATGTCAACCCGTAATTGAAGTCCTAGATTGGCGGCATACAGCCAGAGCTGAGTCCTGTAGGAGACATCCTCTTTGAGCGTGGTCCTCAAATCCAAAGCTAAATTGCCCGATGAGGCGGTATAAAATACTCCGTAGGTCTAACCCACCTTTTCGGTCAATCGAGCATGAGGGGGAAAGTCCGATTTGCGTAGGAGAGTAGAGCGGGATGATCTTCTAGCATTTCAGACCGGTCTGCGACCGAGAGCTGCTTTGGAGACTTGGGTTCTGGCTCGTCCACAAATATTTGGTTGGTATTGATATCTATGCTGCCCGCGATGCACGAATCAATGATGATATTAATGGGTGGGTTGGAAAATCCCTAGAGCCTCCTAAAATAGAAAATCTCTGTACTATTTCCCGCGCTGGAGGATGTGATACACTCAAACGCTGCCGCTTCGGCAGCTCACAGCGTCGAGGTTGATCCGCCTCATCTTGCCGGTCAGTAACAGATGAAGAGGGAAGACCATGGATAGAATCAGGAGTGCTACTCAGAGCCGCAGATTTCAGCGCTGCGACTAACGCGGAGGCAGCCTCTGTAGAAGAGGAGGTTATTGTGAAGCAGCTGAGGGCGAAGGTTGTTTGAAGGCGGGAGACTATCACAACAGTTACGGTGGAAGATGAAAGGATTTATTAATAAGTGCCAACCACTCAGCGTCCGCGATTTATATGGTCAATGCCTAGAGCGCGTCGTGGTGGGAGGGAATGTCTCTTATGTGATTGTATCGAAGGGGTCGTTTCTACCTCTTGGACTCGCTTAGAAGCAAGCCTTCGGACCTCCTTTCAGCTTCAGCAATTTCGGGAGCCAATAGGGCTCAAGATTAATATTGATGGACGTTCCTCTAGAACTGTGTTGCACTATAAGATGCGGTGGCATTATCTAGCCATGGAGAGATATTATACCGTGCGCCTCTGAAAGTGCGATATAATTTAACAGTCTTCCCCCACGGCCTAGCCCTCCGTAACCAAAACAAGTGTCAAGAACGTTTTCAACTTACCCGAATAGCGATTTCGCATTGACCCCCTACTCCTTAGTCCAGCACGATTGCTCCTAGACATGTCTATGGTACTCAGAAGCGTCGCCTTGTCGCCATTGATGCTGTTTATTACCCTCGGCCTCGCCGGTCGTTCCATGGCCGACTTCACCTGCGACGCAAAGTACTTTCTCAAGCATGCCAGCACGGGCGCATACTATACCATCAACAACGCCAACGGGGGGGGCCTACAAGCCTCGGGGAACCACCGAGGCTGGTTTCAGCAGTTTACCGTATGCCGCGACTCGTCCTGGAGCTCGCAGTTCTTTGTGCTCAAGTCCGAGGCCATGAGCTCGCAGACGGGCCAGGACCGTTATGTCCGCCAGGACAGTGAATATTTTTATGCTATTCCGGGTACGCTCACTGGGAACCATCTGTTTGAGTGGCGCGGTGGGGGGAGTGATGGATACTATGCGTTGGTGCATGCCGAGAGCGGGAGGTATCTGACTGTGAACCTGGCGGATGGGCATGATTGGGTGTATCTTGGTGGGAAAAACTTTGGCTGGGAGCAGGCGCTGTATCGGGAAGATTAAAGGTCTGCCCGACATGAGATGGAGTGCTGGCGATAGGTGGTGCGTGCGTCAGGGAATCAGAGTGCTCAATGTTGTTAAATTCTGTTCATCGTATGTTGTGGTAATTGTCAAGTGGGGCTGTGTACGTAGGTGCTGAAATATACAAGATACTGTTCATACTGATCATCAATGCTCCTGCCCTGAGCAATCTCTCTCTGTAAGTAAAACCTGCGGGCAACTGAGAATCGACTCCTGACATTACACGCCCATATGAAAATAAAATCATCCCGGCTTCCATGCAGCCTAGGTACAGGTAAAATGATCGAGTTGTAGTTTCTGGCATCCTTGCAAACGTTGTAAGAAATTGTAGAGCTGGATCCGACGCATCCAGGACAGTGTAGATTCGTTAGCTCTCTCCTAAAATGAAAAAAGTGAAGAAAAAGAGAGAAAAGGGATTTTCAGTGTGTACTTACCTATGCAAATGCTAGGTCCGGTCTCGAGCCTCGTGCTTGCACCTGGCAGAACGGCACAAACACCAATCTTGGCGTTGAAGACAATTCCCGAGCCTGAACAGCCTCCAGAGACGAAGGACCTGTAGTTGATGGAGGGAAGCGACTACCTCGCCTCGAGTGGGACGGAGTCTTCTGGTGTAGGCGTAGCGACGACGTATGCCGCCAGGGCAAGAGAAGAGACTCCGGCAAACTTCATGATGATACACAGATGGATTTAGAGCTGTGATGCGTAAAAGAATGCTGTGTCGGGGTCGGACGGCTATCAGAACCGAGACCTTACCAGCTCAGCCCCTGCAGGGGCGGCCACTGTACTTATTGAAGCGTTCCTCCCCCAAAAGCCCACTTTCTACCTTCTCTTTGTGGAAGCCATGATATATTTTGCCACCAGTAAGGGCCCTTGCCTTCCTGGACCATCAAATAGTTCCTATACCGCATATAGATCTTTGATATGGGGCAGAGGGTGGAACGATCTAGTTCCTCAACTTCCGAATCGCCTCCATGACACCGAGCAATTGCAAACGTTAATAACTTAGTCCAATCGGATTTCAGGAGGCCCTCAGGATACCAGAAGAGGATCCTGAGGTCGACCTTGCTCGTATCTGACAACTTATTTAGTAACATATTTCTGAGATGATTTTAATCCCTCGACAATAATGCTCTCGGCTCTTTTCCTCCATGGGTTTAATTGTGACAGGTGATAGTATCACTGTAGCTTTCTCCATCGCGCTAAAACTGCTCGACCCCGGCAGTTTTGATGATGTGTTACTTAGAAGGCGAACGAAGCCGGCTTGACAGGCGACCAAAGGCAGGCAACTTATCAGGTATAGTAACATTGGTGTATTGTTGTTGCAGAAAGGAGGCTGTAATGGCTAAAAGTCCAGCTGGTTAAGTCATAGTCACCTGATCGAGTCACGTGATGTGACACGATCTGGGATCGCTCGGGTTGGTTCAGCCACCATCTCCCTACCCAAGGTACCTCAGGTAGCTAAACTTAATTTCAAACTAAATTTCCCTCTGTTAAAGGCTAAATATTCTATCGCCACTAAACATGTTTTTAATGCTCCGTAGAAATGATTGCTTTGGGTGGTGACCCCTCAGCTAACTCTCTCGGACTTCCACCTCGGTATTTCGCATTCTTGTCTCTCGGAACTCGCACTCGATGCCACACAGCAAGTGCATCGGCTAGGCCGGCGAACCCAGCAATCACACAAAGCCGGTATCGGGCCAAGATGGGACAAGAAGATGACCTGGCCGACCCCGCGCGTTATCTCATTCCTCACGACTCCGGGTCTTCCATAATCACCGTCACCGACTAAGTTGAACTGTCCGCAGCCGAGATCACCGCAGCCGATATTCAGCCATGGCATCAATCTCTAATATCCGAGGGCAATTATGGGTGTTAGGTACGACTTCACCTCAGACTTCCAGCTTCGCACACGGAACGAATTGACAGAGTCCAGGTCTTCTTCGCGGCACCGAGGCGGCGGCGTGGGCCAGTATCTTTCCTTACGCGTACTACATGTTGCAGTCCTTCCACGAGGTCCCGGACCAAGACATTGCTTTCTACACTGGTCTACTGGTCGCTGTAGTCACATTTGGTGAATTCCTCAGTGCTATGGCCTGGGCACGCATCAGCGACCGTATTGGTCGCAAGCCGACTTTATTGATTGGAACGGCGTTTGGCACCATTACCGCCGTGTCACTTGGGCTGTCACGGTCTATCGCCGCTGCGGTAGCCTCCCGAGCTTTTGGCGGCTTGCTTAGCGCGAATGCAAGTCTCGTTCAGACCTGCACGGGTGAGATAGCAAGAAGAGAGCAACAAGCCAAAGCCTTTTCTCTGATCACTTTTATCAGAGCTCTCGGGTGAGTGGCATCTGTATCCATACCCTTTCTGAACCCGAGGCTAAACGTTGCGCTGCTACCACTGCACTAGCAACCTTATCGGCCCTGTCATGGGTGGTCTCCTAGCAGATCCCGTCGCTCTATATCCGTCAATCTTTCCCCAGCAATCGATCTGGACTACCTACCGTTATCTATTGCCAAATCTTGTGGTTGCGTTAATGCAGTTGTTTACGTTTGGCGCAACCCTGTTGGTACTGAAGGAGACCCATCCTCACTTTGAAGCTCGCCGAGATCCAGGTCTGGCTTTGGGACAGTCTATCGGTAAACTACTCTCCAAGATCCTAACCGGCCATAACCGGTCCGAATACATGGCGCTAGATAGAAGTTCGGGGGCCTATACGGATGAAAGTAGGGAGGGCTTCCAGCACGAGGACCTGAGAGCGGACACCACGCTGGCCGAGCCTCCTACAGAGAGCACAGCTCTAATACCAGATGCCACGACATGCGAGACCATGAGACCAGGCATATGGGGCGCCCAGGTTGTGCTGCAAATCTTGGCCATCTCCCTACTGGCCTGCCACAAGGTCTCGTTTGACACCCTCATGGCGACCTTCCTCGCCCTGCCATCTACATCAAAAGACCCCGTCGCCCCAAACGGCTTTCCTGGTGCCAGCCGCGGATTTGGCCTCAGTACGCAACATATCGCCCTCGTCTTCCTCACCGAGACAGCCTTCCGCGTGGCTGTGCAGTTCGCCGTCGTATCCGTTGTGATCGACCGTGTAGGTGCGCTGAAGTCATACCGATGGGTGCTGGGGATCTACCCGGCGACGTACTTGCTTACTCCCTTTCTTCCTAATCTGCCTTCTGGGTGGCAGATGGGCGTGCTGCTACCGGATTTGTGGATCAAGGTCGCGATGTCCTCTGTTGGATACGTCTGTTCAGCTATATTGTAAGTCGACAACTCTTTGCCCTCTCGCTTGGGCTTTCGGGTTTATTTACAGCGCATTGCAGGATCACAAACACCGCACCGTCGGGAGAGGCTCTTGCTAGAATCAACGGCGCGGCCGCGTCCTTTGGGTGCCTCGCCCGCTCACTCGGTCCGCTGTTGAGTGGCAAGCTTCTGACGATGAGTATCGCGGTCCAGCACTTGGAGATTCCGTTTTGGACGCTCAGCGGTGTTGCATTGTTGGGCTTTTTGGTGACACCCTTGCTTACCGATCATGCGTAAAATTAGGAATTAATCTCTGAAGGGGGCCAAGGGCAAAATGTGACGAACTCAGCTGGGTTTTATGAGTAGGAGGCGAATAAGACTTTGGTTTTGTCCAAGGTAGTTGCACGAAAAGAACCGGGTTCACCCGGTTTGATAGTTCTAATTCTTTTGGTTCAACACCAAAAGCTAGCTATACATTTACAAGCTGTAATACATGACCTTTCTTCTAGTGTGAATGTATGAAACATTGAGCTGGGTCGTCTCTTTTGATACGCAGGTACGGGTGTCCATCGGGCTTGTAATGGAGGGCGTGCATGTTGCTGCAGATACACCTCAATCGGTGAACCTTGAAGCAGTTGCTTGCACGTATGAGCGGCGATGGGTGCGAGGGGGTGAAGATAGAGTGTCTAGGTGAGTAAGTGCCTGGAGATTTTGGAGGGCGTCGTGACGTCGGTTGCGCAGAGATGCACATAATAAGCCTTATGCGGCTGAGCACTTTCTTCCTTCCCTTTACGTTCACTCAAGAACATGAAATGGCTCTCGGATCCATTGTCATTTTTTACATTGCAACATCTTCAGTCTTGTTCCTATAAACCCAAATTCAAGCCTCGCTAAGCTATATCAGGCAACGGCGGTAGCTCGCCCCCAGACGGTAACCCAAACAGTAGAAACCCTGCCTCCCTGAGTAGTGCTAGGACGCGCAGTCCCCCAAACCGTGCTTGTCGAGGGAGCCCTCGCGCAGACATTATTCATGCACACCCAATCGTGATCGCAATCAGTTTCGGCCGCGCAATAGTCACCTTTCACTGTTAGTAGGCCGCAATAGAGTAGGTAGAAAGCTGGGGTGTCCTCATACCGAGACAATGGCCCTCCCACTGACATGCAGGAGCAGGATTGGGCTGGACAGGCTGAGGCTGTTGTGTAGGAGCAGGCGTGACAGGCGCGACGGTAGGCTGAGGTTGACCGCCTCTGCCCCAGGGTCCTCCTCCTCCTCCTTGATCTCCGCCCCATCCGCCACCTTTGCCTTTACCCCGTCCACCTCCCCTGCCGCCACCGCCACCACCTCTTCCCCCCCTCCCGCCACCACCGCGCTGCCGAGCGACGAGTTCAGGGGCTTCAGCCTCAGCCTCAGGGGCGCCGTTGGTCGCAGCGTGGGTTTGGAGCCCGAGAGCGACGAGGGAGAGGACGAAGGTCACCTTCATGATCAAGTTGGACCTGAATCTATTAGGTAGGTAACTGAATGATAAGCTTTCTACCAATTTGGTCGATGGCTCCGACCGAGATGCTTGGGTTTCCTTGGTGTCATGCTAACGGAGGGTCTTGTCCTTTTATGCCCAGGGCAGAGGAGAGGAACCGTCAGAAAACTTGCTCGGCATGTGTCATATGAACTACTGCCTAGCACTAGGCAATTTTCTCCGGATTTGCTTAATGTTGATCATCTACTCGGCAATTGGATCCGAGTCGATGCGGCGACTGCGTGACGGGACGACTTCAAAAGTCCGGGGTATTAGGCGAGAAACTCGAGTATCTGGGCGTTCTATCAACTTTGGTAGTTTGAGACCAGAACTTCAAGATTGCTGCAGCGCCGACGAGGCTTGGCGCTGCCAAAATCTTGAAGTTCAACACATCCCATCAAATGTATGATCCCAACATTGTACGACTCAGTGCAAACCCAGTTTATGTTCACGGTTTAAATTGATAGGCCGCGATTGCTTGATGATTGGGTGTTCTGTCAGTATCCCCGGCCAGTGTGTTGGGGAGCCTGGCCTGACTGCCGCCCCAACTGCCGGCCGTTCCCCAGGAAATGATGCTTGGCAAAATGTTTCAAGATCAAGATGCATCCCTATCGTTGTGATGGCTTCCTCCCAAGTCTAGAACCACGGAACCGCCAATGAGAGTAACATTGATGGTCCTCGCCACCTGCTCTAGTTTATCATGCGTCGTCGGCTTGAGAAGCGAGTCCCGCCTACTGAGAGCCGCGCTAATCAATGGGGCAGGTCGCGGAGCTGTGAGGTCGTACTGAAGCACTCAGCTGTTATGAAAAACCGGCCGTGGACCCCACTCTCTCCACTTCTGAGCAGCCCATGATTTCAGGTCCCGAACCCGACGACCCAGCTCCCGAGCCTGAAGCGCCGTGTTGTTCGAGGGCCCCAAACAAGAAACGGCGTTTGGGCGCCGGCGGGAGGGCAGGTTGTTGCATTCCGTCTTGGCGCCCCGGACACTTTAATATCGGTCGCGTGGATGTGGGCCCTTGGCCGTTCCGTTCGGCAGTTCTCAGGTCCTGAGCCATCGTGACTCCCCTTTGTTAACTGCGAACCGCACCAATCCCAAGCAGCAAGCTTGTACGTCTGACGGAAGGTGCAGTTCACATGCGCTTGCAGATAGCAACCGCCTCCATAAAACCATTGGAAACCGGGGACCTGCTAATATATCACGGCGTGGCTTACCGACTTCAGACGCCGGCCCGCACGGTCGACTTCATTACGCCATGTCTTGGGCCGGAGAACCCTAGGCTCCACGCCACACAGGACATGCCAGTGACAGACAGCCACAGGGGTTCCAAGTGGCGGACTTGGAGTATATAGGGCCTTGATGAACCGCTCCTTCCTCAGCTGAAACTCGGCAAGCTTCCATCGTCACTGCCTTACCTTACTACTTGAACGAGTCAACACACTCGCCCATCATGGTGGCCTTCAAGTCACTCCTCGTCGGGCTCCTGAGCGCTTCGGCCACTGTCGTGAATGCCCTCCCGTCGGCACCGCTCGCCGGCGAATCGGCCAACCTCAACGTTCTGCAGGAGCGCCAGCTGTCCAACCCCTCGTCAGGATGCGGCAAGTCGGCCTTCTCGTCGGGCACCAAGTCGGTTAACGTCAACGGCAAGAACCGGCAGTTCATCGTCCGCGTGCCCAACAACTATAACGCCAACCGGTCATACAAGCTCATCTTCGCGTTCCACTGGGTCGGCGGCACCATGAACGACATCTCGTCGGGCGGCAGCGACCGCGAGCTGTGGTCGTACTACGGCATGCAGCGCAACGCCGGCGAGTCGGCCATCCTGGTGGCGCCCCAGGGCCTTAACAACGGCTGGGGCAACAGCGGCGGCGAGGACATTGCCTTTGTCGACGCCATGATTACCTACATTGAGAGCGCCCTCTGCGTCGACAAGCGCCAGCGCTTCAGTCTCGGCTTCTCGTACGGCGGCGCCATGACCTTCAGCATCGCCTGTTCGCGCGCCAACGAGTTCCGCGGCGTCGCGGTTATCGGCGGCGGCCAGCTCTCGGGGTGCAGCGGCGGCAACGACCCCATCGCCTACCTCGGCATCCACGGAATCAGCGACGGCACCCTGAATGTCGGTGGTGGCCGCGGCCTGCGCGATCGCTTTGTGAAAAACAACGGATGCGCGTCGACGAACGCCCCCGAGCCCAAACAGGGCAGCAGAACGCACATCAAGACCGTCTTCAATGGATGCAAGACTGGATATCCCGTCACTTGGATCCCCTTTGACGGAGGCCATTACCCCGGCGCTGTCGACAATGGCCCGGAGAGCGGCGCAAAGTCGTGGGTTCCAGGCGAGATCTGGTCGTTCTTTACCCAGCCGCAGCTGAGCAGCTGAGAGCGGGAACTTAATCATGTATTTTTGTCTTGGGTAATATTGAGAGGGAGAAATAAAGAGGCCGTCTTGCCAAATAATCGACCTTGGATTTGCAGATCGGCACTAGCGGGTGCCAAAACACTGATGAGACGAAATGGTGCCATGTTCGGATGAAGGGCAATCCCTAGTTCATGCTTGATGGGGAACCCTGGGGAAAGGATCGTGCGCTTGCTGTACCTTGGAAACAATACTCCGTGTTTTCCCCCAAGTCAATCAGTGGCAACACACTGCGCAAAGGTGCTTGGAATCTCCAAAGTCGGCAGCGTTTCAAGCTAGTGCAATGCGCTGAAAGGATGCATGACAATCCCACCTTCGTCTTGAACATGATGGGCTCACCCACGTGTCACCCTCTCAATCGGTCTGTGCGGCACCTCGAGTCCAGACGAACTACGTATTGCAGGTGTGTGAATCCAGGTTCATTTTGTTACAAAGGCCAAAGCTAGTGGCGATCTACCAAGATCGACTTCGTCTCCAGGTTTTGCAACATGGGTGTCGCATCATCTGCAGCCCCGAGAGCGGTTACGCACCAAATCTCCCCAGGTTATTAATCCCCCGCATTGCCGCCGACTTTTCGTACTGATCAGGTACTGCGCGACGCTTCTGTACGACGAGATGACCAACGGTCATTTATAACGGCTCGACAAAAAAGGCTGGTCGAACCGACTATGGAGAGCTCATACTTGGGATCATCGCAACCGTCGTAGCGGGAAGAAAGGAAGGACTTACAGGACGACAGAGGCCAGGCGCCACGACCCCTCCGATGGGCGGTCCTCCACCCGGCGAATGGAATGGCTGGCCGTTTGACTTCAGCGGGTTCCCACACGACGACTATGGTCCACGCCTGAACTGGGGCGTTTGGGTCCTGACGGCGCTGGCAGGCCTATTCGTGGGCCTTCGCATTTACTGCAAGCACCTGCGACGACGCGGGCTGTGGTGGGATGATCATGTTCTCATCGTCAGCTGGGTAAGTGGGTCGTAGTTGTGTCCCCACTGGGTAGTGGGAGCTCTGTGTCAGGACTTCTGAACGGCTGCTAATGCGATGATGGTGACAGGTCTGTCTGGTGGCCCAGTCCTCCCTCATCACACTCAACACCACAATCGGGTACGGCAAACACATCTGGGACTTTCACCCGAAGGATCTTGGCACCTTCCTGCTTCTTTCCAACACGGGTGGCTTCTTCTCCATCCTCGCCGCCATGTGGAGCAAAACCTCATTCGCCCTCACCGTTCTCCGCCTTTCCGACGGGTGGGTGAAGAAGGCCGTGTGGTTTATGATCGTGTCCATCAACGCGCTGATGGGGTTCAGCGCGCTGGCTACCTACATCCAATGCACACCCACCCACAAGCTCTGGAATCCCCTCATGACCGAAGGGAGCTGTTGGCCAAAGCAGGTCATCATTGACTACAATATATCCACATCAGGTAAGCCTGACTCGGATTTCAACTCCTCCCAAACGCATAAACACCGAAGCTGATGCGATGAAATGCAGCATTCTCTGGCGCAATGGACATCTTCCTGGCCTTGCTGCCGTGGAAGATAATCCTGACGTTGTCGCTGAACAAGAAGGAAAAAATTGGCGTCGTAATTGCCATGAGTATGGGCGTGTTGTGAGTGTACCCCCTGGGAGTTGACTTCCCTGATGAAGGAACGCTGACACAGAAAACCGACAGCGCCGGAGCAACCTCGCTTGCGAAGATCACGCAGCTGCAGGCCATCAACAAGTTTGATTTGAGTAAGACTTCCTCATTTGGCCTTAGTTTGGCTAAGACACAGCGGATATGCTATATGCTAACAAAATGTTTCTAGTCGACGGAATCTGGCTCTCGTATCTCGGGACGGCAGAGAGTAGCATCACTATCATGGCTGCCTCTGTTCCCGTCCTCAGGGCCCTTGTCCGGCCGGCACATCCCGCGCCGCCAGGGTCATTTTACAACGGCGATTTGTTGGAGAGTCAGCTTGAGCTGGTAGCTGTGGATCAGGGACAGCCTGGGAAGAAATTGCAGGCCAAATGAAGGTCCCCTGAGGTTGTGTAGGTGCTTGACGATGCATTAGTGACTTTTCATGTACATTTACAACAAACACCCTGTATAAATTCTACCTAATGCTTATTACTGGCTGCTTTGATCTTCTCTCAACTGCTTGCGAGTGACGCCGCAGCTTCTCATGGGATTAGGCAACGTCGCAGTTTCTCGCAGGCCCTCAGCGCCGCTTGGGGCTTTAAGTGCCATAGGAACTGAGGCGGAGAAGGAGACCGTGGTGGCTGCCGTTGAGAATTGGGGCCCGCCTCCTGCCCCCCCTGCCCCGCTTGCTCCCCGGTCGTCAGCCGGCCCGCTGATCCCGGCCACCGACGCTCGGTGGCCCCTGAGCATTTCCCCTCGCCGGCGCCGACGCTTGAGCGAAGTGAGAATCGCGTCGATGGTCCCCCCGCCGGAAGTCAATGCCGCTCGAGGTAAAAAGAGATAATGCGAGAGCTACGACTGAAGTGTGTATGTCATTGCGTTCAGGAACAACGAGCTCGCTGCGCGCTAACCCTCGTCTGGCTAGGATACATGGATCTGATGTCACCGGGGTTGGAGCGTTCGGTTCGGACGGGAAAGCAGTCTTTAGCGCCTTGGCGATTGGGATAGAGGATGGAGATTGGCGGAAGACGGTTCCCCATGAGGGAGGTACGGGTGCCTGTACCTCGCAGGATGGCAGGCGCGCCCTCGAGCCGCCCCACCACACGACCGCGACGACCGCTGTCGCGGGCCGATGCTGGGTTCTCCACGGCTCCACGGCGCTTTCCAAATTCCAACCCGGTCCCCCATTTCCCTCTGAGAGTTTCTCCTTGGTCGCTTGAGCAGGACTGGGTCCCACAAGGATCACCCAAACTCCGCAAACGGGATGCGTTGCGCCGTCGGTTAAAAAACCCATGTCCAATACCGCATTGGGGTATTGCTCGCCAACCGCTGCCCGTCCACCCATTTCAGCCTTTACTGTCAGTACAATCTTACCCGTCAACCTGGCTCGCGGGAGATCGTGACGGGCCCGTTGAGGGGTTCGGCCAGCTGCTGCCAGGTACTTTACATTCATTAAGGGGCAATGTTGCATCCCCGATTTACCGCTAGCGAGGGATGACGGGATCTGCTGCATGAGCACTGGGTATTTGGGTCGTATAGTGGTGTCTATGGATGGAGCGCGGTCGGGACTGCGGTCACGGAATCCTTGGCGAGAGTGGGAAAATCCGGTGGAACCCCCGGATTGGATTTGATATTAATACCCTGGCCCACCGCCGGTCGAGTTCCCCAGGTTTGTTGTTGTCTTGGACGGACAGAGATCGACATCTGAACTTCACAGCAGTAACCCGCCGGCCAATCCAGACCCCCAACGCGACCATGAACAAGAAGCTGCTCGCCTTCCTCCTGGGGAGCTCTGCCTCGGCCGAGATCATCTACGCCACGTCGTACAATGACCATGCCGTCACGGCCTTGAACCTGAACGGATCGTCTCTGACCGTTCTGGGGACCAAGCTCGACTGCGGCTCCGAGCCGACGTGGTTGACGCTGGACAAGGCGAAGGGTATTCTCTACTGTCTGAATGAGGGCTGGGGCGGCGCCGCTTCCATCACGTCCTACATGACGTCCGCCAGCGGGTTGCTCAGCACCCTTGACGTCCTGCCCGTGCTGAAGAGCCCGGTCTCGGCGACCCTCTTCGGAAAGGGCAACAGCAAACTCGCGGTGGCCTACTAGTACGTCATAACTCACGACCGCCCAGATATCTGATGATTGCCATTGCTAATCTCCATTGCAGCGACACCTCGTCGTTCGGCACTTTTGATGTTGCGGACCCCAAGGACCTGAAGCTCCTGGCACAGCAGAACTACACCCTCTCTGCGCCCGGCACAAACCCCGAGCGTCAGGATGCGGCCCATCTCCACGATGCCGTTGTCGATCCCACCGGCCAGTTCATCCTCGTGCCCGATCTGGGAGCCGACCTGATCCGCATCTTCAGGGTTGACTCCGGTGTCACGGGCGCTGCCTCGGTTGGCGCCATCAAGGCCGTCGCCGGATCCGGCCCCCGCCACATTGCCTTCGCCACCGCCGGCAAGAGCACCTTCCTCTACTCGACAAATGAGCTGTCCAACACCATCACCGGATACAGCGTCAATTACGGCAAGGCCGGCGGCAAGGGCCCCGACTGCGCCACCAAAGAGGATGCCCTCCCGGAGTTCACTCAGCTCTTCACTTTCAGCACCCACGGACCCGGCGGCAGCGTCCCCGCGGGTACCAAGTCGGCCGAGATCGAGGTTTCTGTAAGTTGACAGACAGCCTTTCTAACTATAATCCATCATTTTCAGACTAACAAGAAAATAAATAGCCCGACCAAAAGTTCCTCATCGTGTCGTCGCGCGGAGAGAACCTCCTCAGCATCCCCAACTTCGATGCCAAGAACTCGACTGCCATCCCTTCGGACCCCCTTGTTTCGTTCGCCATCAATGGCACATCCGGCGCCCTGACCCACGTTCAGACTGCCCCCGCTGGAGGCCGCAACCCCCGTGGCTTCTCCCTGAATAAGAAGGGCAATCTTCTGGTCTCGGCTCTGCAGGACGACAACCGCGTGGTCGTCTATGAGCGCGATGTCAAGACCGGCCTCCTGGGCAAGGTCGTGGCGTTTGCCACCGTTGGTCTTGGTGCCAACAACGGGCCCAACTACGCCCTCTTCGACGAGTAGGGGTATGGGGGTAATTTGCCATAGGAAGGGGCTAAAAGCTTGTACCATTTATTTGGGTGTTAGTAGTATTACTATGTTTGATGAGACACAATAATGCGCATCGAACTTCCAGTTCGGTCTTTCTATACCTCTGTTCTCCTGGGCGGACCTCAAAGCTGCCTGATATGCTGACTTTGCCCACACAAAACAGCACGGCTCTATTGTAAACCCTTCTTGTTTTGCTCTCACCTTGAATGCCCTGAATTAGGCAACATACAAGACGGCATTTGATGTATTGTAGCACAGCGTGTTGTGGGCTGAAAAGAGTGCGAGCTGAGACACTTCGTGCCACTTTGGTGCGATTGGCAGTTTACTCTACTATGTCATTTATAAGCCACTCGGGAACCTTTCCAGCCTATCGTAACACGTGAAGTGAGAATTGCCGCTCTTACTGGTAGTTGTCGGTTGTAGTGAGTCTGTGCTTCCCACACAGCGGAAACTAGTTCCGATGGCTCTGTCCACGGTGAGCGTAGCGTTGAATTTGCTTGGCTGAGACGATCGCATCGGAGCCAGGCTCAAAGATGCGGTTATGACATTTGGTGTATTCCCCAACACATGCATTGTGCGGAAGGTGATGTGGCAGTCTCGCAGAAAAGTAGGACATAAAACCAGGGATTTTCAACGACCTCCTGCTTGGGTACCCGAGAAGTTATGCCCTCGTGCCTCGACATATTCGAGCCGGTAGCAGAATAGACCTCTTCTACCGCACTGAGGGTTTTCCTGGCATGAGACATGGGGGACACCGTTGAAGAGATCACTTCTTCCAAGACGCCATCGAACGAGATGACGCGCGGGGCCGATGGCGCTGGTAAGGCCCCTTTCGCCCGTATTCCTCGCCAACCACATATCTATGCAGACGGTGACGAATACCCAATTATGTAGGCAACAACAGTCCCGCCCGGACACAAGCGGAAGAGAAGAAGCTTCTTCTCAAGCTGGATCTGTTGTTCATACCGTCACTGTGGATGATGACACTGATCTCTCACCTTGACCGGTCCAAGTAAGTGGGCTCCACGTTTCCCAAAGCATTTCTCGCTGGCTTTTAGACTTGATGGGGAAAACATGCTGATGAGTGAGATAGCATTGGCAATGCGAGAATTGCTGGCATGGGCTTGGACCTGCGGTTGTCTTTAGCACAGTACAGCTTGAGTATCATTGCCTTCTACAGTAAGTATTCTGTCTGGTAGCGTATGTCACTGCCGCTAGCGGCAACACTTCCTTTGCATGTCGATGCAGAAACTTGAAATCTCCCCCCTACTCACACAGTGGTGCTTCGCATCTACCTAGTTAGCTACATTCCCCTTGCGCCCGTCTACAGCATGATTGTCGCGCGCACACGACCATCTATCCTCCTGCCTTCTCTATCCTCCTGCCTTCCGCCATGGCGTGTTGGGGGGTAGCGACTTGTGCGCAAGCGGCGGTCAGAACGTCATCGCAGCTCCTTGCTCTTCGAGTTCTCATTGGCATGTTCGAGGCTGCCCTGACCCCGGCCTGCATCGTATTGCTGTCATGTTGGTACCGCCCAGCGGAGCAGTCGAAGAGGGCCATCGCCTATACATCGTCAGTCATGCTGGGCGGTGCCTTTGGCGGGTTGCTAGCCGGCGCCATCACGGAGAGGTTGGAAGGTGCGCGAGGGCTTAGGGGCTGGCAGTGGCTCTTCATCGTGGAAGGCTCCATCACCATCTTCTGGGCCATCATCTGCGTGTTCTTGATTCCCAACTTCCCCGAAAACTCACGCCATTTCAGTCCGAGACAGCGAGAGACGGCAATCCTGCGAGTGAGAGATGTGGGTACGGCTGGGTACTTTGGAAAGCTGCCAGGAGGGCAGAAAATGGGCAAGGTTCGTTCGGTGGTGGTCGCTTTTAGTGACTGGAGGACGTGGCTTGTCACCTTGGCTACATCGGTCCGTTACCCCTTTCCCCCGAGAGACGCAGCGATGGGGCGAGTACCTACCAAGTCACGGCACCACTAACAGTTACTAGTGCCTCAGCTGCTCCCTGGTCTTAGCCTACTTCCCCTACTTCTACCCAAGCCTCGTGTTTGAAATGGGATACAAGAACCCGGTTACGGCACAGTACATGACTGTAAGTCCCACGACCGGTTCATCACCTTACTCAGGTATGTGCTGATGGTAGCGGTGCCAGGTCCCTATCTGGGCTGCGGCCTTCGTTTGGTCCGTCGGGCTCTCCGTCCTCGCGGATCGCATGTCTGCGAGCCGCTCACTGCTTCTCTCCATCTCGATGGCCTACGCCACGGTGATGACGATTGCGGTGTGTGCTCTGTACGGTACCGTGGAGAGGTACATCCTTCTCGTCCTCATGGGGACTGCAGTATGCTCGACAATCCCGGTGGGCGCCTCGTTCGCCGCCACCACGTTCCGAGACATGCCGCCCGAGGCCCGCGCTGTTGCTGTCGCCGTGACTGGGGTAGGCACTCAGCTCGGGAACTTTTATGGGGCCTACCTATTCCCAGCCGAGGCCGCACCCAACCACCTCGTTGGATTTGGTGTCATTGCGGGGACACAGGGGGGCGGCCGCATTTCTTTTCCTAGCTGCCTTCTTCCTGCTGCGTCGTCGGGAGAGGCAAGGGGCCATGGCAAAGGAACGTGATATCCCCTCCAATATATAGTTCCCCCTATTCCAGTTCTGTCAACCAAGTCTACTAGTTACTCGGGGGCACTTGACTTTCTTAGATGGTCATCAAAGTGAGCTTCAGGCTGGGCGCCCATTGTTAAAACTTGAGTGTAATCATTCTCTTGCTATCGCAGTATGTGCGGCTTTGTCTAACTGGGGCCTTCATTAATGTCGGTGTCTATCCTTTATTTGTCTTCCCTTCAACATACTCTACAGCTTGTTTCCAAGGAAAAGGTATCTCAAAATGTTCCCCGAATCGCCATGCATGTACAATTCCATCCTGCCTCTGCGGCTCTCTCATTTACTTCGTTATGCCGGACTTGGGCTCTTCTCGGCTCTAGTCGTTTTTGCCGCTTGATTCGGAGCTTCTATCGGAGCTCTTCCTGATCTTCTCCATCAAGGGCACGCCGATGCCCAACAGGCCCTTGTCATCATTTCCTTCCGTTTCCGCGACTTGCTTTTCTTCTTCTTTTTGTTTCTTTTTCTGAATCTTTCCCATCACCTCAGCGGTCAGGTCCTGCTTTAGGAGACGTTCCAGAACATCCTTTTTTCGGGTTCGACGATCACCGATGGATATCAGGATGCCAGCTGTGGCGTTTGTGGCTATTGAGAAGCACAGAATGGACGTAGTAGCGGCCGCCGATCTCGATTCCCTGCTGACCCCGTAGGTGCATATGCCGAGGGCAAGCTGCAGGCAGCTGTGCAAATCGAGCAACAGAACTACAGCAACTAGTAGACGGAGAGGGAAGGCGTAGTGCGTTTGCGTCTCGTGGGGTTTGTAGAACGTGTGAGACTTCTCTAGTCTCCTCTGATGACGAAGCAGGATCTCCTGTTCCTTGTCTGACAGAACGGGGTAGAACTCGTTTCCCTCTTGCCTTTGCGGTACGGCCTCTACATCAGGCGGTGTGGCACTCGCTTCCCCAGTGGGGAGGTCGTTGTGATCTTTGAGGTTGGGGAGGAGTAGTTTTTCACGCATCTTCCACGTCTTCCTGTGGTAATGGGCTACATACGCCATGTTGTAGGTATCGACGGCTCGGAAGGGTGCCAGGCCGAGGCCAACCAAGTTGAACAGAGCCACGAGCACAAGGTCGATGACATCGATGGCGTAGAGCTGCTTCTCGCCAACGTAGATCCAGCCGATGAGGAACAGTACCCAAGCCAAGCCCTGTGCAGTATTAGCCGAAGGTAGCGAGTAGTCATAGCTAGAGACGTACAAAAAGCGTGATGAGCGTGGCGTATAGGGTAACGAAGAAGCCCAGCGGGTTGCTGGCATACTGCCCGAATGCTTTCAGCCGCTGCTTCATCTTGGAGCGGCGGGAGTGGAGCATATGTCGGACATAATCGTTGAGCAGCTTGATGTCTTCCTCGCGCCAGCCCTCCAGGGATGCATCGTTGGGGAGTATGGCGTATTGAGGCTCCGTGAGCACGGAAGACAAGCTTGGGCTCCGCACAGCGCCTGGCGGCACTTCTTCGGCATCCTTGCCCTCCCCGACATCTTCGACCGACGGTGGGAACGCACCGGGCATCGGAGGCAGCTGGGAGAGGTTGTATGTTGGCTGGCGATTCACCCATCGACCCAGAGATGGGACGAACAGGGAGTTCTGGACATTGGTGATGGATGACAGCGTCGCAACCTCGGGGTCTGGTGGTATGTTAGCGGGGGTTTGGCAGGTGTTATCCAGGGGCAGGATGGCGACATACCAATAACGTCGAGGAAGTCCACGATTCTTGAGTCGTAACAGTCCTCGTTGGAGGCATCTAGCTCGGCTGGCGGACCCGTGGCTGTCTGGCGACGACGGCCGAGCAGACGGTGCAACCTACCCCTCTGGGGGTCGGCAGGGTCGGCAGCCGGATCAATGCATGCAGCGGATGTGGACTCGAGCTCGGGAACCGACGACAATGGGTTCGTGGGGCCTGCATTGGCGGCGTCCCGGGGCACTATTATGGTGGGCCGCTGGGGCTCGGAGCTCGAGCGGCGTCGGCCCGAGACGTCGGCTTCGCGGTCTGGGCCGGCAGCATGTGGGGGGTTGTCGATGGTCGATGCCAAGTAGAGCTTCGACGGGAGCGGGCCCCTTAGCCGGCGGAGCCGGATTGCCGATTGCTGGCGATCCAACGGGCGGAGGTGCATGCGCGCATCCTGGGCGGTCCTGGCGTGCACCAGCGGTGAGGCGGGGAAGGAAGGGAAGGGCGATTGCGATTGCGATGATGGCGATGGCAAAGCATTGGCATTCGCTGCTGGGGGTTGCTCAGTTATCGGAGTCGCGGGAGTGACGGTCGTTGATGCAGTGGTGGGAGCCGCAACGCTGTGACCCGAGCGACGGATCTGTCCGAAGTACGATGGTTCTGAGTCGCCGTCATCCTTGCCGGGATCCATCCCGTGGTCTGCGGTGCTGGGGGTGCTTCGACCTCGCGCTTTCCTCTCTCTTACTCTATTTCCTTCGCCGTGATTGACAACTAGGTCTTCTTGTCCACTTCCTACAGTGCCTTCGAGATGGAGGGTCGTATTTTGCTAGGATAAAAAACATTACAAAGTACAGCACCTATGTTTTCTCAGCGGCGTGTCTTCGATTCCATGGCCCCTGCGCGTTCCGTTCCCTGCTGGGTGTGGTGACGTCATGTCGCTCTGTTTTGCCCCGCCTCGCGTCCGGGGGCGGCCCAACCAAGAAGCTTCGCGACCACGCTGACCCATTTTCATACCTCCCTCTGGCGTCAACGTTTCGTCTGGACAAATCCGGCACCAATCCCGAAATCCACCCGCTTCTATCCGAATGAATGGTGGGCGGTTTAATGCTGTGCTGTAGCAGTGCTTGCTAGAAAATTGCGCCGAATGGGTTTTCCACGAAGTGCGCGGTAGAGGTATCTTGGGGCCAACACCTCAGCACTGGCCAATCTAGAATGGATCCCCGCACTTGGCCGAATCGCCTCCAAGCACACTGCAGTCGCAACCATGCCCCCCACAAAAAGGAAGACGAGATCCGCCAGTTGCCGAGCAAGTGGATCCCTCCTCGTCATCAATGGCAAAATGGCGCCCAACCAGGAGTCTGTATTTAAGATGGTGAGCGCTTCCATCATGAAGAAAGATGCTGTGCTCTTAGGTAGTGTCGTATTTGCACCCACTGTATCATTTCTTGGGCAGCCATTCAGTTCCCTCTCGGCCGTCAGTACGACGCAGCCTACGAAGGAAAGAATTGGAAGGGTCTCTTATCTCCGTCCGAAAATGCGTTCTTGGAATCCTCACACAGTCTTGTTCTGGGACGGTAAGGCCTTGGCTTATCACATAGCAGGCCTTTTTAACATACAAGAAGGCCTTTCGGAATGCCAGAAGGCATTTTGTGCACTGGCGAGGGGGACCCTTTCTTTTGGTCCAAGCTCGGCCAAACATCGAGTTGATGCGAACGACTTCCAAGGCAGCTCTCAACCCTGAGGACGCTTGCCGGCTAGCATTCGAGGTAATCGACAACCCTCTAGATCAACAAAGCTGGCCGCGCTGCATTGGGACTCTTCGAGTGCCAAGTAGCAGCAGCTCTCCGGGAGATGACGGCTGGATATGCCTGGATAACACTTCGGCGCCTGAGAAGAAGTGCCCAGCTGACTGCCTGTCCGAGCCGTTTCAGCGAGAGGTCAAGAGACTCCTCGAGAAAAGACTGTTGGTCTTTGTGCAAATGGAAAAAGCGAGACGGCAACACGTGGAACACAAGCCCCGAATCCTGACTCGCAATCCTTGTTTTGCTTACCACCACCACTAGGGGATTCTTGAGAAAACCGCGGCTGCCGCTAGTGGCTGAAGATGCGAGCCTTACGCCTTTTGAGTGGCCGCCTACTAACCTGGAACAGTAAAAGGTTGTCACTCTCTGGATTACCAGCGCGACCCAGACCGGCACAGCCTCTATTTTCCGGGGCACGATGCTTGCACTCAGTCGCTGGCGAGGTTGGTGGGGGCCGTGTCAGCGTGCAGGCAACAGGAATTAGGCCGCAATCGGGACGCAGTGTACCTTTTTTTCAGCCAACAGGGGGTCGAGATTCGATCAGATAGGACGGTCAACTGCGGCACGGACACGCGGGGGACTTGTGTAAGCTTGCTGTCACCAATCCGCATCGCCGCATCGCCGCATCGCCGTGGCGCCTGCACAGTTGAATGGCGCCGGCAAAGATCTTCACACCATTACCAGAGCCTTGTCTTGAGGACAGCGGGGGAGGGTTGGGGATGTCCTGCATGCAGGCGGCCCGGTACTACTTACCGCTATACCCTGTTCGCACTGGCCTTTCCAGAGCCGCTTCAGGTTGTTATCTACATATTCTCTGTCGGTTTCCCGTTTTTCAGAGTTTCTCAGAGTCCGCGTCCGGTCACCTTTGACTTTGGTCACCACCAAAAACCGTCCTGATGAGCGGCGTGTCAACGACATCTTCGGCGCTCCCCACGGCCACGGCGCCGCCACTGTCATGGGCGGCGCCACCGATCGCCGATTTCAACTTCAGCCGGAACTGCACTGTTGCCGGACTGTGGGCGGCATCTGAGGAGGTCCCGTTCGTCACGACGCTCGACTACATTCGCGATTCGCTTCCCGAGGGGCTCAGTCCGATACCGACCGACTACCAGATCCTCGAATGGTTCACGAGCAACGTGGTGTACGGCAACGAGACCATATATACGAAAATGCGCAGCAGTGCTGTGGAGAATTGCCGGTATGAGACCTGCGTGGCGCTGGACTGGGAGGGCATCGCCGACCTCGCCGGCGTTGGCATGGTCATCACCTACTTCCTCGAGGCCATCATCACGACGCTCCTGTTCGTCCTTATGTCGCTCGATCACCACGTGTCCGGGAAATCCCACGTGGGAAACTTCCTCGTGCGTTGCGGGCTGCCTAGGCTGCACATCCCCTACCGGCTCTCGGCCGCCATGCACGGCAGTCTCGACGAGTTTCTCAACAGTGCCATCGTCTTCGCCCTTTCGATGCTCGCCGCCTCCATCTTCGAGAACGCGTTCAACACCATGACGCAGGGCGTCGAGACCACTGTCTACGCCACGCTGTTGTCCATGCTGCTTCCCCTCTTCACCGTGTTCCCCGTTGCCATCCTCCAGGCGACCGCCCGCGGTACACTGCGCCGATCGAGGCTGAGAGTGGCCATCTGGGTTCTCATGATCGTCCTCATGGTCATCGTGTGCGTTCTCGCCATGGCAGCCTTCAAGTTCCTAAATCACACCGAAAAGGGGGGGTTTTATATCCGGATCTCTCCTCAGCAGAACTTTGAGCGGTGGTGTGCTCCAACCGAGCAGGAGTTCTCGGTGCTCCCTGCCATCTACACCGGCGCCGCCACGTTCGCCTTCACGTTCGCCTTCTGGTTCATTGTCGTCCGCGATCACTACTTCATCGGGATACCCTTCTTCGGCCCACACAGGGGCCTCAACAAGATGAGGGAAGTGTGGTGGCTGGTCGTGGCCGGGCTGAATCTCATCGGCATGTGGACGTACCTTGTTCTGTTCACAGAGTACCGCCGGCTTATTGTCCAGCTCGCGGGATACTCGCAGCAGGACACCCGCTGGAGCGTTGGACAGGTGCTAGCCCTTTTCACGTGGGCCCCAGTCGTGGTGGACTTTCTGTACATCCTGATCCGTATGTCACTCACCAGGCCCCCCCTTGAATAATGCGCTACTAACAATTTGCAGTTGGGCCGAAGGCGGGATTGGAAGGTCGCATCTCAAATCAGTGGGATATTGTTGCCAGCGAGGGCAGCGGCCCAGCAGATCGTCCCCCCAGGGGTGGCCACGACAAGGTGCCACTGGTACAGGATGTCGAGGTCTCGTTCCCAAGTCCCGACTTTCGTTACTCTCATCCATCGCCAAGAGAAGACGCCTATCTCATGCGTCAGAGGTCGCGAGAAGAGTATTAGAGCCGGCACTGCCCTTTTCGTGGCGTAATAGCCGGCCAGCGACGAGAAATAAAACAGGTACAACTCAGCCAGCGGGGAGAATGTCGCCTATTACAGACATTCCTGGCATGTGGATTTCAAAAAGAGTCTCAAGGCTTTACGGTGATGAGAGATGACGCAATCAGCCGGAGGTTTTATATTTTCCTCGCATTAGAGTCAAAACGCTGGCATTCTGAGGCTGCCGATCCCCTCATTCCGATTCGGGCCCCTCCTTTTTCGTCCTTTTCCCCCACCTCCACCTCCCGAGAAGCTTGGAGCCAACCGCACCTTGGCTCAAGTAATGTTTCAGATCCAGCCATGTTATTCGCTCAGCGAGGCCGGGTATCATGCCGGTGCAGAATGCCCATGAGCATTAGACCTCGCTAAACAACTCAAGCTACTGGTCTCTCTAAATATATTATGCTTATTCCGGCCCCGCAGCTCCGGAAGCACTCTCCGAGATTACCCATTCAAGCGATCGGTCATGCCTCTAACCCAACCAATGAGATGCAAGTACCGACGAGCTGCCTACCTAATGGCCGGGGAATTCGTGTCTACCACCCTTGAGGTTCAACAGCAAGCGCAAAGCACGTAGTTGTCGGTCAGATGCCCAGACCCCGCCGCCGCCTCATCCTCTGCTGCGTTACGAAGCGTCTTTCGCCCCTCTCTCCTGACAGTTGTCCAACCTCATCGTACATCCTGGTGTTGTTTCACAAAAAAAAAGAAGCTTTGCGGCCCTCTTACACTTTCCTCGGCTCCCCGTACACCAGCAAGGGCAACCCATGAGCTACGTGGACAGTACGCCGGTAGCGGTCCGGCAGCTTGACGGCGATGTGCCGAGTGGTGGGGCCGGTCGGTTTGCTTGTCCCATGTGTGGAGATCGCTTCAGAAGACTCGAGCACATGTATAGACACAAAGTCGGGAGCCACACAAACAACCGTCCCTTCACCTGCTTATCTTGCGGACGCAAGTTTGCTCGGAGGTCAGTGAGATACCGATGCCTACTAACCCAGCGTAAAGCTCTCCTCCAAAACCTCCCTCGTCTTCTTCTTGCATAGTTGGAACTGTTTTTTTTTTGGCTGACTGAAGCCGCCATATCCGCCGGTGTACGACAGCAGTGACTCTCTCGCTCGTCACAACGCAATCCACGAGACATCGGCTTCGCCCCAAAAGGTCACGCCCTCGCCGAGGGTTGCCAAGGCGTGCTCGTTCTGCGCCAAGCAGAGGCTGAGGTGCGACGGCAAGGACTCCTGTGGTCGGTGTATCGCTCGGGGCCTGGAGTGCGTCTACCTCCCACGGGCGAAGCGCCGAAGCTCGTCTGCCAAGTGGCCCACCGCCGGTGAGCCCCTATCCGCCGCTTCGGACCACTCTCCGGGGTATCGGCCCGTCAGAAGCACGACAAGCGGCAGCAATGATGGCTTGCACACAGGCTCAGGGGTAGCAGCTTGGGGGGCAGCAGCAACAGGGAAACCCATGTACGACTACCGCGCCCAGATCAGACCGCATCTAGGGGATGGCTGCGAACACGGAGGTGACCACGATCAGCTGTCCGCCGAGCCGCAAAGAGTCCGATACAGTCTGTTGCAGATGCCACCCGCGCTAACCACCACGCCGTTCTCCGCACAGCCCGGCCAGGGAAACGGTCCAACGGGAGACGCACCGTGTCCTCCTGATTCACAGACGTTTGTTTCTCGAGAAGGGGGCCCAATCCATGGCCTTCAACGATATGGGGTGATTTCAGACCCACCCCCAGGCTTGCCATCGGCGCCAGCCCACGGACATGCGCCAAGAACAGCAGTACCTATCGACGATACGAATCCCTTCATGATGGACCTTGAGTCTCAGTTCAGCATCTGGGACTGGATGGCGTCGGACATCTGGGCAATAGACCCAACCATGATGCCCGTGGCGATCGACCCGGTCGCCAACACAGCCTCTGACCCCACCGTCCCCTCTTCGAACATGGCCGAAGGGGTCGGCCAAAACCACCAGGTGCTTCCATCTTTCAACGAGGGCGAGATGAACGGACAGGGGCTGCCGGCGCATAGCATCCACCAATGGCCAACCGAATGGAATCCCACAAAACAAGACAATCTCATCCGGTTCCCCGACATGAGCAACGCCCCTGCCGAGATCTTGGATGCCGAAGACTTTGCCCACGTCGAGCCGATGGCACCGGCATGTTACGAGAAGATCTCGGCTGCTATGAAGCTTCACGCGAACGGCCACGGACCCTTCCGGCCGTTCAGCAACGCGAACATGGCCTCCATTGAGGTCTTTAGCGTCTTTGTCCAGCTCTTCTGGGAGTACTTTGCCCCGAGCTTCCCTCTGCTCCATCACGGGACATTTGACACCGGGAAAGCGGCTTGGCAGCTCGTCTTGACAACAGCTACGATTGGATGCCGCTTCTCCAAACTTCCCGGCGCTGCACAGTATGTGGTTGGCCTGCATGAGCTTTTGAGAAGGGTGATTGCTTGCAGTGTAAGTCTAACACAGCTCATACCATGTCATCTTGTCATAGCAGTTACTCACTCCTCACGTAGGTGGAAGAAGATAACAGCCAGGCGAGAGAGCTGTGGTTTCCTCAGTGCATCGTCTTGTCCGGCGTGGGCATGATCTACGGCGGAACCAAGCGATTGTTCGAGATAGGGGAGATCGGCCGCAACACGATTGCCACGGTCTGCCGCCGCAACGGCTCGCTGACCAGCACCGTGACTCTGGAGAGGATTCGGACCGAAAACCCCGAAGCCAGCCACGAAGAGCTATGGGGCCTTTGGGCAAATGAAGAAATGAAGAGACGGTTGGGGTTTGCCACCTTTGTGAGACTGAGTCCCAAGTCCCTTTCCTTGAATTTCAGTACTTTTCTTTGGTACTAATAGCGTGCTGATGCAGATCTTGGACTCCAACATGTCCCTTTACTTCGGACTGAGTCCCTGCATGGGCGTTCAAGAGATAAAGCAGTCGCTGCCTACATGCGAGAGGATATGGAATGCCTCGACACCGTCCGAGTGGGTTGCACAATGCCAATGTGAGTTTAGATGACGATGCCCCCCCTTTTTGTCCCCCCTCTTTCTTTGTTCGGTCTTTGGGAACAGCACTAACAAGAGGGCTGCAGCCATTGACGAAACTGTGACCGCTCACGCTGCCATACGAATGGCCCAGCGAGGCATTGCTCTCCCACAAAGCCTCGGATATTTCAGCCACCTCGTCTTGGTGCTCGCAACATACCGCCACGCCATCCATATCCGCGACATGGCGCTGCAGAACCCCCTTTTTGCACACACTACCGAGGCAGAAAATACCCATCCCACAACGTCGGAGCTTTCCGGGGGAGCTGTTTCGATACTCGAGAGTCTGCAAGTCCACCCCTTCAACCAGGACCCCGAAAGCGAGATGGGCCTCACGTTCGAGTGCCGAAGACTCCTCGCTCTGATGCTTCTCCATGTGCCCCAGACAGATCTCGTCCGCTTCGCCGCGACGTTCGACACTTGGGACTGGCAAACAAAGGACCACTACCGGCTGATGCTGTGGATGAGCGAGGACGAAGGGAAGACGGCGCGAACTGCGGTAGCCTACGCCGGGGGCCTGTTGGCCCGCATTCGGCAAAAGTCAAACTACAGCGCATATGACGATCCACCATCCGCCCTGGCGGCGACGTTGGTGCTCTGGACCTACAACAAGCTCTTGCAGAATCAGAACGTGGACGACGGACACCACGACGCACAGAGCGATGGCACCGGCTCAGGGGCCGCACGAGCCGCGGTGGTTCGTCTCGATGCATCTGGGCGATGGGGGATGGGGCTGACGGCCGACGTGCGGGCGTGGCGGGATGGTCAATCGGGAATGCGACCCTACTTGCAAGGGGTGGGGGATATCTCTCGGTATGGCGCGGCATCACGACTGCTAGACGCTGGCATAGACGTGCTGCTTGTCTTGGGCGATCGATGGACATTGTGTCAGGGGTTGGTGGCATGGCTCACCAGCTTGAGGACGAGATGCACGAGAACATGAGAGATGCTTGACTTGTATACGGAGTGGTAGTACGGTAAGTACTGAGAAAACGAGCGCGTGTAGCTTCAGATACCCCTAAAAGGAGGAGTAACAAAGGAGATGAAAGGAAAATAGAGTCTGCGATGAAACGCTACGCAGTGTCCACGCCCCTTTTGCGCTTCTCAAGCCCCTCCCGAACCAGGGGCAGGATGTAACGGCCGTAGTCGATCACATCGTTGAGGTTATCGTAGCCGCGGATAGAGATCAGCTCGGCACCAAGATCAACGTAGTCGAGGAGAGAGTCAGCAATGGTCTGGGGCGATCCGACGAGGGCTGTTGACGCGCCCCAAGCGCTGGTGGCCGTCACGGTCGGGTACCAAAGTGCGCGGTCCTGCACATCGCCGCGCTTTGCGATCTCGAGCAAGCGCTGGGAGCCCACGTTCTGGGGCTGCAGAGGCGCCTTCGGACCAGCTGTTGTGACAGCGGCACCGCCGTTGGCCTGCGCCTCTTTTTTCTTCTGGAGGACGTCCAGGATCTGATGCGCCTTGGCCCACGCAAGTTCCTCCGTCTCGGCCACAATGGGACGGAACGTGACCCAGATGCGCGGGCGGTCCGACTCGGGGCGTCCGGCCCGTGCGGCCTCGGCGTAGATGCGGTCGATTTGCTCCTTGGTCTCCTTCAGGGGCTCGCCCCACAGGCCGTAAATATCGGCGAGTGCGCCGCCCACGCGGTAGGCATCGTCCGACGAGCCGCCCACCGACACCGGGATGATGGTGCCGTTGAAGGGCCGCACTTGGTTGCTGAACTCGCTGAATTTGTAGAACTCGGTGTCCCAGCTGAACGGCTCCGCGGATGCCCAGGCGCGTCGCAGGATGCGGATGTACTCCTCCATGCGCGCATATCTCTGCTGCTTGGTCAAGAAGTCGCCCTCGCGCTGCTGGTCGGCGTCGCTGCCGCCCGCGATGAAGTGCACCACGGCGCGGCCCTTGCTCAGCTGGTCCAACGTCGCGAGCGCCTTGGCCACGACGGTCGGATATGCGAGATTTGGCCGGATCGCGATGATGATCTTAAGCTTCTTTGTGACCGCCGCGATGGTCGCCCCGATGCCGAACGGGTCGGGGTGGCCTGAAGAGTACGGCACCAGAGTGTAATTGAACTCGTAGTCATCGAGCGCCCGTGCATACCGCACAAGGTACTCGGGATCGATGCCCGCGCCGGGAATTGGCTTGAGCTCGGTCGAGGCGTTATGGTACGCCAAGCTGATGAATTCGACGGGCATTTTGACGGCTCGATTTCAGTCTGTGTTCTGGACAGGCGAATTCAGAGTATCTCGAGAATTTGCGCGAGGAATTAAATGCTCCTGTTGTGTGATTTCCAATCATTTCGTGGCGACAGATGTGGAGGGGATCACGCCATGGAAGTAACACCGCACCCGACGGGAACATGACTGGCTGGGGCAAGTCACCCAGATGCGTACCTACTTGGGGTTTTCATGCTGCAGAAGATTGAGACATCATAGCGTGGTTCAAGTTTACAGCGGCAGACACCCAAAAATTAGACATGTGGGAATGGATTTTCCCAAAGAGAGAATGAAAACTCCAACATCAAATCGGCATAACGTTATGGCTTCTCACACTTACAGATTACCGCAATCTGCTATTGCAGCTGCGATTGAAACTGGTGCAGTGATCAAGATGGAGACTTTCTCTTCAATCCCTGTCTTTCCTCACCCTCATTGAACATTACAGCGTCATCCGATGTCGATTCAAGGTTGCCCTGATGGCCCCCGGACCCGGGAAACATGACAGCGCCAAGGATTAAGGGGGGGCGGAACCGCGCCGCTCGGCCATCTTTTATTTAGCCAATTCCATCCACGTCGAGCCGCATTTCACAGGCTTCCCATGCAACGAATTCCGCTGGTTTGATCGACAGGGTCTGCTGAACAATCCGAGCCACAGAAGGTCCCCCACTGCGATTGTCATAAGCCCCCGTCATCCCATTGTGTCCGACTTCGGTTTCGGTGGGGCGATCATCCCAGCACGTCCACACCCTCAGGGACGGTAATTAGAGGTAATTGGATACCATCATCCAGCGATGTGTCTGACAGGTAGATAAGGAAGATCTTTAGGTTGCCATTGTTCATCCCAAAAAGGTTCGTCTGTCACTTCGGACTGACGTCCTCTCGACTCACCAGATCTATGCACCCAGCATGAGCTCTGCATCTCCTGATACGAGAAACTCCGCGGCCACCGACGCTCGCTAGACGACAGGTATCGATTACGCGGCCAGTTCGGCGCTTCCAACTAAGATGGACACCATGACCGAGGAGACCAACGGGCCTCGGATTGTTATTTCGCTATCCGTCGTGACGGTTATCTCGCTGCTCATGATGGTCCTACGCTTCTTTTGCAAGGCGAGATACTCCAAGAAGTTCGGGTGGGATGATCATCTGCTCGCCGCATCATGGGTACCTACACATCCCTTTGTCTCTCCGCCTCAACGTTTCGATGTAAGTCGTTGCTGACCTCATTCCAGCTCTGTCTGTTGATCTACTGCGGGTTGACAGCAGCGGCAGTCACCAACGGAATCGGCCGCCGCCGAGCACTTATACCATCTGCAAGCCTGATCGTGGCTTTACGACTCCTGTATACCGGACGGTTCTTCGGTATTATTGCCCTAGCCATCAGCAAGTCTTCTTTTGCCGTCACGCTGCTTCCTTTGGCGCGAGTGGCATGGCAACGAGCCGCACTCTGGTTCATAATAATCAGCTTGAACCTGGTCTTGTGGATATGCGGCTTCTCGCTGTTCTTCCAATGCTCGCCCGCCCGGAAAGCCTGGGACCTCAACGCTCCAGGGACGTGTTGGGACTCTCGAGTGCAGGTGAACATTGGTATTGCAGCTGGCGGTATGCACCCTGAGTGTCTCGCTGAGTTGACATCGACGCTAATGGAACCGACATAGCGTATTCGGCCGTAATGGATTTTGCACTCGCTCTTTTCCCTGTCTTCTTGATCTGGCATCTACAAATGGGGAAGCGAGAGAAACTCGGCGTTGTGGTCGCGATGAGTCTTGGCGTTTTGTGAGCTCCAGTCCCTATCCCATCTGTCCCCTGGCAAAGTGCTGACGGTCGGCTCCTTTCTCCAGTGCGGGTATTACAGCCATCGTGAAATCGAACTTCATCACAGGGACTGCACGATCAACCGACTTTACATTTTCATCAGCGGATCTCCTTATTTGGTCAGCCTCCGAAACAGCCGTTACGATCATGGCCGCCTCACTGCCATTCTTACGCCTCATTGTCAAGGAATTCTCTCAAAACGGCCAGACGGCAGAAGAGGGCACGAAGAGCGGAAAGGGTTCCGGTGGCAAGGGAAAATATGAAAATCTGGATGACGATTGGCTCGTTGGGACCGGCAACCTCGACGGGGGGACGAGGAAGGGAAGACTCGTTATGCAAGATGGCAAAGCTACGGTTGCATATCAGTAGGTAGGCAGGCAGGTAGTAGCCGAGGGGGGATATAATAGGTCAACATGCCTCAAAATGCCAAGCGGTGATGATGGAGCTGGCCAACGCATGCAGTAATGGCGTAACGGAGGATCTGACCTTTGCTAGTTGACATGCATGTGTGGCCTGGAACGCGTATTCTCGTTTTGTAATCAGAGCGGGGGGTTAATGCACCATGGTCTGTTCCATGTACATACCTCAGCCACAACTTCCACCTCTCGTTCGCATCCTGTGATTCCAAAGCAGATCGCGATGTGCCAGCCATTTGTCGGCCGGAACGCTGTGTTCCGGCGACGCCAATGGTTGCGATCGTGATGGTGTTCCCGATGACGATTTAGATCGCGATTATGTACTGCTATCTTCGATCGCGCTTACCATCGAAACTGGTGGCGTCGGTTGATCTGATTGCCGGACGTAAAAAGGTTTCTGGGCGGTTGGGTGTGGCTGTTTTTGAGGTGAGAGGTGGAGTGGTGAAGCGGTGGGGAAGCGGGATGAAGAGTGCATACAGACAGTGCAGTCCAGGTAAATGGAAACGGACCGAAGACCCCATCTTAGACCCACAGCGGCCGGTCATACCTTTAAAGTCACCCGTGGCGGGACGTTCCTGCCGTCTGCGGAGTATCAATAGTTTGCTGCGCTTTAGTGGACAGCGTAGATGGAAGCCGCAACCTGCGTCCATGCAGGCGGAAGTTACTGTCTTTATGCACTCAGCAGCTTGTTATGGTAAGAGCTCTGGCCAGATGCAGCTGAGCTCGAGCAGGCGATGCTGCTGGAGTGGCCTCACATCCAGCGACCATCGAGAAAAGGCCTATCATAAGCGTCAACGGCCATGTGGGAGAAAGCGAAGCTGTCTGCATTGGGGGCAGTTCGACCCCTCTTTGACGCCGGCGTCTGCCCGTCTCAGGTTCCCAGTGCACCGATTGGGCAACGGCCACCGAACCCAACCAACAGCACCGTATTGCAGCATGCACTACTGCTGGCGAAGGCGGGCGACGACCCCAATGCTCTGATGTGACAATGCTCTGATATGATCTGGGCCAACTCGTTTTAAGCTGGCGGCAGATGCGCCGATTGGTCCACGCGGCGGTGCCTGCTGTACGTTCTTGCCTAAGTTGCGCGTTCGACGCTTTGAGTTGAAATAAACCCCGTTGGGAGTCACGGTCTAGACCGACACGAGTCCGTCGCTGCGAGAAAATTTGAGGGTGCTCGAAAAGAGGAGAATAGGGAATTATTTGCAGGTTCAGTACAGCCGTGGTGGATTGGCACTGTCTTGAACGCACGCGCGATGATTACTGTGGTGATGTGCAGACGAAGCAACTTTCAACAACGTTCCATCTGGTTTCTCCCCAACAATTCCATAAGAAGCAGTGTTCTATTTCTGACACGTCTCGAAGCCAAATGCCACAAAATACAGCTAGCTCCTCGGTCCGTCTTGGCATGCGGTTAGAACGGCGACCGGTGACTGGAGTGGCCACAGCCTTTCACTCGACGATGCAGGGAGTCGGTGTTACGCACGGAGTAGGTGATTTGGTCAATAGTAGGTGAGAGAGCTCCCGCGCTCGTCCAATGCAGCTATCATTTTGCAGGCCCAGCGAATCTGGACAATGATCGGAGGCTGAATGGGCAAGGTGAAGGTACCCTGGAAAGAGGGGATTGTCATCCCATGTTACTACGCCGTGGGCTTCTCCCAGCTGCCGCATGCGACCACGTGGTTACCTACTGCGGAGCTCTCCAGTCAGGCCGTCGTATCTTGCGCCGTCTGAGGAAGGCAGACTTGGCTCATGCCCGGTCTGGTCCTGCACGTCTTACTAGCACCATCTGTCCGAGTTCCAGGCTTTCTCCCGAGTATCAAGCTAGCGCCATGCGTGATAGCAGCACGCACACATGCCGGGGCTTTGGGCTGCTACTTTTGAGCGTGGCGGGTGGGCCCACCTGTACGGGTCTGTTCGAATGGATGTACCATCTCGGAAACCTAAACCTCGCGGTTCCGAAGTCGCCGCCTCCCT
>Ga0247770_1000058_pt1 | contig 92175 bp, 92 predicted proteins | sample UWRJL136409B6_FD_179943 | JGI IMG/M metagenome (GOLD analysis project Ga0247770, IMG submission 179943) | Plant litter microbial communities from Arlington Agricultural Research Station in Wisconsin, United States - UWRJ-L136-409B-6 | ecosystem: Environmental > Terrestrial > Plant litter >...
TTTAGTAGTTTAATGAGTCTCTGTTTTTGATTTTGAGATAGATGGTTTTTGGCTGGCATACATTATAACTAATGATCGCTTATTTTATATTTATATTATACAATCTAGCTGCGTACTAGCTTATCCTGCATGAAAGCTACAAAATTATCGCTTTGTTGGGACAGGGAGGGTTTGCTAGAACCTACAAGGCTGCACAAATAAACAAACCCAATAATCCTCTGTGCGTTGTTAAGGAAATTCCTTTTCCCCCATTGAACGATCCGCGCGTCTTGTAGATGGAAAGGAAGCGATTTGACAGGGAAGCTAGCGCTGTGCGCCGTCTCGGCAAAAACTCGCGCATTCCGGAATTATTCGATCGCTTTGAAAAAAACGATTATTTTTACTTAGTTCAAGAATACGTTGAAGGACATCCGCTCAGTAAAGATCTCACTGCGGGCGATCGGTGGAATGAGAAAAATACCGTTGCTTTGTTGCGGGAACTTCTGGAAATATTAAGCTCGGTCCACCAAGAAAGTATTATCCACCGCGACATTACACCTTCTAACTTAATTCGGCGCAAAACAGATAAACAAATTGTTTTAATAGATTTTGGGGCGGTCAAAGAAATCAGCAGTTTTACGGCTAACTCAACAGGTGAAATAGTAACATCGCACCATTCCTAGTGGTTTTGTGGTTAAGCAGGTGGGAATCTTGAGGAAAGCTGACAAGTGGTATGCAAGTATCTCTCTTCAATGTGATGTTAGTGTTCCAGATCCCACCCCATCTGGTCATCCCATCGGGGTTGATACATGACTGGAGAAGTTTCTGGCAACCTGTGACGGTGTTCTCGTAAAGCGGCCAAAGTTTTTTAAGAGTCTGCAAAGTAGGCCCAAAGTGCTGCAACGCAGACTCTCTAGAAAAAAAAAGCGGTCTAACAACTACGAGAAACAGCGCATCAAGGTGGCACGACTTCACCACCGAATTGATAACACGCGAAAGGACTTTCACTTCAAACAAGCTCACACTCTTTGCGATGCTGGCGATATGGTCTTCATGGAAGACCTAGATTACCGAATCAGTGCCAAGGGGATGTTTGGTAAACAGATGCTCGACGCTGCATTTGGACAGTTCCGAACTATTCTCAAGTATGTGTGCTGGAGAAGAGGGAAGTTCTTTGCTGAAGTTGACGCGAGGGGGACTTCTATCGAGTGTCCCTCTTGTGGTGGTGAAGTCAAAAAAGACTTGACTGTTAGAGTTCATAACTGTCTTCATTGTAATTACACAAGGGACAGGGATGTAGCAGCGGGTCAAAACATTAGAAATCGAGGAATTAAGTTAATTAGTACCGTTGGACAGACGGGAATCGAAAGTGCCTGTGCAGCCTCACTGTCGGGGACTGAGGTCACTCAGTCTAGGCAAGTGACGAAATCCCGCAAGGGAACAACCAGGAAACTCAAGAAGTGATTCTTGCGAAGCCTGCAGTATAATCTTTGATTTACCGCAGGAGGATGTCACTATTACCTCAACTACGCGAGATCCTACAAAATTAAGGACATCTCTAACTAGCTGCTGGGTTTTTTTCTGAATGAGATTTCGATTTATGAGCTAAATTACTACTTTTGATGGTTAAAATAATCAAATTAAAAAATATTATGCCCCTCGGTAGATATTCTAGTAATAATTATTAAGTAAAATGAAATTTTCATAAAGTGAAAAAAAGTAACAACGTAACCCAGGGGTTAATCTTTTATGACTTATCCAGATCGATCGCGCAGTCAACTCACTGAGCCTACAATCGTCAATCCGCTGGTGGATTACCACGACCAAGTGCGGTGGGGGTCAATTTTGGCAGGAATTGCGATCGCTCTGGGCACTCAACTAATTTTAAGCGCTTTGGCAATGGCGATCGGATTAACCGCGGGTGCAACTGGTGCAAATGCAGATTCCGTTAGTCTTGGGGTCGTAATTTGGTCGATTATCAGTTTGCTGATTTCGCTATTTTTGGGAGGTTGGGTGATGGCTCAAAGCAGAGGCCCTATGACCAAGAAAACAGCAATTTTGAATGCAGCAATTCTTTGGGGAACTACATTAGCACTTAGTTCTTGGTTATTAGCAAGCGGAATATCGGGTGCTGCTGGCGCTGCCGCTGCTAATGCTGGAGAAATTGCCAATCAAGTACAACAACAGGGCGGCGTTAATATACCGAATCAAGCGCCGAATGTAGACCCAAATCAAGTTCGCGATCTAGCTGGTAATACAGCTAAAGCTGCTTGGTCATTTTTACTTGGCTCTTTGCTGAGTTTGGCGGGGGCAATGATTGGTGATGCTCTTGGCGCTCGCAAACCTCGCGTTTATGCTTGATTAGCGATGATAAAACCTGAAAATTCAACAAGCACAGGAGAGAGTAGAATTATTTTATACCATTGGGATGATGATTCATCCTTTCTTGGAGAAGATGAACGAGATAAAAACCTTTTCTAAGGTTTTGGCAGAGAGATTTAAAAGGAGATAAAGCGATGCAACAGCAGAGGAGCTGGCAAAAATATACAACGTTAACAAGTTCGCTCTTGTTAACGGCAACGGTTTTAGTTGCTCCCTCCTTCGCCGCTGATACAAATCAAACACAGATTCAAGGTGAATATCTACTAGCGCAAGCTTCAGAAAACTTTCGCCTGGTTATTGCGAGGAATGGTCTTAATGTTCGGCGACAACCGACGGCTAACAGCGAAGCGGTTGGCATCATCGATTCCGCACGAAATGTGACGATTCAAAGTCTTGGTGAAAATGGCTGGGTACCAATTACAGCCCCGATACAAAGCTACGTATATGGTGGTTTTCTCGGAGCGTGTGAAGCCGCAACCGCCCCGCCTCCTACTAACTGCCGCCAAGTTGCAGCCGTCAGAGGAATTAACGTACATCAAGCAGCTTCCACTGATGGGGAAAGCGTTACAGTCGTCGCGAATGGATGAAGAGTGACGATTGAAAGTATAGAAACGGATGGTTGCGTGCCGATTATAGTGCCTCTGAGAGGCTACGTCCAAGCTGAAAACCTGGCCTATTGTAGTTAATTGAAAAAACAGTGATGGATTACCAATCAAACCAAAAAAAAGAAACTAATTCACAGCCAAAGTGTGATTTGTTAAATTTCATTGCCGAGACAACAGAATCTGCAATGAATACAGCCAAAGCGGTTGTTGACACAGCAGTTGATTTGGGGGAAGCTGCTGCTAAACAAACTTATCAATTGATTGAACAAGCGACGCAAGGAACGGGAGATGCGGTAACTTATGTTGGCAATCTTCCCTTTGTTAAACAAGTTGCAGGGGTACTCAGGCTTGATTGGTTAGTTGGGGTCAGCGATCGCATCGACTTAGCCAAAGCCGAAGCTCAAGTCAAGGAACTCCAACAAAAGTATCCCAATGAATATCCCAGCGAAATTGCCCATCGCATTATGGTGGAAAAAGCGATCCACGCCGGTGGTGTCGGATTTGCTAGCAGCATTTTACCCGGTATCGCGGTTGCACTGCTGGCGATCGATTTAGCCGCAACTACTGCGATTCAAACCGAAATGGTTTATCAAATTGCCGCCGCTTATGGGATGGATTTGCAACAGCCAGCCCGAAAAGGCGAGGTTTTGGCAATTTTTGGGTTAGCGCTAGGCGGTAGCAACGCAATGAGAGCTGGTTTTGCCTTTTTACGCAACGTACCGCTGGCTGGCGCGATGATTGGTGCGAGTACGAATGCTACGATGCTGTACGCGCTGGGATATGCGGCGCGCCAGTTTTACGAAGCCAAAGTGAGGGAAGAGACTGAAGAACCTGGAACCGAAACGCTGCAAGCGATCCAGCAACAAAGCGAGAAATATCTCGATGTTGCGATCGCGCAGCAAGCAGCGATGGATCAAATTATGGTTCACATGATTTTGGCAACTTATCCCAACAAAAACTGGGAAGATATTCTGCCAGAATTGAAGGTATTGCAATTAAATGCCGATTCTCTCAAAAGGATTGCTGCTAACATCAAGTCCCCTAAACCATTGGGTGCATTGTTAGAGCAACTTAACCCCGACTTTGCAGTACCGCTACTAGCTCAATGCCGTCGCATTGCCGAAAGTAAGGGAGAGGTTTCCGAAGCAGAACAGATGGTGCTGGATGCGATCGCACAAAAACTCAACGGTCAAGATATGGCTTCGATATCCACTTGAAACAAATTGTTGGTGCGTTAGCTTTCTGCGTAACGCACCATCTCCAATATTTACTGTCGCTGTGTAAGTCCTAAATTAGCCTCACGTTAGAGTAATCTCTAGCCTTAAGATAGAGTTTGACATGGCTAATTTTAATACTATCAATAACGACTGATGCAAGAGGAAGTTGTATGACAGCAGAAATATCCGGAGTCTGGGACAAGATTGAGAGCATGATCAATGGCTTCATTGTCCTGCTGCCTAATATGATACTAGCGTTAATTGTTTTTGCAATTTTTTTCTTTGTTGGCAAGTCAATTAAGAGAGCGGTCAGGCGACTTACCCGCAACCACCGCCAATCCCGGAATTTGGGACTGGTGTTGGGAAGGTTAGCGCAGGGTATTACTGTTCTGGTTGGTCTGTTTATTGCCTTGTCGATTGTAATTCCCACATTTAAAGCAGGCGATTTGGTGCAACTGCTGGGAATTAGCGGGGTAGCGATTGGTTTTGCCTTTCGCGATATCTTACAAAACTTCCTAGCTGGTATCCTAATTCTTTTGACGGAACCGTTCCAAATCGATGACCAGATTGTGTTTAAAAACTTTGAGGGAACCGTAGAAAATATTGAGACTCGCGCTACAACAATCCGAACCTATGATGGTCGCCGGATTGTAATTCCCAATGCGGAATTGTTCACCAATTCTGTTACTGTGAATACCGCCTTTGATAAACGCCGGGTGGAATACGACGTTGGTATCGGCTACGGCGATAATATTGACCGAGCCAAGCAGTTAATGATGGAAGCCATGCACAGTGTGGATGAGGTTTTGAATGACCCTGCTCCTGACGTGCTGCTGATGGAACTTGCAGGAAGTACCGTCAATATCCGCGCTCGATGGTGGATTGCTCCGCCGCGACGGATGGATGATCTGCGATCGCGGGACAAGGTACTTTCTGCGATTAAGGAAAAGCTGACTGCCAACGGCATCGACTTGCCCTTTCCTACGCAGCAAATTTTGTTTCACGACCAAACCGAAGAGACGGATGGCGATCGCAAACGTCAACGGGAAGGATGGCCCGCTGGTAATGGCGAAGTTCCCAAACCCCGCAGCATCAGCGGTTCTCTGCGACAACTAATTGAACAGCGATCGCAACCTGACGGCAACGGATAATCTTAAGCCCACCCCAACTCATGAAAAATGTCAAGTTAAGCAAACTTTGGGACTCGCTGCACTCTAGCTACTGGTTTATCCCAACGTTGATGGCGGTGGGGTCGATGATTTTAGCGATCGCAATGCTGACACTTGACCGCAGGGGTAATATGCCAAACTGGAGGTGGATTTACACGGGTGGAGCCGATGGTGCGCGAGCGGTTCTTTCATCGGTTGCCAGTTCAATGATCAGCGTTGTTGCTACAGCTTTTTCTATTACTATTGTGGCGCTTCAGTTGGCGAGTTCAAATTTTGGTCCCCGATTGCTGCGTAATTTTATGCAGGATACGGGCAATCAAATCGTGCTTGGCACTTTCATTGGCACGTTTATTTACTGTTTACTCGTACTGCGAACCATTCATGCAGAAGGAGAAGGATACAGTCTCTTTGTACCCCAACTCTCGGTTACAGTTGGTACCGGATTGGCAATTGCCAGTATCTGCGTACTGATTTACTTTATCCATCACGCATCAACCATTATTCAAGCCTCCCATGTAATTACTCAGGTTAGTGGCGATTTAGACAAAGCTCTAGATCGTCTGTTTCCCGAAAAAATCGGAGAAGGTAAAGCGAACAACTCGCGACAAGTCGGAGAAATTCCGGCAAATTTTGACTCACAAGCAAGTCCAATCAAAGCCACTGGCGAGGGTTATTTGCAAGCAATCGATGACAACGAATTAATGAAAATTGCCCGTCAGTACAATCTGCTTCTACGTCTTAAAACTCGACCGGGAAAGTTTATCGTCAAGGGCAGCGATTTAGCGATAGTTTTCCCGGAAAAACAGGTGACTCAAAGCTTGAAACAACAGATTAACGATGCTTTTATTCTGGGCAAAGAACGGACTGAATATCAAGATGTAGAATTTCCAATCGATCAGTTAGTTGAAATCGCCTTGCGTGCGATTTCTCCTGCTATCAACGATCCGTTTACTGCGATTCGGTGTATCGATCGACTCAGCGCCGGCTTATCCCGCCTCGCTCCAAGGGATTTTCCCTCGCGCTATCGCTACGACCATGAACATAATTTGCGCGTCATTGTTGAAGGAGTGACGTTTGAAGGGTTAGTTGATGCTGCCTTTAACCAAATTCGCCAGTACAGTAAATCAGATGTGGCGGTAACAATTCGCTTATTGGAAGCTATAGCTTGCATCGCCACTTACACCCGCAATTCCAAACAACGAGAAGCTTTACGCCGTCAGGCGGAGATGATTTTAAATGGTAGCCGCGAACAAATCTCTCAGGATCGGGATCAGAAAGATGTGCAAGAGCGGTATCACCAAGTCATTAAAGCTTTAAAACAGGATTAATTTGGTTGAGCAGAATTATGGTAATAACAGCAGCTTTGCGATCGGCTCCTAATACTTTAGCTTTAACCGCGCTGATTGCCATTGGTTTAGCCCTGACACATTTATTTTGCGGCAAGTTGCGGTTTGCTCCTATTCCTCGCAATCGCTGGCTTTCAGCAGCAAGTGGGGTTTCGGTAGCTTATGTTTTTGTGCATATTTTACCGGAATTAAATCAGCACCAAGCGGTATTAAAGCAAGTTGAATCAGGAGTTATTTCCTATCTAGAACACCACGTTTATTTAATAGCGTTGTTAGGATTGACTGTATTTTACGGCCTGGAGCGAATTGCAAATTTATCTCGTCAGCGTGGCGAAGAGGATGTGACCAGTCCTGGTATTTTTTGGTTGCACATTGGCTCTTTTTCAATCTACAACGCTCTGATTGGCTATCTGCTGCTGCATCGGGAACAACCGGGCATTACCAATCTGCTGTTGTTTTCTTGTGCAATGGCACTGCACTTTGCAGTGAACGACTCTGGTTTGCGGGAACACCACAAGCATATTTATGACCGCATCGGGCGCTGGATACTAGCCGCAGCTATTATTGTGGGGTGGGTGTTGGGTAGCGCTACTGAGATTGGAAAAACTGAGATCGCAGTTTTATTTGCTTTTTTAGCCGGAGGAATTGTTCTCAACGTCCTCAAAGAAGAATTGCCAGAAGAACGAGAAAGTCGGTTTTGGGCATTTGCTCTTGGTGCGGGAATTTACACCGCTCTTTTATTGGCTTTGTAGAGGAATCAAGTGAAGCCAAAACGTTCGAGCTTAAAACCATGAGAAGGAGCCAATCGTTCTTTCAAAGGAAACTTATGATGACTACAAACTGGCGTGGCTATCGAGTTGCAGCTTGGGTAAGATAGGCGTTATTAACAATAGCTGTAAGCTGTTAAGTATCTAAATAGGGTATTATAAAAAGTTGAATTTAGATAAGGATAATTGCAAAAAAGCCAGCTAAAAATCATCTCACGTCCAAGCAAGTAGAAAAACTACAAAAACCATTAAAAGAGGAAGAGAGTGGACAAATAAGAGAAAGAATTTTGATGCTATTGTGGCTGAACGATGGGAAAAACAAGCTGACATTCAATTGAATAGCTAGAGTCTTTATGAGCTCGGCTTTTAAATCAAGGAAAATCATCTATTAAGTGGGAACGAAAACTTAAGAATAAAGGTAAGGCTCCGATCGTAGTTTAAATGCTTAACAGCTTACATCTAATGACAGACTTTTTACCCCATCATATAAATGTGTAGTTACTAAAACTACCCCGTTATCAGTTTTGGCAATTTCACGCCATATATTGTCTGCCAACTCTTGCAGTTAAAGAGCGACTTTTTCGCCCTAACCTGAGTCATCTATGATTGGGGTGAACCCCGTTTTTTGGGATTTGTGGGTAAAAACATCGTCTCTCGCGACGACACCATTTATCGAAGCATGGGGGCATGGCGGTGGGAGTTGTTTCCTTGATGAGAGTTTTTCGACGTGGAAGCGCCAACTACACTACAATGGATTTTACAATAAAAGGGACTAATTTTTGGTTTAAGTCCCTATAATCAACGTTAAAGGCCGCAGCCTGTCAAGAGGTGTTGAAAAATTTATGGGTGTTAAAAGAGGGGATATCCTGCACGAAAGCTACAAAATTCTCGATTTGTTGGGACAGGGAGGGTTTGCTAGAACCTACACGGCTGCACAACTAAACAAACCTAATCATCCTCTGTGCGTTGTTAAGGAAATTCCTTTTCCCTCATCGAACGATCCGCGCGTCTTGGAGAGGGGAAGGGAGCGATTTGAAACCGAGGCTAGCGCTTTGCGCCGTCTGGGGAGAAACTCGCGCATTCCGGAATTATTCGATCGCTTTGAAGCAAACGACCATTGTTATTATTTAGTTCAAGAATACGTTGAAGGACATCCGCTCAGTAAAGAACTCACTGCGGGCGCTCGGTGGAATGAGGAAAAAACTGTTGCCTTTTTGCGGGAAGTTCTGGAAATATTAAAGTGTGTCCACAAAGAAAATATTATTCACCGCGACATTACACCTGCTAACTTAATTCGGCGCGAAACAGATAAACAAATTGTTTTAATAGATTTTGGGGCGGTCAAAGAAATCAGCACTTTTACCTCTAACTCAACAGGTGAAATATTAACATCGCAGGCGATCGGCACCAGCGGTTATATGCCTGCCGAACAATACAATCCGCGGTCTGTCCCGCAACCCTACAATGACATTTATGCTCTCGGAATCATCGCCATCCAAGCTCTCACTGGGCAACATCCCACCACTCTGCCGCACGACCCCAAAACTTGTGAAATTGTCTGGGATTACTCGACGCCCGATCGCCCTGCGGTACAAGTTAGCGACCAGCTCAAAAATATTTTAACCAAAATGGTGCGTTACCACTTTCAAGACCGCTACCAATCTGTGGATGAAGTTTTGCAAGACTTGAATTCGGTTCAAGCGCCACCACCTGTATGGGACTTTCGTTGGTTGCGGTTCGCAGTTGCGGGACTGGGCGCTGCATTGGCGATCGTACTTTTAATCTACATAATTTCCCAGCTAATCCGCAGAAATCCCCCGCCACCAACGCTGCCTCCACCGTCCGCAACCCTGCCTACACCGTCCGCAACCCTGCCTAATGGTGTAAGTTCTGGCGAAAAACTTCTAGTGCAACCCTTCGCCCCTTGGGCAAAACAAAGGGGAATCGATGAGTTTGCCGACGAAAATTATCCCGAAGCTTTAAAATTGCTCCAACAGTTTTGGAAAGAAGAGCGCAAAGATCCAGAAACTTTAATTTACATCAACAATGCTCTGCTGAAGGCAATAAATGCAGAATATTATACGATCGCAATTGTTGTTCCCATCCGCAGAAATCAGGACGGCACCATCCTCGACGCAAATTTAGCCGAAGAACTGCTCCGCGGCATTGCTCAAGCTCAAACCGAAGTTAATTTAGGTCTTCTCAAACCCAATGACAGCAGCAATAAAGATTTTCCAGGTCAAGGCTTTCTCGAACCCAAAGCTATTAAAGGAAAAGGTCTCAAAGTCATCATTGCCGATGACGGCAATATCGAATCCTACGCCCGTCAAAGGGCTAATTATCTGGTCGCTCAGCCCGATATTCTAGGAGTCATCGGACACTATACTAGCGACATGACTGTTAAAACAGTAGATATTTACAATGACAATAAATTGGTCGCCATTTCTCCGGGAAGCACAACAGAAGAACTGACGCGCAAACCTCGAAGATTTTTCTTTCGGACGGCTCCGACAACTAGCATAGAAGCTGAATCTTTAGTAAATCAACTGCTCAGGGTTCGTGAGAAAAAAGCCACAGTATTTTACAATCCCAACAGTCCGTTCAGCGCTTCTTTGCGGGAAGAATTTAAAAAGCAATTTGGAGCCAAAGGAGGAGAGACTTTTAGAACCCGTAATTATTACGACTTATCTAAAAATAATTTTAAGGCCGAAGCAGCAATCACAGAAGTTGATGAGGAAGCCGGAGAAACAGCCTTACTTCTCATTCCCGACGGTCAAGTCACTGATTCCCTGGAAAATGCGCTGGCAATGATTAAAGCTAACAACGATCGCAATTGGATTGTCGGGCCCTGGACGCTGTACGATCCGAGAACGTTAGAACTAGCAACACAGCTAAAGTCTGTTGAAAAACTGGCCCTATCAGTGTTTTGGCATCCGTTAACAAGTTTTGACAAAAAATTCCCGCAAAACACTGAAAAATTGTGGGGAGGCCCGGTCAATACTCGAACGGCTTTAACCTACGATGCCGCCCGGACGCTGATTAAAGCCCTAGAAACGCAGTCAGAACCCAGCCGCGAAGGAATGCAAAAAACCTTGGCCGAGCCCAACTTTGAAGCCGAAGGAGCCACGGGTATAATTAAGTTTGACTCCAAGACTGGAAATCGGAAAAACCCTCCTCAACAATTGGTGCATATTGTACCGTGTCCTAAAGAACAGTTTGGTTTCACCTTTGTGCCGATCGAATTTCCCACAGCCGCAGCCGCAGGTTTAAAGTGCGAGTGAATTGATATCTTGTGGCATTCTCCACAAACCTGTAGGGGCTGGTTTTACGAAGTATAATTGCCTAAAATTAGGCATCTCATAAACCAGTCCCCACCAGATAATAAATTCCTCGATAGAAAATTGTGCAAGATGTGCGATTGATATCAAATCCGTTAGCATCGGAATAGTAAATTCGAGTTCACTGTTGACAGTTGACTGTTCACTGTCAACCGTCAACCGTCAACCGTCAACATCATTCCGGTGTAACCGGAAATGATATGAATTGATATCTTGTGCCGAAGGCAGTAGTCGGCCAGAGCTTTAAACCCCACAGCCGACTATTGCGACAGGTGCAACATATCAATTTATTAGATATATTAACAAAAGCTAGTTTTTTTTTATAAGAATCCTTATGGCTATCAATCTCGATTCCCCAAAAAGTTCTAGCCTCAAACCAGAAGCCCAGAATATATCAGCACTCAAACAAGTCTTCCAGACAATTGATGCCGATAGCTGTCCGGGTTCCTATAACTTCCATATGCACACAGTCTACTCCGACGGGCGATTGCAGCCAGAGGCATTGCTCTCTCAAGCCATAGCCTGCGGCCTCAAAGGCTTAGCTATCACGGATCACCACAGCACCCAAGGCTACGTTCAAGCTCAACTTTGGCTGGATAATTGGAAATTAAACCATCCCGACAAAAATACCGAAGCACCTAGTCTGTGGACAGGCGCTGAAATTAGTGCCGAATTGCTCAACAATGACGTACACATTCTCGCTTACGCCTTCTCCCCGCAACATCCGAGTCTCCAACCTTACTTGCGAGGAGATAAAGGTACTGAAGGCACCGCTTATTATCCAGCAGCCCGGGTAATTGAAGCTATTCATGAAGCAGGAGGTTTAGCAGTTTTAGCACATCCTTGCCGGTATCGATCGACCGCAGATCAACTAATCCCAGAAGCAGCCCGTTTCGGAATTGACGGTGTAGAAATTTACTATGCTTACGGTAATCCCAATCCTTGGACACCGAGTCTCAAACAAACTGCTTTAGTCAAAGATTTAGCAGAAACTTATGGTTTGCTTGGAACTTGCGGAACCGACTCCCACGGGCTGAGTATTCTAGTCAAAATCTAAATATTTTGGAAATAACAAGTGCTTTATCCTGTCATTGCTAGCCTAAGCCGATTCAGAGCCATCTCTTATGAAAGCAATCGCAATGACCCGAAAACAAGCAGTTCACCATGTCATATTATGTCCGCTAAAACGACCAGTATAAAATGGGTTCGTAGTGAAGACTGAAGTCCTCATAAAAATCCGAGGACTTCAGTCTTCACTACTTGCCTGATAACGGCTATTTTACTGGACTTGCTCTCATTGCGATCGCCAGCATTAGCTTTCGCGATCCAAAAGAAAGCAATCGCCAAAGCCAGTAATATTTTGGCAACTCCTAGAGACATTTCTCCCTAAAAACCAGTCGCCATTCTACCGTTCGGGGAACAACTGACAGGCCCTGTTAGTTGGCTGATTTGCCCAATCCAAGCGAGAATTCCCAAATCGATCCATCCAACCTTCCAAATAAGCGCGATTAGCCTTCTTTTCCTCTGGATCGGAGGTATTCATGGGATGAGGTGCTAGACCCAAAATAGTCGCCGTCGTCACGCAAAACATCGACTTCTGAAAACTCTGGCAAATTTGCACCCGCAGATCATCTTCACCCCGACAGCTAGTGCGATAAACTTCGTGCAGATAATCCGGCAGAAAATGCCGCATATCTTGCATCAATTGAGTTGGCGGAACCCCTGCACCTCCGATCGGCAAAGGGTCTGCAAACAAAGCCCCGTAGGCAAATTCTCCCTGTTTTTCGGGGATGTGATGGGCTTGCGCGTTGTATGAAACTGTGCCAAAAAACGCAGTGCCCCGAAAGAAAACTGCCTCTACATAAGGCACTGCTACATCTGGTAAAAATGTCAAGTTCGCCGCCGCCGGAATGATATCGTAGACTTGACCGTGAATCTTGACGCTGTAGGTAATTGGTAGACTGGCAGCGCTAACCAAACCTGCTAAGACAAAATTAACTACGTCAGCGATCGACTTAATTTTCCCGGCGTCGTAGGAATCAGATAAGTCGATGAACAAATCGCTCATTACCCGCCAAAATTGACCGAGACCGCTGTAGTAAGCCAGCATCCGCACTTGTTCCGGCAAAAAATCAGGAAATGCTTTGTGGAGTCCCTGCATGAAAAAATTACCTTTCAATTTAGCCGCGATCGCCTTTTCGGCCAAACTGCTAAATTCCGGGGAATCCACATAACTGTCCAAACCGCCGCCGCCGTGCCAAAGCATTGTTCTCATGCAATACTCAGCATACTCAAAATTAATGCGATCGTGCCACAAATAGCGAATTAATTTCGGCAGTGTCACCTCTCCATTGAAATATTTAAAAAACGGAAAAAGCACTAAAAACTGTTCTTCAGCGATGTAGTTAAGATTGCGGGAGTAGGCATCGAGAACCACACCGTAACTTTTGAGAATGCCGACAACTTCTACTACATTTTCCGCCGATTCTGGAAGCAAAGCTTTGCCTGATTCCAAGATGTCAATGTATGCGGCTAGGGGATGGGCAGACGGTTTTAATACTGTGCTTTTCATCGGAATTCAGCCTGAATTTAATAACTATTTTTTTACTGTTGATAGCTGTGCTATTATATCATTTTTGGCAATACAGGCTACCTAAACACACAAATATTTACTTTATTTTGAGGTAAAAATACATACCCTACTGGACGCAATCTAGATCGAAGAAAGCAGGTTTGTTACGGTTTTTGCGGGGTGCGCTTGTTTGTAGTGAGTACGACCATCCTCAGAAGTTTAGGACGACTTGCATACCTCACTACAAACGAATTGGATTGCGGTCGAGCGACCGGACATCCTATCAGTCTAAGTTTTGAGAAATCACTTTAACTTGCGGTGGCACATTAGCTACCATTCCGATCGCAGTTTTCTCGCTCAAAGCAACTAAAACACCCGGCTGCACTCCCATGATTGTGATAATTATTGCTAAAACCAGCGAAGGGATGCGATCGCGCCAGCGGACTTGCGGCAAATTTACCACCAAATCCGAAAGGCGGCCGAAAAAGGCGCGGTTGACCATAAGTAAAAAGTAAACTGAAGTTAAACCAGTGCCGATCATGCAGAGGAAAGTTTGCACGGGAAACACTGGCAAACTGCCCCGAAACATCAAAAATTCAGCAATAAATCCAGCCAAACCCGGAATGCCGGCACTTGCCATCACCCCGAGGATCATTAAACTGCCAATCATCGGCAAACCGCGATCGGGATTGAACAAACCTTTGAGCACATCGATATTGCGGGTGCCGGATTTTTTGTAAACAACGCCGACACTCAAAAATAGCAGCGCCGAAATTAAACCGTGGCTAACCATTTGTAAAACAGTTCCCAGCATACTAATCGGAGTAGCTGCGGCGCTAGCTAACAGAATGTAGCCCATGTGAGCGATCGAACTGTAAGCTACAATTTTTTTCATATCTTTTTGGGCGATCGCGCAACTGGCCCCGTAAAGCACACTCACCACCGCCCAACTCGCCAAAATCGGCGCCGCCACCGCCCACGCATCCGGAAACAAACCCAAACCAAAGCGCAGCATCCCATAAGTTCCCAGCTTCAAAAGCACCCCAGCCAGCAGCACCGAAATCGGCGTCGAAGCTTCTACGTGAGCATCCGGCAACCAAGTATGAAAAGGCACCAAAGGAATCTTAATGCCAAAAGCCAGCAACACCCCTGCAAGCAAAACAATTTGCCTTACCAAAGGCAATGGCAATCCTCCTTGCAAATGCGAGGCGCCCGCTGCACCAACCATATCGAAACTAGAAGCACCGCTGAGCCAAACCACCCCCAAGAAAGAAGCCAGCAGCACAATGCCCGAAAATGCAGTATAGATTAAAAACTTAGTAGCAGCATAACCCCGGCGCTCCCCTCCCCAAATCGCAATTAACAGGTAAAGCGGAATCAATTCTACCTCAAAAAACAGGAAAAACAGCAGCAAATTTTGAGATAAAAAAGCCCCCGTTACGCCGCCCGTAATTAACAGCATCAAAGAATAATAAAGTCGAGGTCTGCGGATCGACTCATCCGTAGCGTAAATAGCTACCCCTGTCAGCAGAGTATTTAAAATTACCAAAGGCAGAGACAAACCATCAACGCCGAGATTGTAATTCAATCCCAAAGTATCTATCCAAGGAACAAATTGCGAAAACTGCAACTGACTCGTACTGGCATCAAACTGAGCTGCCAAAATCACCGAGAGAATAAAAGTTATGCCCGCAATGGCGATCGCGACATTCCGCACTATTTTAGAACCGATCGCACCCGGCCAGAACCCAATTAGGGCGGCCGCCAAGATTGGTATCCAGATTAAAGCACTGAGCATCAATTAAAACTTTCCTTTGTTACAGAGTTTTTAGAACTATATTTAACATTAACGCAAAGCAACCGCATAAAAAAGCGTCCGGCTGACTTTCTTGTTAACATAGATTCAAACGTCTCTGGAAACCTCCTATGACCTCAAGTCTTACAGATCGAGAAGATTTGCAAATTAAATCCAGTTCTCCTTCCACCAGCCTAACAGTTGCCGACTTAGAACAACTGCAAGGTATACTCTGCGAAGCGCATCTAGACTACCAATTAGAACTCGTAGACGGGAAGATTATCATTATGGGCCCATCAGACATTGTATCGAGCGAAATTGGACTTGAGTTTGGCAGACTTTTGGGGAACTGGGTCAAACCCCGCAAACTCGGACGAGTGTTTGAGTCCAGCGGCGGGTTTATCCTCCCCAATTCCGATCTGAGAGCTCCCGATGTTTCGTTTGTGACAGCCGATCGCCTCAAACAAAGTAAAAGGTATTTTGCCGAACTCGTTCCCGACTTAGTTGTAGAAATCAAATCTCAGTCCGATCGCCTCAAACCCCTGCGAGAAAAAATTCAATCATTTATCGAACTCGGAGCAAAAGTAGGGATATTAATCGACCCAGACAAGCGCACAGTAACAATTTACACTCCGACAGCCGAGCCAGTTGTATTAAGAGACAGCGACACGATTTCAATTCCCGAACTTTTGCCCGGTTGGGAAATTGCGGTGACCGAATTGTGGCCCATCGACTTTGAGTAAAAAGAGATAAAAAAGCAGACAAACCCAGAATAAAATCATCTGCGTTCATCTGCGTACATCCGCCCTCATCTGCGGTTTAAAATTAAATAACATCAGACAAAAAGCAGACAAACCCCAAACAAAAAATTCATCTGCCCACCTCTGCGGTTTAAAACTGCCAAATAATCAACGCCAGCAACACAGCAACCCCCGTCGCAATAGTCAACACATAAAACTGCGACTGACCAGTGCCGCTGTACTTCAACCCTTCGCCGCTGAAAATTGTGGCAAAACCAAACAAATTCACCGCCCCGTCCACCAGATACCTGTCAGTCCAAGCACTGATTTTAGAAATAGAAGCCACAGCCCAAACCACAGTCAGGCGGTAAATTCGATCAATATAAAAATCGTAAGCCAACAAATCCTGTACCACCGGAATCGGCAGCCGTACCGGTCGAGGTAAAACCCCGTACCAATAAATCGCCACCCCAACCGCAACGCCAATCAACCCAGATAACATTAACAGCGGAATATCCAGAGTCTTCAACAGCAAATTTAAAGTATCAAAATCCCCCGTTTGCGCCCAAGGGCCAGTCCAACTAATTAACAATTGCCACTCCTGCAACATCCAAGGCACCAACAGCCCCATCACGGTCAAAATTACCATCGGCAAAGCCATCTGCCAACCGACTTCTGGAGCTCTGCGAGTTTTCGGCTGCGGTTTTCCGACAAACACTAAACCGAATATGCGAGTTAAATTTAGCGCCGTCAAACCATTAACCAAAAGCAACACAATTACCAGCCACAAAGGCACAGTCCAAAAACCGTTGAGCCAGCGCCGCATCGTCCAAAAGTTGCCCATAGGCAACAGCGCTACCATCCCCGCAGCGCCTACTAAATAAGCCATAGTCGTGGCAGGCATCTTCGACCACAACCCACCCATTTCAGTTAAATCTTGAGTGTTAGTTGTGGCAATAACTGAGCCTATGCTCATGAATAATAGGCCCTTGGCGATCGAGTGCGCGAACAGCAACAGCAAAGCAATGTCAACGTGATTTTGCCCCACCGCGATAAACACCAAACCCAAAGAAGCGCTGGTAGAATGCGATAATGCTCTTTTGATGTCGATTTGGGCGATCGCCACCAAGGAAGCGCCAACAGCAGTCACCGCACCCAAAACCACCAGCACCCCACCAGTCACGGGCGACAGCGCTAAAACAGGCTGAAGTTTAATCAAAACATAAGCCCCACCGCCCACCACTACCGTATTCCGCATAATCGAAGCCGGGTTGGGTCCTTCCATCGCCTCGTCTAGCCACAAATGGAATGGAAATTGAGCGCACTTGGCCGTAGGTGCGGCAATTAAAGCCAAACCTAAAAGAGCCCCCACTACCGGAGACAAAGTTGCAGTTTCCGCCCATTTTTCCAAGTCAGAAAAATTCAAACTTCCCGCTAAAGTTGAAAGTGTCACTACTCCCATCAGCAGCGGCACGTCTCCTACACGCTTGGTTAAAAACGCATCACGAGCGGCTGTTACTACCAGCGGTTGAGCGTACCAAAACCCGACTAGCAAGTAAGTTGAAAGCGTCAGCACTTCCAACAAAGCGTAAGTTAGAAGCAGCGAGTCGCTAATGGCAATGCCGCTAATTGCCGCTTCAAAAAAACCCATCAGCCCAAAAAATCGAGCTAGCGCCCAGTCTTTTTCCATGTAGCCTAGAGCGTAAATTTGTGCTAGCAAACTCAGAAGTGTAACTAACTCCATTGCTCCGACGCTGACCGTGGAGATTTCTATTGCAAAAGACAAATCTAAATCTGCTGCTTGCACCCAGTGGACGAGCAACTGTTGGGGCGGTTGATCCCAAGTCGCTGTAAAAATAACTGACCCGTGTATGAAAGCCAATACACTCATCAACAAATTGAAGTAAGCCGCCGGTCTGGGCCCTGTTGTGCGCACTGTTCCCGTAGACCACGGCAAAGTTAAAATTGCGCCTATTAAGCCATATAAAGGTACCCACCAACAGGCTTGGAGGAGAAATTGAGTCATAAAAATACTCGGTAAGTGGGAAACGAGTGTCACAAAGAGTGCTGAGAGGGAAACGACGCGAGCGGTTTCAACCGCCGTGAATATTGCCATTACCGCGCAAAGGATTGCTAAATTCGGTGTAATGAATGTGATGTATTTTCACTCTTGACAATTACTATCTCAAACTTCGCAACCCGCGATCGGATAATGTTTGCTCCTTTATGAGCCTAATTGAGACGGGTTATGTTAGTTTCGACAAAGTTAATGGCCGGTACTCGATCTAGGACACTGATTTAACCCAATAAGTCTGTTTCATCCTAAATTTCGCAATTCAAGGAACTAGCTGAGCATCCCTTGGTAGGTCTTTAACTCTTGCCGTTAACGTAGTACGCAGGTACACCTCTGATCAACTCGGGTTTAAGTCAAAGGCCCGAAGCGAGCGTGTCTTTAGACCTGGGTTGTTGACTTAATCTATCCCTTAAACTTGAAATTCCCGCCTGCCTTTATACAAAAAACAGTCGCGGGCGATCGCCCGATACCCAAAAACTTTGACTAAACCCGATCGTATAGTTCCGGCAAAATAATTTGCACTCAAGATTCACTATACATTAAAGCATCAAAACTGAGAATTCTCTCAATAGAAATTTACAGACCCAGCAGGCTCGGCACTCAAAGAAAAAAAATGCCTGCTGATGGGCCAAGACTGCCTTTTTTGCCGATTTCCCCGCGATCCCCCTTTTTGAAATCCCCAAGTTTCCCCGCACCTATCGACCCCAGCTTCACATACCGAACTCTACTTTATAAGTATTGTTACTTACTCTAATCCCCGATCGTCGTCGGCATCTACTCCTCTCAATATTAAGTTTATTAAATAAATATTAAATTATTTTAAGTAACATAAAAAATTTTAATTTTTGTTATTAAACATTATGATGTTAGTTTATATTGTCAAGGTGGACAGCTTCCCATATTCTTAAAGGATAGGAAGCTTTACACTGCATTACTAAATAATGTGGGCCTCCCCGTCCAAATTTTTAGATTTCTCAAAGATTTGTAACGGTAATTTCACTAATCCTCAAAGGAGATTCAAAAATGTCAATTGCCGTGGGAATGATTGAGACGAAAGGTTTTCCCGCTGTTGTGGAAGCTGCCGACGCTATGGTCAAAGCTGCCCGTGTTACCCTCGTGGGCTATGAAAAAATCGGCAGCGCCCGCGTTACCGTAATTGTGCGCGGCAACGTGTCGGAAGTCCAAGCCTCAGTGGCAGCCGGCGTGGAATCCGTCAAGCGGGTGAACGGCGGAGAAGTCGTGTCTACCCACATCATCGCTCGCCCCCACGAAAACCTAGAATACGTTCTGCCGATTCGATATACAGAAGCAGTAGAACAGTTCCGAGGCTACTAAGTTCTTAGCGCACAGAAATTTCGTTTGACGAAAATTAGTGCGCTCGTCAAAAATTAACTGTTTAGTTCCCCCAATATTCAATCAGGAGTAAAACCAATGGCAATTGCAGTTGGCATGATCGAAACCTTAGGCTTCCCCGCAGTTGTAGAAGCTGCTGACGCGATGGTCAAAGCAGCCCGCGTCACCTTGGTAGGCTACGAAAAAATCGGTAGCGCTCGCGTTACAGTCATTGTCAGAGGAGATGTCTCCGAAGTGCAAGCCTCAGTCGCCGCTGGAGTAGAGTCGGTGAAGCGTGTTAACGGCGGACAAGTGATGTCCACCCACATTATCGCCCGCCCTCACGAAAACTTGGAGTACGTGCTGCCGATTCGCTACACCGAAGCTGTAGAACAGTTCCGCGAAGGCGTGAGCGGCATTCGCCCTCTCAACAGATCATAAGATAGGCTCTCATGCAATGGGGCATTAGGTCATTAAAAATTAAAAATTAAAAATCGCGATGTTTTTGATTTAGCATTTTTAATTTTTAATTGAGGTGGGCATGGGATATTGGTTATTAGTCATGAGTCATTAGTCATGAGCCATTAGTCATTAGTCATTAGTCATGAGTCATGAGTCATTAGTTACTAGACGAATAACTCTAAACGGTGGACAGCGGACTGAGCAAAGCTAATAAAAATAAAGACAAGTGACAGTGTAAAAATGACAATTACCAATTACCAATTACCAATTACCTAAAATGCAAATGGCCAAAGTTCTCGGCACAGTTGTCAGTACCCAAAAAGAGCCGACGCTGAGAGGATCGAAATTTCTACTGCTGCAATTCATCGATGAGGAAGGTTCCCCAGTTCCCGGATATGAGGTAGCGGCTGACTGTGTGGGCGCTGGTATCGATGAATGGGTTTTAGTGACTCGAGGCAGCGCAGCCCGGATCGCGCCCGGGAGCGAAAACCGTCCGATCGATGCTCTGGTAGTAGGCATTATAGATACTGTCAATGTAGAAAACCGCCTCATTTACAGTAAAAAAGACGACCCGTACCGCTAGTTGCAACCGTTAGCAGTTAGCAGTTAGTGGAAAAATAACTAACAACTAGCAACTAACAACTAACAACTAACAACTAACAAAAAGATTTTTCAGCTTAGGAGAACTTAATTTATGGCAGTCCGCAACGTTGCGGCTCCCCCGACGCCTTGGTCGAAAAACTTGGCTGAGCCGAAAATTCACGATAGCGCCTTCGTACATTCCTTTTCTAACATTATTGGGGATGTCCATATCGGTTCTAATGTGATGATTGCCCCCGGGACATCTATCCGCGCCGATGAAGGCACTCCTTTTTATATCGGACAAGGAAGCAACATTCAAGACGGAGTAGTGATTCACGGCCTAGAACAAGGCCGAGTCACAGGGGACGACAGCAAGTCCTATTCTGTGTGGGTGGGGAAAAATACTTCCCTCACCCACATGAGTTTAATTCACGGCCCTGCCTACGTGGGCGACGAGTGCTTTATCGGCTTTCGCTCTACGGTATTCAATGCCAGAGTGGGCAACGGCTGCATTGTCATGATGCACGTACTAATTAAAGATGTGGAGATTCCCCCCGGTAAGTACATACCTTCGGGAGCCATCATCACTAATCAGCAACAAGCCGATCGCTTGCCTGACGTTCAAGATTCTGACGTTAAATTTGCGACCCATGTCATCGGCATCAATGACGCTCTGAGAACAGGTTATCGCTGCGCTGAGAACATCGCCTGTCTAGCACCAATTCGCAACGAGCAAACTAAAAACCCCAATATGACTCAAACCAAATATTCTACCCATGCCGGCACCCAATTGAGTTCAACTCTTGCCGATAGCATCCGCAATTTACTAGCCCAAGGATACAGCGTGGGAGCCGAACACGCCGACGCGCGCCGCTTCCGTACCGGTTCTTGGCGCACTTGTGGCCCGATTACCTCAACCCGCGACTCTGAAGTAATCGCGGCTTTGTCAGCTTGCATGGCCGACCACCAAGGAGAATACGTCCGCTTGATCGGGATTGACACCAAAGCCAAGCGCCGCGTACTAGAAGAAATCGTCCAAAGACCGGGAGACAACGGCTCTAACGGTTCTAACGGTGCCAAAACTCACCAATCTAACGGTAAAGTTGCACAAGCTTCATACCACAATAGCGGTTCCGTGTCAAGCGGGAAATTGAGTGAGGCAACAGTGGCTCAGGTTCGCAGCTTGCTAGCTCAAGGCTACAAGGTGGGGACGGAACACGCCGACGCGCGCCGCTTCCGTACCAGTTCTTGGCAAAGCGGGGCTTCGCTGCAAGTCAGAAACGAATCTGAGGCGATCGCCGCTTTGGAAGCTGTGATGAATCAGTACCCGGGCGAGTACGTGCGCTTGATCGGGATTGACCCGAAAGCTAAGCGGCGCGTGGTTGAAGAAATCATTCAGCGTCCCGACGGCCCGGTGGCTCAATCGGCTAAGCCTGCTGCAACATCTAAGCCTGCAGCCACATCGGGATACAAAGCCACGACGACGGGTTCGGCGTCCAGCAGCGGAATGTTGACCGGCAAGACGATCGACCAAATCCGCAACCTGCTTTCCCAAGGCTACAAAATTGGCACGGAACACGCCGATGCGCGCCGTTTCCGCACCGGTTCTTGGAACAGTTGCGCGCCGATCGCATCTAACCGCGAATCCGAAGTGATTTCGGCTCTCGAAAGCTGTCTCAAAGAACACAGCGGAGAGTACGTCCGCTTGCTTGGCATCGACTCCAAGGCCAAGCGCCGGGTACTCGAAGAGATTATCCAACGACCTTAAGAAGCTAGGTAATTAGCTTGTTTCTCCCGTTAAGTGCTCGCCTGCAGGCCCCACGGGAGAAACCCCAGCGGATTGAAGTTGGATTTGAGATAGTTAAAAAGCTCGATAGAGAAATGTTAGTCAAAATCTAGAATCTTCTGAAACTTTCTAGAAAACGTTAAAGCATCAAACTTCTGTGCATTAGTAAATTATCGTTTCTTAGATTGACATGATTAAATTTATCAGTCGAGAAAACCCATAATTTAAATTCAATTAATCGAAAAAAATAGCTCTTTTCATGGTGAAGTTGAATGTATTTATCGCCACTACAATTAAGTAGCAACTCTCAGATTTTGATGAGTGGCGATGTAGTTGTGAATGAGGGTGCGGCGATCGCCCCTGGAGTAATCCTGCAAGCAGAGCCGGGCAGCCGGATCTCGATCGCCGCCGGTGCGTGTATCGGCATGGGAGTTATCCTTCACGCCCGTGAAGGTACTCTGTCCATCGAGGCGGGCGTTATTCTGGGTGCAGGGGTGCTGGTGGTAGGTGCCGGAACGATCGGGACAAGTGCCTGTATTGGCGCCGGGACGACACTGATCAATCCTTGTATCGACCAAATGCAAATTATGCCAGCAGGTTCTCTAATCGGAGATACCAGCCGCCAAGCCGAAGCATCCGCAACCGCAGCAGCGCCAACAGCAGCGCCAACATCACCAGAAACCCCCGAAGCCACTACGCCACCAGTCGCTCCACCGATCGAGCCGCCTTCCCCCGCCCAAACACCGCCTCAAACGGCGCCGGAAACGGCCACAGATGCGCCGGAATCCACCGCCACAGAGCCGCCCCCAGGAGAGACGCCAACTATTCTGTACGGCCAAGCTCACATCAATCGGCTGCTGGGGACGCTATTTCCGCACCGGCAAGCTTTTAATCGATCGGAGGAAAACGGTCAAACTCTATCGGGCGGTTCCGGGTAGCCGTCATTTTCGCAAAAGGCAGCTATGCTGAAGGCAGAAAGATCAAATATAAATAGGTAATCTCATAATTATATTGGTAGCTCAGCAATTTGTAAGACCTTGCAGCAGCAATCAGTGTTTTGTAGCTCGTGCAGTCTGTCTTCTCATCTGAGAAACTAAAACTATCAACAAATTTTTATTTTGGGAAGTTTCTAAAGGTAATAGAAGATGGACGGACAAACAGATCGTAACAGTCACCAAGAGCGATCGCAGCGCCAGGAATACTTCAAAGACACAGCTTTGGGTTTGGTATCGACCAAGAGTTTTCCGGCAATTGTCGGGACTGCTGACATGATGCTGAAGTCGGCAGGGGTGATTTTGGTAGGATACGAAAAAATTGGTTCCGGTCACTGTACGGCGATCGTCCGTGGCAGAATTTCGGATGTGCGTTTGGCTGTGGAAGCTGGAGCTCAAACAGCCGAACAGTTCGGGCAGTTTGTTTCTAAGTTGGTGATTCCTAGACCTTTGGCTAATTTGGAAGTGGTTTTGCCGATCGGCTTTCGGCTGACTGAACTTTCCGAAAGTGGCAGTTATTCTCGCCTTAGCAATCAGGCGATCGGTTTGCTCGAAACCCGGGGATTTCCGGCAATGGTCGGCGCTTGCGATGCTATGCTCAAATCCGCAGACGTACACTTGGCAGCTTACGAGAAAATTGGCGCCGGTTTGTGCACGGCAATTATTCGCGGTGCAGTTGCAGATGTAGCAGTAGCCGTAGAAGCGGGGATGTACGAAGCTGAGCGAATTGGCGAGTTGAACGCGGTGATGGTAATTCCGAGGCCTTTGGAAGATTTGGAACAAACTTTACCGCTGGCGAGTTGCTGGATCGAGCAGCGTACACCTGTAATGATGCCCGTGTCGGTTAAGGAAAAGGAAAAAGAATTGATCGAACTTCCAGATTTGGAGAAATTGACTGTTTATGTAGAAGAGGAAATCAATCGGTAATTGGTAATTGGGAATTCGTATTTGATAATTGCACAATCAAAGCTGCTGTGCAAAGATAGCGAAATCTTTTTTGTTCGCGACTTTTGATTTTGAAAAACTGTTTTTAATAGAAGTAAACGTCGGTGGAAGTTGCCCCTGTACGAGCTGGGCCTGCGCTTTCAAATACTTTCACCCGAACAGCAGAGTTTTTCTGCCGGAGGTACCTGTAGCGCCAAGAGTCATCTAAGATGATGATGCCACCCTGTTTAATTTGAGTTTCGGCGAGCGCAAAGCAAATAGGGCGCCGGTTATACTTTGACAAGTCCTCGAGTCCGTCTATTAAAATCACGTCTGCTTCTGTGTCTCGAAGAGATTGCACGTAGGGGGAGTTCTCGAAGTCAGCCATTTGTGATAAATCCCACTCTAGTAACTGTAAGTTGACGTTGGTCACAGAGTTCGCTTGGAGTTTGGTCTGGACGCGCGAGTACCAACGTGGGTCGTGTTCGATGCTAGTCACACGGGCAACTCGCGAAGCAAAAAACAGCGTCGAACCCCCGGAACCGTATTCGTAAACTGTCATATCCGGTTTCAAGTATCCGTCGAGGAAGTCGATCGCGCCGTAGGAAATCCAGGGAAGTTCTATCTCCAGCGGCGAACTGCGTTCTGGTGCGCGATCGCGCAGGTAGCGGGGAATGTAATCTGGATGGGTTGCAAAACTGCGAGCCAGACGCAGCCATCTAGTTGCTTTAGTTCCGTCCATCTTTGTCTATTCCTGTTTGGATACTACCATCCCAATATAGGGTACGCCAGGGACACTCGTCTTTAAAATCGGGTAACAAAAATTTGTACATCTTGCGGAAAATACTGAGTTAATGTTTCTCATCAAGAGATAAAGTTTACTTTTTTGGAGTGCGTACAACTTTGTACCTAGTTGCTGTCTCAAGCTTAATTTTCCGCTCGCTCCGAGCCCAGCCTTATCAATAGACACAGAGCACCAACTAAAACTAGACTTTTCAGATCACGTCTATCGGGTAAACAATCGAACTGACTACTTAAATCCAGGCGAGGTGCAGACTCTTTCAACAGGATTTAACTACGGTTAAAATAAAACAAAAATCCTGTTTAGGGTAGATTCCGGGGAACCAGTCAAGAGTTACCCTGACGACAGGGCTATCCTCTTTCAAGAGATTAACGGCCCTCGAGCCAAGGAATCAACCCCCAGAATCAAGCACTCCTGAAAGTTGACCTATGAACCTCAAACAATTTTACAAGCGCGGTTTGGACAGCGCTAAGGAAGGAAACTATGAAGCGGCGATCGACGATTTCGATCGCATACTGCAAGTCAATCCCGCCGATGCCAAAGCCTATAACAATCGCGGCTTGGTTTACTATTACATGAAAGACTACCAGAAAGCCATGGCAGACCTCAGCCAAGCGCTAGATATCAATCCTAATTTCTTCGAGGCCTACCTGAATCGAGGCAATGCTTGGCGCCATCTCGGAGAACACGAAAAAGCCATTGACGATCTCAACTGCGCTTTAGCAAGTAAGCCGGACAGCCACGCTATCTACAACAACCGAGGACTCGTACTTGCTAATTTAGGACATTACGAAGAAGCAATAGAAGACTACAATCGAGCTCTCTGTCTCAATTCCCACAATTATAAAACCTATTACAACCGGGGGCGCGCTTACTACCTTTTGGGAGAAAAGGAGGTAGCAACGGAGAACTTTAACGAAACGCTGCGGTTGAATCCTAGATATATCAAAGCTTACATAAATCGCGGTCTCTCTTATCACCAATTAGGAGACAATACGCAGGCGATCGCCGACTACAACACAGCACTCGGCATCGATCCACAAAATGTTTATGCGTATTATAACAGAGGTTGCGTTCGCTATAAATTAAAACAAATGCAGCTTGCAATTGAAGACTTTGACAAAGCCGTGGAACTTGATCCGAACCATGTTAAAGCTTATCTCAACCGGGGTTTAGCGCTGTATAAACTCGGAGATGTTACGGCAGCCAATAAGGATTTTTACTTCGGAATGTGCATTAATGCTGAAGCTTATTTATACTACCAAGCCCAGCGCTGCACGCCGGATATTAATTCGTACTTTAAAGAAGCGTCGCAGGTGAAACTTAATAATGCTGTAGAATACTACAACACAACATTATATACCATGTCAACTTGCTTAAGTTCGCCAGCATTAAACTCGAACTGGAATCAAGAAGATTTGGACAGCAGAGACTCGATTATCTGTGAAGGTGAATTTATTAATGATTGATTTAGTCCGTAGTCATTAGTCATTAGTCATTAGACTTATGGCATAAATCTTTGAGCGACAGGGAAACCGCAGATGCAACGCAGAGGCATTTAAAGATACTTTGTGAATGTATAGCAATCCTAAATCATTTGTGAATTTCTTACTCCCTCCCCGCGGGTTCGGGGAGGGCTGGGGTGGGGTAAAAATTTACGACTCCTGCAAGGATTGCTATATGCAATTCAAGTCTAAGGAGTCAGCAGTCATTAGTCATTCGTCATTAAGTAGGTCATCGGAAAAAAACAATACCTCAGAAACCCGGTTTCTTCGTATATTTATCGTGAGTCGTCGCAAAATCTCGTAGAAACCGGGTTTCTAGCCCCCTGCGTCAGCCCCGAGAGATTTTTAACGCCGATTGGGTAGGAGTTAAAAATTAAAGTCCTTACTGCCACAAAACAGCAAGGACTTTAACCGTTCATCCCTAAGTTTTAAGGACTAAAGTGCTGACTACGAACTAAACTAAATACTTGCCATCACTTCGCGCGCTGCAGCCAAAGTTCGATCGACATCTTCCTCAGTATGAGCCAAAGAAGTAAATCCCGCCTCAAACTGCGAAGGAGCCAGATAAATACCGTGCTCCAACATTCCCCGATGAAAGCGACTGAACTTCGTCAAATCCGACTTCTTCGCATGATCGTAATTGTGAACCGGGCCCGCCGCAAAAAACAAGCCAAACATCCCGCTAATTTGCCCGCCGCAAGCTGCGTGTCCGGCTTCCTTAGCAATTTTTAGCAATCCGTCGGACAGTTTTTTGGTAATCTTATCCAACTGTTCGTAAGTGCCGGGTTTTTGCAACAATTCCAAAGTCTTAATCCCAGCAGTCATCGCCAAAGGATTTCCCGAAAGCGTACCAGCTTGATACATCGGCCCAGCAGGAGCCACCATCCCCATAATATCGCGCCGTCCGCCGTAAGCTCCCACCGGCAAACCGCCGCCAATAACTTTACCCAAAGTTGTCAAATCCGGGGTAACGCCGAATTTTTGCTGAGCTCCACCGTAGGCGATGCGGAAACCGGTCATTACTTCATCAAACACCAACAAAGCACCGTTATCTTTGGTAATTTCCCGCAAACCTTCGAGAAAACCTGCATCCGGTACAATAAATCCGGCATTCCCCACCACTGGTTCGAGAATTACCCCTGCTATCTCGCCCGGATTTTCGGCAAATAAAGCTTTTACTGCTTCTAAGTCATTGTAGGGAGCGTTGAGGGTGTTGGCGGTAACAGATTTCGGCACGCCCGGGGAGTCGGGAAGGCCCAGAGTTGCCACGCCGGAACCTGCTTTTACCAAGAACATATCGGCGTGCCCGTGATAGCAGCCTTCAAATTTAATCAGTTTATCGCGTCCGGTGAAAGCTCGCATTAGCCGCAAAACGGCCATACAGGCTTCGGTGCCGGAATTGACAAATCGCACCATTTCAATGCTGGGAACCGCATCGATGACCATTTCTGCCAGCACGTTTTCCAACAGCGACGGTGCCCCGAAACTTGTACCTTTTTCTAAAGATTCGTGCAGGGCTTTGATGACTTCTGGGTGGGCGTGGCCGCATATAGCCGGGCCCCAAGTGCCTACGTAGTCGATGTATTGGTTTTCGTCAACATCCCAAACATAGGCTCCTTTTACCCTGTCAAAGACGATGGGCTGTCCGCCTACGGATTTGAAGGCGCGGACCGGGGAACTGACGCCACCCGGCATCAACTTCTGGGCAGCGGCAAAAATTTCTTCTGATTTGGTGGTTTTCAAGGTTGTGGAAACCAATGTTTTCTCCTTAGTGAACGTCTGTTGTTGGTAGGATACTTTTATAGCGACTTCAGGATAAGGGTTAGGTCGATTCAAGGAAACTATGTTAATAGATTTTAGGGTACAAACCAAGGAGTAGCAATAGCAGCTTGGGTTTTTCGGGCTTTGTCGCACTAGCTCCGTGAAGCGAAGCTATCCCGTAGGGAATCGCCCTAAAGTGTAATTATTTGTAAAAGAGTTCTTGACAATTTGTCCATCACTTCCTCAATCTCCTCTCTTCTCTTCCTCTGCGTCCTCTGCGTTCTCTGCGGTTAATAAAAAAAATCTCCGACAGGAAAGCCTTAATCAATATTACAAAGTTGAAATAAAAGTATGTCTACTACTGATTTATCGAGTTTGAGCCGATCGATCCCAATTGAAAAGATCCGTTACGACGATCGCGGTTTAGTGCCGGCGATCGTCCAAGATTATTTGGACGGTACAGTATTGATGATGGCATGGATGAGTCGGGAGTCCCTGCAAAAAACGCTCTCTACCGGACAAACTTGGTTCTGGAGTCGTTCTCGTTCCGAATTGTGGCCCAAAGGCGCGACTTCGGGACACGTTCAAAATGTCAAAAGCCTGCGTTACGACTGCGATAGTGATGCTTTGCTGGTGACTGTCGAACAAGTCGGAGATATTGCTTGTCACACGGGAGAAAGAAGTTGCTTTCACCAAGTTGATGGGGAAATTCAACCGCCGCCGGGGGATATGTTATCTCAATTATTTGCGGTAATTTGCGATCGGCGCGACAATCCTAACGAAACTTCTTATACTTGCAAATTGTTCGAGGGCGGCGACAACAAGATTCTCAAGAAAATTGGCGAAGAGTCGGCGGAAGTTGTAATGGCTTGCAAAGATGACGACAAAGAGGCGATTGCTGGGGAAGTTGCGGATTTATTTTATCACGCTTTGGTTGCTTTGGCTCACCATCAAGTTGATTTGAGAGCAGTTTACCGCAAATTGGACGATCGACGAAAATAATCGGTAATTGGTAAGTGGGAATTGGTAATTGGGCATCGATAATTGGTAATTGATAATTGCCCTCCTGGACGCACTCCGACTCCTCGAAACCGGGTTTCGACTTCGCTCAACCAGCAGCTTTTTTACCGAAGCTGCTGGCTCGAACCAAGTATTTTCGCCCATCAACCCGGTTTCTGAACCCCCCAGGCGTAAGTCCTGCCTAATTGAGGGGTTTAACCAAGTCAGTCCAGGGAGCACTCCGAGTGAAGAAACCGGGTTTTTTACCAAGTCTGCGATGCTCTAACGAACTATTTTGGTAAAAAAACCCGGTTTCTGGGCCCCCATGCGTACTCGTGCGTAAGTCCTATGTAGGTTAGCACTGCTTAAGCGGCAACAGCATCAATTCCTGGCAATTGCAGATAGTGTCGCGACTGCCTTTAGAAGGTAAAAGTTGTGCGCAGGACTCCCACCCCTACTGTGTCATTATCCTTAGTTCCTTCAGGATTGAACAGCACAAAAGCTCCGGGTGTAATGCTGATATTATCGTTGACTTTGAAGCGGTAATAAGCTTCTAAATGGTAAGGAGTTGCTTTGTTTTGCTGAAAGCGAGCACCGCCACTTACTGAATCGCGATCGAGTGGCTGTCCAAACAGAATACCTGCATTATTACCCTGTGCGAACAAATCTCGGAAATGGAAACCTACCATCCAACTGGTGAAAGTTGTAGAAGCATTGCTTCTTTCAGCGTCAGCAACTATCCAACCTCCATAGGTAGAAATAGCAATTTTCGGAGAAAACCGCCAAGTTGCGGTACCGCCAAAGGAATTGAGCCTCACGCCACCGTTAACAGGTTCTCTATCTGATCCCAAAATAGAACCCAAATCGGCATCACCTAATCCTGTAGCAAGAATATTCAATTTGTGGCGACTGTAAGCGTAATTTAAACCTATGTCGATACTGCTGGTAGGTTTAATCGTTAACTGCGCCGCAGCCACGGTACTTCCCTCAAATGCACCTGCTCCTAAAGGCGTGGCTGGAAAGCCTAAATCATTGGGCAAGGCTGCATTTACACTGCCGTACAAAGCTGTGAGATTAAGCCTGGGGGAAATGTTCCAAATAAACCCACCTGCTGATGCCAAACCCCTGCCTGAAGTGCCACCGGATACGCGGACTACAGGGTTATAACCTGCAAACCTAGAGACGGCTTCTTGCCCTTCTCCAGCAAAGGGAGTAATAGCTTGAAAAGCGTCAGAAGTTTCTGCTTTCGGGCCGGCAAATAAAGTGATACTATTAGAAACTGGAAAGACGTAAAGCAGCTTGTAAAGTTCAACAGTATTGGCATCAACGCTAGATAGAGTCTCAGGATTAATTCCTGGAAATTGCGGTTCAAAACTCAGCTTTGCCTGACTGTCGGACAAAGCACTAAATGCCCCTGTTGACAAACCTAAATTAGGGCCGAAACTGCGAATGTTGTAAGCTTGCAAGCCAGTTATTAGGGTATCTTTCCCTGTAAAACTGGTCAGCAGATTCAAGCGCACTCGGTAGTTTAAAACTGTCTGAGTATCGCTGTTATTGTTTTTGGTAGTATCGGCAACGCTAAAAATTGCTTCGCCACTGAGTTTAGTTGTTGTCGAAAATTGATTGGTTTCTATTGAGGCGGCACGGGCTTCTAATGTATCTAATCGACCCCGCAAAGTGGTTAGTTCGGCTGCAAATTCGTCTTGCAATCTTTGCAATGCGGCTAAGTCTTCTTTCGTCGCTAAGTTGGATGTACCTCCTCTAATTAGCTCACTAACCTTATCCAAGCAAGCATTTAAACCGGCCGCAAATTCGTAGCGAGTCATTGCCCGATTGCCTCGGAATGTGCCGTCTGGATATCCTGCTATGCAGCCGTATTTTTCTACTAGAGATTGCAGGGCTTGAAATGCCCAGTCCGTCGGGCGCACGTCCGAGAGTTGAGATACAGATGTTACTTGTTCTAGTTCGCTCGACTCCTCGGTTTCGCTGTTGGTTGCTGCGGGTTCTAAGGAACTGCTGTTTTCAATTTCAGCTAACTTTTGGGCAGTAGAAGTTTCTGTTGGTACTGGTGCAGATATGCCTGTTTGGGCAATAGCTGGTGCGGCTGGATTTTGGGCAGGAATGACTGATGTTTCTGCCGTAAATTCTGCTGGTGTCTGCTGGTTTTGGGAAGGGGTAACAGATATTTCTTCTGTAACTGAGGCTGGATCTGAGTTGGCTGGTTTTTCAGCTATCTTTAATGAGTTTTCCGGCGTATTTTCTGCGGTAAATGTTGCTGTTTGTCGCGGATTGAGTTGAGGATCCTCTTGGGGGAGAGGGGCGAGTTCCTGGGCTGTTGAGACGGGGATCTCGCCTGTGTTTTCAACTTCCACCGCATCGGCGGGTTGTAATTCATCTATTCCCGAAATTTGGACCGGATTGTCAACACTACTTGTATTCAGGCTGATTTCAGTCTCTAATTCTTTCAATCCTTCAGTACCTAATGTCTGTTTCTCAGGGACGAGAGGCATCGCTGCCAATGGTAGAGAACCGACAAGTAGATACACTAAACCTATTCCGCTAGCACTAAATAGTAAATGTGTTTTCATTACAACTCCTCACAAAATAGATTGTAAAATTGCTCTTACGTTTCGAGAATTATAAATCTATTTGGCATCGACAAACACAAAGTTGTTAATTAAAAATTATTATATTTTTCATAAGATATAGTAGAAAAACCTATCACAACACAAATATTTAGGCAACTATTTTTTTAAGATTCGATCGAGCCTCTGTAAAAACAAAGATATTACATTATCACAGAACAGGTATTTAGGCAACTATTTTTTTAACATTCGATCGAGCTTTTGCAAAATAACAATAGCAGCGCCGACACTCAAAGCCAAACCCAACCAAAAATTATCCGCCGTCCATTTACCTCTATCCAAAGCCAAACCGCCCAGCGGCGGCCCGATTAAATAGCCGATCGCCCAACACTGAGAACTAACTGCTAAATACACGCCCCGCAAAGACTCCGGGGCTAAATCCACCACCAAAGCAGAAGCAAAAGGCGTATAAGCAACAGTCGCAACCGACAAAAAGCTTAAGCCTAAAACAGCTAAAAATAGATTGCCAGTTGCAGCCATTCCCGTCAAGCCGATCGCGATAAATCCCATTCCCCACAGCAGCGCAGAAATCATCAAAGCTTTCGGGTGGGAAAACCGCCTCAAAGCTTTAACAACCGGCAGTTGCAAAGCCACAGTTAAAAACGTGCTAAAAGCAAACAAAACGGTAATTGTACCCGTTGAAAAGCCTGTTCCCGTTCCCACCGCGACAAACTTGCTAAAGTACAGCGGCATGGTGGTTTGGATTTGGGAAATATATAATGTGAACAGAGTATTTACTACAGCATAAACTAGAAGACTTCGATCGCGAAGCGCCACCATCCAGCCATTTTCCCAATTTTTTTTGCCTCTATCCGCTGAATTAGCTGGTTTGTAGGTTTCGGCGATGGCGATCGCAACTACCGCAAACAGCACTAAAAACGAGATACCATCAATAATAAAGAGCGATCGATAATTACCCGTTACCGCAATCAACAAACCGCCCAAAATAATCCCAACTTGCAAACCCAAATTATCAGCCAGTCGCGTCAAAGCAAAAGCTTCCTGTCGCTGTTCGCCCTCGGTTAAATCCGCCACCATCGTCTCGGTTGGAGGCCAATACAAACCCGCGCCAAAACCCATCAGTAAATTGCCCACAATTAAGCCGGCGAAATCATTAGTCGCCGCCAGTATAAAAGAAGCCGCAGCCGAAATAATTGCCGCCAGCAATAAAGTTCGCCGCCTTCCCCAAAATTTGGAATCGCAAAAAGAACCGCCCAAAATTCTGCCAAATATTCCCGAAACTGAACCGCTACCCAAACCGATCCCAACAGCAGTAGCAGATAAGCCCACGCGATCGACAAAAAATATCGGCGCGTAAAATAAAGTAAAACCGGTGCCGCTTTGGGAGAGGAATCTGCCGGCGGCAAGAATCCAGACTTGAGGGGGAAGACGTGGCAACCAAGATGATAATTGAAGTTTAGGCATTAAAGTTAAATGAGGAGTTCGTTCGCGATCGCAGACACCCGGGTTTTGTATGAAAAAAATACGTTAGGGTCTTTAATCACGGTCAAAAACCCATGTCTTTGGTCGCAGTGCGTCCAGGACTGTGAGTAATTATTAATTTATTCCCTACTTTTTCAGGATTACTATTAAGCTGTTGTGCATTTAAATAGGGTGTGAGGATTTGGTGAAAGGGAACAGGGAACGGGAAACGGGGAACAGACAATATGTAATTTAAATGCACGACAGCTTATGAGTTAACGGAGGTGATGACAAACAGAAGTGAGCTTAACAATTCTTTAGGGTCTGTTACACAAAAGTTACCATGAATTTAAAAATACTTAACACAATTTTAGAAAAAAGTTAGTTAAACTCTAGAAAAGGCAGAAAAAAATTTTAGAGGGTCGAATTAAGTCAGTAACTCAGGGCTAAAGCCACTGAGCTTGTAAGAGAGATCAAGCAAGCTGTACTGACCCGCCTAAGTCTTAGCTGACTACGTTATTTAGGTCATAACACCGGTGAATGCGACGCTAGTTTTGGGCTCTGTTGTTTACAGTTAAACAGTTTTAAAGTCCCTGAAACAGTGCTGTAAGCCGAACAAGCCTTTATAACATTGGCAAAGCGAACATTACCCCGAAAAGGAGATTGAGGCAGCCATACCTCAGCGGAGAGGCAACCATACCTCTCCAACCCCGAAAGGGGATTCAAGGCGATTGAAATCGCCGGGTCGTTTTCCTCTCAGGACTAAAGTCTCTGAGTTTCCCACTTACCGAACTTTTTTTATGACAGCTATTACAACATCGAGAGTGGAATCAATCAAACCCCGCTGGCAAGCAATTGTCATGGTGGCATTAATTTTCTGGCTCAGCGGTAGCCTGATTTTGGATCTAGTAATTATGCCCAGTCTCTACATATCTGGCATGACGACATCTCCCGAGTTTGCAACAGCCGGAAATTTAATGTTCTGGGGATTCAACCGCGTTGAGTTAATCTGTGCGGGCCTGGTGGCAACGGGTGTGATGGTTTTGAACAATTTAGTCGGTGACTTCGGCAAGCGCAGCCGCACAGCAATCATATTATCATTGGTACTTCTGGCGATCGCCCTGATTGACACCTACGCCCTGACGCCCCAAATGAGCGGCTTGGGAATGCACCTAAATCTGTTCGCTGACGCAGCAGAAGTACCCGCCGGGATGAATGTACTGCACCAAGGGTATTTTGGCTTAGAAGCGCTGAAGTTGGCTGTCGCCGGTACGCTGCTGGGCTGGTGCTACCAAAACCAAGTTTAATCGAGACAAGGGTCAGAGATTGAGTTGAAAAAAAACTCAACCTGCAGCGGCGGGGGGCGTGAATTCACGCCCCCCGCTAATTTTTTAAATTTTAGCGATCGTAAACACCGGATTTGATATTCATCGGCGTTAATCTGTGTTTATCTGCCCTCATCTGCGGTTAAAAAAGAGAATTTTAACCGCAGATGACAATTGATGGACGCTGATTCACGCAGATAAAGAGAAGAGAGATCGAAATAATTCCGATGCTAACAAATTTGAAATAACTATACAGTCAAGTTTCCTGACGGGCCCAAAAACGGATCGACTCAGGGCACGCCCTACTCGGATGCTTCGGGTAAATCTGCTTTTGGCCACAGCAGGCGCAAGCCCATCACCGCAAATCCGATCGCTGCGATCGCCTTTACCAGTCTCTCCGGCAACACCTCTGCCGTGCTGAAGCCGATGCCCACACCGATTAAACTCGCCAGCAGCAGCGCTGACGCCGTACCGAAAAATACAGCCCGCGGCGAGTTACAACTACTGCCCAGGGCGATCGCAGCTAATTGACTTTTGTCTCCCAATTCTGACAAAAAAACTGTAATAAAACTTAGTCCCAAAAGTTGCCAGTCCATGTTTTTTTAGTTCTCAGTTAGCTCTTGTAGAAATCTAGGACATACCGACAGGCAGACAATTAACCCAGCACTTCCCACAACAGAACCGCCGAAATCGCCAGCAAAATCACTCCTGCAGCTCTCTCCAAAGTTCTCGGAGCAATCCGACTAGCCAGCCACCTTCCCAGCAACACTCCCAGCAAACTGGTTGCTATCAAAGCCGCACCCGCACCGGCAAACACAATCCAAGGATTCCGAGATTCAGCCGTCATCAGCAAAATTGCGAGCTGAGTTTTGTCTCCAATTTCAGCAAAAAAAATAGTTGCAAAAGTCGAGGCAAAAATTGCCCAGTGGTTCGACTTCAGTTTCTTTTCTTCCTGACAAATATCGGGATTTGCACCCACTGAAATTTCACCCGGCTCCGGGGTTAAAGCAGCACAAATCTTAGAAACCTCTTTTATTTGTAGTTGTACCTGTTGTGGCAAATCGTAATTGAGGTTTACTGAGTCAGAAGCAGACAAGCTTGGCGGAACAGAATCAAGTTTCACGGGCAATGAGTGCTAAACGCTATTTATTTTTGACTTGTACTTTTGATTTTAACTTTCTCTGTGCCTGCTTTTACCAAACCAGGGTCATCTTTTTTGCCGGAGATTTCAGCAACTGATTCCTGAAACAACTCACGGCACCCAAAAATGGATACAAGCCCCCAGATTTATCTGTCGAGTCAATCTAAAATCTAAAATCTAAAATCTAAAATTGACTGACTGACTGGTTCATGTACCGTAAGTTCGATCGCCCGCATCTCCCAAACCAGGTACAATAAAGCCCTGTTCGTTCAAGATTTCGTCGATAGTTGCCGTGTAAATAATCAAACTCGGGTACTCTGCACTCAGCCTCTTCAAAGCGGGAGGAGCAGCTACCACAGAGATAATCCGAATCAAGTTTGGGTCAATCCCCCGTGCAGTCAATTCCTGCATTGTCGCCAGCATCGTGCCGCCAGTCGCCAGCATCGGCTCGCTAATTATCACCCGCGTTTCCGGGATAAACTGCGCCGGTAATTTGTTCAAATAACAAGTCGGTTCCAGCGTCTCCTCATTCCTTGCCATGCCGAGGTGGTAAACCGAAGCCAGCGGTACAACCGTCTGAATGCCTTCGAGCAGTGCCAAACCCGCCCGCAAAATCGGTACCACAACTAACGGAGCTTCCGGGTTGATAAAAGTCGCCGGACATTCTGCCAAAGGCGTCTGCACCGTTGTTTCCACTGTCGGCAGCCACTCTCTAATTGCCTCGTAAGCCAGCCACCTTCCCAATTCTGTCATCGCAGAACGAAAAAGTACCGAGGGCGTGGCGGCGTCGCGGGCGACAGCCAGCCAGTGTTTAATTAACGGATGCGGGGGAACGTAAACGCGCAGTTGCAGGGACATTAGAAAATTGGGAAGATTGCTAGGTTTGAGGGATTTTATGCGGTGCGGTCGATCGTCTTCGAGGGCTTCGCCAACGGGCGATCGCTCGCTCTGTGCAACTTATCACATCCTTGAGGGCGCATACAAGCCTGAGAGTGAGAATCGACCGAAGAGCACCATTTTCCAGATTCCCATCGCGGGTTCAAACCCGAGCCTCACACCTCCCATTCCTCTAAAGACGACTCAACAGCAACCAAATAAACCTCAACTTGAGTTTTCTCTTTAGTCGTTTTCAAAGGACTTCAGCTTTTAGGCAGGAGTTTAAACCCCTGCCAGAGGGCCCTCCGACCGCAGTATTGCGACCACAAGCCGTCGCTTAGAACCCATTTGCCGATCGACCTTCATCAGCTTATTGAAATATTTTTTTAATAGTATTGACATTAATTAGCAACAAGGCTATAGTAAATTTCAGTGTTCTCCTCTCAAAGGATCTGCAGACGGGGGCAGTCGGCAATGGTAGACTGTTCCCGCATTTTTTTGGGGAAGCAGGGGCATCGGGCATCGGGCATCGGGCATCGGCCAAACAGGGCATTGAATATTGGGCATTCGGCATTGCCGAACTTCCGTCTTCCTGACATCCGTTACAGCCGCTACATAATCCGTTGCCGAACTTCTTGCTTCGGGGGCGATCGACTGTAAAATCATAGAAATATTAAGATTTTTCAGCTAATGTCAGCTCCTACCCAATCCCAGTTATTTTCTTCCAACTCCCGCCCTACACAGCAAGAGTTTGATGTGATTGTCATCGGTTCCGGCATTGGTGGACTCGTGACAGCCACCCAGCTAGCGGCTAAGAAAGCCAAAGTTTTAGTGCTCGAAAGCTATACAATTCCGGGGGGTAGCGCTGGATATTTCGATCGAGAAGGCTACAGATTCGATGTCGGCGCCTCCATGATTTTTGGCTTCGGACAGCGTGGCACCACCAACCTCCTCACCCGCGCCCTGAAAGCAGTCAACGTCACCTTAGAAACGATTCCCGACCCCGTACAGCTTCACTATCACTTACCCAGCGGCTTGGAACTGGAAGTTCCCCAAGCTTATGATAAATACTTGCAAGAATTAACAGACAGGTTCCCTCACGAACGCGAAGGAATCCACAAATTTTACGGCGAATGCTGGAAAGTCTTTAACTGCCTCAACGCGATGGAATTGCTATCCCTAGAAGAACCCGGATATCTGGTTCGAGTCTTTTTTCAGAATCCTTTAGCCTGTTTGGGATTAGTAAAATATCTGCCTAAAAATACTGGCGACATTGCGCGGCGCTACATCAAAGACCCTACTTTGCTGAAATTTATCGACATGGAATGCTACTACTGGTCTGTAGTACCCGCAGACTTGACGCCGATGATTAACGCCGGAATGGTATTTTCCGATAGACATTACGGCGGCATCAATTATCCCAAAGGGGGAGTGGGTCAAATCGCCCAAAAATTAGTAGAAGGATTAGAAAAATGCGGCGGGAAAATTCAATACAAAGCTAAGGCGAAAAAAATTCTTACAGAAAACGGCCGCGCTGTCGGAGTCGAGCTAGCAACCGGCGAAGTTTACCGGGCAAAGCGGATAGTTTCTAACGCCACGCGGTGGGATACTTTTGAGAAATTGCTGCCTGCAGAAGAGATGCCCGCTAGCGAAAAGAAATGGCAGCAGCGCTATCAAAAAGCCCCCAGTTTCTTGAGTTTGCATTTGGGAGTGGAAGCAGGCGTAATCCCGGCAGGTAGTGCCTGCCACCACATTTTGTTAGAAGATTGGGACAAAATGGAAGCGCCCGAGGGAACTGTTTTGGTGTCAATTCCGACCGTGCTCGACCCGGATTTAGCTCCCGCAGGATATCACATCGTTCACGCTTTTACGTCGAGTTGGATGGAAGAGTGGGAAGGGCTTTCGCAGCAGGAATACGAGGATAAAAAGGAAGAGGCGGCAGGGAGAATTATTGAAAGATTAGAAAAGATTTTTCCCGGTTTAGATGCCGGTTTGGATTATATGGAAGTTGGGACGGCGCGCTCTCACCGCCGCTTTTTGGGGCGCGAAGACGGAACTTACGGGCCGATTCCGCGACAGAAGCTAATGGGTTTGTTGGGAATGCCTTTTAACCGAACTTCTATGCCTGGTTTGTATTGTGTGGGGGACAGTACGTTTCCCGGACAGGGTTTAAATGCGGTGGCGTTTTCTGGGTTTGCTTGCGCCCACCGAATTGCGGTTGATTTGGGTTTTTAGGTGTTGAGCATTTCATAGTCCTGGGCGCACTCCGACTCCTCGAAACCGGGTTTTTTAGCGAGTGTGCGAACTCGGGCGAAATTTTTTAGCCAAAACAACCCGGTTTCTGGACTCCCATGCGTCAGTGCTAATTTAAACCTAAAAAGTTGTTTGGGACACCCTACAAAAAGACTAAAAACCCGGTTTCTGCGGAGAAACCGGGTTTTTAAGAAAATTGGCGTTTTCCATTCTTTTAAGGAGTTTACTGGTCGTAGCTGCCGCCGACGCCGATTTGGGTATTGTAGATTTTGGCCTCAGTGATGGTCATATCTTCCATTGATGCGCCGGATACGTCAGTGGTGTTAATGATGGCGGCGGTAAGATTTGCCCGATCGAGGTCTGCGTAATTTAAACTGGCATTAGTCAGGAAAACTGCGGTTAAATTAGCACCAGTCAAATTAGCACCAGTCAAATCAGCGCCTTCGAGGTTGGCACTAGATAGGTTTGCTCCTCGTAAATTTGCTTCTCTCAAATCAGCACCAATTAAATGAGAGCCGCTTAAATCTGCTCCGGCCAAGTCGCACTTAAAACATTGCCCGGTTGACAATAACTGTTTGACGTGAGCCGGATTTTCAGCGCGAGCCGGACCTGCCAACAGTAGGGGGGTAATTAAAAAAGTAGCGGCTAATAGATGGCGTTTCATAATTTCTTTTCCTCACCCGACTGTGTGTTTAAGTTCTTGTGTTTATATCTACAATCTTACCACCGTTGTTTTCGCCAGTTGCGATCGAATTCACAGCTTGTCTGTGACCTCGATTGCCAACGACTACGCCACAGATGGTCTCCAAAAGCTCGCAAAACTTTATTTCGCAAAACTTAACACTGCCGAACTTAATACAGTGCTTTTTTGTAGTAACCTTTTCTATGTTAGCTAGTACAGTCAACAAATGTGTATTTCTGAAGAGGGATCTCAGAAACCCAGGTCTAAAGGCACGCTCGCGACCAAGCGAGCAATTCCCGCAAGCCGTTCTGATGGGCCTAAGACTTTGTAAACGGAGGTCTACGTTTTTTGAGTCACTACACCCGCTTGATGCGTAGCTAGTTTCCTGCTCTGTCATTTACAATTAAACAGTTCTAAGGTCACGCCCTACAGTGTTGCAAGTCTCTCAAGCTCTTTAAACATTGGCAAAGCTAAAATTACCCCCCAAGGCAGGGTACGAGAGCGAGCAAACATTATACGATCGCGTATTGTGAGCTGTGAAGCAGTAATTGTCAGTAGTGAAAGTACATTACATTCATTACACCGAATCAAACAATTCCCTGGCGCGGTAATGGAAAGATTCACCGCGATTGAAACCGTCCGCGTCGTTTCCCACTCATGGGCTAAAGCCGCCCTCGGAACCCACTTACCGAATTTTTTTATGATTAGCGATGCGAGGGATGATTTTAGCGGATATGAGCGCAAAAAGTTCACCAAAAAAACATTATTTTTAATAAAGCTGTCAAAGAACAGAAAATTTAACTTAAAATAAAGATCAGCCTATAACTTTAGAGGTAGAGGGGGATCAGTCACCGGCGAGATCCCCAGCCAAAGATCGGGGTGCCCTTTTAACAAAAATTTTAATTACGTCTTACCAGCACTGAAAAAATCTACCTAGTGCTTGGAAAGTAGCGCTTTTTTTGGAATGTCGCAGAATCAACGCGATCGCAAAAATAAATTAAATATGCTCAAAAACGATTCCTCCAAGTATCTGCCAACCTTAGATCAAGTAATTGACCACTACCCCTTGACAGTTGCGCCAGATACCCCACTAGCAGAAGTAATTACCCTGATGGGCCAACGGCGCCCAAGTTGCTCTTTAAACGCAGACATTCCACCAACCGATATCTACCAGCAACTAACAGAAATCGCAAATCCCCCTACCTCAAGCGCGTGCAGAGACGCGGCAGGTATCTGCGTCTTTGTCGTGGAAAAATCCCTCGAAAAATTCTCCTCGCACTCTGCTAAAAATTCTCAATTGCACGGAATCTTCACCGATAGGGATCTTGTCGATTTGATTGCCTCGGGCAAAAACTTAAAAGGTGTCACCATCGCAGAAGTCATGAGGCAGCCTGCTGCAACTCTGATAAAATCCGAGACTCAAGACCTTTTTAGCGCCATAATTCTGCTGCGCCAAGGAAGAATTCACCATTTGCCAATATTGGACAGTGAGGGTCAACTCTTAGGAGTAATTACGCCGGAAAGCATTCGCCAAGCCATGCTGCAACCGGCAAATATCTTAAAAATGCGCAGCGTGAAAGAAGTAATGACCGCACAGGTCATTCAAGCGCCTCGCTCCGCGTCAGTTATCAGTTTAGCCGAGTTGATGGCGCAGCACCGCGTTAGCTGCGTGGTAATTACAGAATCAACAGAATTATCGATGAATTTGTCGTTCCCAATTCCAGTAGGTATAGTCACAGAACGGGATATTGTGGAATTTCAAGCTTTAGATATAGATTTGTCGCAAACCATCGCCGAAACTGTGATGAGTACCCCCTTATTTAGTCTCAAGCAAGAAGACTCGCTGTGGGTAGCTCATCAGGAAATGCAGCAGCGTTTAGTCCGCAGGTTGGTAGTAACGGGGGAACAGGGAGAACTCCTGGGAATAGTCACTCAAAGCAACTTACTGCGCGTACTTGACCCGATGGAAATGTCCGCGGTGATCGATGTTCTGCACCATTCAGTGGCAGAACACAGTAGCGAATTGCAAAAAGCGATCGCATCACTCAGCTTGACTAACGCCACACTAGAAAGCGAAATCGCTACCCGCGTCCAGGCCGAGGTGCGGCTGCAACTGCTAGAATCTGCCGTAGTTAACGCTAACGACGCGATCGTGATTATGGATGCGGGACACAGCGATATCTCCGATCCCAGCATCATCTATGCCAACGAAGCTTTTACCCAAATGACGGGCTACCTACCCGAAGAAATCATCGGACAAACCCCCAGTTGCTTGCGCGGCCCAGAAACCGACCCGGCCCAGGTCGCTAAAATTCGCCGTGCTTTCTCTCGCCGAGAACCCCTACGCCTGGAATTGATTAACTACCGCAAGGACGGTTCAACTTATTGGGTGGAACTCAACAGTGTACCCATTGCCGACACATCCGGGAACGTTACCCACTGGGTGTCGGTGCAGCGGGATATTAGCGATCGCAAGCGCATGGAACAAGCATTTTTTGAAGAAAAAGAACTCGCTCAGGTTACTCTACAATCGATCGGCGATGCCGTAATCGCGACAGACGCCGACGGCTACATTTCCACCCTTAATCCAGTTGCCGAAGAACTCACGGGTTGGTCTACCTCGGAAGCTAAAGGTTTGCCCCTCGCCAATGTGCTGAGAATAGTTGATGAAACTACCAGGCTGCAGGCCGAAAATATCGCCGAAATCGCTTTGTGCGAAGGTCGGATTGTTGACCCAGGGCACAACAGCTTGCTGATTGCCCGCAACAACCGCGAATTTGCGATCGACCACTGCGTCGCCCCCATCCACGCCAGCAGCGGCAAAATTGTTGGGGCCGTCGTTGTGTTCCGAGATGTCACCCAAGTGCGAACTCAAGCGCGGCAACTCACCTGGCAGGCAACTCATGACCCCCTGACGCAATTAGTCAACCGCCGCGAATTTGAGTACCAGCTAGAACAAGCCCTGCACAGTGCTCAAGGTTACGGGCAAGAACACGTTATGCTTTCCCTGGATCTCGATCGCTTCAAAATAGTTAACGACACTTCTGGTCACGCAGCAGGCGACGAACTGCTGCGCCAAGTCAGCCAGCTATTTAAAAGCAAAATTCGCAAAACCGATATTTTGGCGCGTCTCGGCGGCGATGAATTTGCCGTACTCCTCTACAATAGTCCCGTCGAACGAGGATTGAATGTTGCAGAATCGCTGCTGCGAAGCATTCAGGGATTCCGGTTTGGGTGGCAGGACAAAACTTTTTCGATCGGCGTCAGTATCGGTTTGGTAGCAATTAATCCCAAAACAGCATCGACATCTGCGATTTTGAGCGCGGCCGATATGGCCTGCTACGCTGCTAAAAATAAAGGCCGCAACCGGGTGCAGGTTTATCAAGCCGGCGATCAAGAATTAATCAAACAGCACGGCGAAACCGAGTGGGTGGTGCAAATTAATCAAGCTTTAGAAGAGAATCGCTTTTGCTTGTACTCTCAGCCGATCGTACATTTGCTCAATTCTCCAACCACCGGATCCCACTGCGAAATCCTGCTTCGCCTCCAGCTTGAAACCGGTCAGTTGGTGTCGCCGATGGCGTTTATTCCCGCGGCAGAACGCTACAACTTGATGCACACGATCGACTGCTGGGTAATTCGCACTTTATTTAGCAATTTATCTAAATTTTTCACGGCAGATTTATTAGTCCAAAACCCCGGGGGAGACAGCGAGAAAATAGTTACCTTCCCTGCAGGCTCTGTTTTGTCTAATCCGCAATCCTCATTTGGCAAATATCCCACCCTTTATTCAATCAACCTTTCAGGGGACAGCATCAACGAAGAAAAGTTTATCGAGTTTATTCAGGAGCAGTTTTCCATCCATCAAATACCGCCAGAAATAATTTGTTTTGAAATTACAGAAACCGTGGCGATCGGTAATCTCAGCAAGGCAGCCAGCTTGATTTTGCAACTCAAGGAACTCGGCTGTCAGTTTGCCTTGGACGACTTCGGCAGCGGTATGTCTTCCTTTGCTTACCTGAAAAGCTTGCCGGTTGATTATCTCAAGATTGACGGCAATTTTATTAAGAATATTGCCGACAATCCTATTGATATCGCAATGGTGGAAGCTATTACCAAAATTGCTCACCTCATGGGAATTAAAACTATTGCCGAGTATGTGGAAAGTCAAAGAATTATGGATCAACTCAATGAACTTGGGGTAGATTACGCTCAAGGTTATTATTTTGGAAAGCCTCTACCTTGTAACTTCACCTCTCCTAGTTTAGAGGAAGTTTTGGGGGATTTTACGGTTAATTCTTTGGCTTTTAAGGCTAAGCTGGCTTCTTGAAGAGGGAAGTCCGGCAATGGATTGTATAACGGATTTAACGGAGGGATGTTGAGGGAAGAAGGAAAAGAGAGAAGGAAAAGGGAGATTTTAAGTTGTGATATCAATTCCCCATTCCCGATTACCCATTCCCCATTACCCATTACCTTCTACAGTAGTTTCTGCTGCTTCAATGTACTGACTGTCTAACAGAAAAGCACCTTTTTCAAAGCGAATGCCCCAATAATTGCCGGGACGCCGATCGATCACAACACCTTCAGCGCCGATCGCAATTACATTCGCAGGCCGCAGCATCGGCATCGGTTCGGCAGTTTTGACGTAGGGTGGCATTGCTACAACTCGAACTTTTTGACCGACAGTGAAATCTTTTTCCATGAGCTTTATTCCCTAAAAAAACACGGCGATAAAGGAATTTTAACACGGATACGCGGAGCGATTTAATTATCTTACTATCTGTCCAATGCTATAGAGTTTTACAAGTTTGGGTTTATTCTATAAATTCAAACAAATTTCAGTCCCTAAGGGCGAAAAGGTAGTTTGTCACCTTTTCCCCCTTGGGGCGGATGGGAAAGGAATGTTTCTGTTTGATTGATTAATTGATTAGGGATGGATAATAAAATGGGGAATTATGAAGCGTAATTAAGGGAATTATCGGCAAAAATATTGATATTTTAGGCTGGCATCTTCGTTATATTCAAGTTCATGATATTTTCCCCCTAACTCTAAGTCATGAAGACATCGTTGGTAGTTTTTGGCTCCCATATCGAAAGGGTTAGTCTTGTTCAATCTTCCCCCTTCAGCTATCTTTAGCTGGTTAGTTACCCCTGAAGCGTCGGCTACAGTTTTGACAATCCAATTAAACATTTTTTTTCCTCTAAGCTGTATCTCACTCTACCTCTCTAGATTAGCTATATATTCACCTATAGGCAATCAAACATTTTTTTTCCTCTAAGCTGGATCTCACCCCTGACTCGGACGATCGCCCGTAACACCCCTGACCGATCGCGCTACAATTATCGATCGGGATAAAAACGGCTGATTAGGAAAGTAGAGGAGTAGGTGCTATGGCTACAAGTCGTCGCATTGAGCGTGTAGCTTCAATGGTTAAACGGGAAGTCAGCCTGATGTTGCTGAATGGAATCAAGGACGACCGGGTAGGTGCCGGTATGGTTAGCGTTACCGATGTAATTGTTTCGGGAGACCTTCAGCATACAAAAATTTTTGTCAGCATCTACGGTACTGATGAGGCAAAGGCTGAGACTATGGAGGGTTTGAAATCTGCAACTAGCTACGTCCGCAGCCAGTTGGGCCAACGGCTGCAACTGCGCCGCACGCCGGAAGTGATTTTTCTCGAAGACCATTCTTTGGAACGGGGCGATAAAATGCTGATACTGCTGAATCAGCTTTCTGCCGATCGCAAACCGGATCTTCTAGATCCCGAGGAAGAATTCGCCGACGATGAAATTGACGAAACAGATGAGGATTAGTGTCTGAAGCCAGTTAACAGTCAACAGTCATTAGTCAACAGTCATTAGTCAACAGTCATTAGTTAACAGTCAACAGTCAACAATTACCAAGACAATGAAATTGACGAAACAGATGAGGATTAGTGTCTGAAGCGAGTCAACAGTCAACAGTTAACAGTTAACAGTCAACAGTTAACAGTTAACAGTCAACAGTCAACAATTACCAATTACCCATGATTGACAATCTTTCCTTACCAGAACTGGTAGCCCAGATGTTCGTGGTGCGCGCTTCAGGCTACTTGTTCGACCACCAAATTCGGTATCCCGAATGGGAACCAACTGCTAGCAAACTCCGCTATTATCTGGAAAAGTTGGGCGTCGGCGGTGTGATTTTGGTGGGGGGAAGTGCTGCGGAGTTGGCGGTTCGATCGCACCAATTGCAGTCTTGGGCCAAGTTTCCCCTGCTGCTGGCTGCTGATATTGAGGAAGGTGTCGGCCAGCGGTTCGCGGGGGCGACTTGGTTCGGGCCGCCGATGGCAATTGCCGAAGTGGCGCGGCATGATTCAGAAGCGGCCGATCGATATGCTGAACAAATGGGCGCTGTCACTGCGATCGAAGCGAGGGCGATCGGTCTGAATTGGATTCTCGCACCAGTGGTTGATGTTAACAACAATCCCGACAATCCTGTGATTAACGTCCGCGCTTTTGGCGAGACACCGGAAATAGTCGGGAAATTAGCCGCTGCTTTTATTCGCGGCGCAGCCCAACACCCGGTTTTGACTACTGCTAAGCATTTTCCCGGCCACGGAGACACGGCGGTTGATTCTCACTTGGAATTGCCGGTTTTGCCGCATTCGCCAGCGAGATTGGCAAGGGTTGAGTTGCCTCCTTTTGTTGAGGCGATCGCCGCCCGGGCCGATGCTGTGATGAGTGCTCACTTGCTGATTCCGGCTTGGGATGCCGAGTTTCCTGCTACTCTTTCTCGCAAAATTTTGATCGGGAAGCTGCGAGAAGAGTTGGGATTTGAAGGTTTGATCGTGACGGATGCTTTGGTGATGGGTGCGATCGCCAATAAGTACGGCCCTAATGAAGCTGCTGTTTTGGCTGCTGAGGCTGGTGCTGATGTTTTGCTGATGCCCCTTGACCCGGAAGGGGCGATTTTCGCTGTCTGCGAAGCTGTCACTCAAGGGCGACTTTCAATAGCACAAATCAAGGAATCTGTCAAGCGAATTTGGAAAGCGAAAATAAAGGTGGGTTTGCCGATTTCTGACCCCCCCCAACCCCCCCAAGCTTCGGGGGGGAGGAAGAATCTAGAATCGATCGACTTAAGTTTGCTGGCAAATCCACAGGCAAGGTCAACTGCTGCCGATATTTTGCGAGATTCTTTTAAATTTGGAGGTTCTCTGCCTTTAATGGCGAAAAAGCCCCCAGAAAACCAGCGGTTGCGGAATTTGATTATTGTAGATGATGTTTTGGGGTGCGAGTTTTTGGGCAAGCACACTCCGGCAATCGCCCTTCCCGAACAGTTTGGTTACGAATTGCAACTGATTGACGATCGCACAGGGGCGATCGCTGATAATACAGGTGCAGAGAATTTTTCTCCGACACTGCTGCAAATTTTCATTCGCGGCAATTGCTTCCGAGGCAGTGCTGGTTTGACCCAAGCAGCTCAAGATTGGTTTAAGAAATTATTAAACACGGGAGAACTGCAAGCTGTGTTAATTTACGGCAGTCCCTACGTTTTAGAGCAATTTTTGCCACACTTGCCTCCGAGTATTCCTTATGTATTTTGTTTTGGGCAGATGCCGGCCGCGCAATCTCTAGCTATAGAATTGCTGTTCGGCATTGACGCAACGGGCAATGCTTGAGCTGCCGGACTCCTGAATCCTTTCTCTGCTGCTGCTGCGTCAGGACTTAAATTTATCAACCCGGTTTCTCGCAAGAAATTTTGCCTTTGGGAGGCAAGCATCCAGAAACCGGGAATCGGGCCCTGGTGCCTAAGTCCTGAATTGATACCAGTTTCAAAAAAAAAGAATGCAACTGTAAGTCCGTGCTGCAAACCCATATCCAGTCAGTCATTCCCAATTCTCAAATCTAAAATCCCTCGACGGGGGCGCGACTCGACGGCTATGTGATCGCGCTCGCCGAACCTCTCACGCCGAAGTCGAAAATCTAAAATGCTATGAGCTTTGCAACAGATTTGCCTGTTAGCCGGGAAAATGGCTCGCGTCCATCAATCTTTAGACAGATCCGATCACTTACTCATCATTGTTAGAATTTTTAACTTAAGCGTAATGAATTGTATACCTCTATACTGAAAAAATTTAACTTACATATCCGGAAATTTGGACTATATTATTAAAAAGGTCATAATTTTTTTTTTACTAAAACCTTGAGGGCGCATTATGATTCAGTCAACTATCAAAATCCAATACTCTTTAGATGTCATCCAAGATGAAGCCCGCCACCTCGTGCACGAGGGCGTGCTGAGCCGACAACAGCCTATCTACACGCTGTGCCAATTCATTCCGCCCCGGGAATGGGCTTGCGTGGAGTGCGAGTTAGAAAAATGCGACTTCTTGCTGCGCGATCGTATCGCCGACCTGATCGGTTCTGAAAAATGGGACAACGACTAAATTTGGGTTTTCTTAAATAGACCTCTTGCAAAAGTCCTTTTCATAAATTTATTGGACGGGCAAGATGCCCATCCCACAAGAAAAAATAACTCTTGTGGCATGGGCATCTTGCCCGTCCTAGTTATTTTTGCAAGAGGTCTAATAAGTTGGCCAGTGAGTTTCCAAGTAAATTCCCGCTGTGTTAAAGACTATTGATTCTTTAATCCTGGGAATTTTCGGGGCGCAATTTTTCCAACTCGACCCTGAGCGCTGCCATGTGTGCAGTTAATTCTTGAATCTCTAGCTTTACGTCAGGTTGTACAACCGAGTCGGGAGGAGCGTCAGTGGTTGCATCGGATTGCTTGGGCGAGACGGATTCGCTGTCTGCATTCTCCCGATTACCCGGTTGAGAGAAAATAGTATCTACAAAATTCCGGGCTTCTCGATCGGTCATTTCTCCTTTTTCCAGCAATTCCGATGCTAGCTGGCCCAAATCAGACTTCAGTTTGTCAAGATTTTCTTCTCGCTTTAGCGGATCTTGCAATGTCTCAATTAAAAAGGAAGTTGCACCTAAAGTTAGGTGAAATCCTGTTTGCAGCATTTGAGGCAGGTTGTCGGGATTCATCTAAAAATGCCGCTAGAACGTTTTTCTGAGTTTTTGGTTCGCCCATTGCTCCCAAGTGGGCGCGTAAGGCCACTTGGGAGCGGGAAGATGCGCAGTTGTGGCTCGCGATCGCGCCCCGCCAGGAACGATCGGCCTGTGAGAGAATACTTTTTTTTGGACGAATACTAATTTTATCATTACTTCGTAAATAGATAAATGTCAACTGTAAATTTTTGTAACTAGAAATAGAAACCTCCCCACTTGAAAAGTCAGTCGATTTTAGATTTTAGATTTTAGATTTTAGATTGAATAGGAATTACGCACTGCCACCCTGAGAAACCGGTTTTTTTTAGCGAGACTTGCCTGCTGCAACGAAATATTGCTGTGAAAAAACCGGGTTTCGGGGCATCTGCGCGTCTAGAAATGTTGAATCCGGTTAGGGATACAGCGCCTCACCTGTGGATGGGTCAAATATAAATAGTCGATCGAAGTCAAGTTGTACCCTCAGCCGATCGCCCGATCGCAAGCGAACACTCGCAGGTACTTGCACCTGTACAGTAGTTTCAGCGCTCAACAAAGGCAAACTCGCCCGGATTAAAGTTTCTCGCCCGAGAGGTTCCACTACTTTTACCTCTAAATCGAGAGGGACTTTTTCTAATGCCCAAACATCGGTTTTCAAATCATCAAATTCTGCTGTTTGTGGCCTAAAGATTTCTATATTTTCGGGACGGATGCCCAATTCTAATCCTTGTCCTTCTCTCGGCTGCAATTTGTTCTGAATCGAGGGCGCACAGGCTAAATGTTGATTTCCCACTAAAAAGGATTCGTTAGTATAAATTGCAGGCAAAATGTTCATGGCGGGATTGCCTAAAAATGTGGCAACCATGCGGTTAGCTGGTTTGGCATAAATGCTTTGCGGGTCTCCAATTTGTTGAATTTTCCCCCCATTTAAGACTACAATCTTATCAGCTAAAGTCATCGCTTCCACTTGGTCGTGGGTGACATAAACTGTGGTAATTCCCAGCCGTTGATGCAGTTGTTTGAGTTCTGCTCTAGTGTCGTCTCGCAGTTGAGCATCGAGGTTAGAAAGCGGTTCATCTAAAAGAAATACTTTCGGTTCGCGGGCGATCGCCCTTCCCAGTGCTACCCGCTGCTGCTGTCCGCCTGATAGCTGTTTGGGCTTACGCTTGAGGAGGTGGTCGATCGAGAGCGATCGGGCTACTGTTTCGACTCGTTCTTGAATTTTAGTCGGGTCAACATTCCGCATCCGCAATCCAAAAGCCAGATTTTCCCCGACAGTCATATGCGGGTAAAGCGCGTAATTTTGAAACACCATTGCAACGTCCCGCTGTCTCGCCGGAATGTTGTTAACTAAATTATCTCCGATGTAAAGATTGCCGGAAGTTGCGGTTTCTAAACCTGCAATTGTCCGCATAATTGTCGATTTTCCGCAGCCGGAGGGCCCGACTAATACCCAGAATTCCCCGTCCGGGATTTTGAAGCTGATATTTTCGATCGCGGTGACGTTTTGGTAGCGTCTGGTAATATTTTCTAAGCGAACATTTGCCATTTTTTGATTGTAATTGGTAATTGGTAATTGGTAATTGGTAATTGGTAATTGGTAATTGGTAATTGGTAATTAGTGATTTTTACCTTCTGCATCCTGCATTCTGGGTTCAGAAAACTGTTCCAATTCTAAAACTGTGCGGTCTAATTCTTCAACGATAGGCGTTGATTCAGCTTGGCGAAATGCTTCTACTAAAGAACGATAATACCAGAGAGAACCCAATGCGCCGCCTTTGAAGCGTTCCCAAACAAAGTCGCCCAATTGACGGGAATCTTTCAGGATTGATCGAACATTCTAAAGTTTATCAGCAGCCGAGACTAATCTCACTGAGCCAGAAGCTGTAGAAATGCGATCAATATAAGCTAGTTTCCCCTGTCGCCAAGGGGGTTTCGGCGTCGCGTCACTGTCGCTACAGCCGTCTACAATCGCTGTGACGGTATCCCCTGCATCGGCGGCTGATGGCTTCGCGGGTGGTGTGGCCGCCTTGATCTTCGATCGCATCGTGAAGCAAAGCCGAGATCGCCTCATCTTCATTTGTCCCATATTCTAAAGCTATACTAGCAGTGCCCAACAAATGGGCACTGTAGGAAACGCCGGAACCTTTGCTTCCTTGGGTAGCGTCCAATTCGGCGGCATAGGTGAGGGCTTCAGAAAAACGGTTTGAGACAATCATGAAAGTCACCTTTCTTAATTGCTATGATATATAAATTGTCGGGCTAAGTTGAAAAGACAAAATCTACCAAGTTCAATAAGATCATAAAGATGCGATCGAGAGCGATCGTGTGTAAACTTAAAATCATCAAAAAGAGGTGGCGCTTGTGACAGTTACTACAATTTCACCCAAAAATGCCGACAAAAAATTAGAGCCAGAATCACAGCCCAAATTAGAAGTTATAGCAGAAATACACCCAGAGTCTGAACAAGTAAAAGTCATACCTCTTGAAGAGTTTTTAGTCAAGCCTACTGATAGAATGGAATGGGTTGACGGCAACTTAGTGGAGAAAACAGGAATGACATTCAAGCATGGTCTCGCTCAATCTAAATTATCTACGTACTGGAGAAATTATAAAGACTCAAGCGGACAGAGAGGAGAAGTGCTTACAGAAGTCCTTTGCCGCACTAGCAAGCAGGGTCGCCGTCCCGATGTTGCTTACATTACTCCTGAACTGCTGCCAGAATCAGGCAATTTTACAGCATTTTCCCAAAGTTTTCCTTTGATAGCGGAAGTTGCTTCCCCCGAAGATAGCGGCGAAGACTTATTTGCGAAAGCTCAGGAATATTTGGAATCGGGATGTTTAGAAGTTTGGTTGCTGTTTCCTGAAGCTAGATTAATATTTGTGAATGTAGGGCAACGCTGGCAGTTGTTTAATGCGGATGAAGTTGTTAACACTCAAACTGTACTTGCAGGCTTTAGCGTAGCCGTCAGTGAATTGTTGGCTTGAGGATTTTTTTAAACTAATTTATTAAAACCATAAAGATTAAATAAAAAATAAATTCTTGGTGAAAAATTTAAGGTTAAGACTTGGTTTAATGAGAAGGTGGGAGGGTTTAAATCGAGTTTAAGATAGCTCAAATTACAGGTAATGAAAGAAGTATTGATACAGTGGAGCGCGATCGATATATAAAGTTCCGCTTTTGCCAATCAACGTCAAAGGCGTTTTTCTGGATTTGAATAAGGCGGCAACTCGGCTTCATGATCAGGGACGGGTAATCAATTTTTCTTCGTCGGTTATCCGCTTGATGTTGCCGACTTATGGCGTTTACTGAAGAAGCAAAGCAGCGGTATAGTTGTTAACAGGGGTGTTTGCAAAAGAAGTCGGAGCGGGGGCATCACAGTTAATTATTTTTTTCCCCAACCTACAAATACTGACTTTTTTCTAGAGGGTAAAGTGGTTTAATACCGTAACCACTATAATTAAGGTATCTCTAAGGGTGGTATCTGTCCATGCCCGAACCCGAGGTATTTATTACGTTTGGCATCACTCCAGAAGAGAAAAAATTCATAAAGAAATATTGCGAGCCAGAAGTGAGAAATCAAACCTGTTGTGCTAAGAGCTCGGATTAGGTGACTGACGCGTAGACTTAAAAAAACTGACCCTTTATGGTCAGCAGATTCCTCCCACGACTAGAAGCCCAGGGCTTTCTATCCGATTTTCTATAAGCGGTAGTCTTCGAGGAGAATGGGGTGTAGAGATTTTTCGTCGAATGCGATCGCCTTTAAATTTGAGCCAGAACGATCGCCCGATCTACTAAAAATCACACTCGGCTAACAGATCGGCCGCCGATCACAGTCTCCGGGCCACTCGACCAATCAACGGAACATCAACCAACGAGGGCGATTGTTGCACTTCCGTGAACAAGAGAAAACCACTCGCAACTTGCTAATGCGACTGCTTGTTGGAGGTACGACATTAATTGTTAGCGTCGGTGTCTAGCCAGGAATTTAAGCGCCTTGAAAGCTCTATCAAGGTGGATTGAACATCAAGCTAGCAATTCCTCAAGTCTATTTTCCAGAGAAGCCACTAGCATTTCTATGTCAAACTCATCCCTGAATCTATCTAAACCTAAGTACAAACTTTCCTTGCGATCGTTCTTGATTGTCCCGTTTGTACTACAAATCTTCGTAGCAGTTGGACTAACGGGATATTTTTCCCTGCGGAATGGACAGAAGGCAGTCAATGATGTTGCCAGTCAGTTACGTCAAGAGATGAGCGATCGCCTCAACCTGCAAGTTCTAAACTATTTGGAAAAACCTTATATTGCCGGACAAGTGATCGTAGCTGCGGCCCAAGAGGGTCAGCTTGATTTAACAGATTTCACCAAACTGGAACGAACCTTGTGGCGGTTAGTCAGCCAAAATACCCTCGAAGACGTGCAAATTGGTTTAGAGGACGGCACCAATATTGCCCTAGATACAACAATCAATGACGGCATCGTTTCTCGCCTCAGTGACAAAGCGCGTCTACCTCAACGCCAATTCTACAAACTTGATAATCGAGGTCAACGGGTCGCACTGCTCAAAACTCAGGCAAAGTTTGACCCCCGGACTCGACCCTGGTATCAAGTTGTACAGAAAGCTGGAAAACCAACCTGGACATCTGTGCCCTACGTTAGCAGTTCGTATCAATCGGCTACCATGGCTCTATCCCAACCGATTTACAAAAGCGATGGAACGTTACTAGGGGTGCAAAAAAGTACCTTTCGGCTGGACAAGATTCATCGTTTTCTGAGCGAGTTGAAGGTGGGTCAAACGGGACAAACGTTTATCGTAGATCGATCGGGCAATCTGATTGCCAGTTCAACGATCGGCCAGCCTTACATTATGGATCTTAAAAACGAGGAGTTGCAACAAATTCCTGCCGTCAAGTCTGAAAGTTCTATAATTGGTGCCACAGCGCAAGCTATCCTCGATCGATTTGGCAACTTCAACGCTATTGCACAGAATCAACAGCTTGATTTTATGCTGGCAAACCAACGGCAGTTCGTGCAGGTTTCCGCCATTCGAGACGGACGAGGTATCGATTGGTTCAGCGTCGTTGTGGTGCCTGAATCAGATTTCATGGCACAAATCAATGCCAATACTCGCACCACAATTTTGCTGTGTCTAGGGGCTTTGGCAGTGACGACTATACTGGGTCTTTTTACTTCGCGTTGGATTACCAAACCGATTTTGCAGCTACAAAAAGCCAGTCAGGCGATTAGTTCCGGACAGTTGGATCAAACACTTCAGGTGCAAGGCATTAGTGAATTAGAATCGCTGGCAGATTCCTTCAACCAGATGGCAAGTCAACTCAAAGCCTCCTTTATCGAACTGGAAAGCCGGGTTGAGGAACGCACCGCAGAACTGCAAGAAGCAAAACTGGTAGCTGATGGCGCCAACCAAGCAAAAAGCGAATTTCTCGCCAACATGAGCCACGAACTCCGCACTCCCCTCAACGGTATTTTGGGCTATGCTCAAATCCTCAACCGCAGCCCCGCATTGCCAGCGAAAGAACGTCATGGGGTAGAAATCATTCACCAGTGTGGTTCTCATTTGCTGACGCTGATTAACGATGTGTTGGACTTGTCCAAAATTGAAGCCGGTAAATTAGAACTCACACCTCAAGCGATTCACTTTCCCTCATTCCTCCAAGGTGTCGCTGAAATCTGCCGCATTCGTGCCGACCAAAAAAACATTGACTTCGTTTACGATCCCGATCCACAGTTGCCTGAAGGGATTTTTGCCGATGAAAAACGGCTGCGTCAGGTGTTACTCAACTTGGTGGGAAATGCGATTAAATTTACCGACAAAGGTTCTGTCACCCTCAAGGTTGCCGTAGTTGAGAATCATCCCAATCCGTCCACTCGGTCTTTCAAATTTCAAGTTGAGGATACGGGCGTAGGAATTGCGCCAGATCAATTGGATAAAATTTTTCAGGCTTTTGAACAAGTGGGCGATCGCCAGCGCCAAGCCGAGGGCACGGGTTTAGGACTGGCGATCAGTCAAAGGATTGTCGAACTCATGAACGGACAAATCCAAGTTAAAAGCCAACCCGGAGTCGGGAGTGAGTTCTTTTTTGAGGTGGAACTGGCGATCGCCACCGATTGGGTACAGCAAAACTCCTTCACAACAGGAAAACAAATTATTGGTTACGAAGGACAACGACGCAGCATACTTGTGGTAGACGATCGTTGGGAAAACCGAGCCGTTCTCGTCAACTTGTTAGAGCCACTAGGATTCCAAGTTAGTGATGCCGAAAATGGACAAGCAGGATTGGAAAAAATACGACAGTCTCAACCTGACTTAGTGATTACAGACTTGGTGATGCCAGTCATGGATGGCTTTGAACTGCTCAAACAAATTCGCAGTGCAAAGGATTTGCAACACCAGAAGATCATTGTCTCTTCTGCATCTGTGGCACAAGCCTATCGACAGATGAGTTTAGACGCAGGGGGAAATGATTTCCTGGCAAAGCCAGTGGAAGTCAGTGAATTATTTAACCTCTTAGCCACTCATTTGGAATTAAAGTGGAAATATGAAATGACCGCCTCAAACGATGCGGGGTCATGCACTCCAACGACTGCATTAGAGAAGCCAGAAGGGGCTATTCCTTCGGCTCTAGAGTTAAAAACGTTACTAGAACTGGCACAGCAAGGCAACTTAAAACGGCTACGAGAACACACAGAGCATATTGCTCAGTCTAACCCTCGCTACGCTAATTTTGCCTCACAAATTCTTCAGTTAGCCAAGCAATTTAAAGCCGAAGAGATTGAAGAGTTGCTACAACAACATCTCACAGAGAAGAAAGCCGATGTCTAGTCCTGAATTAATTCTGGTGGTGGATGATACCCCTGCAAACTTAGAAGTAGTTTGTGAAACTTTAAGTGATGCGGGGTACGAAGTAGCAACCGCAATCAACGGCGATCGCGCTCTTAAGAGAGTCCAAGCTTATCCTCCCGATTTGATCTTGCTTGATGTTCAAATGCCAGGAATTGACGGCTTTGAAACCTGCCAACGTCTGAAGGCAGATCCGAAAACAGCCAGTATTCCCATCATTTTTATGACCGCTCTCTCCGATGCCAAGAGTAAGGAGAAAGGATTTGACTTGGGTGCTGTGGACTACATCACTAAACCATTTCAAGAAAAGGAGATGCTAGCACGGGTGAAAACTCATTTGCAGCTACGACAGTTAACTAAAAATCTCGAACAGCGTGTAGCTGAGCAAACGGCTGATTTAGAAGCAGCACTTACACAACTGCAACAGTCTCAGCTTCATTTAGTCCACCGGGAAAAAATGTCGGCTTTGGGCAATTTAGTGGCGGGTGTCGCGCACGAGATTAATAATCCGCTTGGCTTTATTGTTGGCAATCTGAAACCCGCTAAGGACTATATTAAAGACCTATTTCAAGTGATAGCTCTCTACCAAAAAGAACTCCCTTATCCAAGTGCCACCCTACAGGCAGCCGTGGAGGAAATAGACTTGGAATATTTACAAGAGGATTTACCTAAGTTAATCGATTCGATGCAAGAAGGAGTCGATCGCATTAACGCAATCAGCACCAGTTTAAGAACTTTCTCGCGTTCGGATTGCGATCGCCCCATTCATTACAATATCCACGACGGGATTGACAGCACAATCTTGATTCTCAAGCATCGCCTCAAAGCCAACGAATGTCGCCCGTCCATTCAAGTCATCACAGACTATGGCGATCTGCCACAGGTAGAATGCTTTGCCGGACAGTTGAATCAGGTATTTATGAATCTGCTGGCAAATGCGATCGATGCCCTTGAGGAATCAAATACTGGACGCAGTTTTGCTCAGATCAAAGCCAAACCCAACCAGATTACTGTCAAGACCCAATTGTCTGGATCTCAGGCAGTGATCAGAATTCAGGATAATGGGATTGGCATGACGGATGCGGTGAAGCAAAAAATCTTTGAGCATCTATTTACCACCAAAGGCGTGGGGCAAGGAACCGGGCTCGGATTGGCGATCGCTCGTGAAATCATAGTCCAGAAACACTCTGGAACTCTAGAAGTTAACTCAACTTTAGGTGAAGGTACAGAGTTTGTGATTTCAATTCCGGTAAAGGATCTCGCTGTAAAAGACATTCAGGCAAAGATCTGCGTAGATGCAGTATAACAAATCATGGCAGTGGCGGTATAAAGATGATGGGTGATGGTACAAAGGTGATCTGCCGCCACTTAACTCAACCGTTGTGATCGATACCATCAACCAAACCATCCCAGTATGCCAGATGAATCATTGGCTCCTTCCTTAAATGCTAAGGAAAGAACTCAAGTATTTGGCAGCTTGAAAGGAAGTAAATATACTTTACTTAAAGCCGAGAACAAGTTATCAAATAAACACAAATAAAAATTAGAACAAGTAAAATAAGCTTCGCCGATAGTAGGAATTATGCACTCCTTAAAAAAATAATTTTACAAGTTGTTTGAGAAGAGTAAATATTTAGGATAGGGGATATTAAATTTAATGGATAGGTTAAACAAAGCCCAACTATATTAGAGAAATAGTGTAGCCACAATTAGGAGATAGTTCGCCGAAGTAGTGGGATAATTTGACAAGAGAACAACAAACGGGATAGTCGAAGAAATTAATAATAAATTTAAATTATTAAAGCGTTGTGGATTCGCATTTAGAAACTTTAATAATTTTAAAATACGTGCTTTACTCTTTTGGCATCATCCTAATATTTGAGCAGCAGTAAGTACGGAAGAACCGAAAATATATCTACTCCGTAAGGGCGACTACTGTCAGATATTAAATTATATTAACATCAATCTGTTAGTATGAACTGTATTCTTGATTACACAGCTTTTGAGCGAGATCGTGCTGTGTTAGTAACTAGCATCCCTGCCTTGCATTAATTAATACTCACTCAACTTTTTCTTTATTCAGCCCCATTATCGACAGAGTATTTACCAAAAGTGCCATAACGATCATTACCATTCCAATTAGTTCAGTAGAAGAAGGAATTTCCCCTAATTGTATTGAAGATGCTAAAATACCTAGTATTGGTGTTAATAGACTACCTAAACCAACTATACCAGCAGGTAAATTTTTTAAAGCATATAGCCAAAGTAACCAAGCCAGAGCGCTTCCTGGAACTACGTTGTAAACTAAAGCGTAAATAAAAGCCGGGGACCAATTAATTGGTGGGAATTGTAGGAAGACATTCACCAAAGCAAGCGGCAAAAATCCAAATAACATTTGCCAGGCCGTGAAAGAAAGCAAATCTATCTGCATCTTTTGCTGTAATTTTTTGGTTATGACTGCACTTGTAGCCCAACTAAATCCTGCTAAAACAGCTAGTCCTTTACTGACGACACCACTAGTGGAACTGAAAGGCAGTAATATAAATATTAGTCCAATAAAACTTAAGAAAATCCCGATCCATTGCATCTGACGCAAACGCTCTCCTAAGAAAATCCATGCTAATATAAGTAACCAAAATGACATTGTATATGTCAAAATGGCGGTTTTACCAGCTCCTCCACTAACTAGAGCATAGGTGGCTAAACCAATAAAACCTCCATGCTGCAAAATGCCAACACAAAATGTTGTCCAAATTTCTTTTGGTCTTATTGACTTGCCTAGACAGATCATCACTAAAAATAAACTTAAAGCCCCATAGAATGCCCTCAAAGCCGCAAATGTAAAAGGTGAGGCATATTGTACGGCTATTTTCATCATCACCCAGTTGTATCCCCATATACAAGATAAACCAAGTAAGCAGAGAATAGCGATTATTTGAGAATATTTTGACTTGGGCATGATGATATTGGCTAACTTATTTTTAATATCTGTTTTTTGTCTAATTAGGAAAGCGGTTATGGGAGATCTTATTTTAAATGCTATTGCCTACCGATTAATTATAAGTAGGAATTGACATCCTCAGAAACTATTTGAAAAGTTTTTTCTTTATCAAATGCGACGCTTGAATATCTCATACAAGGATGACCGATGATCTATGAACCAGTCTTGCGGATCTAGCATTTGGCGCAGTTCATCCATTTTCTGATATCTCTCTTGATGCAGGTAATGGAACTCGGCACGATTCGCACAGAGTTTGCCCCAATGTGTAGTCGGATGAAAATCCCGCAGTGCTACTTCTACTTTGCCGAGAATACGCTTAGCGATCGTCTCGCTGGCATATAACGACAACTGTATAGCTAGGAAATAGTCCCTTGTACCATCGACATCGTAGCAGGGTGACATCAGTTGCCGATCGCTCTTGACGAACCGACATTTAATCCCTGATGGGAGCACTTCATAAAACATCGGAGATTCATCAGCAACCAGCAAGAGACTGTCGAGAGCATCACCACCGCAATCGATAGGCACAAAGTATTCCGCCTGAAAATATTCCCCAACACCCAGCAAGTCTCGTTTAGAAAGCGTTGAATGATCCGCGATTACATCCCAGTATGTATCTGTAAAAGTCGTTTTCTCCTTAGTCCAAAGCCCTCCATAACAATTTACGGCATCTTCATTAAGCAGCGTTCCCCTCATGTACTCTTGCTCATGAGATCGATCGTCTATGCCATTAGCTATCCTGCGAATATACAGGCGTACTGAGTGCTGATCGTTGTCCAGGTTAATCCGTAGCATTGATGAGAACAGGTCTGTGGATCGGACAATTTCGGGCAACAATGGCTTTAATCGCGCCCATTGATCGAACAAGTAGACGCTCTGCTTTAGATAAAACATTTTCACACACTGCAGGGTAACCGTCGCGACGATTCCAAGCACGCCCAAGTGCGTGAACATTTTGACATCATCCAACTTGTAAATTTCGCCCGTTGCTGTGACGATCTCCATAGAGACAAATTGCTGAGATAATATCTGTGCGCCCGATCCGTGAGACCCTGTGGCTGAGGCACCTCCTACGGTGACCTTGGTATATGCACTGATGTCGGCTAAAGCAAGCCCCTGAGAGGCTAAGTACGGAATTAGTTCCGAATAGGTAATCCCCGCTTCGACAGTTACCTCCATCGTGTTGAGATTGATTTCGCGTACTTTGTTCATCAAGGTCATATCAATAAGCAGATCGCAGGTGATGGTAGAGATCAACTGTTCCTCATGCTCTGTTTGGCACGATGCGGATGTTTTGAGGGGATGGGTTTGAGGAAATTGGAATGAGCATCGTTCCCCAAGTACATGAACTCTTTTCTGCTTGCTCGTTTCAATCATACCAAAAGACTTTATTTTGTCCACGAGTTCACCGAGTGAGCTCGGTCTGAACATTCCTCTTTCGGAATGACTCAAAAAACGGATAGATTGATTGAAATTTAGCAAGTGTTCTTCATTTGTCATCCTTGACATATCTTGCATATTGATTTTTGGCTAAAAGAGATTGTATTCCTCGGTGCAGAAAGATAGTTCACAAGGATATCTTTATATCTTCAAATGTCGAGATATCGGCGAGTCCACCTACACGGTCGATATGAAGGGCCGCCATTCCCGCGCTACGTGCTGCCTCAACCTCAGATGGTGTATCTGACAGGAAGAGAACTTCGGCAGGTCTGCAGCCAATCGTTTCGGCAATTAAACGATAGGAATCTGCCTCGCGTTTCGATCCCGTCGATGTATCGAAATAGCCTGAGAGGATTGGGGTCAAATCTCCTGCTTCGCTAAATCCGAATAGTAATTTCTGCGCCGCAATCGATGCCGATGAGAAGATATAGAGTGCTATCCCATCGGCGTGCCATTGCCTGAATGCTGCTTGTGCATCGACATAGATATGCCCCTTAAACGTGCCCTCATGAAAGCCTTCAGCCCAAATCATTCCCTGTAAAGTTTTGAGTGGCGCGATCTTCTGGTTTTCATCAATCCAGCGCTCCATCGTTGCAATCGGATCGCTAGGTTCAATTGCTTCAACCTCAGAAAGGATTGCAGCCGTTTTGTCTGGGTGTGCCATGCAATAGCTACCCAGCCTAGAACGAGAATAGGGAAACAGTATTTCGGTAAAGAAAGAACTGCTCGATGTCGTTCCTTCGATATCAGTCAATATTGCGTGTGGCTTTTTGATGTGCTTGAGGGATGTTTGTTTTTGCATTGTAACCCCATCAAATTTCTACCTTGATGCTGTCTGTCTTTACGATCGCAGACAGTTTTTTTTGAACTGTTAAGTTGATGGGCGAGATTAAACCGAACTACGTAACATTATGTAAACAAGGCTAAATCACCCACGTTTTAGGGATTTAGATACTTTATAATCCTTTAGATAGTTTAGTTTGACAGCACCTACTTACTTATTTCTATCTGGAGCTTGCGCTTCAAGTAACACCTTGCTCAAGTATAGCTTTCTGCTCCCTCCGTCCCCATTAATTTTCTGTTTGGGAAAAGGGTAGTCGCAACATCGCGCTTTTTGACCTCCTTAGTCTAAAGTCCCATAATTTAGGGCTTGCTGAATAAGCGATCGCTTTCTGGCGATCGGGAGCGATCAATATATTCAAGCTCGATTTAAGATAAACTCTTCCTGAATTATCCTTTTTTTTTCAGGTGGGTTTGCGCTGGCTTATCGCATTTTATTGACCATTCGTTCACTTTATGAATTAGATTCCCACTAATTCGTTGTCTAAAATCAATATTCCGGACAGTTTTTGGAACTAGACTACAAGCTTACGCGGGGCAAGGATCATAAATAAAGTCGAATTAAATGCCGCGTCAGGGATCGAGCTGACATTGATTTAATTATCCACAGTGGCTCAAAGTCAAGCGAGAATAAGCCCTTGGGCTATATAAAAACTGTCCGGACTATTGTAAAATGAACTGCGGGGTGATGGGTCAAATGGCAGTTAATTACTATATCTTGATTGACCGATAAAGTATTGCAGATAGGGGTTTTCCCGGATTTGTTCGACAGTTTAGCGCTAGCTAATTCCCTATTTTTCTTTAATAATTAATGCTCCCAACGCCATCCGAAAGGATTTAGCTGGTGCGCCCATAAGTGTCGTGAAGTTTTCAGCATATTCTGCTTCAAACTCTGACCACGGGATTATTTCTGCCATTTTTATCCAACGGTTGAAGGAGTGACAACCTTCCTCCGAAGGGCAGTTCAAACTCGGAGGGTGGCTTGGGGCAAGCTCAACTTTTCGCTACACGATCGCAGATGGTCTACCTCGTGTCTTGACCTATTTTACCTGTTTTTCACGGCGATATGCTCTGACCACGGAATTATTTCTGCCATTTTTACCCAACGGTTGAAGGAGTGACAACCTTCTGCCGAAGGGCAGATCAAACTCGGATGGGGGGCTTGGGGCAAGCTCAACTTTTCGCTACACGATCGCAGATGGTGTGCCTCGGGTTTTGACCTATTTTACCTGTTTTTCATGGCGACCTGACGGACGATCGCACGATCCAATAACCCAGGCCTCATAAATCTTTTGACCTTTATTCAGCAAGCCCTAATTTAGGGTGCATGGATGCCAAAACCATTAATCTATCAATTCCTATGCACCCTTGGCCAAGCAATTTAAAGCCGAAGAGATTGAAGAGTTGCTACAACAACACCTCACAGAGAAGAAAGCCGATGTCTAGTCCTGAATTAATTCTGGTGGTGGATGATACCCCTGCAAACTTAGAAGTAGTTTGTGAAACCTTAAGTGATGCAGGGTATGAAGTAGCAACCGCAATCAATGGCGATCGTGCTCTTAAAAGAGTCCAAGCTTATCCTCCCGATCTGATCTTGCTCGATGTTCAAATGCCAGGAATAGACGGCTTTGAAACCTGCCAACGTCTGAAGGCAGAGCCGAAAACAGCCAGTATTCCCATCATTTTTATGACGGCTCTATCCGATGCCCAGAGTAAGGAGAAAGGATTTGACTTGGGTGCTGTGGACTACATCACCAAACCATTTCAAGAACAAGAGGTGCTAGCACGGGTGAAAACTCATTTGCAGCTACGACAATTAACTAAAAATCTCGAACAGCGTGTAGCTGAGCAAACGGCTGATTTAGAAGCAGCACTTACACAACTGCAACAGTCTCAGCTTCATTTAGCCCACAGGGAAAAAATGTCGGCTTTGGGCAATAGCATCGCCTCAAAGCCAACGAATGTCGCCCGTCCATTCAAGTCATCACAGACTATGGCGATCTGCCACAGGTAGAATGCTTTGCCGGACAGTTGAATCAGGTATTTATGAATCTGCTGGCAAATGCGATCGATGCCCTTGAGGAATCAAATACTGGACGCAGTTTTGCTCTGATCAAAGCCAAACCCAACCAGATTACTGTCAAGACCCAATTGTCTCAATCTCAGGCAGTGATCAGAATTCAGGATAATGGGATTGGCATGACGGATGCGGTGAAGCCAAAAATCTTTGAGCATCTGTTTACCACCAAAGGCGTGGGGCAAGGAACCGGGCTCGGATTGGCGATCGCTCATCAAATCGTAGTCCAGAAACACTCTGGAACTCTAGAAGTTAACTCAAATTTAGGTGAAGGTATAGAGTTTGTGATTTCAATTCCGGTAAAGGATCTCGCTGTAAAAGACATTCGGCAAAGATCTGCGTAGACGCAGTATCACAAATCATTGCAGTGGCGGTATAAAGATGATGGATGATACTGCAAAGGTGATCTGCCCCCGCTGAACTCAACCGTTGTTATCGATACCATTAACCAAACCATCCCAGTATGCCAGATGAATCATCGCCTCCTTTCTTCCCCAAGCTCTTTAAAGTGCCATTACAGGCGATTCTAATTGTCCCATTCGTTATTCAAACGGTGGGGACAGTGGGTATTGTCGGTTATCTTTCCTTCAGGAATGGACAGAAGGCCGTGAACGATGTAGCTGCTCAGTTACGCAACGAGACGAGCAATCGCATCGCGCAAAATCTAACTCACTTGGTTGCCAGTCCTTTTCAAGCCTTTGAAAGTTATGAAGCTGCACTAAGCCAAAACCGGATCGACCTTAATAACGGAAGGGATATAGAGAAGTTCCTGTGGCGACAACTTCCTGCCTTTAGGAATCTCAGCCTGACAGCGTTGATTACAACCAACCAAGAGTTTTTTGGTGCTGAGCGGCAAGATGATGGTGCGATCGTGATCCGCACTTCTTCCGTAGAAAATAACCGTGCGCTGACAACCTACCGTACTAACTCAAGTGGCGAGAGACTCTCCGTCATCAGCGCTGGCAAGCCGAACTTTGACCCACGCAAACGGCCCTACTACAAAATTCCAGTCCAGCAGAGGGAAGCAACTTGGGGAAAAGTGTTTCCGCACATCAGTGGCAAAACGATGTATATTGCCCCTGGCAAACCCATATACAACTGGGCAGGTGAGCTGCAAGGCGTGTGGATGGCGAGTTTAAACTTGTCAATGATTGGGGATTTTCTCAGAACCCTCAAAATAGGAACAACCGGACAAAGTTTTATTCTCGAGCGGTCTGGAAAATTGATTGCCACCTCTACAGGCGAAAAACCGTTCCGATATTATGGAGACAAAGTTGTGCAACTGCCAGAACAGCGGGTTGAACGACTCAATGCGATCAATAGCGAAAATTCCACCACTGAGAAAACAAGCCAGTTTTTGCTAGAGAAGTTTCAAGATTTCGACCATATCCAGGGATTTCAGCAGCTTGAGTTTTCCATTAACGGTACACGCCAGTTCGTGCAAGTTACTCGTTTTCTCGATGGCAGGGGCATTGACTGGCTGGTGGTTGTCACTGTTCCAGAATCAGACTTTATGGGAGAAATTAATGCCAATACTCAAAGTACGATTTTGTTAAGCCTACTGGCGCTAGCTATTTCTCTGGGAATTGGCCTACTCACCAGTCGCTGGATTACTCAACCGATTTTGCAGCTCAATCAAGCATCTTCGGCAATGGCTGCCGGATCTCTGAGCCAAGCGGTGACAGAATCATCCATGTATGAGTTGCAACAACTCACGCAGTCCTTTAACCGTATGGCTCAACAGTTACAGGAATCATTTAACACGCTGGAACAAGCCAATGAACAATTAGAGCATCGAGTCGAAGAACGCACGGCCCAGCTAAAAGCGGCAAAGCATGAAGTTGAAACTGCCCTCAAAGAACTACAACTGGCCCAGACTAAACTGATTCAAAGTGAGAAAATGTCGAGTTTGGGGCTGCTAGTTGCCGGAGTTGCCCATGAAATCAATAACCCAGTGAATTTCATCTATGGCAATCTCGGTCATGCCGAGGAATACGCTCAACAACTCTTAAAACTCGTGCTAGCCTACCAGACTCATTACCCCGATCCTCCAGCAGCGATCGCAGAGCAGTCAGAGGCGATGGATTTAGATTTTATGGTTAAGGATCTATCTAAGCTGATCGAATCAATGAAAGAGGGGGCGCGACGAATTCGACAAATTGTCTTAGCATTACGAACATTCTCTCGACTGGATGAAGCAGAAGTTAAATCAATCAATATCCATGATGGCATTGATAGCACGCTGGTTATTCTGGCTAACCGTCTCAAGCCCAAGCTGAATCATCCAAAAATAGAAATCCTGCGAAACTATGGTTCTCTTCCCCTGGTGGAGTGCTATCCGGGACCGCTCAATCAGGTTTTTATGAACATCTTATCTAACGCCATTGACGCCATTGAAATCGCGATCAAGGATGGACAACAATTTACTCCCACAATCTCAATTGATACGGGCCTCATCGACGAGAGTCGGGCCCAGATCCGAATTAGGGATAACGGCAACGGCATTCCAGAAGCTATCAAACAGAAAATCTTTGACCCCTTCTTTACAACCAAGCCGATTGGAAGTGGCACTGGCATGGGGCTGGCAATTAGTTATCAAATCATCACTGACCGACATCAGGGCGCTTTAAGTTGCAGCTCACAATCTGGAGAAGGTACGGAGTTTGTAATTGAAATTCCGCTCAAACAGAAGTTGAGACATTAGCAGCTATCTAGAGAGTGAGTAGTTGTCATTGGAGCGTGCGATCGCACGGCACTGAAGTCGATGAAACAAGCTAGAAAGGACTGGTTCACAACAGGAAGATGACCGTGATTAAAGGTTCTTTATTCCTTGGCTGCATTCTATCTGAACTCTCGAAGTGTTCCGCTCGTTAGCGCAGCCCGGGCGAGACGATCGCTCCTTCAAACTATCCAAAATATTGATATAGTAGTACGCGGTGCAAAAAACGGTAAACCATGACAGCCACAACTCTAGTCAATAAGTTTGAGTACAAACCCCTATACAAACCAAATCAATTAATTTGCGGAACGGGGCAAACAGCCATTGTCAGCGGCTGGACAGTAAAAAGTGCGATCGGCAAAAAATTAGAACCCAACGAATTTGCTGTCATCGGACAACTGTACTCTCCTACTCGCGGCATCAACTTCTTAATTAGAAACTTGCTGTGCAATCCCCACGTCCGCTTTTTAGTAATTCTCAACGCTACCAAAGAAGACCGCAACTCGGGTGCGGCCGCGTGCTTGCTCGACTTTTTTCGCAACGGCTTTGAAGCCGGAAAAAGCGATACTGGCAGAGATTGCTGGCTAATTAAATCTTCAATATTTGGCTACATCGATATTGAAATAGCAGCAGAAGCCTTAGAACTATTGCGTCATTCCATCGAATGGAAAGAAGCAAAAAATATAGCAGAGACAGTGACATTTGTCAAGTCTTTTGCCCAAAAAGAATCTGTTGAACCTTGGGGAGAACCCGTAACTTTTCCGCTAGTCGAAATCGTCCCGACTGTACTCCCCGGTCAGAAATACGGACACAGAATTGAAGGCAAAACTATCGCCGAAACTTGGGTAAAAATCATCCACCGAATTAAGACCACCGGCACCCTGCGACCGACTGGTTACGACGGACAGTGGCAAGAATTAATCGACTTAATGGCAGTGATTACAGATGAACCTGCGGAGTTCTATTTTCCCGAACCGAATTACTTACCAATAGACCGTGATTTCCTCGACCAGTACAAACCGCAAATGCTCGAAGATACCCCGTATAGCGAAGGCATTAAATATACCTACGCACAGCGGATGCGGTCGTGGTTTGGACGAGATCAAATCGAAGAAGTTATTACCAAACTAATTAAGGAAATTGACGCCGCAAGTGCTGTAATTAGTTTGTGGGATGCCGGGGGAAATGTTAACAGAAGGTCTGACGGTTCCTCGGATCACCAACACAGTGGTAGCCCTTGTTTGAATCACATTTGGGTGCGAGTTGTGGATGAGGAAATATCGCTAACCGCAACTCTCCGCAGTAACGATATGTTTGCGGCTTGGCCGGCAAATGCAATGGGTTTGCGGGCTTTGCAGCAGCACATTCGAGATGAAATTGCGAGGCGTTCCGATTATAATTTGACGATGGGCCCGTTGGTAACGCTGAGTCAATCCGCTCACTTGTATGACGATACCTTTGAAAATGCCGATCGACTAATTCAAACCCAATATGCTAAAATCTGCGAAGATCGAGACTTTTTCGATGCAGCGGGCAATTTTTTAGTTGAAGTAGCCGACAATCAAATAGTTGTCACGCAAACCACGCCCGGCAGCGGCGAAGTTGTCACCTGTTATTCTGGAAAAAACCCTCTCAAGTTAGTGCGAGAAATTTGTGCTGCTTCCCCTGCCATCAAAGGCGAGCATATTGGTTATTTGGGAATAGAATTGCAAAAGGCCGCCCAGTGTCTGAAAACAAGCAACCAATACATCCAGGATAGACGATGAATCTAGAAGAAGAGAGACCGAGTTGGGACGAATACTTCTTAATGTTAGCAAAATTGGCTGCTACTCGATCGACTTGTCTGGCTTTTCCTGTAGGCGCGGTGATAGCTAAAAACAGGCAAGTTTTAGCAACCGGTTACAACGGTTCGCCGTCAGGTTCGGTACACTGCACGGCTCAAGGCTTCTGCTATCCCGGTTTGAGCAGTTGCGATGCCAGCAAAACTTTGCCTTCGCGGGCGGTTCATGCTGAAGCAAATGCGATCGCCACCGCTGCAAAACACGGCATATCTACCGCTGGATCTAGCATTTACGTGACTTTAGAACCCTGCATTTATTGTTTGAAAGTAATCATTTCTGCTGGCATTCGGGAAGTATTTTATGAAACTGTTTTTAACAGCGGAGAAAAAGCTGCTTTGAGAGATTCTTTTATCGCGGAAGGTCTTGTTGAACTCAAACAAATTAAGCTATCTGAAACCACAGCAAAAAGAGCGGCTTTATTTCTGCTGAATCCTACCTCTATCCCAAAAGATACTGTAACAGCAATTATAGGCCCAGGCAAACAGTAAAACCTAACCCCCCCAACCCCTCTGTTTGCACCAAAGGGGTTGGGGAGAAGTTTTTACCGCTTCAAAGCTAGCTGTGAGACGGGCATTTTCTCAAGCTCTTTCTTGTCCTCTGGAACGCTTCAGGATGCTGATGAATTCTCCTGGGTTGCGAGTTCGCGTCAACTTGCTTGCGCGTTCCCACTTCGGCTATCCCCAAACTGTGCAAGCGGTGGATGATTCCCTTAACCCATTTCGGATCGCCGAGCAAAATCATGCGGTTGGCCGGCTTGCCGGAAATCGTTAAAGCGTCGGCGACAAGGCTAGCAGGGGAAGGATCGGCTTGTGCAGGTAATTTCTCTGACATAGGCTTTTACCAAGTTTCTAACCAAATAATGTTCGTAACTACAAACATCATACCTTACTTGATGTTTATAGTTACAAACATTTACGTCCTTAAAATCCTCTGAGATGATTGGAGGCATGGGAAAAGCAGGAAAAGCACTCAGGCAAGTCTTAGGAACTTACGGTATTAGCCAAAATCGCCTCGCGGTGACAATGGGCATTAATCGATCTACTGTTTACCAGTGGGTGAACGAAGTCAGCGATCCTCTAGCTGAAGCGGTAACGGAAATAGTCAAAGCTTTAGAAAATATTGATGAAGCTGCTGCGGAAGATTTTATCAATCTGTATCTGGGGCGATTCCTTGAGAAAAACGATCTTCGGGAGGAGGACAACAGTTAAATTTAAGGAACTCGGCGATCGAGGCAACAAGATGCAGGATCTGTTCAGGCATGGGAACAGCAGGAAAAGCCTTAAAACAGGTACTAGAAACCTACGGCATCAGCCAAAACCAATTGGCGGTAACAATGGGCATGGGACGATCGACTATTAACCACTGGGTCAATGACAAGAGAGAACCTCTGGCTGACACGATTCCAGAGATTGTTGCAGCACTAGCAAAGATTAACAAAGCTGCCGCTAGAGATTTTCTAGTTTTGTTTTTGGGGCGCTTTGCTGAGAAAGACTATCTTTGGGAGGACGACAAAACCTGACTATTCGGGGTTTACACGGGCAACAGGCATGGCAAAAGCAGTCCAAGCATTAAAAAAAAACCTGACTCGCAGGCGTTGTCCTAGCTGTCAAGTCAAATATTTTGGGTGTTGGATTGGAAAGTTCGATCGCTCAATCAAACTCATTCACAGCTTGCAAATAGTCGATCGCCGCATCTATCCTCGAAGAATATTTAAAAGCAAACTGATCGAACCAATATCCCTCATCGGAATTCTTATCCAACTTTTTCAGCCAAACCTGAGCTTGTCTAACTTTCTGTCTGTGCGTTTCTAGGTCCAACTGTGGCGCTGCGACTTTTTCTGCTGGCTGCGGTTCCAGTGAAGCCACTTCCTGAACTTTATTTGGTGCTTTGTATTCAGCCTTAAGCGGTTCCAGTGCAGCCACTTCCTGAGCTTTATTTTGTCCTTCGTACTCAGCCTTAATTTGAGCTAAATCTTTGTCCAAAGCACCAGCATACAAATCTATATCTAATGTTTTAAATGCTGGATTTGACGGCACTGCTGCTTGTTTCAAAGGCGCTTGTGCTTGCACCAGCGGCTGACTTTTCAAATCATCAGCTTGTTTTCGAGATGCTTGATACTCTGCCTTAAGTTCAGCTAACAGGCGATCGATCGACTCCATAACTTAAACCCCCCTAAAAAATGCTGCTTAGCCAACTGGCACAAATATAATCGCGTGAACTTCGGCCGCCCCTCAATCAATTATTGCATTCAGCAATACCTCCGTCAGGGTCATTCCTTCCATATCATCCATCGTGACAGTATCAACAATATCGAATTTAGCCCCGGCGCTTTGCAGTTCGTCATCCAATATTTTGAGAAACTTAGTAGCTTCCGGCGCATCCCCTACTTGAATGAAAGAAATCGCCAACTCTTCATCTCGATCGAGCTTCCGCGAAGCTTCTATAATCGTTTTCATCACTTCTTTGCGATCGTCGGGTTCCCCGTCCGTCACCACTAATATTGTTTCCCCATTTTGCTTAGTCTTACCGGATGCTTTGCGCTCAAAAAAAATGTTGAGAGCGTCTTGCAGAACAGCAGCTAAATTCGTTGTCCCAGAAGGTTCGTTTTCTTGGAAGATTTGCACGACTTTAGCGGCTGTTACGCTGTCGTAGCGCTTGAAGCGACCGGAAAACAAATAAACTGTTATGCCATCAGGATCGAGTTCTTCGCATTTATTCGCCAATGCGATCGTCGATTCTTGCATGAGCGCCCACCGACTTTTACCGCCCATCTTGTCTTTCGTGTACATACTGCCGCTTTTGTCAATAATGATGGTATAATCGCGGTTCTGAAGCATAGGATTTTTCCTGTTAATTAAGTTTTTCCCAAAAAGAGCAAAACCAGCGAGCAGAAGCTGTTGAGCTTTAGTTGCTCGCTGCGTTTTTTTAGTTGATTTGCGATCGCAAATAGCCGAATTTAAGCTGCAACTAAAGCATCTTTAAGTGGCTTCCAGCTAAAAGCTCGATCGCCCCCCATCTCCACTGCTATTTTAACTCGCGGTTCTAAGGTCGGCAAAACAGTCAAATACTCAATCTCCTGACTCGAAAAAATGTGCCCTTCAATAATCCACAGCACCAATCCTTTTGCTTTCGGCGGCAAATTGTCTAATTGAGTTTGCAAAACCGGCGGCACGTAGTACGTATAACCCACAGCCGATTCATTGCCAGTAGTTTTTTTGCCCAAATGCGGCGGCCGCACCCCGTGAACCCCCGTCAAATACATCGCCAAATCACCCAAACCCCGGGCCGAAATCGTGTGCGCACCGTAACCTGCAGCCCTCAGGCGCCGCAGGTAGCGCCCCTCAAATCCTCCCTCTAAAGGAACGTACAGGGCCAGCGACCCCGACTTTTCCAAATCCCGAATCACATCCTTACCCGTCGTAATCAGTCCCATAAATTTGTTTTGCCTGCTATGTTAAATTTGGTCGATCGCTGCTTGCGAGCTTGAGATATTATAAATCCTCGTTTCTGAGGCGAAAAGTTATCTTCGCGGCCTTGACAAACGGCAAACACTTCATGTACTATAGTGAATTGTCGCCGTAAAGGATACTGAGTAGCTTGCTGCTCAAGTCCTGGCACAAACAAGCAAGACCGAGATCAAACTCGGAGATCGAACAGGTAAAAAGCCGCGAATCTCAACCCTTGCAAGACTTCCACAAGCTCGCTCCCAAATTTAAAACTCAAATTTTAAACACCGAGGAAAGCTGTTGGTTGATAACAGTTAATTGCAGGAACACTGAAATAAATGTTTCTGCACAAGAGCAAGCGGATTGACGTAAATTTCGCAATCCGAAACCTCTTGCGTAAATAAAAGGAAAAAAATCCGTGTCTGTAGGCATTCTTGGCACCAAACTAGGCATGACTCAAGTGTTTGACGCCGAAGGGAGAGCCATCCCCGTCACCGTCATACAAGCAGGGCCTTGTACAGTAACTCAAATCAAAACAAAACAAACTGACGGCTACGGTGCCGTTCAAGTCGGATACGGCGATGTTAAGCCGAAGGCTCTCAACAAGCCAGAATTGGGACACCTCGCGAAGTCGGCAGCGACACCATTGCGCCACTTGCAGGAATACCGCTTGGAAGATACCAGTTCCTTTGAATTAGGCCAACAACTAAAAGCAGATACTTTTACACCGGGACAAATAGTAGATGTCATCGGTACAAGCATCGGTAAAGGTTTTGCAGGCTTCCAAAAGCGCCACAACTTTAAACGAGGCCCCATGTCTCACGGTTCCAAGAACCACCGCGAGCCAGGCTCGATCGGACCTGGAACTACTCCCGGTCGCGTTTATCCCGGGAAAAGAATGGCAGGACGTATGGGCAACGTTCAAGTCACCGTCCGCAAACTAACAATTGTCCGGGTGGATACAGAGCAGAATTTACTGCTAATTAAGGGAGCAGTTCCCGGCAAAGCTGGCGCCTTAGTCAATGTTGTGCCTGAGAAAAAAGTAGGACGTTAGTCAGTAGTCATGAGTCAGTAGTCAGCAGTCAGTAGATAGTCGTTGGCGGTTAGTAGCAAGCAAGAACTAAGAGCCCAAAACTAAGAGCCCAAAACTAAGAGCTGAGAACAGACAACAGACAACAGACAACAGACAACTAACAACTAACAACAGACAACTAACAACAGACAAAGGACAAAAGATATGGTTAATTGTGTAGTGCGAAATTGGCAAGGCGAAGAAGTTGGGGAAACAACTTTAGAACTGCGCGTAGCCAAAGAAGAAAATGCGTCTCACATCGTTCACAGAGCATTGACGCGGCAAATGAATAACGCCCGTCAAGGAAATGCTTCTACCAAAACTCGATCGGAAGTCAGAGGCGGTGGCCGCAAACCCTGGCGTCAAAAAGGCACCGGCCGAGCCAGAGCAGGTTCGATCCGTTCTCCGCTGTGGCGGGGCGGCGGTGTCATCTTCGGACCAAAACCGAGAGACTTTGAAGTCAAAATGAACAAACAGGAACGCCGTCTCGCTTTGCGGACAGCATTCCAAAGTCGCACCGAAGACATAATTGTGGTTGAAGAATTTGCCGAGCAATTTCCGAGACCGAAAAGCAAAGAATTGCTGAGTGCGATCGCCCGCTGGGGCATCGAACCCGATACAAAAGTTCTGTTAATCTTGCCAGAACCGCAACTAAACGTCTACTTATCAGGACGAAACATCGAATTAGTAAACGTCATCTTGGCAACTTCCCTGAATGTTTACGACGTTCTCGCGGCTGACAAAATTATTGTCACATCTACAGCCATAGCTAAAATTCAGGAGATTTACGGTGAGTAAAATCGACCCCCGCGACTACGCAGACTTGATCCAGCGTCCGATTCTCACCGAGAAAGCTACCCGAATGATGGAATTAAATCAATTCACATTCGACGTAGCCCCCAAAGCGACCAAGCCTCAAATCAAAGCTGCAATCGAAGAACTATTTAAGGTTAAAGTCATCGGCGTCAACACCCAAAACCCGCCGCGCAAAAAGCGTCGAGTTGGCAAATTCGTCGGCTTTAAACCTACTTACAAGCGAGCAACCGTAACTCTGACCGACGGAGAATCGATCCGCAAACTCCTATTCCCAGAAGTTTAGCCAAGTTTGGATTTTAGATTTTAGATTTTAGATTGCGGTTAACTTGTGAAAATACCAAACCCAGAAAGCTAGCAAGTTAACTGAATAATCGCAAATCTAAAATCCCAAACCGCCAAGTCCTTGCATCCCAAATCTAAAATCTAAAATCTAAAATCGATTATGGGCATCCGTTCTTACCGACCTTATACCTCCAGCACCCGGGAACAGACCGTCTCGGACTTCGCTGAAATTACCAGATCAGAACCAGAAAAGTCTCTAACCAGCAACAAGCACACCAAACAAGGCCGCAACAACCGAGGCGTCATCACCTGTCGCCACCGGGGAGGCGGTCACAAACGGCTGTATAGAGACATCGACTTCCGCCGCGACAAACACAGCATTCCCGCTACCGTCAAGGCGATCGAATACGACCCCAATCGCAACGCCCGCATCGCCCTCCTGTTCTACAAAGACGGCGAAAAACGGTACATCCTGCACCCGCTCAACTTAAACGTCGGTACAGTAATTATCTCAGGCCCCGACGCGCCGATCGAAATCGGCAACGCCCTCCCCCTGAAGAACATTCCCCTCGGTACCAGCATCCACAACGTCGAGCTAGTACCGGGTAAAGGCGGGCAAATCGTTCGTTCCGCAGGCTCCAGCGCTCAGCTAATGGCAAAAGAAGGTAGCTACGTCACCCTCAAACTGCCCTCCGGCGAACAGCGCAAAGTCCGCGCCGACTGCTACGCCACCATCGGTCAAGTCGGCAACACAGACGCCAGAAACATCAGCCTCGGTAAAGCAGGCCGCACCCGATGGAAAGGTCGCAGACCCACCGTTCGCGGTAGCGTCATGAACCCGGTAGACCACCCGCACGGCGGCGGCGAAGGCAGAGCTCCTATTGGACGTCCGGGGCCTGTCACTCCTTGGGGTAAACCAGCATTGGGTGCAAAAACTCGACGCAAAAACAAGCGCAGCGACTCTTTAATCGTCCGGCGCCGCCGCAAAGCTTCCAAGCGCGGCAAGGGCGGCAGACAAAGTTAGTTTAATGGGTAATGGGTTATTGGAAATAACAAATTACCAATGCCCAATGCCCGATGCCCGATGCCCAATTCCCTATTACCAAAATCATGTCTCGATCTCTAAAAAAAGGTCCGTTTGTCGCAGATAATCTGATGACAAAAATCGAAAAACTCAACGCCGCAGGCCAAAAACAAGTAATTAAAACTTGGTCGCGCTCTTCCACAATCCTGCCCCAAATGGTAGGTCACACGATCGCCGTTCACAACGGCAGACAACACGTACCAGTCTACCTCACAGACCAAATGGTAGGCCACAAACTCGGAGAATTTTCCCCCACTCGTACCTTTAGAGGTCACGCTAAAAGTGGTGATAAAAAGGCAAAAAGATAGCCGAATTAGGTGACAGGTAAGAGGTAGTAGGAAAAAAAAATTACCAATTACCAATTACCAATTACCCAATTACCAATTACTAATTACCAAAATCTTCATGGCTATAGATACCACATCCGAAATTAAGGCGATCGCCCGCTACATCAGAACATCCCCGTTCAAAGTGCGACGCGTCCTCGACCAAATTCGCGGCAAAAGCTACCAAGAAGCGCTGATTTTACTCGAATTCATGCCCTACCGCGCCTGCGAACCAATCGTCAAAGTTTTGCGCTCGGCAGTAGCAAACGCCGAACACAACGCAGGATTGGATAAAGCCAAGCTCGTAGTTTCTCAAGCTTACGCAGACCAAGGCCCAGTCCTCAAACGATTCAGACCCCGCGCTCAAGGTCGTGCCTACCAAATCCGCAAGCCAACTTGTCACATTACGGTAGTAGTGGCTCCGATCGTAGAAAACTAACCAGGGAAAACGTAATAGGTAATAAACAGCTTAAAGTTGAAAAAACAGGTAATCACCAATTACCAATTACCAGTTACCAATTACCAATTACCAATTAACTCATCAACTTTTATGGGCCAAAAAATACATCCAATTGGTTTCCGCCTCGGCATTACCCAAGAGCACCGCTCTCGCTGGTTTGCTGACGCCAGAAACTATCCAGAACTCTTGCAAGAAGACTATAAAATTCGCAAGTACGTCCGCAAAACCCTCAGCAATGCTGGCATTTCCTCGGTCAAAATTGAGCGCAAAGCCGATCAAATCGACCTAGAAGTGTTCACCGCCAGACCGGGCGTTGTCGTCGGCCGCGGCGGAGCAGGCATCGAAACTTTGCGCGTCGGTTTGCAGCAGCAACTCGGCAGCAACCGCCAAATCCGCATCAACGTCGTCGAAGTTCAGCGAGTAGATGCCGATGCCACACTGATCGCAGAATACATCGCTCAGCAACTAGAACGGCGCGTATCCTTCCGCCGAGTAGTCCGCCAAGCAATCACCCGCGCCCAAAAAGTAGGCATCCAAGGCATCAAAATTCAAGTCAGCGGACGCCTCAACGGGGCAGAAATCGCACGTACCGAATGGACGCGCGAAGGAAGAGTCCCCTTGCACACGCTGCGGGCCGACATCGACTACTCCTACTGCACCGCTCAAACCATCTACGGTATTCTGGGCATTAAAGTTTGGGTTTTCAAAGGCGAAATTATTCCCGGACAGGAACAGCAGGAGGCTGCACCAAATGCAGCAGTGCCCCGCACAAAGCAAAAGCGCCGCCGCCAGAACTTTGAAGATCGATCGAACGAAGGCTAGCTAATTGTTAACTGTTAGTTGTCACTTGTTAAGTGTCAGTTGTTCCAAACCAATTAGCAATTAGCAATCACCAATTACCAATTACCAATTACAAATTACCCAACTCCCTTTCGCCATGTTAAGCCCTAAAAGAACCAAATTCCGCAAACAACAGCGCGGGCGAATGAGTGGTGTTGCCACCCGCGGCAACACTGTTAGCTTTGGCGACTTCGCACTCCAAGCCATTGAACCAGCCTGGATCACTTCTCGCCAAATAGAAGCAGGACGGCGCGCCATGACCCGCTATATCCGTCGGGGCGGCAAAATCTGGATTCGCATTTTTCCCGACAAACCAGTCACCCAGCGCGCTGCAGAAACCCGGATGGGTTCCGGTAAAGGCGCACCTGAGTTTTGGGTTGCCGTAGTCAAACCCGGTCGGGTAATGTTTGAAATTGGTGGCGTAAGTGAAGAAACTGCCCGCGAAGCAATGCGTTTGGCATCTTTCAAATTACCAATTAAAACCAAGTTCATCACCCGCGAAGAAGACCAGTCATAGCGATAATCGAAGGTAGAACTAGGCCGGCATTGGTCAAAATTTTAAACTGCTACAGCAATTTAAAATCTGCCATTCATAGCTTTTCTTTCCTTCGACATTCAGCATCTAGACAATTCTGTCTTCTGTCATACCGCTCGCTAACGAGAAAGCACACAATTATGTCTTTGCCCAAGATTAAAGAAGCTAGAGAATTAAGCGATGCAGCACTAGCAGAGCAAATTTTAGCCGCCAAGCGCCAACTAATGGAATTGCGGCTCCAGCAAGCTACCGGCCGCATGGAAAAGCCTCACCTGTTCAAGCACGTCAAGCACCGCGTCGCTCAATTGATGACAGTTGAACGCGAGCGCCAAATCGCTGCCTCTTTAGAAGCGGCAGAAAAATTAGCCGCATCTAAAGAGGCAGCACAGCCTGCTCCAACCGCAACACTTAGCCAAGAGTCAGAAGCAGCCGAGCCGACGATCGCAAAGTTCGCAGGGTAGCTAAAAAAAACTCAATTGAACAATAAAAATAGGTAGCTATGGCAATTAAAGAACGAGTTGGCGTAGTAGTCAGCGACAAGATGGATAAAACCGTCGTGGTAGCAATCGAAAACCGCTCCTCCCACACCAAATACGGCAAAATCGTAGTCCGCACCAAGCGGTACAAAGCTCACGACGAAGAAAATCAGTGCAAATCGGGCGATCGTGTCCGCATCACTGAAACTCGCCCTTTGAGCAAAACCAAACGCTGGACAGTTGCTGAGATTTTCGGGACAAAAAACGGCTAACAGTTAATTGCGATCTCGCGCTTGCCCGATGGGTACTTGATTAATCAATTAGCCGTCAACAGTCAACAGTTAACAGTCAACAGTTAACAGTCAACAGTTAACAGTCAACAATCACCATGATTCAACCCCAGACATACCTCAATGTCGCCGACAATAGCGGAGCCCGCAAACTGATGTGCATCCGTGTATTGGGAGGCGGCAACCGCCGCTACGGCGGAGTCGGCGATGTCATCATTGCCGTCGTCAAAGACGCCATCCCCAATATGGCCGTCAAAAAATCAGATGTCGTCCGGGCCGTCATAGTCAGAACCCGCAAAGGCCTGCGCCGCGACAGCGGCATGAGCATTCGTTTTGACGATAACGCCGCCGTTATTATCAACGTAGACGGCAACCCTAGAGGCACTCGCGTTTTCGGTCCCGTAGCCCGCGAACTGCGCGACAAAAACTTTACTAAAATCGTTTCCTTAGCCCCGGAGGTACTTTAAAATGTACGGAAAAAAGGGTAAAGCAACTAGCGAACTGCAGCGCTACAGAATGCACGTCAAAGCAGGCGACACCGTGCAAATAATTACTGGCAAAGAGAAAGGAAAAGTCGGACAAATCTTAAAGACATATCCTAAAGTCAGCAAAGTAATTGTTAAAGGTGTAAATATCAGAACCAAGCACGTCAAGCCGCAGCAAGAGGGAGAATCCGGCAAAATAGTCACGTTTGAGGCTCCCATTCACAGCTCAAATGTCATGCACTATTCCGAAAAAGAGAAAATAGCGAGCCGCGTTTGCTATACATTTAGCGAAGATGGTCGGAAACTGCGACAGCTCAAAAAAACCGGAGAAATCATCGATTAATAGTGATTGGTTATCAGTCTTCAGTCATTAGTCCGCCTTCTGACAATTGACTTCTCAACTCATAACTAACAGCTAACATCGCTGGAACAGACAATCGACAAATTCCCTGACCAAGCCCAGGGACAGTTAACGAAACACAAAAACAATGCCGGACAAACTCAAGGTTATTTATCAAGAAAAAATCGTTCCGACACTGATGGATCAGTTTAAATATACTAATATCCATCAGGTTCCCAAACTCGTCAAAGTCACAGTGAACCGCGGTTTGGGAGAAGCATCTCAAAACGCTAAGGCACTGGATTCGTCGATCAACGAAATTGGCATCATCACCGGGCAAAAACCAGTGGTGACGCGGGCGAAAAAAGCGATCGCAGGCTTCAAAATCCGCAAAGGAGTACCCGTCGGCGTTATGGTGACGCTGCGCGCCGATCGGATGTACGATTTTCTCGATCGGCTGATCAACCTCGCACTCCCCCGAATCCGCGACTTCCGCGGCATCAGCCCCAAAAGCTTTGACGGGCGCGGCAACTACAGCTTGGGTCTGAGAGAACAGCTAATTTTTCCAGAAATAGAATATGACAGCATCGATCAAATTCGAGGCATGGACATTTCAATAATCACCACAGCAAACACCGACGAAGAAGGACGCGCCTTGCTTAAAGAAATGGGAATGCCGTTCCGGGACAACTAAGCACTAGAGTAAGAAGCAAAACATGGCAGCTAACGATACCATAGCAGATATGTTGACGCGCATTCGCAATTCTTGCATGGCGCGCCACCAAACAACGCAAATTCCAGCTACAAAAATGACCCGCAGCATCGCCCAAGTCCTCAAAAGTGAAGGCTTTATCGGCGAATTTGAAGAAGCAGAAGCAGAAGGAATCAACCGACATTTAGTGCTTTCTCTAAAGTACAAAGGTAAAACTCGCAAGCCCATTATCACGGCACTTAAGCGAGTCAGCAAACCAGGACTGCGCGTTTACTCGAACCGTAAAGAATTGCCTAGAGTGTTAGGCGGAATTGGCATAGCCATTATTTCTACCTCCAGTGGCATTATGACGGATAGAGAAGCTCGACGCCAAGGTTTGGGCGGTGAAGTGCTTTGTTATGTTTGGTAGTCATTAGTCATTAGTCATTAGTCGCTGGTCGTTGGCAATAGACTCCAAAATCAATCACTAAGGACTAATAACTAAAGACTAATAATCAAGGACTAATAACTAAAAACAAAGGACAAAAACTATGTCGCGAATTGGCAAGCGTCCGATTAGCATTCCCAATAAAGTCACCATCACCCTAGACGGTCAAAAAGTAGCCGTCAAAGGTCCTAAAGGTGAACTTTCCCGAGTTATCCCAGCCGAAATCCTCATGGGACTCGAAGGCGAGACTTTACTCGTTACCCGCAGAGACGAATCTCGCGTCGCCAGACAACTGCACGGCTTGTGCCGCACCCTAGTCGCCAACATGGTCGAAGGTGTATCTCAAGGTTTTCAGCGGCGCCTGGAAATTATCGGCACAGGTTATCGGGCACAGGTTCAAGGACGGAACCTGATTTTAAACGTCGGTTACAGCAAGCCGGTGGAAATGCCTCCTCCAGAAGGCATCACAATGGCAGTTGAAGGCAACACCAACGTCATTGTCTCCGGCATTGACAAAGAACTCGTAGGCAATACAGCAGCCCGCATCCGCGCGGTGCGTCCGCCCGAAGTCTATAAGGGCAAAGGCATTCGCTACAGCGGCGAAGTCGTCCGGCGCAAAGCTGGTAAAACAGGCAAAACAGGTAAGAAGTAACAATGAAGCTTACTCGCAAAGAATCAGTCCACCGCAGACACCGCCGGGTGCGGCGCAAGGTGTTCGGCACCTCCGAACGTCCCAGACTAGCGGTATTTCGATCGGATCAGCACATCTACGCCCAAGTAATCGACGACACCGCACAGCACACTTTGGCTGCTGCGTCAACCCTCGATCCCGAATTGAAGTCAACTCTCAGTTCTGGTGGCAACTGCTCCGCGAGCGTGCAAGTCGGTCAGTTGATTGCCAAACGCTGTTCCAGCGCTGGCATAGTCAAAGTCGTATTCGATCGCGGAGGCAACCTCTATCACGGTCGTGTCAAAGCCCTTGCAGAAGCAGCTCGCGAAGCCGGGTTAGACTTTTAGAGGAGGTAATGGGTAGCGGGTAATGAGTAATTAAAAAGTCAAAAGTCAAAAGTTGAAAGTTAAAAGGCAAAATCCAGATTTCTTCTATTTTTACTTTTTGCTCAAACTTTTACTTTTTGCTCAAACAATTACCACTTGCCGATCGCCTTTCACCAATTACTAATTCCCACAGGACAAAACTATGGCAGAACAAAAAGAACAGCGCACCAAGAAAAAAAGTAGCAGCAACAAAACGCGCGAAAAAGAATCCGAATGGCAAGAGCGGGTCGTTCAGATCCGGCGCGTTACCAAAGTAGTTAAAGGCGGTAAAAAACTCAGCTTCCGTGCCATAGTCATTATCGGCAACGAACGCGGTCAAGTTGGAGTGGGAGTCGGCAAAGCTAGCGACGTAATCGGTGCCGTTAAAAAAGGCGTCGCTGACGGCAAAAAGCACCTAATTGAAGTCCCCCTCACCAAAGCTAACTCCATCCCTCACCCCATCAACGGTGCAGGCGGCGGAGCCAAAGTCATGATGCGCCCGGCCGCACCCGGAACAGGCGTAATTGCAGGGGGAGCAGTGCGAACTGTTCTCGAACTAGCAGGAGTCCGCAACATCTTAGCCAAACAGCTAGGTTCCGGAAATCCCTTAAACAACGCCCGAGCCGCAGTCAACGCCCTCTCCACCCTCCGCACATTGTCCGAAGTTGCTCAAGAACGCGGAATTCCAGTAGAAAACCTCTACGGTTAGGGGACGCGAGAATGGGAAACTGTAAGTTTTGAGTGTTAAGTGCTGGCGTTGAGAATAAAAAAATCCGCAACTCAAAACTCACGCACTCAAAACTACTCTGCACCCGCTCTCTAAATACCAAATACCAATTACCAATTACTAAAACTATGAGATTGCAAGACGCCCGACCCAAAGCAGGCTCCCAAAAGCGCCCCCGACGCTTGGGCAGAGGTATTTCTGCCGGTCAAGGCGCGAGCTCCGGCAAAGGGATGCGCGGTCAAAAATCTAGAGCCGGTAGCGGCACTAGACCCGGTTTTGAAGGTGGTCAAAATCCTCTTTACCGCCGCCTGCCCAAGCTCAAAAGCTTCCCGATCGTGAACCGCAAAGAGTACACTACCATTAATGTAAGTAAATTAGCATCGCTGCCAGCAAACACAGAAGTTACTCTCACCTCTTTGCTCCAAGCAAAAATTGTCACCGCAGACAACGGTCCGCTGAAAATCTTAGGAGATGGCGAACTTAATGTGCCTTTGCAAGTGCGCGCCTCGGCTTTTACCGCAGGTGCTCGCACCAAAATTGAAGCCGCCGGCGGAAGTTGCGAATTAGTTGCGTGAAGATTTGAGGTTTGAGAGTATGTCCTTTTCTCAAATCCTCAAGCTTGCTATCAGAAAATGATTTAGTCGAAAATCCCAAATCTAAAATCCAAAATCGTAACTATGGACGTTAGTAGAGAAAAAGCGCCAACTGCACAAGAGACGTTCATGCAGATGGCTCAAGCTGCTGGTTTACGAGGCCGCATCCTCGTAACCATTGGCTTACTGATTTTAGTCCGCCTGGGTGTCCACTTGCCAGTCCCCGGCATTGATCGAGTCGCCTTTGCCCAAAACGTCCAAAATAGCCCTTTAATTGGCTTTCTGGATTTGTTCTCAGGAGGCGGCTTGTCAGCTTTGGGGATTTTCGCGCTGGGGATTTTGCCCTACATTAATGCTTCAATTATTGTGCAACTTCTAACTGCGGCTCTGCCAAGTTTAGAAGACTTGCAGAAAAATGAAGGGGAAGCAGGGCGGCGCAAGATTTCTCAAATTACTCGCTACGTTTCTTTGGGCTGGGCAATTCTGCAAAGCGTTGGCATTGCGATTTGGGTGAGCCCTTTTGCTCAAGCTCCGGCGCCTTTATTCATAGCACAAACTGCTTTGGCCCTGACGGCTGGATCGATGTTTGTCATGTGGGTGTCGGAATTGGTGACGGAGCGCGGTATCGGAAACGGAGCGTCCCTGCTGATATTTATTAACATTGTGTCGGTTTTGCCACGTTCTTTAGGACAAACTTTTGAATTGGCTCAAAGTGGGGACACGCAAGTTGTCGGCCGTGTAGTAGTTCTGCTGCTGGTCTTTTTGGTGACGATTGTCGGGATTGTTTTTGTTCAGGAAGGTACTCGCCGCATTCCGATTATTTCGGCCCGCCGCCAAGTCGGCCGGAAAGTTTATCGGGAGAGCCGGAGCTATCTGCCCCTGCGCTTGAATCAAGGCGGAGTGATGCCGATTATTTTTGCATCTTCGGTTTTGATTGTGCCTTCTTTCCTCGCTCAGTCTCTCAATAACCCGTTTTTGGTTCAAGTTGCTAATGTTTTGAGTCCGAACGGGCCGACGCCTTGGGCTTACGCGCTGTTTTATCTGACTTTGATTCTGTTTTTCAGCTATTTCTACGCTTCGTTGATTGTCAACCCCGTAGATATGTCTCAGAACTTGAAGAAAATGGGCGCCAGCATTCCTGGAATTCGTCCGGGTCAGAAAACCAGCGATTATGTGGAGAAGGTTTTGAACCGTTTGACTTTCTTGGGAGCGATATTTCTAGGTCTGGTGGCCATTGTACCAACTGCTGTAGAAAGCGCGATCGGGGTGCAAACTTTTAGAGGTTTTGGCGCAACTTCCCTACTAATTCTAGTAGGCGTCGCAATCGAAACTGCTAAGCAAATTCAAACTTACGTCATCTCCCAGCGATATGAAGGAATGGTGAAGTAATCGCAATGCAATTTATTTTCATGGGGCCTCCAGGGGCTGGAAAGGGAACTCAGGCTCAGATATTAGCCGCTCTCTGGAAAATACCCCACATTTCTACGGGCGAAATCCTGCGCGCCTGCGTGGTGGCGAAAACTGCCTTGGGCCTAAAGGCGCAAGCTTACATGGACAGGGGTGAGTTGGTTCCCGACCAATTGCTGATGGATATCGTGCAGGAACGCTTGAATGAACCGGACGCTAATGCTGGCTGGATTCTAGACGGCTTTCCCCGCACTGTCGCCCAGGCAACTTTTTTAGACAAACTGCTGGACGAGCGATTCGGTGCCGAGGGGAGTACACCGAACCCGAATTTTGGTCTCAAAGCTGTTAATCTTGACGTGCCTGACGACATTTTGGTGTCTCGCCTGCTGTCGCGGGGCAGACAGGATGACAATGAGGAGACGATCCGCCGCCGGTTGCAAGTTTATCGCGAGCAAACTGAGCCTTTGATTGATTTTTACAGCGGCCGCCAACAGTTAGTTGCGGTTGATGGCGATCGATCAATGGAATTAGTCACCGCAGACCTGCAACAATCTCTCTCGGGCAACTCTTGAACCCTCTCAATACAGCTTGTTACTCACAAGCTTTTGCTAAGATATGTTAACTAGGAGCTTTTTGTGCTATCAGGTTTTGTGAGGGTTGCTAGAGACCGGATTGAACTCGATACTAATTGCCACAACTTTACTCAAGTAAAGCTAAAGCAAGCGGTTGGTTGAGTCAACAAGTCGATCGAGTCGCCCGAATTCTTGCCCCCGTTCCCGTTTGACCCCTACCAGTAAATAGGTTTTGAGGATGCGCCGCGGGATACTCCTAGTTAATCAAATGTAGAGTTGAGGTAAATACCAAATTGTCTAAGCAAGATTTAATTGAAATGGAAGGGACAGTGACGGAATCCCTTCCCAATGCGATGTTTCGCGTTGACCTAGATAATGGGTTTAACGTGCTGGCTCACATTTCCGGAAAGATCCGTCGCAACTACATCAAAATTCTGCCTGGCGATCGCGTCAAAGTCGAATTGACTCCCTACGACTTGACCAAAGGCAGGATTACTTATCGCCTTCGGAAAAAATAGGCTTAGATAAAACTTTCTAAAAACTAATTCTAAGTTTAATTAGAGAGAATTTGGTAAAAAGCGTCAATTTTATGCTATAATGCTACGTTTGTAGTGTTGCCGAGAAGGGCGTCAACAACCCACCGGTGTACCGGGTTAAGTCATTGCTACGCCGTAAAAGTATCACTCGCCAACACTCTGGCGCAGGGGAACTTTACCCCAGCAATGGGAGTGGGTGCAAGCGGGCTCCTTCATGAAACAACCCGCACTTTATACAATTTAATCGAGGAGAGGCCTACACCTTGCCCAGCCTCTCCTCCCACCGCTCTACGGGCAGTCCCAGCGTGCCTGCTCTCCGGTAGAGCGGGGTTCTCCAGGCAGGAAGAAAGATGAAAGTTCGAGCATCTGTCAAAAAAATTTGTGAGAAATGTCGCGTCATCCGCCGTCGCGGTCGAGTGATGGTGATATGCACTAACCCGAAACACAAACAACGCCAAGGTTAGAAAAAAAGAAGATTGGGCACTGCACGCAGGTGCATCCTAATTGAACATTGTAGCCAAACAGGAAAACTAGGGAGAGAAAAAGTGTGGCACGGATTGCCGGGGTAGACCTTCCACGCGATAAGCGCGTCGAAATAGGTCTGACATACATTTACGGAATAGGCTTGTCGCGGGCTCAAAAAATTATCGCTGCAACAGGCGTAAATCCTGACACTCGCGTCAAGGATTTAACAGAGGCCGACGTGACAGCTCTGCGGGCTCATGTAGAAACCACATACCAAATCGAAGGAGACCTCCGGCGCTGGGAGTCAATGAATATCAAGCGCCTGATGGACATCGGAACTTATCGCGGTCGGCGTCACCGTTTGGGCCTGCCGGTGCGGGGACAACGAACCCGTACAAATGCCAGAACCCGTCGTGGCGTCCGCCGAACAGTTGCGGGCAAGAAAAAGGCACCTTCCAAGAAGTAACATCTTTTTGGGAAAAATACGCTGGGGGCTGCTGGCTCCTAGCGCTTCGGAACATTAGTTGAGAGAAACGTTAAAGAGACTAATATGGCGCGACAACAAACAGGCAAGAAATCTGGTGCAAAAAAGCAGAAACGGAATGTACCCAATGGGGTAGGCTACATCCAGTCTACCTTTAACAACACGATTGTAACTATTACCGACCTCAACGGTGAAGTAATATCCTGGGCATCTGCAGGTTCCAGCGGTTTTAAAGGAGCTAAGAAGGGAACTCCCTTTGCAGCTCAAACAGCAGCAGAAAGTGCTGCCCGCAGAGCCAACGACCAAGGAATGCGCCAAATAGAAGTAATGGTGAGCGGGCCCGGGGCAGGTCGAGAAACTGCAATTCGGGCCCTGCAAGGGGCGGGACTGGAAATCACCCTGATTAGAGATGTTACCCCAATTCCTCACAACGGCTGTCGCCCTCCCAAGCGGCGTAGAGTCTAAAACGATTTGAGATTTTAGATTTTAGATTTTGGATAATGGCTAACTGCTTAAAGTCAAAAACTAATGGTTCTAACTGTTGCCCCGTCCATCCAAAATCCGAAATCCGTTCAGGGGTATGCTCTGCAATCTAAAATCCAAAATCAAAAATCCAAAGTGGAAAAGGGAGGTCACTCCGTGGCGCAGTTTCAAATTGAATGTATAGAGTCTAACACTGACAAAGACCGCAGTCAGTACGGAAAATTTGTCCTGGAACCGCTCGATCGCGGTCAGGGAACAACTGTTGGGAATGCGCTTCGGCGAGTTCTGCTGTCAAATTTGGAAGGAACGGCAGTAACTTCAGTGCGAATCGCGGGCGTCAATCACGAGTTTGCCACGATCGAAGGGGTACGTGAGGATGTTCTAGAAATTCTCCTGAACATGAAAGAGGTCGTCCTCAAAACTCATTCTCAGCAGCCGCAAATCGGCAGGTTGCGGATTGAGGGGCCCGTCACCGTTACGGCCGATCGATTCGATTTGCCCTCAGAGGTGGAATTGATCGATCGCTCCCAGTACATTGCAACTCTCTCGCCCGGCTCAGTTCTGGAAATGGAATTCAGAATTGAAAAAGGCATCGGATACCGAGCAGTAGACCGCAGTCGCGATGATGGGTCGGCTTTGGATTTTCTCCAAATTGATGCCATCTTTATGCCGATTCGCAGAGTCAACTACAGCGTTGAAGATGCTAGGGTAGGCGGCACGGTCGAGAAAGACCGACTGATTATGGAAATCTGGACTGATGGCAGTGTGACTCCTCAAGAAGCTTTGAGTCAATCTGCCCACATCCTGGTAGATTTATTTGCACCTCTCAAAGACATCACCCAAGATTCTCTCAAACCAGAGTATCCCGGTGAAGCCGATCCTACCAGCCAAATTCCGATCGAAGAATTGCAGTTGTCCGTCCGGGCTTACAACTGTCTCAAGCGGGCTCAGATCAACTCAGTCGCAGACTTATTGGATTATACCCAAGAAGACTTGCTCGAGATCAAGAATTTCGGGCAGAAGTCCGCAGAAGAAGTGATTGAAGCTTTACAAAAACGCTTGGGCATTACCTTGCCACAGGAAAAATCAGCTAAAAGTTAATCAACGGGTAACGGGTAAAAAAGTTCTGAATTTTAAGTAGGTGAGTTTTTAAGTTAAAGAATTCACCGCTCAAAACTCGCAAACTATCCCGGCGCCCAATTACCAATTACCAATTACCAACTGCCATGCGTCACCGCTGTCGCGTTCCCCAACTCAGCAAACCGGCTGACCAGCGCCGCGCCCTACTGCGCTCGCTGACCACCGAATTAATCCGCCACGGTAAAATCACTACCACTCTCGCCCGCGCCAAAGCGCTGCGCTCTGAGGCGGACAGGATGATTACCCTCGCTAAAGATGGCTCCTTGGCCTCTCGCCGCCAAGCTATGGGCTATATCTACGATAAACAGTTAGTACACGCCTTGTTTGAGGCGGCACAAGAACGGTACGGCTCGCGCAACGGGGGCTACACCCGCGTAGTACGAACAGTCCCCCGTCAAGGAGACAATTCCGAAATGGCGATCGTTGAACTGGTTTAATTCAATTTTGGGTTGGAGATTTGTGATTTATGACTGACAATCCAAAATCCCCAATCGAAAATCCCCAATCGATACAGCGCGTTGCTCTGGTGATCCAATACCTCGGCACTAACTTTCACGGTTGGCAGCGACAGCCGAACCAGCGTACAGTACAAGAAGAAATTGAAACAGCAATATCGACTGTTCTGGAACGCCCGGTAACGCTGCACGCTGCCGGGAGAACGGATGCGGGAGTTCACGCCGCTGCTCAAGTAGCCCATTTTGACGCCCAGGGCCCAATTCCGGCTCACCGCTGGGCAAGCGTTCTCAACTCTCGACTGGCAAAAGATATTTTAATTCGAGCTTCGGCAAAGGTGGAACCTACCTGGCACGCTCGGTTCTCAGCCAGTTGGCGGCGCTATCGCTACACCCTTTATACAGACCCGACCCCTAATTTGTTTGTGCGTCCTTTTGCTTGGCACTGCTATCACGCTCCTGTGGATGAATCTTTGATTCAGACAGCTTTGACACCGCTAATCGGGCGGCATCACCTGGCTGCTTTCCACCGCGCGGGGTCTGCCCGCCCCCATTCCTGGGTGGACGTGCAAGTGGCCGAGTGTCAGCGTTCTGGGCCTCTTATCTATATTGAGGTTCAGGCGAGCGGGTTTCTGTACGGGATGATGCGGCTGCTGGTGGGGTTGCTGGTGCAGGTGGGTCGCGGGGAAAGACCGATCGACAATTTCACAGATATCTGGGTCAATGAACGCCGAGAAATGGTAAAATATGCCGCTCCCGCTCAAGGTTTGTGCCTGCTGCGGGTTGGCTATTCAGAATTTCCCTTTCCCCCAGATGTTTGGTACGACACTCAGCCAAAATTAGTCATTAGTCATTAGTCATTAGTCATTAGTCATTAGTCATTAGGTAACTACTAATAAAAAACTAAGGACAACTAACAATTAAAAACTGACAACTGACAACGGACAACTGACAACTAACAACTAACTAACAACAGTTAACTAACAATTAACAACAAACAATGAACAAAACTTACGTCCCTACTCAAGACTCCCTAGAGCACAAGTGGTACGTGGTCGATGCCGCCGACCAGCGGCTGGGCCGTCTGGCAACTGAAGTTGCCATGTACCTCCGGGGGAAACACAAACCGACTTACACTCCTTCTATGGATACCGGCGACTTCGTAATTGTCATCAATGCTGACAAAATCGCTGTTACTGGTAAAAAACGCACCCAGAAAATCTACCGCCGCCATTCTGGAAGACCGGGTGGCATGAAAACAGAAACTTTTGCCAAATTGCAAGCACGTTTGCCCGAAAGAATTGTCGAAGAAGCTATACGGGGAATGCTGCCTCACACATCTCTGGGCAGACAACTGTTTACTAAACTGAAGGTGTACGCTGGCCCCAACCACCCGCACCAAGCTCAAAAACCAGAAGAATTAATTGTTCACACGATTCCGGGAGGAAATGAGTAATGCAAGCAACAGATACATCGGGTCGCGCTGTGTACTGGGGTACCGGCCGCCGCAAATGTTCCGTAGCGCGGGTGCGCTTAGTTCCCGGCACTGGCATACTGACTGTCAATGGTAAAGAGGGGGATTTGTACCTGCAATTCAACCCTACTTATTTGGCTCTCGCTAAGGCCCCTCTGGAAACTTTGGGTCTGGAAAATGAGTACGACATTTTGGTAAAAGTTGAAGGCGGTGGCTTGACAGGTCAGGCTGACTCGATTCGCTTGGGTGTCGCTAGAGCACTTTGTCAATTAGACCCGGATAACCGCAAGCCTCTAAAGACTGAGGGCTATTTGACTCGCGACCCGCGGGCAAAAGAACGGAAAAAGTACGGTTTGCGGAAAGCTCGCAAAGCTCCTCAATACTCGAAGCGGTAATCGAGGGAAGAAGGAAGAAGGAAGAAGGACGAAGGACGAAGGAAAAGGCAAAAATTATCTATCCAGATTTTATCTGCCTTTTTTTGAAGTTTATTTCCGATTCCCGATTCCTGGTTCCAACAGATATAAGGCAAAATTCCTGCTGTTGTTGGTGTACAAGTCCTGCGGCAGCTAAAATGGTTGTAAAGTCAAAAATTAGAGAGTAAAAAACAATGGCAAAAGATGGCATTCACCCTCAGTGGTATCCCGAATCTCAGGTTTATTGCAACGGGGAACTTGTGATGACTGTGGGTTCCACTAGACCAAAGCTTCAAGTTGATGTCTGGTCGGGAAATCATCCTTTTTATACTGGCACTCAGAAGATTATTGATACTGAAGGTCGTGTGGAGCGGTTTATGCGGAAATACGGCATGACCGAGGTAGAAATGCCGAAGGCAGATGCTTCCTCCGGACCGCTGAAAATGGAAGATCCGAAAGCAGATGCTTCTAAGGCTGCTGGTAAAGGCAAAAAGAAGAAGTAGCCGGATTGTCATTTGTCCGCAGTTTGTTGAGAGTAGTTCTTTCTACTGGCAACTTACCGCTCTCGGATTTTAGATTTTAGATTGAAGACTTTCTATGCAGGCAGTAGAGTTTGATCGAGTTGAGTTCGATCGAGATTCTATCCTAACTGCTCTTGAGTTCTAAAATCTAAAATCTAAAATCTAAAATCTAAAATCGATCCGCCCTCGGATTGGAGAGTTTAGATTGAAGACTTGCTATGCAGGCAGTTGAGTTCGATCGAGATTCTATTCCAACTGTTCTTCAAATCTAAAATCTAAAATCTAAAATCTAAAATCTAAAATCGATTGAAAAAGGACAACTGACAATGGCTGAATCTTATTTGCTGGATAAATTGAAGTCGGTAGAGCAAACTTTTAATGAGTTGACTCGCCGCATGGCTGACCCGGATGTGGCTAGGGACAATCAAGAGTTTCAACGGGTAGCGAAAGCTCGATCGTCCTTGGAGGAAGTGGTCGATACTTTTGCTCTGTGGAAAACCACTCAGGAAGATTTGGTGGGCGCGCGACAGGTTCTCAAGGAAGCCGCGGGCGATCGAGATATGCAAGAAATGGCTGCGCTGGAAGTTCAGGAACTTGAAGCGAAGCTGGAGAATTTGGAAAGTCGTTTGAAGGTTTTGCTGCTCCCCCGCGACCCGAACGATGACAAGAATATTATGCTGGAAATTCGGGCGGGTACTGGCGGAGATGAGGCTAGTATTTGGGCGGGAGATTTGCTGCGACTGTATACCCGTTACGCTCAAACTCAAGGCTGGCAGGTGAAGTTGGTGAGCGAGTCGCTGGCGGAAATGGGCGGCTTTAAAGAGGTGATTCTGGAAATTACAGGCGACAGCGTTTACAGCAAGCTGAAGTTTGAGGCTGGAGTACACCGGGTGCAGCGAGTGCCTGTGACTGAGGCTGGGGGTCGGGTGCATACTTCGACGGCGACGGTGGCTGTGATGCCCGAAGTGGATGATGTGGAGATTCACATCGATCCGAAGGATATTGAGATGAGCACGGCTCGATCGGGCGGCGCTGGCGGTCAAAACGTGAACAAGGTGGAAACGGCTGCGGATTTGTTTCACAAGCCGACGGGAATTCGGATTTTCTGTACTGAGGAGCGCAGTCAGTTGCAGAATAAGGAGCGGGCGATGCAGATTTTGCGGGCTAAGCTCTATGAGATGAAGTTGCGGGAGCAGCAGGATGAGGTGAAGTCGCGGCGTTTGGCTCAGGTTGGTACTGGTTCGCGATCGGAGAAGATCCGCACTTACAACTATAAGGACAATCGGGCTACCGACCACCGTTTGGGGGAAAATTTCTCGCTCAATAGTGTTTTGGAAGGTGATATTGAGGGGATTATTCAAACTTGCATTTCCCAGGATCAGCAGGAACGTTTGGCTGAGTTGGCTGCTTCTACTAATTGATGGAGTGATGGGGGACTAGGCGCATTGTTTGCTCAGCCTCAGTTCCCTTGTTACGCGGGAGATCTGGTTGAGTAGGGCTTCCCAAATTGCATCGGCGATCGCTACTGGATATTTGAAATGTTCGAGGTCGTATTGTACAACTTCTTCTAGTGGTTGTAAGGTTTGCTGGTTTCGGCGGGTTTTTATGGCTGCGATCGCCTCTTGTTGCCATCTGGCAAATAGTTTGTAGCTGAAGTTATATTAGATATATTCTCACTCAGATTCATTTGGCTGTTGACCTTATGAAGCAAAAACTTCCCCGGATCAACCCGACTACGCTGATTAAGAGTTTGGGGCGATTTACCCTGCTCGCGACCTTTTCTTTTGGTCTGGGGACTTTGAGAAACTGGGAACATTATAACAACTATTGGCATGGCACAATCTTTCGTGTGCAAACAGTTGATTTCAATATGTTATCTCATAGTCTGCCAGTAAAACTATCCTATACCTTATTACAAGGAAACATAGGAGAATTGCAGCGAACTTTAGACAGCAACTATGGATTATTTGGGCTGATTGTTACTGATTGCAAAATATCTACCAAAGATTGCCTATCCGAGCAAATTCTTTATCAATCAAAATCTTCTCAGAAGTGGACAAAGGAAATTTCCTTAGCAACTTTATCAAACCATCCATACGACTTACTACAAAATCCACCTCCGCTGCAAACAGAGCGGCAATATGCTAAACCTGATGATAGTAAACCTATCCCTACTGGTAAAGTTAACTCAGGAGAAATAATCGGTCGTGTGTACTATGTCCGGGGAGTACCGCCGACATTTATTGAAGATTATAATAATTGGATTAAAAATCCATTTAAAAGAACAGGTTCCCGGACTCTTTACACATCGACATTCGCTTTATTTTTCGTTAGTGGTTTGAGCGCGTGGATAATTATTGAGGTAGTTTTATCTGCCAAACGGAATGAGCAGCACCTTGCACAGCAACAACGGGAACAATTACAGCGGGAAATTCAACTGATTAAGCTGCAATTAGAAGAGAAAAACCAGCAAACTATCAAATTTATTGACCAGCGAGAGAGAGGTCTTGCTGAACTGGAATCTTATCGGCAAGAACAGGAGCAAAATAAGAGAGAACTGGAAAATCAAATTGCATCTTATGAAAGCGAACTGACTCTTAAAGAACAGCAACAGCAAGAAACTGCTCAAACTTTAGAAGACGACTTGCAATTACTATGGCAAGAGTGGCAAGAAACGTCTCAGCGAGAATCTGAAGCAAAGCAGCGGAGTGAAGCGCTCAATCAGACAATAGCTGATTTGAAGCGCGATCGAGATTTAATACAACAGCAATCTCGTCAGCTAGAGCAACAGTTAGAAACAATACCTAATATTAATGAACTCAAGGCTGCTCTAGATATTAATAATGAACTCAATGCTGCTCTAGAAGGAGCTAGAGCGCCAGTCCAGTAAAAGAGGTTGACAAAAAACATAAAGTATGGTATTAAGCGAAAAAAACCACTCTGTGCTGTAAAATGCGCCCACCAACCTGGACCCCCCCAATCGAGTTGTCTGCTG
>Ga0247770_1000059_pt1 | contig 91721 bp, 66 predicted proteins | sample UWRJL136409B6_FD_179943 | JGI IMG/M metagenome (GOLD analysis project Ga0247770, IMG submission 179943) | Plant litter microbial communities from Arlington Agricultural Research Station in Wisconsin, United States - UWRJ-L136-409B-6 | ecosystem: Environmental > Terrestrial > Plant litter >...
CTCCTTCCGCACGCACCGACGCCACCAAGACAGCGCCATGAGCCGCCTCACTACTGTGTATGAGCTCTTTCAAGCAAGAATCCGGTCCGCAACCCCGGGTATGTCACGCAGAGCGATAAGCCCTGGGCGCGGCGCTATCCCGCGATCAGTAACCTCATCGTTCACACAACCATTGACAGGAACAACCGCACGACAGAAACTTTAACCAGGCCTTCCTCCCTCTGGACAGCGATGACACGATGCTGCGCGCAACCGTAGAGGCGAGGCGGCCGCACCAAAAAACTCCTCGACCCGACCAGCAGGCCCCTACGCGCCATCACACTTTTCTATAAGCGGTGGTGAGTCCCTCAAACCTGGCGCGGCGCTTCCGTCGTACCTCGACCGCATAGATTAATTCGCAATACCCGCACATACTTACGGCAAGAGGTTTAACAAAATGGCCCCCACACCACTCCTCCATCTGCCTTCCACGGAGACGAAAGACCTGTAAGACGCAAGGCTAGCTAAACTAGTGATGAAACGTTTTAAAGTTGCTCTAACTTGACGGCGATGGTGACTTGCCCTCCACAGCCTCTTGATAACCTGTTTTCCCACAGCCTTTAGCGCTCTCACAGTGCACAGGCCCAGGATAGCCGTCATAATGCTGGGAGGACCGATAAGACTGTAGTGGGGCCCTCGCAAGAGTCCTGGCCACGGCCAAGAGGCTAAAAGGACAGCTGTAACACCTTAGGAGTGGGCGACGGGCCTTAGCCTGGCTTCCCTCTTAATGGCCAGCTATCCTTCTCTGTGCTCTTATGGCGCGTTATCCTGAGTTACTTACGCAACGCAACTACCTGATCTAACAACTTCAATCGCGTTTAGCAAACACTTAGCTGCTAGGGGCTCAAGTCGCTCTTAGTACGAATGGACTTAACACCAATATAATAGATAAGCCCTTCGCCATTAGCGCCTAGGCCACTACATCTGATGCCTAGTTCGCAGGATTTGTGGAGGGCAGCGCGGGGCAAGGGGCAGTCAAGGCCGGCGCGAAGAAGTCACCCTCGGCGGCGCAAGAAGCGCCCACCCCCTAACTGCAAGCGTGCCGATACGTCATCGTTAAGCGGCATAACCAACCGGCCGTAGTCGCCGTATCCGCGATCCACCCAGGCTCGTGGCCCTACCAATGGAGCCGGTTAGTTATTATAGCTGAAGAGAAGAAGGGAGGGAAGCGGACGAACTCCAGCCATCATCATGACAAACATCTCGTCAAGCATTGCCCTGTCATTGGTAGGGTTAAATGGGCGACGCCTGCCTTCCTAGCCTGCAAGATCTGCCGGTGCAAGACCAGGTCCAGCCATAGTGTCGTCTTTAAGGCTGCCGACTGCTGCTAACGGCGTCTCGCCTTTGGTAGAACTACGGCTGCATCCACTGGGGACCAAGTCCCGTTGCCAGCATGTATGAGACAGGCGCCCGGGATGAGGCATAAGCGGAGAAGCGCGCCACTCACTGGTCCGGGCGTATTAGTGGCGTTAGTGGGTGAGATCGCTAAGCTGCGTCAACCCGTCCCTCGCGCCGCGCTTACTCTCTCGACTACGATGCAGAACAAGGACAGGCGCGACAGCTGCAACGGCACTAGCAAGCAGATGCGATAGAGGTGCTCGGCAATCCTATTTAGCAGCGTTCAATATGTGGGCTTCCGCACGGACCAAAAAGCTGCGGCGGAAGGAGGTCGTAGAACACTTGTCCAGAGATGAACATATTCTGCCATGTCGTACCGCTTTGGTCAAACTCCTTCTCTACCAAACCTGCCCAAGTCCGTCCGTAAGCCCGCCGCCAAAACGAAGCGAAGTCTTTTAAGGCCCAGTTCTTACCCTTTATGCCAAGTTTTAGTCCCGAAGAGTTCTATGTACTGTAGCTCGACCATCATCGACACTTGACTTAATGGTAAGATAAAAAAGCGCGACGCTGAGCTTCAGCGCTCCACGCCTGCGGCTGGCTTCCCTGGGAAGTCATATGCGGGTAGCGCCAGATGATGATTAAGTACAAACCCCTTTCTCCACTACAATCACTTGCCACCCAATTCAACAACCAACCACTCGATTCATACACTACATAGAATTCTACCCCTATCCATACCAGCCTCGACCGTCCCTTACCCCACACTTCCCTCTACAAAACCTTAACAACGACAGTACACTACAGTCTAAGCTGATTACCAAAACAGGGTTCCACTCGTTAGGGCTCTGCGCCGCCCTTAACAGTCATCTTCGACAGCCATCCTCGATAGCCTCGAACTCGCCTTAATTCTATTTAGAGACAGATGGTTTCACCATGCTCTTCACTCCTCCTTACGCCCTATGGGTTAGCCGGGTAAGCTTAGGGTGAGCTAGACGAAGAGCATAAAGGATAAGAACTAGGTCTTAACATCGAGTCTTAGGGAGGCGACGAGGAATAATGGCACGCCAGTATCTGTGGCTAGGTTTCCAGGTTTTTTATATAAGAAAAATACCTAAGCACCCAGTGAAAAGAATTAGTATGACACACTCTTAGGGGGTGGGGCGCGCCTAACAGCCGCCTTGTCACATATAGCATCTCCCAGCCATCAGTGGTATTAAATCAGGCACCCTGAAGAGCTCGACCTTCTCCCCAATAAATTTAATCTCAACTCTCCCTAAAACCACCTAAACAGCATGTCCAAATTCTTACATAATACCCACCTATCCACGTCGTGTAAACGAATAACAAGGGATACAAGCTTGTATTTTTCTTCCGGATGTCAGGGCTCTACCGGGCGTAGTAAGTACGCCGGGCTTATATCGGAGAAAAACACTACTATATCCCCCACCCTTAGACATTCACCCAGGCAGACCTTTCCACAGGTCGTAAGAAACAAAGAGCGGCCTTCGTCACTACGCGCGTGTATAGTCTCAGGTAACGAGAAGTACTGATAGGGCAGTCCACCTAGGTTAGAGAGGCAGAGATGCTCAGATTTATAAAGACCAAGCCAGTCAGCCACACATGACCGGCGATGGCGTACCCAGTCTTTCAAAAAACGCTCGGTCCCTACCCCCTCTTCCCGCGCTACCAGACAAACTAGTTACTCCACAATTCGATCGTAGCTTGCACTTAGCGGGGGATACCACTGCCTGCAATCGCTTAGCCATTCCCCATAAGTGTCTCTGGTGCCGTTATAGCAAATGGGTTTATTAATAAGCCTTAAGACTTAACCAAATATACACACCCTAATAGATAGGGTGTTATCGTCCTTAATAATATGCTGAACTGAGTCGCGCCCAGGTGCGTACAGACCACGGTCCATGTGCCACCTCGAGCCAAGATCCCAAGGAATCGTAGCCCAGTTGGGGACCCATGATGGTGCCCGCGTGCAATAATCAACTTGGCTTGACCGCACGTTTGGGCGTGTTCTGGCCGGCCGACTTGGATATTGCTGGTATCTGGACGGAAAAAGGTGGCGCCAATCGGAAAGAGTGGCCAGGAAGAGTATATCCAGGATCATCCCACTACACAAGAGCTCTTTAGTCACCCGGACAAACAAGTCATCGATCTTGACGTCATAATCAACGGGTATTCCGCCCAAAATGTCTGGCGCCACCGCTCGCAGCGCGAAGACGAGATCTCGTTTGTCACTAGCGTCCTTCGACACGAGGCCCAGGACAACGCCATGTCGATTGTAAGCCCCTGATTTACCAGCAGGAAGCAGGTAGCTGTTCGTGGGATGCGGGAGGTCCAAGTGGAGGCGTGCCGTGGCCCAGTTTCCTCGAAGTCTGAATGGATAGCCCGGGCCGACGATGGCATCTCGGAGAGCGCTCCCAGCCAGCGGGCCGAAACCCCCGACGTACACGACGAAGCTCTTGGCCAAAGACAACTCTTGCACCGTCCAAATCCTCGTCCAATACCGGTGGTTCGGTAGTTCGGAAATCACCTGCGTGTCCTGGTCATCGCCACCCAGAACCTTTTTCGTCTCCGCAGCAACATCTCGAATCCTCCTAAACACCCTTCGAAGTTGCTGCTCCGTCGGACCCAGCGTGGCAGCGCTGGAATCATCATAGCTCAACCAAACGACCACCTTGTGCGCCCGGGAGTATATCTCACCCATCATCGCGACCTGTCTGTTTTTTTCCGACACAGAACTCTGATTGATGCAGAGCGCATCAATCCAGATCAAGTACGCCTTGCTCCACGGCGCCCGGCCTCGGAGCTTGTGCATGGCCGATTCGATATTCCTGGTGACGAACGTCTTCTCTCCGTCACAGTAGGCTGGGCGGTCGAAAGCCTGTTGGTCCCATGTGTAGGATAGCGCGTCATATGGCGGGCAATTGGATATGCTTGTCACGACAAAGGTGAAGTGTATGGGTGAAGCGGCGGATGCGGATGGGCTGAGGGAGATGAGACGGATCTCGTCGTCCTGAAGAGAGGCGTAAAGTGTGTACGGACCGGTGGCCTGTGGCGACTGTGGTACCAGTCCGGGGGGGGTTGCTCACTGGGGCTGACATCGGTCTTTGGTACCACTAGCGCTCCCTCAAGGATGGATGAGCTCTACGAGTGAGGGAGACCTAATGCTGGCAGTGCCTCTGTGTGATGCTTTAGTAATGATGGGTGTCCCACAGGAGTCGAGAAGTACTGGTTGCGCCTTCGACAACCATGGTCAGTCACTGGTCGTTTCGGATACACTAGGAAATTCCCATAAATGCGTGAAGTGAGACAGGCCGGGAGTTCAATGCCTTACCTAGGTAGGTATTTAAGTAGCACTACCCCTGGCCAGCAGTGCATGCCTTTTGCATACGGCTGAGTGTGAATCTCCGAAACCTCAGGACATGGCGTTTCTGTGCAAGTTGCTATGCTTGAGGCGCATGCATCCTGTTAGCGTGCATAAACTTTACCCCATCGGGTCAATTACTGAATTAGATGTCTTGGTTTTGGCCATACTGGACCAACCGAGCTCTTTTGACCGCGCACAGGAGTCTCCGTGTCAGAGGTTTCAATACCAGAGTGAAAGGGGGCGATACTGGTGAACACGAGCCGTAATAGTAGTGCAGTAGAATAGTAGGGGCCCAGATATCTTGGAATCTTTTGAGGTGTCGGAGCCCTCTAAGTTATCGGACCCTGAGTTGTCGGAGGGACTTGACCTTGGGGGAGTATCTGGCCTGTCCGGTTTCTTACTGTCTGAATGAGGCTGGGAAAGCGTACAGTGACGAATAAAGTAACCTGCGCCATTCAAGAGATACTTGGGCTGGCCTCCGTCATCAAGAGAGTAGGCCCAGCCGTATCTGTCAGCCAAATAGGTTGGTGCCATGGTATTGAACTCGCAGGAGACAAAACTCGCAGGAGATGTGATGTCGCTACAAAGAGCAGATTTGAAAGTGGCAGAAGCGAACAGCTGTTCGAAACATTTGGGTCCTATATCTTGCTGCGACGTGACTATAGTGACTGTCCCTCCTTAGTTGATGATCAGGGTTTCCACCCGCAGTCACAGGGGGGTGACTGATTCAACCATCTGGGGAAACAAGCCGCGATGAGAAAAACAAGCCGTGATAACAGCGCTCCGGCAAGCAAGAGTTGGTGCTCAGGTGCCCAGTGGCCATGCGACTCATGCTCCCGCGCACTGCAAAGCCGTCACACGGCGCTACTGCAGTTCCAAATAGTCGGTGACCACTTTAAACTCCAGGCAGACTCGAACGCAAGAATCCTTGTCAGTCTCCATCACAAAAAAACAACAGGGTCAACCAACCCTTCCGATACTCGCCGATTCGATGCCTCACGATGCCAACAAAAACGCTTGCCGCCCCGCGGCCATCCTCGGAAAGATGTGAACCGAAGAGACGGAATGGAAGCACTCTTACGCGAAGGTAATGATAAGCGAGGAGAAAGGTGCTGGTCGCTACGCGCCGAGGGCGGCAATGGTTTGGCAGAAGACGACAAACACAAACATCAAGCCAATCCCCGACAAAGAGCACATCCCAAAATGAGCCAAGGTTTCCATCGACATTGCCAATCGCTCCCGTACGCACGTTCCATAGCCAAGCAAAGGCGTTATGTTTTTCTTTGTCTGCCGGACACAACCGATTGTGCTGGGAGATGCATTGATCTCACAAGCGCAGGCAGCTTCGACAAAGCGTGAATGGGTTCTATATTCTGGGTCTGGGTGTCAGCTGCGTATGGGATAAGGAAAAGCAAGCAGCCCGTTTGGTGGGCTTACCAGAGAATCTGTGGGCGGCGTTTGGTGGGCAAAGCCGACTCTGGAATCCCTGCGTTACAGCTCCTCCCAACTACGAGCTATAAGCGTAGAGCCAAGAGCGGCCACGACGAGTATGGCAATCCCCTCGTTGCCGAAGCCTGCGCAGGTGGAATGATCTCTAGGCCTTGGCGTAATGGCAACACGTTGCCATTTGTCGCCAAATCCTCCGAATAAATAGTAATTGCGAAGGAAAAGACGAATCCATCGGAGGGAAAGAAGCAAGAGGTCAGCAGGAGGTCGCAAAATCGAACCGGGACCAAGTAAGTGTGGGGCTGGAACCAGCTATGGGGCAGCGGTAATCTCTTATCCTGAAGACGCCATCGTCGCTATACACAATGCTGAAGGAGTTGATGAGGATGAGTTCGTCAAATCTGATGATGCTGCTTTCTATGGTCTTGAGCCCCCTGGGTTCCATCACGAATGGCTCGCTCGAGGGAGTCTCGGCGTGGGCACCCCTTGTTCTTACCACCCCATTGATTTTAGTCCCTTCTCCTGAGTATTCTCTGCCGCCGCGATGGCGATTGTTTCGAAGTCCACGAGGCCAAACGAACCGGGTGTGATCGCATCCCACATTCCCAGCAGCCTTCCTGCGTCCCCGGTGACCACGGACCCGCTGTGAAGCGTGAAGCTTTGAGATGCACCCGGGTATGGGGCGTTCCAGGTCCAGAACGCTTCCTTGTCGGCAGGGCGCATAGCGTGCAACGCGACGTTGAAGACGCAGATCAAGCTGAGGTAGAGCATCTTGGTGAAGCCAAAAACAAACTCCAGGTTTGCCAGAAGTTTCACCGGGAGAAGGTTGATGAAGACCATGAATAGCCAAAAGCAGAGGACAAACACTGCTGGGGAAACAGCCTGGTTGTCTGCGACGAATCTGGGCACACGAAATTCCCTTTTTCGTTCGTCATCCTGAGCTGGGATGAGCTGTGGCTGATTTTGTTCTGAGCTTTCCCTGATTCTTCCCTGAGCTAGGGCGATCCCATCCGCGGCCGCTGCTCAGCCTCAGAGACCTGTTTCAACACCCCTGAGCGGCTAAAGTTGCCTTTCGAGGGAAAGTAGGTGATGCCCATATCCTTGGAGAGTGCGCGGCGCAGGCGGTGCGTAGATGTAGTCTTTCTTACTCGACTCCTCGGCTGACATATATGGAAACGCTCGCACCGGTAGCCGCTGTCACGTCATGGCTTGCTAATAGCAGGGCCAAGATCAAGACCAACACGCGGCGGCCTGTTACTCGTCGTGTCGCCCTGCTGCCAGGACACGAGGTCGTGGTAGCCGTACTCGGTGGGGATGGGCATTTTCTCCGAGGCCATGTCGGCCGCAAGGACCCGGATCGTCGACGATAGATCTGGATCTGGATCTACGCCCCGCCCCCGCTTGAAGATCGTTCTTAGGGCTGAGGTGAGCGATGGTTTCCTGTTATTATGAGACGAGGCGCCATTTTTGGTTTGTTGTTCTTGGATAGCGGTCTGTTCGCGGGCGTACCAGGAGAGAAGCTTCTCGTTGTTTTTGATGAACATGCGTTCCCACATGCCGATGTGCTCTTCGGGGAGGACGCTGCTGCCATCGGGCTTGGCCCAGACCCAGTGGGTTTTGGGGACGGGGAGTGGGTACAGGTCGTAGCGGTCGTGGGGTTGTTCGGTGCGGACGGCGAGAGTGGAGGTGGATGTGGAGGTCAAGTTAGAGGGGAGGGTGTCGTAAAAGGGAGTGACGGAACCGGAAACGGCGTGATACGGGGCAACGGCGGAGTCGACGCGGCATGGACGGATGGGGGTGTCCGGGGCGGAGCGAGGCTGGAGGGTGTACCCTCGTGAAGTTAGGCCGCGGCATTCCCAGGCGCCTGCGTCGTCCATGCCGGCGCCGCCGTAGAGGTAGCGGATGCGAACGCAGGGGTGGACGAGTTCGTTGGGTTCCTCGAGGGGTCCGTCGCCCCCGTCGGCGGTGTAGCCCCCTGGTCGGCGTGTGGGATAGGCGGTGTGGCCGTGCTTGAGGTAGCGGTAGGGGGCTGCGAGGAAGCCGTGGATCTTGTCGGGATACGTGGTTGGGCCCGCAGGGTTGCGGATGGTGCCGAGGGCCCATTTTTGGGGGGCAGCACCGGGGCGGAGCTCGTAAAAGACGCGGTTCATTTCGACTTTGCTGAACTCGACGCCGATGGAGGTTAGTTGGTCGGCCATCCCTGTGTGGTTGTGTGGTGTTAGTTGATTTTAGAGGCACTCAGAGGTACTCAAGGGTAGGTAAAGTTGGAAACGACTTACAGGCGAGAGCGATAGTTGCGATCTGCTGATCGGGCCAGCCGCCCCCCGCATTGCAGTGCGAGCCTGGGAACCACACCTGGCGGAGTTGAGTAGCACTGTTGCATCTCTTCCCCCACATAGTGCAGTCGAAGGCGGTCCGCCATTCGTCGAGGGCCAGGGCATGGAAGGCGTATTCAACGCTGAAGGGGACATCGAGACCCTCAAAGCGTATCTACACTTCAATCTTAGCGCATAGAATGGCACGGGAGGATCTGGTGGTGGATAACCTCTTGTTCCCTGCGGCCGCCGCTGTGGAGAGGCATGCGCGGGATCCCTAGGGATCCAACAGTATCCCAAACCCCCACGGCCTTGACCATCCCGTGAACAGGTACGTATTTGTGCACCTTTTTACCATCTTTGTCAACCTCTTCGATGCGTTTGGCCAGGGCCATTCCTTGCTGTTCGTATGGTCAGTCAGCAGGGGCACATGCCGAAGAGAGACTCCAACAAGGCCTCCTACCTCAACGAGCATATCCCGGTACTCCTTCGCCATCTTTCTCATATCCATCTTGGCTCTGGCCCCCTTTACTCGCCTTTTATCCCCACCATTCTGTGCCGGACAACGCATCTTTGACATGGTTTCAAACAATCCCCTTTTCCGTTCGTCAAGCTTCGCCTGCAGCTCCTCAACCGATCCGCTCCACGGCATCTTTGCCACTCGGTTCATCTCCCTCTCTCTAGCGGCTTCAAACCTTTTTAGACGCTTTTGATTCTCCAGCGTGAAGCCCACCAAGTGATCCTCCGGATCGTACTTCGCATCTCCCCAATCCTGCCACGTCTCATAATCATGGAAAATATGAGGGAGTTGATCCAACCCCGAGCGGTTCAGAAAGCCCAAGGAGCATACCATACCGGCAACAGAGCGGGCCGTGAAAGCACCACGGGAGAATCCAATGATGATGATTTCATCACCGGGGTTATAGTTGTCGCAGATGAAGCGGTAAGATTCGACAATGTCCTGCGCGACGCCGATGCCGAAGATTCCACCGAGGTATTGGGCGATCTTGGAGGTTTCGGTGCCGACTTGTGGGTGTCACACTAGTCAGTAAATGTTATGATGTGCAAGAATGGGGATGCGTACCGCCTGAGTGATAATACACGAGCTGGGGCATGCCGGAGCAGCATTTCTTGGCAAAGGCTCCAGAGAGACGGGCGACGTTGGTCGGGTCGCCGGATTCGCGTGCGTTGCTGATGTTCGAGGTCAATTTGTGGCAAGAATTATAGCAACAAGCGGAGAGGCACGGCCTACGCGCTGTTCCAAGTGCCATCGCAACACACGATAATCCGCTTGGCATTGAACCACTGACCCGTCGGGCTCCTGTGGGCGCAGGGCACTATCTTCGGCTCCATAGCGGTCAGATCCTCTGGTTACGATAAGGGGGTTTGTTTTTGCCGAAGAAAACGGTTGAAGAAGATGAGGAATCTGTCGGTCGGGATCGTGGGAGAGTCCGAGTTTTCAGCTTGTCCCAATGGCCGATCATCACCTTGCCTGCAATCCTCTGCCATGGGGCCCACAATAATAGGCACGCCCAATAATAATGCATAGCGCTTCGAGGCTTGCATTATTGCCCAGTTCTTCAGCTAATGATTAGATGTTAGTCCATGCAGGTCTCACCAAGGCCGACAATCGTTGCCAGGTGGTGAAACACGACAGGTTGCCAGAACGGACGATCGCTGATCGGGCCGAGTGCAAGCACTTTGAATATACGTCTTATTATTTCTCCAACTTGATGTCAAGAATAATTTCTGGCTTTCCAATCAAGAAATTTCTGGTAATGACTTCGCGGCACATGTCGAAACTCAACCACTTGGCGAGGGACTCGCATGCCCAACATACTAGTAGGTATTGCCATCTGATAATCGGGACTCAGACAAATCCTACCCACCAAATTGAGACTCGCTCAGAGCCCATGTAGTACGTAAAAACACCGGTAGTTTGTTAGCGCCATCATTACCCCCTAGTTCATTGTATCAACTTGTCTGTTCCGATCCAACCAGCAGTCACCTGCTGAGGTGGGCACACACCATCGAAAGGACTCAGATAGAACCCAGCCGTCCAGTTTGGACTTCATCAAAACCTGACGACGTACCTGAAAGTGACAGCGGTTTCTTCTCTGTCTCATCATCACTCTTGGTAAACCCCCAGTCCCTCACCCTCGCCCACACAAGTTCTTTCCCCCAGAACGGTCACTTGCCCCAGGTAAGATCAAGTCTCGTCTGTCCCTGCCAGCAAAAGACAGGCCAAGTGGTGCAGCGGTCAATGATGACACACAAAAAATCACACTCGTCAACTCTAACAGAGCGCGATGGCGTTGGAAACTCAGCCAGGGCACCTCTTGGAGGGACTGGTGACACTGCTGCGTAATGGCGAGAGCACTGCACACCGTTGGGACGGATTTCTCGGTGCCTGATGGGTGCCTGCAGTTGGTGAGCGTGGAAACAAATTAGTAATCCAGAGATACAGCCAATGGGGAAAAGACGGCTCTCACGTGACCCTTACGCGTGGAACTGCAAGTACTAGCGCAAACAGAGTGTGCAGCAACAAGACGAGAAAGGTCGTCTGGCTGAATAAAGCCTGCGAGGTTTGGAATCCCTGCCCCCAGCAACCATGCCAAGCATGATCGATTCCGGGACCCCGAAATTTGGAGAGAGTCAGTGGCCTTGTGGAAAAGTGTTGGCCGCGGGCGGTCAGCTGAGATGGGTTCAGTGAAGGATTTGGGGAAGGGACACTGGTTGTCTGGTTTGGCTCGGAAACCCAGGAGTAGTACGAAACAATCTTGGTCTCGACTTTTTGTCTTGGTTTGGTCTTGGTTTGGTCTTGACCCGAAACTACCATAGGAATGAGAGGGCAGCTATTCCGCCTTCAGACATGCCGCCTTGGACGTAACCCCCCTTGACACCCTCGCTCCTAGCCCAACCTAAGCCTTAGCCTCCACAAACTGTCCATAACTATCCTTCATACTCTCCCTCAACGAAATATACTTCACCCCCAACAACTTCTCCGCCTTACTCCCATCCAACTGATACGTCTCGGGCACCTTCCCCGGCGTCCCCACCGGCAACCGATCCTTCAACTCCGGCACCTCCTTCCTCACCGCATCCACCACGGTCTGGTAATCGAAATGCGATCCCACCAGGAACCTCTCCCCATCCACACCGGGCTTCTCAAACGCTGCCAGATGCGCCTCGGCAAGCGTACGCACGTCGACAAAGCCGGCGAAATCCACTGGAGGAATCTCCTTTGCGTCGATGACGGAGAAGAGAGCGTGGCTTGACTCGTTGAGGTGAGCGGTCTCTTTGATGCCGCCGATGTGAGGGCCGAAGACCCACGGGGGGTTCATGACAACGAGGCCAAAGGAGGGTTTGTTCTTGGCGACCCAGTCCCACATGGCTTTCTCAGCGAGGGCTTTGGAAGCGCAGTAGGCCGCTGGGCCGGGGGCGGTGGATGCCTCGTCGTAGCTCATGGGGTTCCAGTCGGCTTCGGTGTAGGTGTATCCTGCGCGAGCTCCGGTGTTTATGTCGAGCATGGAGGCGAAGGAAGAGGTGTTGACCAGGCGGCGGACGTTGGTGCCGTAGCGCTTGATGGCTTCGAGGATGGAAATGCCGCCGCCGATGGCAGGGTCAAGGAGATCACGCTTGTTGTCGTCGACCTTGAGGACAAAAGGGGAGGCGACGTTGATGACGCCCGTAATGGGCTTCGGAGGGTTGGCAAAGGCGGCCTCGAAGAGCTCGGGCTTGGTGATGTCGGCGACGATGGCGAAATCGAGCTTGTCGCCGTATGAGGCAAACTTCTCACGCACGCTGGCGGTAGAGTGCTCGCTACGGACGGTGCCGCGGACGTAGTAGCCTTTGTCAAGGGCTAGCTTGATGATATGGCTGGCGACATAGCTGTTGGCACCCGTGAGAAGGATGGTTTGCTCAGATGGGCTCGACATAGTGGTGTTTGTTTTGGATGACTGAAGTTGAAGTTGTTTGCTCCTGGTAGATTTGATATGAGGTGAGACAATTTTGTGAGACTGACAGAAAGTAAAGAGTGGGGGCTTCCACTTGCGGCTTTATACACGACGCGTACCATGTTGAGATAAAGCATCGAGATCGTCTTCGTTGCTTCGTCCAGCTTCTATGCTGGAACCATGCATCTCGATATTCTGCAATTGGCTTTGAAGCATTCCGACAGGCGGTCCATTGGGAGGTGGGTCTGGAGGGCGGCGTGTTCAGTAAGCAAGAAGCAGGAGGCCGTGACGTAAGCCTCCTGTCGCTCAGCGGGAATTCGTAGGGCCGCTTGGATGCTCGGAAACAAGTCGCATCTACCACGGCCCTGTCATTCGTCGCTGATGTAAACGACTGCCGGCGCTATTGTGCCGCTGGTGTCGTGTAACGGGCGCGCTCAATCGAGTCAACATCGGAGCTGCGTGTGTGTGAGTCCGGACTTAGCAAGAGATCGCCGAAACAACAATTTTTGTGCGACGAATCTGGGCACACGAATTTCCTTTTTCGTACCTCGCCCACGTGACGTTACTCACCCCGGCGAAAGTCCGGCTCAGGATTGGCTCAGGATTTGCTCGGGATTTGCTCAGGCTTGCCTTGCTCACCCTAAGAACCATTTCCGGAAGGTCCCGGCGTTCCGGCCTTGGCATGCCGGTACCGTGGGACGTGTCCCGGCGCCCCAGTGTGCAGGGCTCGGGGGCCTGCTAAGTAGTCCAGTATAGATATCGCCATCGTGCCTATAACACTACGTAGGGTTCTTGGTGTTTCACGTAGTAATTTTATTGTTTTTATCTTACTCTTTAAACTTACCTCGCACTTATAATGATAAAGGCTTGCAATACTAGTTTAATCCTCTCTACAAATAACGTGTGTCTTTTGGTTATCCGTTACCTTTAGCGTCCTGCCGTACAATCTGTCTTAACCATTCCTACTTCCATATTGTTAGGTGTAGGATGTAGCAAAAAGCACGCACGTGTCCCTATAGGATAAGTAATCCTAAAACGCTATAATTCCTATAGCATCTCTTGTCTAATCGCTACAGTTAGTTAGCGTTAAGTTAATAGTATATAATTTCAATGTTGAGGGAATGCAAAAAGGGAATGTGGGTGGCTATTAGAGAGGTGCAGCCTGCAGCGTCACGGGCTAATCCCAACTCCACTCGAACGGAAGACAGAAAAAGGAACCCGAAGATGCACGGCGGAAACATTAAAGTTGATGTTGAGTCTCGAGTGATCCTGACAGCATCCAGAGGTCGGGTGTCTCTTAGTTGAATACAACGGTTCTTGATTCCCATGGCGACGCTTTCGGCCACGCCCCGGTTGCTGATGTACGGTGATTACGGCGGATTGATAGGAAACACGGTGCTTAGCCTTGATGCGGTCTTGTCAGGAAGGTTAGTGAGTTGTTGTGGATGTCATGTTGCTGTATACGCTGTTTTGTGGCGCGTGCGGTTAGCGCGAGAGGGGTTTCCAGAGCATGCCTTTCCTCTTCTTCTCGACCGCTTCGACCACATTCTACGCTCCCATTCCTCCTTTCTTTGCTCTTCGCTCAGCATTTGCCAATACAGCAGAATTCCACGAATCGAGCCTGATCTCAAGCGACGATGATGCCCTGTACTACCTCAGTTGTAATTCAGCACAACTTGAAAACCGTGATCCTTTGCTGCAAGCAATCACCTAATTCTAAATCTCGGGCTTTACCGCCCAAAATCTAGATGATGATCGAACCACCATCAGCCTCAAATGCCGTGTATCCAATCCCGCGCAAGCTTCATAGACTTGATCCACCAATTGCATCTATTTCAGTTCCGAGTGGCTTGCAGATTGTGGCTTGTCGTATGACAATGATATGACTATGTGTTTCTGCGTTCGACAAGTTTTGCGAAAGGAAAAATCACCCTTTTTGCTTGATTGACGCGTAGGGATGTTGAGGCTCATTCCTGTGCGGTCCTATATCTATGCCACCCAGAATCGGAAGTAAATTAAGATTGCCGCTTTTAATTTCATCCGCTACAACATCGTGTATGAGGACATTCTCATCTAACCTGCAAGTAATCGCAGCTTTATCATTTTACTTGTACTCCCTTTCCTCTTAGCATCTTCTACTTGGCTGTTACCATTATGTCTAAAGTCTCTGTTTCATTCGATACGATGGAACCCGAGCCAAGCTCGGCCACCCCGGTGTCTGAGGGTGCTCTGGAGGAATCATATGAGAAGTTTTATCGTGGGGTGCCTGGCGCAATGACCGTGAAAGAGGGTGACAGGTCAGTTTCCTCAGAATCCTTGCTAAGTGGGCCTTTGCGGTCCTGACGGACAAGTTTTAGGCTCGAGAATGACTATGCATGGCTTGATCAAGTTGATGAAGACGATTGCTACATGCCCCTTGAGTTGTCCAACTCTCGGCCAAGCAAATCCCTCGACTTCGGCAAAGACGGCTTCACCGGGTCTATCTCGACATGGCACGAACTCTTGCAAATCACAGCCCCTGACCCCGAATGTGGGCTCGTATTTGTCCGAGGCGACTTTCCTGACAACCCCGACTCCATCCTCGCCCGAGCGCAACGAAGAAACCAGAGGGGAACACTCGGGATGGCTATCAGGATTCCCCACGGAGCCAACTGGGTTCAGGAAGCTACCGCGGCACAGGGCATGGTCAACCTTCGCTGGCCATTCACACGATTACACTGGACGCGCAAAGACGACCAGCTCGGCTCTGTCCACATCGCCTCATTTACTGTTTGCTCCTTTGTCAAAGACGGCATCGTCTATCAGATTGCCCGAGTGGTTCCAAGGAAGTTGACCAAGGCTACGCCGACCTCGAGCCTAGAGAATCTCAACAAATCTCCATCTGACAGCAATAATTCCATCGCTGGCAGGGACGACAAGGTCGAGTTCGCAGTTGATGTCGGTGGTGTCATTCGATTTGGCTGTCCTAGTACCGCTGTCAACCGTACCCGCAACGACAAGTACAATGCCACGGCTGTGCCGCCCGCTTTCTACGACAGGTACACTCGCCATCCCGAACGGGATACGGATACGTCTTACGTGTTCACCTGCGAAAGTGAAGTCCACAGGAAGAGACTGGAAATGCGGGTGTGGATTGACCAGGAGCCCCAGGAGCTCAAATTCCACTCATGTCAGTCGGCAAAGCTCCAGCATGGTCCGAGACCAAAACCCGGCTACCAGGAAGTCTGCTCCTTCCATGTTCTCAAGGAAGGCGAGATCTTGCACGACGACAGACCCACGGTCATTGTTGCTTCCTTTGCTCTAGTCGATGCCCATACGCCGCGGGTAACTGGACCCATCCCCGTCATTTCGTATACGGCGGTGAAGTCGTACCTCGGCGTGGCAGACCACGCTCTTTGGGCACCGTACCGTCTCTGGTCAAGCTTCATAGGTCCATCCTCTTCAACCGGGGACTCGGTCGAGCTTAATGCAATTGGCCGCGTAGTCGAGACGATCCTCGGTGTGGCATGTATACCGATTCCCTCCGAGTATCAGGAGTCCTCTGATGGTTCGCCGGCAACTCAGCCCGACCATGCAAACTCGGATACCCGAAGCACCTATAGCACGGTCAAGCCCAACAAAGGAGTTGCGCTTTTGAAAAACATCATGACTCCTCAAGAAGTGGACTTGGAGAGCGCATTGTAAGTTAAAACCCTTATGTGCATGACGCTGAGCCCGGTAGGCTAACACGGCTGATGCAGCTGGCAAGTTAGACTGTTGATCAAGGCCGCCGAACTGTTCGAACTGCAGCCCAACCGCAGCCACTTTAAAGCTACGCAAGCGGACCAATACCGGAGAATGCAAACACGATATCGATCCAACATCATCGAGCGTTTGCGCGCCGTATGCCTCTGGGTGTTGAAGACTGCCCGTGCCGCGGGGCTGCCTGACTACCTCCAGGACAAAGGGCTCGGCTTGCTCAGTTCTGATGTCCAAGCCGCGGATATCTCTCTGGGAATCATTCCCAGTCCGGCAGACGAAGGGGACAAGCGTGCATGCAAGCAACTGGACACCCGCACGCGTTATTCCCAAGCGGTGGGAGACCAGAAATATTACTGCGCCATGATTCTCTGGCTCGTCCTCCACAAGCTGCCCGAGGTGATCCAAGAGAGGCGCGTTCAAGATGACTTCTTGGAGTATTTCACCAATCTTGCATGCATCCAGACACCTGACAAGTCTGGAATTGTTGCCATTGACGACCCTACCGGCTGCATTGTCCGCTGGTACCACAATTTCTGCATTGCCAATATCTACGAGAAGCTTCGCAAACTCAATCCAGCCAAGTTTTCCGACGCATGCACGGAGTTTGAGAGGCAGATCGAGGCCCGGAAGCGCAGTGACACCGATCCGGCTTCATGCTGGCGTCTAATCCGGGCCAGCATGAAGGACCCCGAGGACCAGACCCTAAAAGACGACATTGAGAAGTGGCAGGCGAGAGCAGAAAAGTCGATGCGTCTCTTCGAGCAAGGCCGACTAAGCGGGCGGAATCTTGGCCATGAGGCTGCCAACCTCGCTTACGTGGGTCAAGAGCTGGGTATCGAAGACAAAGCCATCACCCTGCGAGGCAAGTCGTGCCTCGAAATCGCCAGCCAGCTCATCAAGAAGCGTGAACCGACAAACAAGCTCAGCCCTGGCAGGTCTCGCATTCTACGGTGGGATCCGCAACATGACGTCCGTTCCGCGAAGCCTCGCCCGGCACCGTGGGAGCTGAGTTGTCTTGCACAACAAGTACCCTACAACATCGGCGTTGTCAAATCCGGGGAGCATGGGAAGTGTCTAGATATGTGCAAGGAGTTCATGTTTTCCGACTACACGTTCATGGCATCTTGGGATGCAAGCAAGATGGCTACGGTTGGCCAGTGGTGGGATTTTGTAACGTCCAGCATCATTTGCGCAAAGCTGCTCGAAGAAGCTACAGCAAGGAAGGCCGAAGAGCTCCGGGAAGGCAAGGGCGGTAAGGGTGGCAAGGTCAAAAAGAGCACCAAACAAAGCGAGGACAGAAAGGCCAACTCCCTAGAGCTCGAAAAGGTCGAGCTCCTTCGGAAGCTCTGTGAGTATCACCGAGAGAGCAGTGCCCGAGCTGCTGTTACGGGATTCGACTTGATGAAGCGGAAGCCGCGAATGCTCTACCACTCGGACTCGACGGCACGCTCTCTCGAGGATACACCTGACGTATACAGGCTCAATCAGACGCAGGGAGTCGTCCGGCTTCGCCAAAATCTTTGGCATTACCTTTACGAGGTCAACTACATGCCACCGCCCCGATACTCGCTTCACACCATCGCAAATAGCATTGGGCCGTCCAAGGTACACAATCTCAGCTGCTTCGATATCATTCCGATCACGGACCGCAACGACATGCCCGAGATATCTGAACCGATTCCAAACGGGCGAGCGGACCAATCATTCTGGTTCCAGGGCGACAACGAGGAAGAGAGGGAACGCAGAAAGAATCTGAGGGCGATCTTCACCGAGAAGCCCGGCCTGCTTGACATGTATCTCATTGGAAAGGCGAAAGAGCACCGCTGTTGGAAGCAATATCGTGATCTTCTCGCCAATGACGACCTGAAGGCCAACCTGCTCGCTCACTACCAGGAGTCCCTCTTCACAGTGCTAAATAACAGCGTAAGGGAAAATCCAATTCCTCAACCCCTGTGAAGCACACGATATTGACCGCCACGCAGCTCGTCGACCAAGGTGTCAAATACCGCATTATGTAAGGATTCTAACACCCCAAACCCCACTTGGATCCCTCTAACTTCCCCCCAGCTTCGCCAAGCACCTCTCACCGGCCACCCTCCAAGCCCTCGTCTACATGTGGCACCCGGACGCCCTCGACACGATGGACGACCATCTCGGCGAGCTGTCGACCTTCTCCAGCAACACAATGCAGTCACTCACCGGAAGCGAGGACACCTGGATTACTTCCATCACCATCAAGCACTGGCGTCTCCTCGGCGAGGAGGAGAGCATCACGCGCAACGCCGAGCAGAAAGTCGACGAGGACGAAATCAAGGCGCGCAAAGCCGAGAGGGGTCGCGAGAAGGAAAAGAAGGAGCACGCGGAGGAGCGGCAGCGGATCAGGAAGCAACTCCACTTGCTCCGAGATGGTGATGATCGTGACAAGACAGAGCTTACGTACGACTACAAATTCCCGCCGCATAATGTTGCGGATGACCGGCCGCTGCAGACGATCTGGAAGCAGACGGGCAGCATGGCTGTGGATCACCTGAGCAGGATCCATGAGTTGGGGTTGTCGTTGGTCATCACAGGCGACGAAAGGGGCCGGAGCTGGACTTGCACGATTATCTGCGAGTTGTTCAGCGAGAAGGAGGTCGCGGAGTATGCGAGTGAGGTCTCGCATACGTTACAAATGTTTATTCACCAGCAGTATACAGGACGGGAGCTGGTTTTTCTGCTGCTGTTGGGGTACATGTGTGAGAAGCTGGCCAAGGAGTGTGATTGTTTTATGACGGAGTTGGATGGAATTATGAATCTGAACGTGAGCTTTCCCCCCTTGCCTGCCTCTTGCAAGTCCACTTGAGCTGACAGACAGACAAATAGCCACGCGTTCTCCTCGACGGCATGGAATGGGAGAAATCTGACAGGGCCCTTCGCAGATTGAAGCAAATGCTCTGGGGCTTCGAGGCGCTGCGTGTCTTTGGCGACAAGCTGAAGAAGGCCCTCGATGCCGTCGAGGAAGCAGGCGACAAGATGAAGCTCCTGCTTGATAATGCAAGCGATACGCCCTACCTCAGATGGCACAAGATTGCTAACCCCTCTCGACAGGGCAAGGAAATTCGCCACAAGGACATGGTTAGCGGAGTAGAATCAGTCAAAGAAGAGTACGAAAAGCGATGCAGCCGACTTCAGCATGCCTACAACTCTCTCGAACAACGTGTCGATCAGGGCATCAAGCTCCGAGAAGGCGTATGTCCCCAAAAACCCACTCCCTCCCCCTCCCTCCCCCAAGACCGTGTCTCGGTTGATCAAACCCTAACCAGCCACGCAGATCTCCTCCGTCCTCGGCGTTGAACAAAACGAAAACATCAGCATGCTCACGTGGTTGACCATCATCTACCTCGGCCCAGTCTTCCTCACATCCCTCTTCGGTATCGATCCAATCCATGGCATCATCCCCGCTACCGCCGATCTCGATTTCTTTTACAAGCTCCTCGGCGGTTTCGTAGGCGGGACGATCCTCTTCGCGCTGCTCTTACGGTACATCATCGAAGCGGTCCGGTGGATCTTGGGCTTGGTCTTCAACCCGCTGCGCAAGAATGTGTGGAGGCCAAGCAAAGAGTATTCCAAGGCGGCGGGGGTCAACTTGCTGAGGATGTCCAAGGAAACGTTCACGACACAGGTGGGGAGCCGAACGGGTGGGGTGGAGCAGGCTGGGCGGGAGGATATTGAGAATCCAGAACCTGTGGACCGAGCCGAGGAGAGGATTCCGAGTGTCTTTCAGTGAGATTATTTGATGTCGAGTTTAAGTTCGGGTCAAGAACAAGTTATGGTCATTACCAAGCTATACTGCATGGCAGCCTTCAACTTTACATCCACCGATGACCTCTACCTCATGGACGACGCGTTTATCTGGTCCCGCACAGAGGAATCAGCAATTGCCCTTACAGCCTGTGCACCTCTGTTATCCACGTAAGGAAGTGGGTATTTTTTAGTAAAGTGGTGGGTGAAGGGCATTATGCCTCTTTCCGGAAGGTTGCGCCGCAGCTTGCACAATTACTTCAATTCTAGCCGAACGAGGCAGAATTAGTCTTATACATAAAAATGGCCCAAAAGGTCGGAGAGGTTATCGACGCCGGTGGGGGCGGCCATAAGGCGCGTCGCGGAGCGGAGAGCGCGCTGGTGGAAGAGGATGCCGTGGGAGGTGTAGAAGTCGCGCTCGGAAGGGCGGTGGCAGGCGAGGTGGAGCGCCGAGAGGGCAAGAACGGACAGCATGATGAAGTCGCATTGGAAGCCGACTTGGACAACGGTGAGGCGCCAGAAGTCGCAGATGCCGGAATCTGCGGCAAGGGTGGAGTAGGTGTTGGTAGTGAAGTTGTGAAGGAGTTCGAGTTCAAGATTGGGGAGGTGATTTTGTTCGGGTTCGGCAGGGGGGTTGGCAATGGGCAGCCAGGTGCTGGTTGTTGTGGTTTTTGGAGGTCCAGAGCTTCTGCCTACTGACGGCTTCGAGGCTGCTGTCTTGTTTGGCCGGCTACGCTCGCGGCTTGACTCGCTGGCCACGGGATCCGGTGGAACTGCGGTTAGATAGGGGCATGGAACGCCATGGGTCATGCAGTGGATGCAGGAAGGGTGCGTTTCGTCGCACTAGGAGATGTCAGCGGACGAGTGAAGAGGGAGCCCAGAGATACGCACTTTTATTTTCCTTGCCCTGCAGACGGCACAGCCAGTCCGACTCTTCCTGTGGGCTCTTCTGGGATAGTGCGGGATGGTGGTGGGAGACGGTGACTTGGACGCCAAAAGGTCCTCTTCCCATGTCACTAACGGTGCCTCTTGACGGGTCGTCGTCTCGGGTAATGCTGATTGGCCAGACATGGCACCGCGGCAAGACGGTTTGATGAGCTTAGCTTGGGGCAAACGGTCGTATTTTCTGTCATGCTCATCTAGAATTGAGACCTCGCGACCGAATCAAACAAGAGGGGGAAGTTGCACACACACCGGGTACCATTGGCCTGAGTTCGTTGATGGGAAGGGCCGCGTGTTAGGAACGGTCCGAGATATCGACGTGCCCGGTTTTTTTTAGGGTCCGGGCTTGAGACACGAGACGTCAGCCGGGATAAAAAACCACGGGTATGCGCGCGGCGTGACTCGGCTAAGCGACGGGTTAAGGTTTGTGACGGCATGCTTGAGGGTTAGGTAGAGGCCGATGCAGATGAGCGTCGGGCCAAGGACGATGGCGCAGATCTGCGTCTGAAAAGCCGCCGAGTTCCACGGGTTGCTGGCGAGCTTGGTGCGGCTGGCGTAGCCTATAAGAGGTCAGTAGGCGTTAGGAAATTGGACGGCAGGGAGAACTGACCAGCAAGCTCCAGAGCGCAGCCGGCAGCAACGGCGAGGGAGTACGACCAAGTCCGCTTCCAGATGCCGATGACGAGGGCAACTTCGACACCCCAGGTGTGAATCCATTCGGCCTCGGGGTCCAAGGGCGCCTATAATCCGTAGCACCTCAGGAGCGGTTTTTGACACCCCACCGAGGAGAATACCATCAACCACGACTATCTAGATTGACATACACGAACGTTGTGGTTCCAAAAGCCACAGATGCTACACTTGGGGGTGCTCTGCGGCGTTTTTGAGCAACTTGGACGTCTGGGGCCTGCGTACGTAATATATGGTGGATCCTAGGCCTGCCAGACAGCTGGCAGTGCTCCACCCATATTCCAGGCTACCACCTTTTCCGTAGTTCGTGGATGGCCTCGAGCCATCCACCTTCCACACAATAACAACACCAATATGCACAATTTTCCCCGTGGCAGAATACCACCGTGACTCCCCGAATTACCCTGGGACTCCACGCCACTCTCCGCGCCGCCCTGAGCCTGCATACCGTTCTCTACACTACCTTGGGTCTGACCAAGGCCTTTATCTAGCTCTTTGATCTTTGAAAGACCTTTTGCTATAGAAAGGCTACCCTCAGTGGATAGAATCGCCGACGTTGGTTTTCTAGTCTTAGAAGCCGGTTCTCCTCAGTCAATAAAACTGCACTATTAAGAGCAACTTCGCATCCTTTGGCCAATTGACGTATAGCTTGTGAGACTGGTGGGCTTTGAATTGGCCGTTGTTGAAGAAGCCGGTTATTATGTGATGAGTGAGGCACAGACCGCCGTTATACATCCCGTTGCCAAACATCGAGACGACAGCGTTACATTTCCGACATCCCTTCATCCTCTGTATGACCGGTTGGCTCCCCGGTATATATCTACAGGCGTGAGTGGGTGCCCTACTCGCCTGTAGGATTGGGGATCTACATTTAGTTCAGAGATGTGCCGGCCAATAGACATACCGCCGTGCCCCTGACATGCGGCGGGATTTGTAGGGTGGCGTTGTGGACTTTGCCTGTTTGAAAGTCATCCTCCCAGGAGACGCCAATGTGTTTACATGTTTCGTAGGTTGGGTTGAACTTGCGTCCCGGGCTTGATGAGTTGGTTGCCATGGGTCGCTGGAGACACAAGTTGGCGCAGGGAAGCGGAGTGTGCCAAAGGCTTGGGTCAGAGGCTGGGGCAGGTCTGGAGTTCGGTCGGAGTCTGGAGTCTGTCAGGACTCTGGCTGGAATGTCTACGGGATTCCGGACGGAGGCGGGATTGGCTCTGGACTCTAAAGTCGGTCTGGAATCTGACTGCCTAGTACACTAGATCACGGTGTACAGGCAAAGGCTGGAAGTCTGGGTAAGATAACATGTATGATCTATCTCAAGGCAAGACTCTGCGCAGTCACGAGCGCTCCACCTGTTTTCGTAACCCTACGGCTCCCCTGAGCTATTACGACGCGGAGAACTGTTGTAAAACAGGTAGGCGTTGTTAGCGCAAGCCACATTACACCATTTACCTTACCAGCCAAGTCCAGGCTGAAACGACCTGCCAGATGCCCACTGGGCAGAAAGCCGAGTGGTCGGACTAGATGGCACGAAAGAAATGCAAAAAGGCAAGCCCGCAGTCGGCTCGAATTGACGCCCAAGTGTTGAGAACTTATATCAGGCACAAGGGAGCAAACCTCACCCTGTTCGAGATTGAGCCATGTAGCTGCCCGTTCTACGTGCGGTAGATATTCCTCCCACTTTGCTTTCTCAGGCCCGGTAACACAAGCGGCTGGAGCCAGTGAAAGCAGAAGATCCACTGCTGATTGGAGCTATTTCGTGGCATCTGCGTTGCTGGAGAAGGTTTGTTTGTCCATTCTATGCCGACATGCTGCCTGTACCAGCGGATGGATGTAGAAAGCACCATGACGTATGCCGTACACTAGGGACCTTCGTCTCAATAGCTCAAATCCACTTCGACTGAGTTAGCAAAAAGGCCTGACCTGTGGAACGGAGCAAGTACTGACTCCATGTCACCTCTTAGGACATCAACGGGGATGGGGTTCGACGACAGCCCCTATATACAGGAGGTGGGTCACGTGACTGCGCGGAGCCTGGCAGGCGGCAGCGGCTGCCAACCGTCGGAGGAATACGACACTCCGGCTCGCCGACTTATGGCACGTTATTTTACCTAGATCCCAGATGGCGGTCTGCGACCATTGCTCTGGAAGGCGTTCTGCAAACCTACTGATGACCTCGTCGCACATAATATTGTTACACTTTATATGCTTCTGTACTTTTCACACCTACTTCAGCTATTAGATATTAGCTGTTTTTCACCGCTGAAGAAAGTGTATAGCTGTTAGGTTGAGCAGTTGATGCGGATGAATATCAAATATATTAGTAAGCTGGAGTTTCTTTGTGGATTTAGAGAGGTGCTTTTCGCTTCGATTACAGAAAGGAACATCTAGGGAGGTTTTGCTGGGGCTGGACTTGTGCCGTACGACGCAAAGAGGGTGATATCTAAGATGGATGTGCGTATTTGGACCCCGACACCCCCAGCCTTAAGCCTAACTACAGCACTACCTTGGACCTACCAAACGCCATATAACCCTTGAGAGGCTACCTTATAATTAGTATTTATAAAAATTTGAATTTCCAACCATCAGGGCATCCTTCTAACCCCGATGTTAACTGCTGTAGATTGATTAGCTAAATGTATAATGGCTGTAATGTACGAGGTGGCTCTTTAACGTACGGAGGTACGAAAGGCCAATAAGGAGCTTAGTAAGTAACGGAGAGCTAAAAAACAGGTGTGCGGCTTGGAGAGTCACTTACTGTACAAGGGGCACAGGATATACTGGGTCAGACGGCTGTGGGTGAGCAGTTGGCCCAGGAAACACGACAAAGTGGTGGTGGTGCACGGGGGTCTCGTACGAGGATTCAGTGCTGTGGCGTGTGTGGAAAGCCTGGCCATAATGCACGCACGCGCCAGGGGGCTGCAGAATCGTCTGATTCATCTGTTTATGATTCAGTTATTGTCATTTCTTAGGTTATAAAGTATACGGCCCGGGTATTGATGTGTTGATAGCAAATATGTCGTCGTACCTACATTTTAGGGTTGCCTCCATCCAGGGTTAGGGTTCACTGAGAGCGTAATATAAAAGGGCCTGCGGTCCGTCCCTTGTATTTTAGAAGGTTCAGGCTTCAATAACTGTCACCACCACCCCCTAATACTACGCGTTCGCGCGCCGCAGACGCCGCTGCTGCAATGTTCCTTCACGCTGGGTAAAACCTCTGACACGTCAACTTCCTCACCAAATGGCTACTTACTGGCTATATATATAGTAAACTATCTATGTCATAGAAACAGTGTCCCGTAGACATGCGTATTTCCTGCCGGGTCTTCGAGTCTATGACCCGGGGTTCCTAGGACCCGAGCCCGGGTCTTGTTTCCTTCAGGTCCTTCTTAATTAGCCGTATAGTACCCCGCACACCCATCTTTTAACGATTGGTCCACCGTAGGTGTCCTGGGCACCCGCGGCCCAATACCGTGACCTAGGTTATGATATTGTGGTATGGCTAATCGCTAAATGGCTCTCCTATAGAGCGCTTATGTGGGAGGAACTTCCCTCCCGCAAGAATTAGTCAATATACGAGACTAGCAGTACTGCAGCGCTTTAACACAGCATCGCCAATGAATCACTTCTGCACTGCTATCTTCATTGATCATCTACTACCTTCTTACAACCACCTTGGCTACTGGTATGAAGAGTGTAACCTTCCGGCCACCTGGTGTATTATAATAACTGAAAAAGGATGGACTGCGAATGGGAAAGGTATGGATTGGATTCGGCATTTCGATTTTCATATAACATCTTATATAAAGGGTATAATCCGTATACCGGCTGCTGATCCTTGACGGCCACGATAGCTACCACTCTGACGATTTCGAGAACTACGATAAGGAGTATAAAATTGTTACTATATATCCATACTGTTCTCCCCCCCCCCAAGGGGTGAACCAATTCGGCCATCAATCTCCAGAATAGCAGCGCAGGCTGTTTTACTAGCAGGAAAAAAAGCTCTTATTTCTTCTGGGAGAAGAAATATAATAGAATAAAGGCTGAAAATTACGTACGGTATATCTTTCCACTTATTATTTAGTTTAAATAACAGGTTAAATCTAAATGAAAAGAAAGACCTGGTTTCACTTTTTAATAAGATAATGCCCTCACTTATTAAGCTCGGTTAATAAAGGACGCCTTCGCTTCTTACAGTATCGATATAATACGGTAGCTGGCTAATAATCTAAATATTTTACTAATTGAGAATGTCTAGCCTTGGTTAAAGGATTGGATCGAAATATATAGTCCTGTCGATATTTAGAATCTGAGCTTAATACAGTTACGAAGGTTGATATTCGCAGTCTGGGAGGTAGTGCTAAAAAAATGGCTTTAACGGCTGGCCTTCGGTATACTTTACAGGTTAGATCTCTGTTTAGAGGCTGGAGGCGATATAATAAATTATTAAATTTTCCAGCCTTTAGCCCCCAATTTACTATACGCGCGTGCTACTGCCCTCTGTGGAATAGAGCCTTGGCATGTACCGCACTAACCCTTTTTGACCCCGGTGGAGGAGTATGTACCAACTTAATGTACCTAATCCCGCTTAAGACCGCCTCTTTATTAAAGAAGGTAGCAGCGGGGTACTCCGCCTGCCCTAGCCACATACTGTGAGTTACATTTAGCCACGACTTGAAAAAACCCACTGATAACAAAGTGTGGACACTGACCTGGCCGCGAAGGTCCTTGTCCTTCTCAATTAATCTGGGCCAGATATATCTATCTAAATCAGCGCTTGCCATAAATCAAATTTCGCAAATCCAAAGCGGTTAAATCTAGTAAAAGTGTAAAGCAAATCAGCCGAAAAAAGTCGCATTATAAAGCAAATCTAAGCCGTTATTTGTTTTGGGGGTTTGTTAGCTCAGGGTTAGGGTTATGTGTGTGAGAACTGGTGGAAGTGGGGTAAAGAGAGGGTTAGGGTATGACCCACGTGCGTCTTAAAATCTGAAGGTCTAACCCCTTCTAGTAGTAGTAATTTGCTTTGCGGATTTGCCTAAAGCAAATCCCAGCCTGAATTTTCAAATCCGGATTAGATCCTGCAAATTAACGTAATCTAACCCTGGATTTGCTTTATTTGCTTTGTGGCGAGCGCTGATCTAAATACCAAGGCTCACTTGGAGCCGAGGTTTTATGAGATTCCATTCCATGCCGGATGCGGCCAGTGAGCGCTTGCCAACACTGCTGGTGCTTACTACCGTGATCATTCTGGGTTCGCCCTGTCCACTCAAGGAGCATGTCCTTTTCCATTAGTGTGACAAGGCTCCACAGCAACTCGTTAGAAAACTGAGGGATCAATGTGGGTCTGGTGCCAAGACACGCGGCGTCAAGACAGTTAGTTCAGTCTGGTAGAGCTGGAGTGCGTGATGGGGCAATTTATCAGAGGTGTAGAAGCGTTCAACACGCAGAGGCTTGTGGAGTAAGCTAATTCGTCCTTAAGATCTCTTTACAGCTTATTATAATGTAAATGTAATTTACTATTACTATTAATACTTAGTATTACTATAACTATATTCTTCTTAAGCTTCCTTTAATTAAAGAGCTTTAGATAACTTACTCTGGCTAGGAGCTTACTTAAGATATTATTATCCAGTTTTACAAATCCTAAATATATAAGAATTAATTAGTTTCTATTATCTTTAAAGTAAGATGTAAGTGTAACTTTTAAAGGTAGTAAGAGTTTTAATAATCTTAAAAGTAACTCTTTTATCTTATTACTTAATAATTAATTAAGCTATTTATTATTAACCTTATTTAAGGATTATTTATAAGCTAAACCTTACAGGGGGATAATTTATATCGGTACCCTTTATTTCTTAATCTTTAAGGAAGTTATTAAAATTTCCTTAACTTTTTCACTTATCTCTTATATATCTGAAGTTAATTTCTTACAATTAAAGGTAAAAGCGACCTTAAGATTTAATCCGATTTTAAGTAACTGTATATTTTATAGTATAAAAGGAGTAATGTTAATTATTCCTTCCCCTTAACTTTCACTATCCTTAACTTCCTTAACTCTCCTTCATTTAGTAAGGGCAGTTAAGGTAACTTATACTCTTAAGTCCTCTTCTAATCTTAAATTATTATCAGGTTTAACATTAGACTTAAGAAATTTTAAGGCTTAAATGTAAACTTAAGTCTTTTACTAGTACTTCACTTTTATCTTAACTTTACATAGCTTAAAGTAATTAATAACTAATCTCCTATTAAGATTAAAAAGGTAGTTAACACTTATTTAAGTGACGTTAGGTTTTAGTTCTTCTTTAATTAAAGGATTAAGGATATCCTTATAATTAAGTTCCAGCCCGCTTATTATTCTAACTAAGTTTTATATCTTTAAGTTACCTGTACTATTCCTTAAATCTAGTATAATAAGGTTTCTAAGGTTACGATGCTAATATAGTAATAACGTAAGGTTTAAGAATTAACCTCTCCTTTATTTCTATAACCTTATCCCTTAAAAGTCTATTATCTTAATTAAGCCTCTCTTACTTACTTATAACTAAGCTTAAGTATAGATTACTATAAGTGTAATAGACCAGTCCTAACTGTAATACGTAGTTTATAATATAATAAGTAATTATAACGTAATTAAGTTATAAACACTAATAATATATAGGAGTTATAAACCCTTAGCTATAAGTTAAGGATAGGTAAGTGTCTTTTTACTTTTTTAATTGCTAAGTAAAGGTTATAATTAACTTTTTACTTTTAGCGAACTATACTGTCTTTTAGTAGTGTTAAGTGTAGATTAGTTTAATTTAAAAGATATTAAGCTATTAAGAGATATTAGTGTTAAAATGTAATAAGTTTAACTTTAATTACTTAAGGCTTTTAATTAAGGTATCTACCTTCCTTTCCATTATTAGGGTTATAAGATAAGGTTCTTTAGTTCTAATTAAAGGGGGAGGGCTTTTAACTTCGACCTTTAAAGTAAGAAAGAAATCCTTTACACTATCCTTAATAAGGGTAAAAGGGGTTTTAAAAGAAGTAATTACCTTAACTACTCCTTTTAAAGGATTAAGAAACTGTAAGTAAGTAAACTCCCTATTTATTAAATAACTGTTAAATATAAAGCTAATAAGCCATTCCTTAAATATATTATAAGTAATAATCTTAATATCTTTATTAGATATATCCTTACGTTAATAAACAGTATTTTTAATAAGGGGGTTAAGTGTATTATAAAAGTAACAAGTGGTATCCTGCTTAGCTTTCTTATACTTATTTATATTTAACTAGGCTAAAATTTAACTATATTTTTCAATAGCTGTGATAAAGCTTAAGGCCTTCTAATTAATAAAGTAGTTATAAAAACGGTAAAGGGCTTTAATTAGCCTCTCTTTCTAATAAAGATCTTAGTATTTTTAATACTTCTTTATCTAAACCTTTAATCCATCTTATAAATATAAACCTATATTTTCCTTCTTATTACAGATTTCTACCTTTATATCTTTCTTACATTATCTTATCCACTTAAAAAAGCGTATCTTATCTGTAAAACTAATATAATCTTTATAATATTTATTAAACCTTTTTAAGTAGTTAGTAATATATTCTCTATTAAAGAGCTTATTAAGCCTTATATCTTAGGGAGTTAAGAACTATTACTATATTAATGTAATGTTTTAATTAATAAAAGACTGCTTTAAAGAGATTATATTATCAGATAAAGTCATTAATGTTATTAAGATTAACATTTCCTTAATAAAGGCTTTTAACGTTTTAATAAAAAGTCCTAATAGAACTTATTAATACGTTTAACAACTGTAAGGGCTTTCCTTTTATAACCTAGTTATAATGTTAGTTTAATTAGAGGAAAACTGGTATTTTAAGTCTAATAATGCTATTCCTTTGTTATAAAGGTACCTTACCATTAATCTGATTACTTAAGTAATATATTATGTTCTAATTTACCTATTAAGAAGACCTCCTATATTAAAGCAGACTATTAAGATTACCATTATAACGTTTTTAACTGATTTTAAGATTATAAAACTAATAATGTTTTCATTTCTAAATTAAGTAATTAATGTTAAGTCAGATTTAGGCTACAGTTAAGTAACAACTGTTAAGTTCCCTAATCTCTAGTTTTAATTTCTCAGATCCATTTAATTAGAGGAATAACACGATTAAAGAACTTTAATAGTGAAGAATAAGACGTGTTTTAATACTAATAACACGTAGCTAAATTTAATATTTAGCTATAACCTTATAGTTTTATTAAGTTCTTAACTTAATAAAATCTTCCTAAACGTTAAGAACGCACTTTACCTATCTTTAAAGGATTAAGCTAATTTAATTAGAGAAGGTAATAATAAAGCATGCCATTATAATAAATAAGTGCTGAGGATCTAAAAAATTTGTTATTATTATCGTTAATAGTAACTATATAAGGCTAAACCTGTAACGTTATAATTTTAATGAGATATTAGGCATTACTTAATGCTAATATTTACTTTAATTAATAATATTTTAGTTATATTTAAGGAGCTTTTAAACCAGTTTAGCCCAACTGCTAAGCAGCTCCCTAACAGAGCCTTTATTTAAATTAGTGTAATAGTGTAATAGGGAAGAAACTATAAAGAGAACTACACCCACAGAACGTTATTATCGGCTTAAAAGGCCAACTTTTAGATTACTGGTCTTCTAACTAAAGGGATATAAATGTAACTAATGTAGAAAACCAGATACGTACCTAGTATGGAACAAAACCTAGTATGTAACGGTACCTAGTATAGAACGGAGCCTAGTATGAAATAATAAAGGAAATGTAACTGTGGATCAGGTTATCTTCCTTTGATTAAAGGGCTAGAATGTCACTAGGCTTTTAATAGGAGGTCTTTGTGGTGAAAATCGTCGGATCGATTGTTAATTAAAAGAAGCACCGTTTAAAGAACCACGCAACGCGGCCCCTTTTTAACAGTAGCACGCGCTAGAGAACGCATCGCTATGTACATAAACGGCAGCCAAAACGTGGTAGGGCGGCGCCGGTGCAGCCGAGTTCCAGCGCACTTGTCCGACAGAAGGCCGTTGTCGTCATCTCTCTCGCCATACTCCGTCGTGTTGCTGGATGACAGCGGGACCACGATCACGTCATCGGCGCTGTTAGTTCTGACCGGGATAGCATAGACGTAGTCGCTTGTGAGCCAGAAAGCGACAGGCAGCCGCACGAGGCCAAGGAACGCAATAGCAGAAAACAATGTGTCAACGGCAAAGCGAGGCATCCTTGTCGAACCGGTGAGTGCTCCGGTAAAAACGTAAACCGCCTGCACGCCCTGCAGCGCGACTATGGCCGTCTTGAGAAACTCGCCCGACGGCAGAAACCGGTGGGAAGAACGAGGCAGCATCGCGCAGTAATGCACGCTTTGCGCGGCCATCTCCTCGGATCCGTCCCAGCCTGCCGAGGTCCAGAATATGGCGTTGGCAGAGGCCATGTCGGTGGGGCCCCAGTCGCGGGTGCGAATGCGGCGGTCGAAGATGGCGGCATAGCGCCAAACGATGGTGATGGGGTTGTACAGAGCGAGTTAATCGAGCGATGTGGGGCGTCTGTGGGAGAGGTACGTTGGCTGCGGTGTCCCGGCGACGATGTGTGCGATCAGCGGAGCAAGACAGAGCGTCCAGAGCAAAAGCCACTCCGGGAAGGTGATATGCTGCGATTGGTAGAGCAAGGGCAGCACTTTGGGCAGGCCCCAAGCCATTGTGACTGTTGGCGTTGTGCAGTTGCTGTTGAATTGGCTGGGTCGAAACCCCGGAAGGAAGTTGCGGCAGGAGGTCCTTCCTGCTACTTATTTACCGCTGGTTTGGATTGTGCAACTTGGAATTGCCGAGGGCACCTGCAGTGAACAACAACTCAAAGTGGACGCTCAGCTGCTGACAGTTCATCCTCTGAAACTACTGGACAGTTCAATTGGCGCTGTTCTGCACATCAGCTTTGGGTCTCACAGTTGCCCTATCACTGAGTGACAGCCTGCAGCCATGCTGACATACTGACCGGTCCTTCGAAATGCGCCCTCGGATTCGCCAGCCTGAGTTTTCAGCTCTCTTATGCGCAGAAGCCACCCGCCTAACTGCGGTCATCGCGAGGTTCAGATCTTTCTCTGATAGGGTTGCCAAAGCCCTTTTTCTTCATCGGGCTTTTGCGCTCGAATGGGCTGGCAAAGCCACCCAGGTAAAGCAAAGATTAACGACGCGAAGGCTGCATGTGTTCTGAGGACTTTGGATAGGTACCTACCAGGCAGCAAGAAACTAGAGGTATGGAGTCTTTTTCTCAATACCTGTCAAGAAGTATCATTGGCCAGGCACTGGGTTAGCAACCCAGTCAAAGCCCAATTCTGTTAGAAATGCTTCTAATCTACCTACGTACCAGCTAGGCTAGTCTCGTTGCTACCAACCTAGAATACCTAGATTCAGGTCGGAAACTCAAATTCTTCAACCTCGGCAATCGTTCCGGGCCCGTTTGTTACCTGATGCTCCTCCAAACTCCCGGACACCACATGTCCAGCATCTCTATCTCCGCGACAGCCAGACTGCCGACATGATTGGCTGCATCCTTGTTTGGATATCCATTCTATTTCCAAGCATTTTTGCTTGTGGGGGGCCCACCAAGAAAGGGGCCTTTTCGGCAGACCTGAGCTCCAGGCACTTGGCAAACGACACCCCTGCATCGAAGCTCCACGGCTGGAATCCTTCTCCAGACATGCAGGTTTGCGGAATACGGATACTCGATCTCCATTTACCATGCTGCGCTCACTTTTTACGGACATTTTTTGCAAGAGAATGCGATTTTATGAATGCCTTCTTCTGCCACTTTCTGACTACGGTAACTGGACGAGATACAGATGCAACGATCTACACGCGAGCATTTCCCCCTCGGCTCGGAGCGCGAGTGATGCAGTGCAAACAAGATTTGGGGATACCTAGCGGCAATCGAAATCGATAGCGCCGTGAAGGATCCATTGTTATGGAGTGGAACTGACTGGGGCGACAGATACCTATGCAGACGAACGCCATGTCTCGAATTCCCGTCCTGTTTTGCTCTTTTTCCCCGTCTCCTGGTTACCTCAACCATAGTCGCTCGTTTGACCACGCACGCCACGCAACGCCATGCATCTCTCTTCAACGGCGTTCGGCGCCCTTCTCCTTGCCGGTGGCGCCGCAGCGAACCCCAGATGCCAAGTTTGCGGTGACAAGCTCTACCAGTGCTTCACCGAGTCGCTCGCCCTGGCAAGCGAGTACTGCTCGAACTCGCTGGGACTCGTGTCCACCGTGACGGCAACCGAGGTGCCCATCGTGACCTCGACCTACCTAACGACGCTCACGACTGCGACCACGGTCGGTTTCGCCGATGTCTCTCTCGACAAGCGCGTTACAAGGGTGTTCTCGGAACCGCAGCAGCTTGGCTGCGTGTTAACGTCGAGGACATGGGCCGCGTCTCGCTGGACATCGGTGTGTTCCAGGATCGGCATCACTTCCCGCGTGGACACCATCACCAGCGCGGCTGATGCCAGCACCGTCCTCACCTCAGAGACCGTTACTGTCACAGAAACCTCGACCTCCTCCGCTTCAGTTGCTTCATCAATACTGTCCTCGTCGGCCGCTCCCTCTTCAATTGCATCCTCGGTGGTCTCGTCGTCGATCGTGCCCTCGTCAGTTGTCTCCTCCGTGCTGTCCTCATTGGCCGCTTCCTCGTCGATTGCTTCCTCGGCCGCGCCCTCTTCGGCGTCCCCCTCCTCAGTGGTCTCGTCGTCGGTCGACCTCTCGTCAGCTGTCTCCTCGCCAGCTGTTTCCTCACTGGCCGTTTCCTCCTCGGCCATTCCCTCCTCGGTCGTTTCCTCCTCGGCCGCGGCTTCGTCCTCCGCAGCCCCAGTCACACCCGTACCCATTCTTACGAACCCCGGCTTCGAAGACGGCTTGCTTGCCCCATGGGTCGAAACACAAAGTGCGGGCGTCATCTACCATGCCCAGGTTATCGCCGGGGGCAGCAGAGGCAGCGCCTACTCGCTCAATATAGAAATCCCATACCCCGTCTTCGGAACTGTTGGCAGTGTCACAGTACGGCAGACGCTCACGTGCGAGCCAAACACGTGGTATAATATCGCCCTCGACACCAAGGTCCTCACTTCACAACCTACAGGCAACCTGTGGTCCGTCAAGGTGCAGGGGACAACATTCGTGAGCGGAGCTGGGGCCACTGTGAGCCCTGCCGTGTGGTACACACACGCGACAGCGTTTAGATGCTCCACAGATCCAGCCCTTCGCTATATTGAGCTTTCGGCGAGCTCGAATTACCTCAGGGGCGGGTCGTTCTCGTTTGATAATATTGTTATCGAGAAGTCAACCTTCCAATAAATAGAGCCGCTGTGGTGAGCACTGTCTCCCGTCGCCCTCACGACAATCGCTAGGTGTAGAGTTGCCATCGAAGGTCTCGTTCACCATCGGTTCTGGATTGATACAACATGTCCTGTATGATTAGCACGTAGAGAAACGTAGAAGAATCTAAATTCGCAAATGTTAGAGTGTTGGAGTAAACTTTGAATGTCCTTGTTCAACCGTGCCTTTAAAGAGAGATTCTCACAACTATGTGTCCCGATCGTACTGAAACTCGGCCGGCATTACCGTTGTAGGTGGGGGGCATAGAACGTAAAGTCCTTTTGACACCGCACTCTCCGTAGCGACAGACTTAACTTTGATCCCGACCCATTATACCAAGACGAACTCTTCAGCAGTTCGCACGCCGTCCTTTCCACTTGAATCGATAGCTTCGCCACGCATATACCCCTCCAAGTAACACTCCCCCACATACCGCCAACGACACACCTCCCCTTTGACGTCCAACTCCATCAAACCACGCCGTTCCCCCCGCAGCACAAACGGAACCGTCCCCCCATACAGCACTACAATAACATCACCCACCCTCGCCGCGGCCGGACAGAGTCCCCTCGCTCCATTCCCCGTTGCCAAAAAGCACGGCGACACGCACTCAAAAGACGCAGTACTCATAGCTGAGTCACGGTGCGCCCCAACGTGGTTTCTCGTCAGTGTTTGGTCGTCATCGGTGACGTAAGTCTCCACGCGGGCCGGCCACAGCCTCTCCGACCATTTTCCGGTTAGGTTAAGGGGATCAAACAGGGCAACATACGCCCTGTGTAGGGCCTCGTGGGTCGCAGCGCCGCGGAGGTAGGGGTATTGGTTTATGGCTGAGATGGTGGCTATGCGGATGCCCTTGAGAGGGAGTTCCTTCCAGTCAGAGGTGCTGGGTGATAGGGCGGCGATATCGGGGGTCGAGTCCCTGGAGGCGCTGTATAGGGGTGGAGACGAGAGGCCAAGGATTCCGACTGCCCAGTTACTGCGGCCGCGGCAGCCCCAGGACCAGCTTGGGAGCACCAGCTCTGGCTCCGGCGTAATGCCTTCGTTTTCGGTGTCATATGTCGTTGCCTGCCAGGTCCGGCCCTCAAGCGCTTGCACGGCGGAGAGGATTTTGAGGCTCTTGTGTGTGGCAATCCACCATTTTGTGAAGCGGGCAAAGACTTCGTTGGCCGGGCGGGTGTAATCCACGGCGATCTCTCGGGGCAGCTTGGTAGGCTGGCTGGTCTCCCGGCCGAACTGCAGCATGGCGAACAGCTTATCGCGGGGGTCAGTCGCATCTAGGTCCAGGCCCATGACCAGCACGTCTAGGATGTCTCTGTCTGGGGAGCCAGAGAGCATTGTGTGACAGGCGATAGAGGATGGGGCGATTTCTGCAGGACCAAGGGTGTTCTTTTGACTATTGTGGCAGCTTTCGAATATTGATGGCAAAATTGTCGTGTGTGTCATGTTTGGCATCATCCCGCGCAGTCCGATGCATCGGTTTACCCTGAGGATGGAGTTCCAAGGCAGGGCGTCAGCGCCGTAGTATGCCACGGCCGAGCGGGCGTTGAAGACCTCCTGCACGACCCAGGTTCTGCGGAACCAGGGCGACTCAAACAGCCGCCAGTCGAGGATGAAGTAGTACGCCCCGCCGTGGTCTTCCAGCGGGTGGTGCGTATCGTCTTGTAGAGATGCTTCAATGGGCGTTATTGATGCACCCGTTCCGGATCGGTCCTCGACTCGCTCTTGGATGGCCTTGACAGTTTTCATGGCGAGTTCTGACCTCTCGTGCCGATTCCCGGTATGGTCACTCTCTCCGAGCCAAACCACAACCGAGGATGCGTTGGCATATATGTCTTTCATCCTTGCCACCTGGCTGGACCTCTCCTCGAGATCGTCCTGGTTGATGCAGATTGCATCGATCCAAAGGACTCGCTTTGCGTCACCCAACCGCAGTCTCTGCAAGGCCGTGTGAAGCGCGGACGTCACCGAGAAGTTGTGTTCTCGGTTTTCCTGCTCCGGGGCTCTTACTGTAATCTCGCGCCTGTCCCGAGGATCCCCCCAGCAATACGAAAGCGCCTCATAGGCTATGGTAGGGCCGTGAGGTGAGGCAGTTGCATGTACCAACGAGCATGCCAGCGGGCCGTCGCTTGCCCCCTCGTCCAGGATGATCAGGCGTATCTCGTCGAGCTCTCGGTCAAGTGGTCTGTAGCATTTTTGGCCGGGCTGGCTCACTGGTACGCCGCTTGGTATTTCAAGTGGGCTAGCCGCATGCGTGGTTGCGTGGAGCTCGATCTCAACCTCCTGAACGGAGTTGACCCAACCCGGCCATTGTGCTTTAGGTATCACCTGGATCGTGTCCCCGCCGCGGATAGACGCCGTCCATTCGTGGACTGAAGGATCCTCGCTGTCGATGCCCCAGCAAATTTCGTGCCGCGTGAACTCACGCTTGGCGTGGACATTGTATTGTAGGTCACGCCGAGGCACGCGGTTCTGGCCGCCGGGAGTAATAATTGCAGTGACGAACCAGGTGTACGAAGATTGGTAGGTGCCGCCGAACTGGTTTGCGTTATGGCTGAAGCCTGAAACCATCTTTGTCAGCGCGCATCGCCGGGAGGCACAAAACACGTACCTTGGTCGTGAGAAAGAGTCCGGAAGATGACTCGGTCTACGGAATGTATGTCGGCGGAGACGACAAGTTCAATGTATGAGCGCTCCGGGCAGGCCATGGAAACCTCGACCAGCCCCTCGCGCTTCCGCTTGATCACTGGCGCCCCTGCGTGCTCCATCCGTTAGAGTGATTTTGCGTAGATATCTTGAAGACCGAGTCGAGTCGGGAGTCGAGGTGAGTTGTATGCTCCTTGTTCGCCCAGCACCACCCAAAAGACGATTCCGTCATCTCGCATCCCGTTGAGTAGGCAGACAGCGATGCGCTGCATGGGATTCATGTTCCCCAATCAGATTGCATCTCCAACGCCTTTCCGGTGCAGTGTCACGCCTGACACAGAGAGCAGCGCGGCAAGTCCTGGCCAATGCAATCTCAATTCCGCCCACCTCTATGTCTGATGGGTCACAGATCAGGGTGATCACCGTGGCCGCGCATTGATGAGCACTCGGACTTTCTATCGCTATATCGCATAGAAACCCTCAGGATCTGAGTCAGCAAACACTTGAAGTGCAGCATAGAGAGCTGAGGCAAAGAACTTATAGGGGTTTGTAACGTCGGTATGCAGTCGCACTTCGAACCCACATGGTAATACTTCATTTCGACCCCGGAGGTTTTATCACAAATCTCCTTCTCACCAACCGTGAACTCCGTCCGCAGCACCACATCAGCCGTCGCCGCGATTTGGGGACAGGGCAGGGACAGGGCATCAACTCCCAGCAACAAGCCGAGGTTAAGACTGATTGTAGCCGAGATTTTAAGTGCCAGGCACATTCAGACCAGGCCGATACTCAAAATGACGCAAGCTGAAGAGATTGTGGTGATATCTCAACGAGATGAACAAGTCATCTCAGCATGTCCCGCGATTAGATGATGGCGGCTGATGTCAGGTACCAAACCAAAGATGCACTTGTGGGATGCGTGAAAGGAAAACGCATTCTTTGTTTCAAGTGAGTGGGTGCCTTAGATGGCAATGCCCTTATTTGCTTGGATAACCTGAATCAGTGAATGAACATCGCTCTTGCCTGTCTGAGATTGTCTGCCAGTGGGCCCAGCAGCACGCCTCAGCTTGAGCTGCGAAAACTGCGCTGTTTGCTCTGCTGGCTTTCACCCCATGCAAACCCCTTCTCATTCGCCAACTTCTGTCCAGGCGAGAGACGCCATCGATCTGCCACGTTATTCGGCCAAGTTTAGGTCGATGCTAGCGCGGATTCCTTGGCCGCATGGAGTGTGAACACATCAGATCTCCCCACGGACACATCGACCAACCAAAACCGAAAGAGCAGTGAACTTGCAAGTTTCGGGTCCCAGCACGCTGGCAATACATGGCGCCTAGCCGACGCGACCGAGCCCAACATCCACCTCACAGAACAGTCATAAAACCCCCGCCCCATCGCAATCATGAAGCCTGCAGCTCAAACACTTCCTGTTATTTCTGTTGTCCACCTCGAGAGCGAAGCCGAAGAAGCCTGCCCTGCCTGCTGACACCTACACTCACGCAACCAAATTATATGCTGGAAACCAGGACCTGTCCGCTGCACGCTCCCACGCTTCGACCCCCGCGCGCACCGCCAACTTTCCCATCCAATTGTCTATATAGAGTAAGCTATCTAGCACACCCATCACTCTAACCATGCGGTCGGCTTTTTGCGACAACGTTCCTAACTCTCGTGAGTTACAGGGTGGCTTTCAGAATGTCCTTGTCGCAGGACTCTCGGTGCCACAGGCCGAACAAACGAAAGATCTCCGACGACTGCGAACATGAAGCGATCGAGGATTGGAATCACGAGCGGTTCCCCTTAGTCCACTGGGATCGGGGAGCGTTTCCAATAAAGAAACGTCGCAGTTATTATTTCCGCACCTACCAGGAAAGGGTCTCTCGTCACCTCGCGAAACCACCGTTACCTCCTACCGACGATGCCGATATCCGAGCCCTGACGGACGAACTCCGGTGCTTGCGGCTGGGTATTACGTTGCAATCACTTCCAGACGAGATCCTCTGCCGCATCGTCGAGTATATCGCTCCAGAGCCAGTCGCCATCGGCCTTCACACAAATACATCCCTCCGAGACCGACTTGGAGACTCAAGCGATAAATGGGGAAACTTCTTCGGCGACCGCGCAAATATCACCAACCTCTGTCTTGTCAACGCACGTTTCAACTCAATAGCAAGCTCGTTTCTATATCGGAACATCTTTCTTTCCAGGCCCGCCAGCCTAATTCAACTACTTCGCTCAACAATCAGGACGCCGTCACTCCAGCGACAAGTTCGACACTTGAACTGCGACATCAATTTCAATTCAGATTCCACCAGAGAAGAGATGATGAACGAATATCGCCGCAATGGCGTTGTCGACAAGTCCAGTTTGATCGTTTCTGGTGGCACCGGCTACGCTTGGAAGAAGTTTTTCCGTCTTCTTTCTCGTCTTAACAGACTCGAGTCACTCGGTCTCTTCCATGCGAAGCCATCGCGCTCTACCGGACGTCCGGGCTCGTGGCTCTGGTTTACGGACGAGGAAAACCCTTTCGCGGATTGTTTTATTCAGGACCGGCTCTTCGATATGCGTTGGCCACCAGCTTTCCTTCGTGATGTCACCATCGATACTGGAGAGGAGGAACAGGCGCGCAGCTTTATCCACATCAACGTTGTACCACGAGCCGATGTAGCGGATCACCGTCGTATTCTCGACCGATCTGGTTTTGAGGTGGACGACCTGGTCAATCTGTTGAAGCCCGCCGCAATCCACAGTCTACAAGCTTCCGACCACCTCGACCTTCGCAGCTACCTCGACGGACTGAAGCGCATACCAGAAATCGACAATGCAAATATCGAATTGCACGATCACATAGACAATCTTATGTCGCTGACGTATCACCCCGACCCCACCGCTTCTGAGTTCGACCGCGTTGCCGCGAGAGAGCTTGCACACACGTTAAGGCTATTGACCACTGCATTCTCAACCCGCCTCTTAACCCGAAGCAAGCACCTCGCTTTCGGGCTCAATGATTTCGTCGATGTACCAACGACCGTTCGTCCCATCGACAGTGCCATATCGATGACCAATGTCGAGAGTCTAGAGATTCGGGACAGTGGTCATTTCGACGAAGAGCTGATCCGAAGATCCCGCGGCTCACTGCAGTGGGCGTTGCTCAAGCAGGAGACGCCGTTTTCCAGACTGAAACGCCTACGGCTGTTGCTGAGGGTGCCCAGACCAGTGACGACAACCATATACGATAGGATTGGAAGACTTCGTAACCTGAGTCGACTATCGCGGCTGGAGGAGCTGACCATCACGATGGAGGGCCTCTTTGGATCAACACGAAATTTGGGACAGCTTTTCGGTGGAGCAAATTTCGCGGAGGCTGACGACGGTAAAGACGACGATAACGACCCCCGTGATTTTGTCGAAACCGAGGCGCTAGAAGACATTGTCAGTGGGCTGCCCGGCCATCTCGAAACTCTACGGATCGTCGACTGGTACCATGAATATTCTGAGCCAGCGCGACTCCTTCCAATCCGTATCGGGGATGTCGACAAGGCGGAGGAGCCACGATCTGGGCGCAAAGGCGATGACATCTGCGACCAGGACTGTGTCCAGCGTCTTTCCGCCCTTCAACACGCCATGATGGCGGCGCTATCCAAACTAGCGCCAGTTCTGAAGGCGCATTCAAGAGTGAAGAAAGTTGTATTCTGGGTCCACAAATGGAATGTGCCAGATGGAGACGATGTGTGGTCGAACTGGAGTCAGGCCCCAGCCGAGACGGCCGATTCTACGGAGGCAGAGGCTTCCCCTACACGAACTAAGAAGAAGGGGGCCCAGAAGCAGAAGACGAAGTCTACTTCGAACTTGAGAAAGCTTAAGCGCGAGTATAAGGACCTCGGACTTACTCTCAGGGTAGTTGTCGACAAGGGGGATCAAGAACCGCCACGAAAAGGGAGACCACGACCACGATGTCTGGCGGAGGTTTAGACGAGGCAGTGGCTTATGTTTGGACTGATTTCTGGGATAGAGGGGAGAGCGTTGTTTAGCATAGCGGATTGGCATCGCATATTTTGTACAAGACGGGAGAGCGGAGTTGAGCATAGCACTGAATATTTCTTTGGAATTCAAACACGGCAATGTAACATTATGGGCCTGGCATCAACATAAAACAAATCATTATTCTCATAGCGCGGCTCGCGTCCACAGCGTAACATTGTTAGAACATATCCCGTGAGTTCTCCCACAGCCCAATTTTGTTACTTCCGCTCTCCATGAGCGATTCGCGCTCATCATGCTCCCCGGAATGGCGATGACCATCGCCCTCCATGAAGGTCGTAAACTCGTCAATGCACTTGAAGCACGAGACCGGTCGGAAGGTAGTATGCCACTTGTGGGTTTGATGGGCCTGAGGTATAGTCCTCGCTAAATTGGCAGCAGATATAATTAGGAAATAATGATATTTTTCAACAGTACTATGATACAGGAAATCAATACACCCAGGGCCTTCTCCCCTCCAACATCAAAAGTCCGCCCCAACCCCTTAAATTACGACAGATACCCGACTAAAATACAACAGACAACCGACCAGCCCCTCTACTCATTGCAGTAATCGCTCAGGTCCGGGTTCGGATCGTAATCATACGGATTCCAAGGGCGATCCTTCTCCTCAACACCGATTCCGACTCCTTCTCCCACCCATACCTATCCACCAGCTTCACGCTTCCCACCCCTCGTCCATCAACTTCTCAATGTACCTAAAGCACTCCACGCCGAGGAATCTGTGAGGCCAGCCAAACGCCCGATACACCTGCCTAAGCCACTGCACATCCAACACCCTGCCCCCACGAAATCTGCTTCTCCATCCAGATCTGCACCTCCGTGATCCACGGCGCGCCCGCCGCCCGCTCCGGAACCCGCGACGCATCCCACGTCCCGCGGCCCGGACACCGGATGAGCGCCAGGGTGGTGTACTCCTTGGTCTTGAGCCGGACAACGTCTTTGATGTCGTACTGCGTCACGTCGAGCGGGCCACACCCGTGGACGTACAGAATCTCGCCGCGCAGCGTGTCCAGCATGAACTAGTCGCCCTGCGTGAACGCGCGGGATAGCGGGAAGCACCAGGCGTGCCGGCTGTGCTGGCGCCATTTGGGGCCGACGTCGTGCGCGAGGCGTCTGAACATCTGGGCCTGGTCGTGGAGGAGGTCACTGCAGTAGCCGCGCGGCATGGACGCGTAGTCGAGGAGCTCGCACCGGAACTCGATGGTGTTCTTGCCGCCGTCTCTGAAGTACGGGAGGTGGGTGAGGACTTTGCGGGCGAATTTGTTGAGCCAGGGCCGCCCGCGGTAGTGGCGGGAATGGCGGGCTTGGAGGCAGTTGATGGCCTTGAGCTCTGTGCCTTGGAGTCCGCTGGGGGGCGGGACCACGAGCAGGTTCGGGTCGTAGTGCAGCTTGGAAAGGGTGGTGCAGAAGGCGCTCCAGATGGTGACGAGCTCCTGGACGGTGTACTTGGGGGAGGTGACGGTCTCAACCTCGCTCCAGTGATCTTCGTCGCTATCATCGTAGTATTCGCCTTCTTTGTCGGCATTGTGATCATCGCCCTCGCCGTCTTCGCCCTCGCCTTCCGGGTCCTTCCAAGGCTCTGGAGTCGGGATCCTGGGATTAGGCCATGGTGCTTCATCGGGTCCCGGTGGCGCCAGCCAATTGAGGATGTTTGTCTGCACGTGGCGTTTCTAGGGCACCGCGATACCACGCTGTGATGGCGCCTCCCTCTTTCGTTTATGGCCGGACATGATGGTATGCAGATACGGGGTAAAACTTCAAACAAAATCGCAATCGCAATCGCAGCACGCAAGGAAGAACAGTGGAAGAAATTTCAGATTGGCTGTCGTCTCAGGATCGAAGAACCCCTCACTGGCCCTGAGCCGACCTAGACGCGTCAAATTGCGCGTGACACGCAATAGCGCGTCAGAGGATCGCTCATTAGGCCAGTCATGTGGAGATGTCACAAAAAGAAAAGAAAGGTTTCTCCCAGATCCCCGTAGCAACGGAGTCCACTAACATCGGCCCTATCAAATTTGCGGTCGTGCTGTTAGCAGGGCCGGTATTCGCGAGGTGGAGTGCGGGAGTCCCCACACAGTCTAACTTTTCAACTATGTATAGTCCACTAACACCGATGGTATCAAATATGCAGTCACACTGTTAAGTCGCAGGGCCTGAGTCACTAACAGATTGTCATACAAACTTGCAGTATGTACGATAGTCCAGTTGGCTGGGGTCGAGCTGTGTCTGAGATGCACATCAACTTAAGCTTGTCAAACTGCATTATACTGTTACCCTTGACCACGGAAAATAATTCCAAATTAGAACTTTTGTATCCTCAATTATTCAAACGGCTGGTCAGATACATCATTCAGACATTATCCCCCTGACATACCCTCTTTCCTTAGAGATAGCTCTCGATAAAGTCACCCTTGGCCGCAAGCGTAGCGTAGTACAGCTGCGTCTCGCCCATGATCACCAGGCGACCATCGCTGGCGAACTGGAAGTTGGCAGCGGTGCGGCCCGTGTAGATCTTGCCGATAAGCTTGCCCGAGGGATTCCAGACGTGCACGCCGTCGCCGACACCGGCGTAGACGTTGCCCTTGCTGTCGCAATGGACGCCTGCACAAACTGTCAGCACTGATCACGCGGCCAGAACAAGCAGAAAACTTACCATCCGGGATGTTGGTGTCGACGAACGCAAAGGTCTTGCGGTCCTCAAAGGTACCGTCGTCCTTGACCGTGAAGCGGTAGCTGCATAGGCGTCAGCACCAAAGTCACTATGATGTCACAGCAAAGATTTTCACTCACATGCTCGAGGGGTTCAGCAACTCCAGACCGTGTCTCCAGATGCCGGTATCCGTCACATACGCATACTTGCCGCCGGGAGAGAAAGTGATTCCGTTAGGCATGGCAAATCCATCGGCAGCCACCGTCACGGCGCCGGTGCGGTCGTTGTACCGGTAGACTTGGGTCGGCATGCCGGGAGCCGGGCGGAAGTTGTTGGACTCGCCGTAGGTCGGGTCGGTGAAGTAGATGTCGAGGTTTCGGGGGTTGATGGTCACATCGTTGAGCGAGTTGAACTGGCGTCCGAAGAAGTTGTTGAGCAGAATGGTGGTGTTGTACGGCTCAACCGGGTTCATGACGATCAGCGCGGGCTCCTTCTTGGGACCCTGGCCCTCAGCGGCGAAGAGAATTTGGCCCTTGTACTGGTAGGCGCCTGGTCATGCTGTCAGTTTTTGTGCCCGTAGCCGAGCGATCGAAACCGAGGGAGACTCACCGTTGGGGTTGGGAACCTCAGGGGCCGACTTGACGAGGGTCACGGTGACCTTCCCGACAGCATTGCGAGTGCTCTTGACGGCATCAGCCTCCTTAAGGGAGATCTTGTAGATCGCGGCCGACTTGTTGAGACCTGTGCCGGCGTCGGGGTTGCCGGCATTCTGGACGAAGAACATCTCATCCTTTGCCTTGTACCACACAACGGCCTCATGGAAGATGGGGTCCTTGGCCGTCTCGGCAAGAATGGTGAACGTGGGGTTAGGGCCTAGAATGTCGAGGAACTCATCGTCGTAGATGTGGAACGGCTTGTCCTTGAGTCCGGCTGCGGTCAAGTTTAGGGGAACCCATGGCGCCTGCAGCTGTGTGTTAACGGGTGTGCACCGCAATGCCATGAGAAATACTCACGCTGCTGGCGTTGAACTCCTCGGCCGTAGGGACTGTCGGGAGCACATTGAAGGACTTCTGATTGATGACCTGGGCCAGAGCCGGCAGGGCGCGCGGCTTCACGGCAGGCGGCGCGGCAGCGTAGGCGCTGCTGCTGAGCAGGGCCGCGAGAGCGGCGAACGAGCGAAGAGATGCCATTGCGAAGACGACGATAGCTCTGCGTGCGGGAGTCAGGAGGTCGGCCAGTGGTGAAGAGTCGAAGGTCCAGGGAAGCCCATTAAATTCCAGGAAATGATCGACATGATGGTTCCACGCCCCGCTTTTAAAGGCCTGGGCCGTGAGGGGTCCGCTGCAGGAACAGGATCCAGCGTCGTATGGATGAAGGAGACGTAATTATCCCCGCGCATACCAATTCGTGATATGGTTGTGCCGCGCCGGGCAATCTGGCTCATCGCAGTATTACCCGTACCGATTCAGAGGGCAGGTCCACTGTTACCACGCCCCTGGGCCGAGGGCCTCGCACCCGCATAAAAACCGGACTGCCGGGACTGGCTTCCAGGAGAAATATCCCGGCGGACTGCCCCATCAGCAATGAGCGGCGGAGGAAACATCGTGATGGACAGTGTGCGGCGAACCCAGTCATCGCTTTCCGGGCAATATTGCCGCGAGGCAGATTACCCAGCCGAATAACACCATGCGGTAGGTCCAGGAGCCCAGGGTTGGCTAGGACGTGCGTACCAGTCGAAGCATTGTACCGGGCCGGCGAAGCGGCTTCGTGGATCTCGCGTACGCATGCTACCGAAATGACCAGGCCTAGGTGCCCGACGATCGCGGCGAAAGCCTCGAAGCGGTCTAGGCTCGGCCGTTGTCAATCCTGCGTGATGTCACCCATGGCGCCAAGGGACACAAAACCCACGTTGGGATGGAGAACCCCGGTCGATGTCCTACGGGTAACGAAACGCGGGGACGACGGTGAAGAAGTTGGAGGCGGTCTGTGGAGACGCGGTGAGGGGTTTGGTATTCCACCGGGCAAAACGACCCGAAGACGGCCAAATACACCGAGAGACTATTCTCAACAGAGATGCCTTGGTTGCTTAGGCTTTGATTGTCAGGAAGAGATTGGCAGAGGTCGAAATAAGCCAGTTTTAGTGGCGGTTAGATTGCCTAACGTCCGCGTTGTAGTAGCTTTGACCCCAAGTCTTGGAATGCGGGTGCCTGAATGCGGGTGCCTCCAACGGCTGTCGAAGCTTGACAATCTCGGACGAACCTTCCCTCTGCATATTCCCCACCATGGATTTCTTTAGCTGCCAAGACTTCCAAGCTTGAACAACCCAGCTGGCAACCACTGGAACATCAATTCCGGGTTTCCCTAACCTTGGTTTCGCTATCCTCCTTCCTAAAACGGACCCCGATGTTTTCGGTGAGACTCGGCCTTCGCTCTCATTGACACACTTGACATGAGAAGACCCGGGACCACGCGATTTCAAACAAAACCCCTACATGAGACGACGAATTGCATTGTCTCGTAGCTTTGAGCAGCTTCAAAGCAGAGCTCCTATCAAGTTGCATCGGTAGCAACGTTTTGGCGGGGTGCACCATATCCCCTTTAATGCCATACTCGTGATTGAGACATTGTCCAGTTGCGGTTTTTGGAGCTTTGGCGTGAGTCCCAAAGCTCATTATCCTTCTCTATGCATAGGAGGCTCTAAGATTTGGCTTGCTGTCCTGCTATAATAAAGTACCAGCATCGAGCAACTCTTGGGAGCTCAAGGAGCCCATCGCTATACTAGACCCTCTCAGGCTTTCAGAGCCGAAACGTAACTAAGGTAAGAACTTGAATATAGCAGACGGGAGTTTGATACTCTCTTTCAGCCAATCATTTAAGCAGAACTTCATCACAACACATGCTTCGTGTATGCTTAGAACATCACTGAGTTAACCATTTAGAGAGGACAGTCAATCTTACAAAGAAAAAGAACATCTTACTTAGGTACCTAAAGAAAAATAGCAAATTGTTTTCAGATTGGAAGGGTGACTATTAGGTACTAAGGAACCCGCAAGAATCATGCACAACATACATTCAATTGTGACATGTTTTGTGTAGATATACCATACAGTGTGCAATAGATAGTATTCAGATCTTTCTTTCTACACAACCAAACTAACCCCCCTCAAATCATAGCCAGCGTAAAGCTCTGAACCTTCACCTCGCCCCCCAGCGCCTTGGTAGCATGGTTGAACACTCCAAACCGATACCCCGTAAAGTACTGCCACGAGTTCGCCATCGCAAACGCCGGCCCCAGCCTCACAAACGTCTTTCCCCCATCAACACTATACGAAAACGTCGTCGTGCGCTCCGTATTCGTCCCAAACGCCGGTGTGATATCCGCGTCCATCTTGAACCACACATCCTTCAAGTTCGCATCCGTCAGCGTCGGCCCCGTCGCAACCACCGACCCGCGCCCGGACGTCTCCCAGTTCTGGTTCAGCGTCACCCCCGTGACCATCACAATCTTCGACGCATTCCCCTCCTTCGACACGGCAATGTACGCCGACCGATCGCGGAACATCACCGCTCCCGCCTTATCTCCGTCCTTCATCCCACTGACGTCCAACCTAAATGTCCCGCTTGACTTGGGCCCGGTGATCCGTCTCGTCAGCGTGTTCTTCGCCGCGAACAGATCCCCCGTGACATCCGCAGTCTGCAGCACCAGCCCGCCCTCCTCCAGCAACTTCCACTTCCTATTATCGGGATTATGATTCCACTCCCAATGCGCACTCAGCCCCTTCCCCTTGAACTCATCGGTCCCGGGCCCAGGCGCAACCCTCTTCCCCGTCTTGACCGGCAGCGGATACTCCTGCGCCCAGGCGCCCTTCGCGTCGACCGTGACGCTCGGAAACCCATCGCTCCCCCACGTCAGCGGCGCCACAACCGGGATCCTGCCCCCGGGGTACGCATCCAGGAATGCCACGTAGTACCACTTTTCATCGGGGGTGTCGACGATCCCGCCCTGGTGCGCAAACCCTGCGCTGGAAAGCGGGCCCGCGATGCGGTTCACGAGCATCTTTGCCGTGTACGGGCCGTACGGGCCGGTCGTGGACTTGAGCACGATTTCCTGGTCGGCCGGGCGGGTCACGAAGATGTAGTACGTGTTTTTGATCTTGTACATGCGCGCGCCCTCGACGGTGGCGCCGTTGCCGGGGTCGTACACCACCTTCGGCGCTGACAGTTGGGATTTCCCGTCGGCGCTCAGCTGCGCGACGCTGATGCGCGGGTTTCCGTGCGCGACGTACATCTTATCGTCGTCGTCGATGAGCAGCCCCGAGTCGTAGTAGCACGAGGGGATTGTCCCCTGGGACTTCCAGTCCCACGCGCCAGGGGCGACCTCGCCGTTGTTGCGCGAGGCGTTGGTGTTGGCGGCGGTCCACACGTAGGTGCGGCCCTCGACGCAGCCGAGCCAGATGAAGGTGTCGCTGGAGGCCTTGTAGCGCAGGGTGGAGGCCCAGATGCCCTTGACGTAGGCGGAGCCGGAGCCGTTGAGGTTGTATTTGGCGCCGAAGTTGAGCGTGGGCACGCTGTGGGTGACGGGCTCCCAGTTGACGAGGTCGTAGGACTTGAGCAGCGGGGCGCCGGGGGAGTAGGCGAATGTGGACGAGGAGTAGTAGTAGACGTCGCCGACGCGGAAGACGTCGAGGTCCGGGTAGTCTTCCCACAGGACCGGGTTGCGGAAGGTCGTGGCCGTGGACTGGGCCGTGGCGAGGGAGAGGGCGGCCAGGGCGGCGAGGCCGATGGTTTTCAGACGGGAGATGCACATCTTGGACTGACTTGGCTTGACTTCGCGGTGATGGGATACCTCGCGGGTGCGTCTCGAAGGACGAAAAGACGGAAAGGGGCGCGGCTCACGGTGATAAAGAAATAGGAGGCCGAGTTGTGTACTTCATACTTATTGAGGGGCCAACAGGCGAGCCGCTATTGGTGGCATTGTTTGGTAACCGCCGTTTGGCGGCTGATCATTAACGCGGCGGACTGACTCCATGTCTTGGAACGAACGCTCCAATGCAACGGCACTTAGCTCGGACCCGGTATTACACCCGCCTCGAGTTACGTCCTACCATGTTCCCCTCAGTCTTAATTGATTGGGGATAGAAGCGCACCAATTGTGCATGCAACCCTCTCCAACCTCGGCGTGGTCACCATCAAAACATCTCCATGAAGAAGCTCCGTAAACTGTCGAAGAACGCACCAATTGATATTGTTCGTGGAACTGCCGTGTCTCAGCAAGTTCGCATCCACGCTACACCTCCTACACAGATATCCTCCTGCTATAGGAACATCTAGTTCCGCGTTGCCAGCTTCTCGGCAGCAATATCGAACGCCCCGCAGCGTCCAGCATTCATCGCCATGACAAAAACATTTGCTGGTAAAGATCCGCCGATAGGCTTGCAACATAGTCTACAAACGCCGTCCGATTCTGTGAGGGTATCCGAAGCGATAACTGCCACCCAGCCTCAAAGAGCTGCCGCCTTTTCCTTTGCCTTCTCCTTGTTTTCTTGCGCCACCGTGAAGATGCGCTGCCACACTTCCAACCACCGCTCGTGCTGCGCCGTCGGTAGCTTCCCAGGGCTCTTGAAGCTTCTCGTCAGCATCTCACGCAACCGCGCCCGGAGCACCTTCATCACCAGCATCGTCTTCCAGTCGGATACCGCGAACCGACCGCGGTTTCCATCGAGGATCAGGACCCCAGAGTAGAGATCGGCCCGCACATCTCCACAGAGAAGTGCAATCGGGAACGCATCCACCGCGGTGGTCTCGTGCGCGTTGTAGAACCTATATACGACCATTAGTAACAAACCCAGGGCTTCAACAGCAGCACACTTACCCCTTGGATTGCATAATGTGATAGTAGCTCAGCCATCGAAGCTCGTTGCTTCCTTTGTTTACACTGCTGGGATGCAGGCTGATATTTTGGTTGTTGCCCACGTTGCGCAGCCCCTTGCCGCCCGCCACATCGCGGACCAGCAGCTTCGGGTAGAAGCTCCACGCAATTACCGACTGGCATACGAGGTCGTTGTCGCTATTGATGTTGACTCGTTTTGGCACCTCGAAGAATATTTGTTGTCGACGTCTTCCGCCATAACGCAATCGGTTGAGTGCCTGCCTTTCTTCTGTGGTGATCTGCAGGAAACCAGAGTCAATAATAGAATTTAGCAGCTGGCCCTTGAGGTCCTCGATGTTTCCGAGTGTTTGTGGCGAAAGGAAGTTCTTCCTGCAAAACTGGAACTCCGCGCCACCACCAGTCGCAGCCTGGCACACCCGCTTCCAGGCAGAGTAGGCGTTGTAAACAGTGAGGAGATCAGAATCGCCCCTGCGGAATCCTTTTCGAATTGTGTCGGCCTGGTTCCGCTGACCAAAAGGAGCAACGAAGGGCGACTTTGACGAGAGAATAGCGGCCACCGTGATAGCCATGTCGAGGCACTTGAAAACAGCTCCGAGAAGGATGAGCTTTCCCAGGAATACGTCAAGTGGCAATCGAGCGAGCTGCAACCCAAGGGGTGTCAACTCTTCAGTCGACGCCGTCAGGGCGCGGACATCCACCAGGGCATCAATCGCTCGGCGCATATTCTTAGCCGACGGGGGATCCAGAGCCTCCCCCAACGTCTCTTCAATGCCACCAATCTTGCAAATCTTGACCCTGATGGCAAGATCCTGGAGCGAAAGCCGGAGCATCTCCGGCGTCTGCGAATCGCTCATGATGTTATCATGGCGGTACTTGGTAAAAAGATGGAAGCAAAGGCCTTCTTGGACACGACCGGCGCGCCCGCGGCGTTGCTTGGCGTTCGCCCTGGATATGAAGGTGTCAATGAGGCGAGAGAGCTGGCGTCGCTCATCGAACCTCATTTCTCGATGTTTTCCGGTATCGATAACGCATGTCACGTCGGGGATGGTGATACCGGTTTCGGCGATGTTGGTGGCAAGGACGATCTTTCTCATGCCCGGAGGAGGAACCAAAAAAGCTGATTCCTGGTCTTCGGTGGCAATTGTGGAATGCAAAGGATACACAAGCCAGCTCTCTGAGAACGCTCTGTCTCCCATGAGCATGTCGTTGAGAGTTCGGATCTCGGCGATACCAGGGAGGAAGACCAATATCGCTGGGCTGAATTGGATGTAGTGCGGATCGTTTGCAATTCGAGCGATGAGCTGAACGATGAGATCAAAATCAATGCGGTACTCATCCATCTGAGCCAATGTGTTTCGGGTCCGCGGTGAGTAGTTTTTGAGCTCTTTGATGAGCTCCGGTTTAGACGACTTGTCTGCTTCCGCTTCCAGATCGTCATCCAGATCAACGACCTTCTCCTGGGCGCGTTGGTCAAGCGTGTATCCAGTCAGCTCTACTGCATCTTCCAGGTATGCTACCTGGACGGGGAATGCCCGACCAGGCACCGTCAAGACCGGTGCATTCCCAAGGTATGCGGAGAACTTTTCGGCATCGACCGTCGCGGACATGAGGACGACCTTGAGATCCTTGCGCCGGAGAAGCAGCTTCTTCAGGACGATCAGGAGGAAGTCGCTGTCGATCGACCGCTCGTGGACCTCATCGAGAACAAGGTGAGTAATCTCCTGGAGATCGTTGGATCCCTCTAGCATGCGCATGACGATACCAGTGGTGGCGAATACGAGGCGGGTCTCTCTAGATGTGTTCGACTCCAAGCGGATCGAATAGCCAACGAGCGATCGTGATGTTCCAAGGTCTCCTCTCCCCTCGCCGAGCTCTTCGCTGACTCTGCGGGCCAAAGATATAGCGGATATACGCCTGGGTTCGGTGCAGTAAATCTTGCACGGCTTGCCGGACATGAGTTGGTATTCTAGGAGAAAGGAGGGCACTTGTGTGCTCTTTCCGCTGTTTCTTATATTAGCCATGTCCTCCAGAAAGGATTCAGAACACTTACCATCCAGTCTCACCGCAGATGATAACCACCTGCTCCCTTTCCACAGTCTCCACGACTTGTTGCCTAAACTGCCACATTGGAAGTTGTGCTCGGGAGCGCTGCCTTAGTTAGAAAGTCATTCGCATTATCACGGGACGTTGGGTGGGCTCACCAGCATCTGCTGATATCTTGGCGAGTTGTACTTTTGCATCCAAATGTTCTGGTAGTACTCGGGGCCAAAGGTTACGCGCTTGGCTCTCTCATGGTCTGAGTGCTCCGAGTCCGTGAGATTTTTGGTCGGTCCGCGTCCCTTGAATGCGCCCTGAATGAGAACGCCGTCCTCTAGTTCCTGCTCAGTCCTCTTTCGCACGAGGTCTCGTAGGTGTTTGACGGTTGCTCGGTCTAGCTCGTCGGCCTTCTCCTTCTTTGCTTCGGCAAACTCAGACCAAAGGTCCTTCCATGTCGCGGGAAGCCTCAAGGAAACCTTTTCATCCTTCGCGGAGGCGCCGAAAATGAAGAATAGCGCAGTCGTTGCGATGTAGGCTTCCGACTGCTTTGTGTCGGGAGTTGCGATAGCTACCATCTTGAAGACGAACTGGTTTGGCAGAACAAAGACCTCGAGTCCAGGGACATTCGGAGCGGCAACGACCTCCTGTGGCTTCGACCATTGGATGTTGACCGCGTGTCTGTTTGCGAATGCTACGTCGGATAGTAGGTGGTAGGATATTCTCACGGACGAGTCCCTGGAACTCATGTTAGTTTGATCCGAGAAAGCTGAGGCAGAATGGCTAACCTTGAGCGGCAGGCCTCTTCCAATGCACGCATCGGACTGACTCCAGTCCACTTGCCAAAGTCTCTGATGGTTACCTTGGAGCCATCAGCGCCGTTCATAACGGTGCTCGATTTTCCAGTAACAGGATCGACTTCGCTGACAGGGAGACTCGAAAACAAGTCGGCGAGAGCTTGGTCATCGTCGGAGGAGTCCCCGGCAAGAATCTCCGCTGCAATGCGTTCAGCCTCCTCGTTGACATCGTCTGAGCCGTTGGGGGCGCTGGTGTCTTCTTCCTCTGCGGCCTTTGGCTTTTGCTCCTCGGCCTTCTTCTTCGCTGCGGAATATTCCTTCTCTAGTGTAATTCGCTTTGCCCTCCACTGCTGCTCGGCAACATATTTGTCGAAGAGAACGTCCTTTTCGACACGGTCAATCTTTGCGAGCAGAAGCGCTTCCTCCGAGCTGATTGGTGAGGCCTCAAGCTTAGCCTTCAGCCCCTTGTTGCTCTTGGGCAGGTCTTGGCGCGGCCGCTGAATCTCGAAGAGCTTGGTTTTCGTCTCAAGAAAAAAAGGGAGCAGCTGGTCAGGCTCAATATCCTCGTCGTACGTCACGGCCACCTTTCGGGGCGATGCGGGGCGAGGTGAGCGAGGGTTAAAGGCGCCATTCTTGAGCTTCGTTCCTAATCGGGGGTCGATTTCGAGAAACTTTGGTGTTGTTGCGCCGGAGGGAGTCGGCGAATCCAACGGTGTATCTGTAATTAGTGAGGTTAGACACCATAGGTTACGGCAGGAGGGGCTCACTAACCTGCTTGGGACTTTGCTGCTTTGACCCGCCCCGAATAATCTGGGAGCTCGTCTCGTTCGCATTCCCTGGCCAGCCAGTCCATTACCTCTTCCAGCCCCCAGATTGTCTCGCTTTTCACATTGTTGGAGATGTTGGGCGCAATATCCAGAACGTACTGCAGCGCCTGTTGGACTCTCTCCTGGGGACAGTCGGAGCCGGCGAGTGTCTGCTGCAGGGTCCAGAGCTTGATGGCAAGGTCTTCCTCTGCAGGTAGTCTGCTAGTCGCGCCATCCGAAGAGACACTCGAAGCTGCAAAGCGGCCCTCTGCCTGGATGAGGTCGAGGACGTGGTCCATCAGCTCCTGCGGAAGCCATTTCTTGGCATTGAGGCTTTCGGCCTGCCCACGAAGAAGACGCCGGTCGGTTTCCAGACGAGTCTTCTGGCGCTGGGCGTCCCGCCTCACTTTCTGAGCGTATTTCTCAACCAGAAGCTGAAGCTCCGACTCCTCTAGCTGGCGCTCGAACTCTTCAGGGCTGAGGGTCTTGGCCGGCGCGACCTGGCCTGCCGTTGTCGTCGTGCTTCCGGATGGCGGGGCATCCTGGGACTGTGGGGCAGTGTCGTCGTTGGCCGTGCTCGGCAGGGTCTCGTCAGCGGCTTCAGCGGGGTCGAGCCTAGGCTTCGAAGCGACCGAGGTAGTAGCAAAGCCGCGGGCGGGATTTGCGGCGGGTTTCTTGGTCTTCTTTTTGCCGGCCATGATCGCGAGTAGCGAGTATGGAGTTTGTGGTGGTGCGAGACAGGAAGCGGCCAGCAGGGCAATGACTGACGTCGTTGTCACAGCCTGGGCAGCCTCTTAGGCGCTCCAGCAGGGTCCGAATCCACTGCAGGCGAGCCCTGAAATTTTCGATGAGTCGCGCAGCTTCGGCTGGCGAAAAGGCGACCGCTTGCCGCTTTGGGCGCAAGACCCCACCGCTGCCAAAAGGGAGGAAGCCGCTATTCAGACAGGGGTTGGGGTGATTCAGCGTTCCAACTGGTCGGCGGGATATCGGCTTGCGGGGAACCGTGGCGGGCTCAGAAGCCGTCCATAGCTGCGTCCTGGAATGGGTGCCGCACACATGTCCTGCAGTTGAGCGAGAGGTTTTGGGCAGCGGTGGCAACAATGCGAATGCCGGAGTGTCAGATTTTGAGTTGTCAAAAAAACATGAAGCTGCAGTTCTGTGGAGCTGGAGAAGGCGGGGTGAAAGGCGGGACCAAGCATGAAAGCGTGTTCTATCAGTGGTACACACAGTGCGATTAGCTGTCGCAACTGCCATCTGCAGTGTGCAGCCCACTTTGCGAAATGTGAGTCGTCGCCGAAATTCAGCACTTGGGAGACTCGATTTCGACCAGACCGCAGGACCCTGAACGACCCAGCGCACGGCAGACACGTGTGATATACCCGAGTCCTCGGTTGCTCGACCATGTCAACACACGACGACACATAGCAAACGCAGCAACATGACCGAAGCGGCCGTCGACAGTGCCCCGGGCGGGCTCGACCTGAAGCTGGCGAAAGCAGCCCTCACGTCGTCGTCAACCGCCGCCAGAACCGCCCAATTGCGGACAATTGACGAGAAGCTGTCCCACAAATGTGAGCCCAAGCCCCCCATGGCCCCCACAGCTATCGTGGCCAGTTCTAACACCTCGCTACCTCTCTCTGCCAGCTCTCGACCGGGCCACTACGCTGGGCCTTCTCAAGACTATCTTCTGGACCCACGCCTTCTATACCGACCGCCCCTCTCGAATCGCTGTCCAAAAATGCCTGGTCTCGCTATGCAAGACAGGGGAGGCAGAGACCATTACGCCGCTGGTTGCGGCGGTCCGACAGGAGGCCCAGAAGCAGGGCATCGCCCCGGGCAGCGCCTTCGTTTTGGTTGAGTGGTGCGGCTTGTTCATTCAGAACCTCGCCGGCACGCCACTCTGGGAGAAGCTTGGGAACGATATCCTTTTGGCGACAGCCGACTCTCTTGAGAAGTGTTTACAGCCCACATCGAGAGGGACCGTGGGAAGCTCGGCCCTTGTGATTACGAGGAGGGGTTTCCGGAGTCTGGTCTTAGGAGAGAACACCGACAAGGTTGTAAGCGCCGCCGTGGCATCTCTCGCCACAAAGGGAGCGCAGCCCACGGCCAAGAATGCTCCCTTGCTGGGCGTCATAGCTGGCGTTTGTTCAAGAAAGGCACACGCGAAGCCTATCCTGGAAAAGCTCAAGAGCCAATATCTCACTTTCTACACCCGAGAAATCGTCGGTTCGCGGGCGCCGCTCCCGAAGCATCTGGCGGGCGGGCTCGCGGACTTTTTTTCTGCCTTCGTCTCTCCAGAAGATCTGGAAAAGGAGGTGTTCCCCGCTCTGGAAAAGGGCTTGTTGAGAGCCCCTGAGGTGGTTCTCAATGATCTGATCACCCCCCTGGTTCACTCTCTTCCAGAAGAGTTCGATCTCTCCAAGGCACTAACCGGGCGGTTTATTAAGCCGCTACTCTCAAACATCAAATCATCCAACGCTGATATCCGCACTGGCGCTGTCACGGCTTTTAAAGAGCTAGTCAGCGGGAGCCGGGATTTCGGCCGCCTCGAGGAAGTGGCGGATGAGGTTCTGGGCCCTCTGAAATCGGGAAAGCTCGCGTCTGCCGACCACAGAATTCTTCACTCCGAGATGCTTATTGCTTTGCCTACTACAACTGGGATAGCGTCTAAGATTGCCGCTGGGCTGCCCGCCTTAACCAACAAAGAAGGAAACGAACACGCCCTGGCCGCCGAAACTCTGGCACTGAACGCAAGCGCAATTGCTCTCTTTCCCAGCGATGCCGAGGTTCCCAAGGCTTTGATTGATGCTTATGTCAAAGGACTTGCCGAAAAAAAACTGCCGGTCAGGCGCATCTGGATTCTGCGCAGCGGTGAGGTGCTCTACACTTTCTCTCAAGACGCCGATGGAACTCTTCCTACTAGCTTTGTCAAGTTCGCCGAGGCAATTATCACCCCCCTTCTGGCCATATTCAGCGAGGTTGCTGCAAATCCCACTGCCGCTGCACAAACTGGTCAGGTCACTGGTGCTCTAGTCCTCTGCGGCGTCGGCTCCCTCCTCCAGCGACCGGAGCTAGCCAGCCTACACGCTTCTGCCAAGAAGGCTGCTATACAAAAGACTAGCTTGACGCTGGATCCCAAACCCTCTTACCTGCTCAATCAGCGAATCTACAGCAAATTTGCGGAAGATGACCTTAAATGGCTTTCCCGGGCCCTCTCGGCAGTTGCGCCCGCTCTCGGTGGTGGTTCTGCGTCGGTGAAAACTGCCTGGGCACAAGCATTTTTCTTTTTAGTTTGCTCTGCTACTGCATCACCGAACCTGCGGAGACAAGTGACAAATACCCTGTCCGACCTCTACGTTCGCTCCACAGCCAACTCTGAAGATGTTTCCGTTGTTACCGAGGCAATCATAAGTGGTCTTTGGCACTGGGTAGAGGCCACTGAGGCAGGCGACAGAGAGAGTGCCGCCGCGTTGGCCAAGTCTGAAAACTCAAATCTGCATCTTATTCTCAGGTCCATATGCCTGACCCCCAAGGAATATGCGGACCGAGCTGGTGTTGACCCTGTCAAGTCGCAACTGGAGTCACAGATGTGTTCTTTGCTTGTCCTTGCAAAAGTAGAACTCATCCCGAAGGCGAGCTGGATCGAACTCTGCCTCAAGGTCGAGACAGATCCAGGAGAGCTTGCTAAGAAGTATGTAGATCGTCTGGTTGAAGAAATTGTGGCGAGGACTGGGTTTGAGGAAAAGGTAAACTCACCCAAGTGTTTAGTGTGACCCCCTTGCTAACAGCCATTCACAGTCAACATTGGTGAAGAAGGCAGCGTACAGTGCCGCGGCTGAACTCGTATTTGTCGCGCCCGAAACCATGACCCCCCGGATTGTGGACCTCATCCTTCAAGATTTGGACGTCTCTGAGGCACGGAAGGTTGGCCCTCTTGAGGCAGCTATTTTCCGCACTCCAGAAGGCACGGCGTTTGTAGATGTTCTGGCAAAGAAGCAAAACGTAGTACCAGACAAGAACACGAAAGACTACGAGACGCTGAAGTGGGAGACCGAGCTCAGAGAGCAGCTGGCACAGAAGAAAGGCACGCAAAAGAAGCTCACAGCAGAAGAGAACGCCAAGGTCAACGCCCAGCTCAAAAAGGAGGCCGAAATCCGTCAGGACGTCCGCCATATTGCCGCAAAGCTCGAACGTGGCTTTGGGGTTGTTCATGGCCTCGCGACTGGGCCTCCAACAGACGCCAGCCGGTGGATGGGCCCTTCGGTCAAGGCGATTTTGGACGTCATCGATTCCGGCGCCTGTTCAATCACCGGAGCCACGGGGCCGGACGCATTTCTTGCATGCGCTGACCAGGTCGCTTCTCGGCTTGGAACCATCCGTCCCTTTATTGGAATTGCTACTTTGAGAGCACATGATGTTTCTGCTCTGCCCGAGAACGTGACGCAGGAGCCATTCGTTGACCTCGTCACCCGAGTGCTTTACCGCCTTCGCTTCTCTGGCGAGCAGCGCCCCTTCGACACAGTCTCCCTGATCTACATGCTGCCGCTTGTTCTGCTGGTTCTTCAGAAGGGTGGCTTTGGGAAGGGTCCCGATGACCGAGACGCCCAGCTAATCTTGGCTATCGAGTTTCTTTCCTTCCACACAGGCATTTATGCGGACGAGGCGATTCCGCGCGCCGACATCCTCTCCACTCTCATATACTCGCTACAGCAGTATAACCAACACTACAAGATTCTCAGGGACTGCTTCGTCGACACGGTCCGCTGTGTTGCGCCAAACATCAACCCTGACGAGATCGCAGTGCTGGCTCGTGGCACTATTGTGCCCCAAGCCAGCGTGCGAACTGCAGTTCTTCAAGCAATTAGCTCCGATGTTGATATGAGTGACGCTCTGACTTCGGAGGAAATATGGCTTGCCTCTCACGACGACAACGAAGAAAATGTCGAACTCGGCCAGGATATTTGGGAAGAGAGTAGATTCAAGGTGTCAGACGATCTTCCGCTCAAGTTACTGCCTTATTTGCAGGGCAAGGACTCACAACTTCGTCGCGCCACTGCGCGAGCTCTCGCAGAGGCATTGAGCAAGAATCTGTCGGTCGTCAATCTCGTTCTTGAGAAGTTGAGGCTCTCGTATGCTGAGCTGGCGAAGCCTCGTGTTCCCCAGCTCGACGAGTTTGGCATGCCGAGGAAAATGGACTTGTCAGATCCATGGGAGGCCCGTCACGGAATTGCACTTGCATTCCAAGAGCTGGCACCGCACCTCAAGTTGGCGCAGCTGGATCCTTTCTTCAGCTTTCTCATTGAGGGCGGCCCCCTGGGTGACCAGAACGGGACCGTTCGCTCGCAGATGCTCGAGGCGGCAAACGCAGCAATCGAAACACACGGAAAGGCCATCCTTGACAAGCTGATGAAGATGTTTGAGCGCGCTCTGGAAGCACCCGATAAGGGCTCCGAGGCTGCCGACCGTGTAAATGAGGCCGTCATCATCATGTACGGCGCTTTGGCGCGCCATCTCAAGCACGGCGATGCCAAGATTCCTATCGTTATAGGCAGACTGCTGGCAACACTCAGCACACCATCCGAGACCGTCCAGTACGCAATCGCCGAGTGTCTCCCCCCCTTGGTCCGAACATGTGGAGACAAGTCGTCGAAATACTTTGATCAAATCCTGGAGACCTTGTTGACATCCAAGAAGTATGCGGAGCAACGAGGTGCCGCATACGGCCTCGCAGGCCTCGTTCTAGGACGCGGCATCAACTCCTTGAGGGAGTACAGAATTGTTATTACGCTGAAAAGCGCGCTTGACAACAAAAAGGAAACCAACCAGCGCGAGGCTGCCATGCTTGCATTCGAGCTTCTGTCAACAATCTTGGGGAGACTCTTCGAGCCCTATGTCATCCAAATCGTGCCCCAGTTTCTGGCAGGTTTCGGCGACAGCAACGCCAACGTCCGTGAAGCGGCTCTGGCTGCAGCAAAGGCTTGCTTTGCGAAGCTGAGCTCCTACGGTGTGAAGCAGATCCTGCCAACACTGCTGAATGGCCTGGACGACGATCAATGGAGAAGTAAGAAGGGAGCCTGCGATTTGCTTGGTGCCATGGCATATCTTGATCCCGAGCAGCTCGCATCGAGTCTGCCAGAAATTATCCCTCCTCTGACGGCTGTTCTCAATGACAGTCACAAGGAGGTTCGTTCTGCTGCCAACAAGAGCTTGAAGCGGTTCGGCGAGGTCATCAACAATCCCGAGATTCACAGCCTTGTGGATATTCTTCTCAAGGCCCTCAGCGACCCGACAAAGTACACCGACGAGGCGTTGGACTCTCTTATCAAGGTCCAGTTCGTTCACTATTTGGACGCGCCCTCCCTGGCTCTCGTCAGTCGCATTCTCCAACGTGGTTTGGGAGATCGCTCCAACACCAAGCGAAAGGCTGCACAGGTCATTGGCAGTCTTGCTCATCTTACAGAGCGCAAGGACCTTGTGGCACATTTGCCCGTCCTCGTCGCTGGCCTCAAGGTCGCTATCGTCGACCCAGTACCAACAACTCGCGCTACTGCGTCGCGCGCGCTCGGCTCTCTTGTCGAGAAGCTCGGCGAAGATGCGCTGCCAGACCTTATCCCTGGCCTCATGCAAACCCTCAAGTCAGACACTGGAGCCGGAGACAGACTCGGCTCAGCGCAGGCACTCAGCGAAGTCCTTGCTGGTCTGGGAACCTCCAGACTGGAAGAGACACTGCCAACCATCCTACAAAACGTTGAGTCCTCCAAGCCTGCCGTCCGCGAAGGCTTCATGTCACTCTTTATCTTCTTGCCTGTATGCTTCGGCAACAGTTTCGCCAACTACCTAGCCAAGATCATCCCTCCTATTCTCTCTGGTCTTGCCGATGACGTCGAGTCGATTCGCGAGACGGCCCTCCGTGCCGGTAGACTTCTCGTCAAGAACTTCGCAGTCAGGGCTGTTGATCTCTTGTTGCCCGAGCTCGAGCGCGGCTTGGCTGATGACAGCTACCGCATCAGACTCAGCTCCGTGGAGCTTGTGGGAGACTTGCTCTTCAATCTTACCGGCATCAAAGCGTCGGATGATGATGAGGAAGAAGAGGAAGACCAAGAGGCCGTCAAGGAGGCTGGCGTTTCTCTTCGCGAGATCCTTGGCGAAGAGAAGAGGAACAAGATTCTCTCCGCGCTCTACGTCTGCCGCTGTGATACCTCGGGCGCTGTGCGCGCAGCAGCTGTCAATGTCTGGAAGGCACTTGTTCACAGCCCGCGCATCCTCAAGGAGCTTGTCCCGACCCTTACTCAGCTCATCATTCGTCGCCTCGGCAATTCTAACATGGAACACAAGGTTATTGCCAGCAACGCCCTGGGAGAGCTCATCAGGAAGGCCGGAGATGGCGTCCTGGCCACTCTACTTCCCACATTGGAGGAGGGTCTCCAGACAACTAGCGATGTGGATGCCAAGGAGGGTATTTGCCTTGCTCTCAAGGAACTCATTGCATCCGCCTCCCCCGAGGCTTTGGAAGACCACGAGAAGACTCTCATCTCGGTCATCCGAACTGCCCTCACCGATTCTGACGAGGACGTTAGAGAAGCTGCTGCAGAGGCCTTCGACTCGTTGCAGCAGATTGTGGGCAAGCGTGCCATCGATCAGGTGCTGCCCTTCCTCCTCAACCTTCTCCGCACCGAAGAGGAAGCCGACAACGCTCTCGCTGCCCTTCTTACTCTTCTAACAGAGACTACCCGTTCCAACATTATCCTCCCCAACCTCATTCCGACTCTTATTACGCCGCCAATCTCCGCATTCAATGCCAAGGCCCTGGCTTCGTTGTCGAAGGTGGCTGGTGCGGCTATGAACCGCCGCCTCCCCAACATTATCAACTCCCTCATGGACAACATCGTGAACTGCGAGGAGAAAGGTCTGCGCGAGGATCTTGATGTGTCGTTCGACACTGTCATTCTCTCCATTGATGAGTATGATGGCCTCAACGTGGTGATGAATGTTCTCCTGCAGCTCCTCAAGCACGAAGATCACCGCAAGAGATCGGCTACGGCAACCCATCTGGCCAAGTTCTTCGCCGAGGCGGATGTCGACTATTCTCGCTACAACCAAGACATAATCCGCGCCCTGTTAATATCTTTCGATGATAGGGATAAGGAAGTTGTCAAGGCATCCTGGAGCGCACTTAGCGAATTCACAAAGAAGCTCAAGAAGGAAGAGATGGAGGCACTCGTTCCATCAACTCGGCAAACGCTCTTGCAAGTTGGCGTTGCCGGCCACAACCTGGCAGGCTTCGAGCTGCCCAAAGGGATCAACGCCATTCTGCCAATTTTCCTGCAGGGTCTCATGAATGGCACTACCGATCAGAGGGTATCGGCTGCTCTGGCCATCTCGGATATCGTCGACAGGACCAGCGAGGCCTCCCTCAAGCCATTTGTAACACAAATTACAGGTCCTCTCATTCGTGTTGTCTCCGAGCGCTCCACAGATGTCAAGTCTGCGATTCTTCTCACACTCAACAACCTCCTGGAGAAGATGCCTACGGCCCTCAAGCCTTTCCTGCCCCAATTGCAGCGCACCTTCGCGAAGTCGCTGGCTGATACCTCCAGCGATCTGTTGCGTAGCCGTGCTGCAAAGGCACTGGGTACACTTATCAAGTTCACGCCTCGTGTGGACCCGCTGATTGCCGAGCTGGTGACAGGATCCAAGACAACTGATCCCGGCGTCAAGACGGCGATGCTCAAAGCCCTGTACGAAGTTATTAGCAAGGCAGGGTCTAACATGGGTGAGACTTCACGCGCCGCGGTCCTGGGTCTCATCGATACAGAGTCAGACGAAAGGGACGACGCGATGACAATGACAAACGCCAAGCTCTTCGGAGCCCTAATCAAGAACGTCTCGGAGGATGTTGCAACAGGCATGCTAAAGAACAGGGTCATGACCAAGGACTTCAGTCATTCCAGCGTCTTGGCACTCAACGCCGTTCTGCACGAGAGCCCTGATTCGCTCTTGGGCTCCTCGTTGGTGGACGACTTGCCCGAGTTGCTCTGCCAAGGCATGGTGAACAAGAACGTGAGTACTCTCTGCTAACCCTGTCTTCACTAAATTTGAACAGGCGCTGACAATAAACCCCTCCAGACCTTCATTGCCGACAATTTCATCCTCGCAACTGGCAAGTTCCTCCTCAGCGACGCCCCCAAGCCCTTCGAAATCACCAAGCAGATCTTCTCGACCATCGCCAACATCATCCCCCCCGGTGGTTCAGTTGACTCGCGCCGTTTGGCACTGGTTATCGTACGCACCCTCTCACGAACCAACCCTGACATGGTCCGCCCGCACCTCGGCCTACTCGCGCCACCTGTATTCGCATCGGTGCGTGATATGGTCATCCCCGTCAAGCTGGGTGCCGAGGCAGCCTTCGTGCAGCTGTTTGCTGTTGCCGACGAAGAGAGCAAGGTCTTCGACAAGTGGATCAACGCCACAGATTTGCAAGCCAACACGAAGAGAAGCATGCAGGATTACTTCAAGCGTGTCGCCCTGCGACTTGGCGCCCAGGTACGAGAGCGGAGGGAGGCCGAGGGCGGCGAAGGCGGATTGGGCCTGTCCAATGACGAGGTCGAGGACGAGAAGGAAATCATGGCCGTTGGCAAGGTGGACTCCGAGGCTGGGCTGTTTGACGCGGAGTGAGTGTAGTAGCTTTGCGATCGATAGAGTGTCTGGGAGGTGGATATCACGGATGTGATGCGATTTGTCTTGGTCAAAATCGTCTACATAGGAACCTAGCATAAGGAATGGAAAAGCGTTTCTTTGCCAGCTCTACCTGCAATTGTATCCAGTAATGTGACTGACATAGCAAAACGTCGTCCCCTTGTTCTCATCCCGTTGAACTTGACAGAGAGCAACACATTGGAGGATCCCTTCCTTGCAAAGCAGCACATAACAGACTGGGAACTTCAAAGCAGTCAACGTTAAGACAAGATAGGTAACAGACGCACGCTTCTATTGGGATCACAAGTTGGCCATTATTTTCGGATTTGGGTTCATCGGGGTGCTATAACTGTATTGACCTGCCGGCCCTGACATGATCATGCGTTTTCCCAGCTCCCCTTCTTTCATTCTTTTTCATGAAAGAGACCAAAAGCGAGACAAGCATTCCGAAGTACGCCCCCACCATGGAATCCGTCGAAAGTGCCGTGCCCTGCACACGCAGCGATGCAAAACCCTCTCGAAGCAAACACGTCTCCACCCAGTCATAACGACATATCCTCTTATGCCCGAGACATGACACCCCACGCGCGGATGATGTTGTCAGTGTAGCCAGCGAACAGGGTCTGGCCATCGGCGCTCCACGCCAAGCTGACGCACTCAGGCTCGCGGCTCTTCTTGCCGATGTTCTGGAACTCAGGCTTGAGCTCATCAACCTTGCTCTTCTTCTCGAGGTCAAAGATGATGATGCTGCTGGCAGTGGCAGCGCACAGCCAGTACCTGTTGGGGGAGAAGACGAGGGCATGGATCTCGTCATTGGCGTTGAGGGAGTACAGGTGCTTGGACTCGTTAAGATCCCAGAGCATGGTGGTACCGTCCTTACCACCGGAGGCGCAGAGGGAACCATCGGGGGAGATGGTGACGGTGTTGATGTATCCGGTGTGGCCGATGTGGTCGGTCTGGAGCTTGCAGCTAGAGAGCTCCCAAACCTGCCCCGTTGTGTTAGCCGCAATTTGCAACAAGGCTAATGGGTGACAAAAATGTATTGAGGATCATGTAGAATCAGAGCTGTGTGTTGGTCTCATTGCCTGCAAAGCAGGCTCTGAAGTAGCAAATACTTTTGAGAAAGTTGCAACATCATTTAGGGATCCGGGGGTGTGCGGTGGGAGCAATCTGTAGACACATACCTTGACGAGCTTGTCCCAGCCAGAGGAGACGATGACGGGGTTCTGGGGGTTCGGCGAGAAGCGAACGCACGAAACCCACTCGGTGTGGCCCTTCTCGGTGATGGTGAACTTGCAGTCACCGAGGGTGTTCCACAGCTTGATGCTCCGGTCGCGCGAGCCGGAAACGATCTGGCGGTTGTCGGCGGAGAACGAGACGGAGAGGACATCGTTGGTGTGGCCAACGAAACGGCGGGTGGTGGTGCCAGTGGAGAGCTCCCAAAGGCGGAGAGTCTTGTCCCACGAGGCAGAGAGAGCGTAGGCGCCGTCCGACGAGATCACCTGCCAAGCCAATCAGCAAAACCGATCCTGCGTCTGCCTCGCTGGGTGCAGTTCCGCCGGAAAAACATACGCAGTCAGAGACGATGTGGGAGTGGCCGTGGAGCGACCGCTTGGGGTAGCCGTACTGGGTCTCATCGCGGGTGAGGTTCCAGATGATGAGGGTCTTGTCTCGGCTGCCGGAGAGAAGCATGTTGGGGCTGTAGGCATGGTAAGCGGATGTCCTTGAAGACGCAATTGAGTCGGGCGCGGCCAGGTTCGTACTTCTCCATCGACGTGGCCAAGCTGGTGACCCAGCCATTCTGCAGAAATCGCCATCAGCTCCAGCTCCATGATGCCCGCTGCCGCGCGACAGCAGCAGCAGCAGCAGCGCGATGCACAAATAATGTGCAGTTGCCAACGAGGAAACTTACGTGGCCCTCCAGGGTGCCCTTGAGAATGAGTTGCTCAGCCATCTTGGAGACCTTTCTGCCTCTTCTGGATGTTCAGAGGATCGGTGGGAAGGATGGTGAGCTATTTCCTCTCGGGGATGGAATTCGTCGACGCTCAAACGGAAGCTAGAGAAAATCCGAAATTTTTGTGCGGCGGAAAATAGGGTCGGCCAGATCGTGGGGTCGGAAGCCCGTTCCAAGTCAAAGTGGGGTCGCCGAACTTTCATCCTGCCGGTCCGCCGCCGCCTGTCAACCGAGAGCTCAACCTTATCGCGCAAAGCTTGACCTGTTGACCTCGGTCTGGCTCACGCTATCTATCCACCATATCCCACCCAGAATTGAATATCGAGGGGACATTGCCTAAGGAATACGCTGGTTATCTAAGGTAGGTTATGACATTTGCGCTAAACCATACACCGTTAATTCTATCGGGTATCTAATTTCAATCAACATTGAGCGTACAAAACAACGCTCGCAGGCCATGTTTGCCTGATGCAGTCCCCCAAACTCCAGTCCCAGCCTTCCAAGGCGCGCTTTGTTCCCAGCATAATTCACCCATCCCAACCTATCACCCCCTGCTAGAGACTACTTCCGATGGCATGGGAACTTTCCTGCTTCCTGCTCTCACGGCCTCCCTCCTCTGGTGCCCTCTCTCGGCGTTCACAATCATGCTGTGGTCTGCAATTCCTTCCCGACCCTTCTCGCCATGCATCTCTGCTGGCGCGATCTCCTGCCCTTTACTTCTCGCGTCCTCTTCAATAAGCTCCCTCATAGCCGACTCCCAAAGGTCGTACCGGTCTCGTCGCGCAGGGTCCCTCTGCGCCGAAGCCCAAGACTCCTTCTGGCTGGCAACTTTGCTAGCACGCATCAACTTCCGTAGAGCCTCCTCCCCTGCCTTGGCCTCCTTCGCGGCCGCCTCTCGCATCTTCTTAGGATCGCCGTACGGGATCTCATTTGGTGCCAACGGCCACTCGACCTTTTGCTGTTTCTGCCCGCTCGACTGTGATGCTGGCTCGATCGTAGGCTCTTTCAGCACTGTGACAGCGTCGACGCTCTCGGGTGTGTATTTAAATGTATGGATGCTGGGAAAAGCAGGGAATGACGTGGGAATGTAAATTTTTTCGTCCTTGTCCTTAGATCCGTCCAGTTCTTCGCCAAGGATGGGCAGGTCGAGCTCGACCGAGTCATCTATGTCTAGCGGCTCGTATGTGGGTAATCGTTTCGATCTTGGGATGGGCGGTTTTCGGTGAGGCTGTAGCTGTGATGTGCTCAAGTTGTGGCGCTTCAGAGACCTCTCAAAGTCGCTCGGGAGCGGATGAGATCGACGCGCAGAGTTGGCAAAGGTCTTGACGTCCTCGGCAATGGAGGACAAGTCTGTAAACAGCGCTGTCAGTGGGCTGCCTCGTCAGACAGAAAAAAGAGGCAATCTTACATTCTTCCGTCATAGACACAAAGTTCTCCATCGCATCAGCCGTCGCGCCATCGAAGCCGACCTTTTCTAGGGCCAGAGCAATGCTGCGCCTCAGCCCCTTCCTGGCCAGCTCCTCCATCGTCGTCAGGGCTGCCGCGTGCTGTTTCGATTCCTTGGACACTTCGCTTCGCAATATTATTTGCGAGGTTGTCATGCGCTGTCTTTTCGGGCCCGGCTGGCCATCTCCTTCCTCCGCCGACCGTTTCCGTGACTCGAGCGCCATCGAAGTCGGCTCGTCGACGCGTGCTGGAAATGCAAAACGCGCTGTGTCCGTCAAAGTTCGAGGCAATGTCGCTCAATCAACATCAAAAGCGCGCTGGCTCAGTATTCTGCTTCGCCGAGCTTGCGGATTGATGATTGCTGCATCAGCGGGGCGATAACGTGGCTTGCGATAATTGTAGATGATGTGTTCCAGGCGTCGAAGGACGATGGCCGAGGATGGAATCTCGGGACGCACGGGCCACATGGAATTGGCTGCCGAAACGCTAAGCTTTTAGAGTTGGATGGGGGCCAGCCTCAACCGGGTGCCGAGATGCCTCATAATGTTCAGAGCCATGCCTTATCTTTTTTAAGGATCATTCTAAACGGTCTATACTTGTAGAAAAGAATGGTATCTTACTTCGTGATGAATTCTTCTTGTTCTGAAGCCTTTCACTTTCCCAAAACAAGAAGGAAAGGCTTCCTTGGTACAGCAAGCTAGAAGTGGGGCCACAGTGTCAAGGCTTACCGATACATTCATTGAGGTCTCTGACTCCGTCTCTCGCCCGAACAACCGCTTGAGAGATGCCTTGTTCAAGGCATAGCAAATATTCCGAAGTTGAACCCTTAAGGATGCACGACCTCCAGATTCTCAAAGATGGGGGCTATGGGGGTGCAGGACTCACAAAGCTCAAGCTGAACTGTGTGCTTTCCTCTTTCCCAGAACAAATCCTCGAGCTTGGTGACACACTCGAGGAACTTGATCTCTCCGGGACGGGGCTATCATCGCTCCCGGCAAGCTTTGGCACTGAACTCCCAAGTCTCAGGGTGGCCCGTTTTTCCGACTGCAAGTTCAAAACCTTTCCCAACGAGCTGGCATCATGTCCAAATCTCGAGGTGGTCTGCTTCCGCAGCAACGGCATGCTCGAAGTCCCTGAAGATGCCCTTCCTACAAGTCTCCGGTCGTTGGCCCTCACGGGCAACAACATCGCATCGCTTCCGCCCAGCATCGGCCGTTGCACCCACCTCGAGAAGGGCCTGCTTGCCGGCAACCAGCTGCGAGGCCTCCCTGTCGGGATGGCGCAGTGCACAAAGCTCCGTCTTTTACGTCTAAACTCCAACCGCCTCGAGTCTCTTCCCGAGTGGCTACTCACCCTTCCCGATCTAGCCTTCCTTTCCTTCACACGAAACCCTTGCGCATCTCCAGTCGTAAACGGGGCCAAGACCCCCTTCGGACTCGCCAGCATCAGCTGGACCGACATTGAAGTCCAGGACCTCTCGGAACGGGATCCCTCCCACCCCGCCTCGCAGGGTCTTTGGAAACAGTCGGAGCACTACGCAGAGGACGTCGCCATCCAGCTATTCCGCGGCAACCCCACTGACTCCGGCGCCCCAGCTGACGAGCTTGCAGCCCGCCTGGCCTCCGGCTCCCACGAGAGTCTGGTCACCATCCTCGGACAAGTCTACGAACACCCCGACGAAAACGACAGCACCGTCCCCCCACAGGCGGGAGCTTACCACGGCGGTATCGTAACACAGATTATCCCGCCCTGCTACACACCGCTGGGTCATCCGCCCTCCCCGGAGACTTACCCGCGCGATGGCTTCCCAGCGCAGGAGGGCACAGAGCTCAGTGCCTCCTGCGCCGTTTCCATGCTGACCGGGCTCGCCGGAGCGGCGGCGCACTTGCACGGCCGAGGGATTTCCCACGGCGACTTGTGCGCGCATAACATCCTCGCCAGCCGCGAGGACGAGCACGCTCTGCTGGGCGGCTTTGGCGCGGCTACCGTCTACGGACGCGATCACCCGCAGGGAGGGAGGATCGAAAAGGTTGAGGTGCTGGCGTTTGCACATCTGGTAGAGGATATGCTGGGACTGTTGAGTGCGGAAGATGCCGAGTTGAGCATTGAGGAGCTGAAGAAACTGCATGCGAAGTGTGCGTCGGCCGAGGTTGACTCGCGGCCGACATTCGAGGAGATCGTAGAGGAGTTGGAGGGGATGATGGGCTGGAGAGGCATGATGCGAATTCCGACCGTGCCGGTTCCGAGCTAAGGGAGAAAGAAGGGAATCTACGATTGCGTGCGAGACTGCAACGCTGAGAAAGGTCGGTCGCGTCCGGGCTCGGGTTCGGGAGAACACGGTGTGACGGTGGCGGACGGTTGGCATGGCGTTTCTTGGAAGTCGCAGATGACACGGTAATGTCCGAGGCCTTTTGCGGTGTCCAAAAGCCATAACGTCCGGATCTACGAAGTATCAGCCCAGCAATACATGGATAGCCAAAGGAAAATCACTATGTACCAAGTAGACTCAACTGTCTCGCCAGCGGCACGCAATTGCAGGGCAGTTCAAGGGGCAAACTGCTTTGCCGACTTGTTGCATATGGCTCATCAACATTCATCTCGGATCACCGTTGTCCGGCTCTGACCCGCCGGTGGAAAGCCCGCTTCCCGATGTGGGCTCCCGTCCCTCGGCGTTGGCGACACAACAACCCTCGGTTGGACAAGCAGTCGCTGTGCAACACATCAGACACCGCGGGAAGCTGCTGCGAGCAAGCTGCAAAGGGTAGGTCTTTCGTGAGGTGTGCGTAGCATTCGACCTGATCTTGGGGGGCGTGTTCCTCTGCCGCCGAAGCCGAATCCCCCACATGCCGTTTGATCCCGAGCGCTCGCTTCCAGAAAGCACCAGAATGGGTTGGTTCGGCATGGCCCAGGCCACCTCGGCTGTCCGGGCTTGTCAATGGAGGCTTCTGGGAAGATGGTGGTGCGGGAGTGCCAATTTTGGGGCGTTTGGGCCGTGAAATGTGCTCTCGCAGCGTGTTTAGACCAGGGGTGACGTCGGTATGCGTAGAGGTGTGGTATTGCAGATGAAAAACGTCCGTGATAGCCGCAGGTCTCGCTCTCCTTTACTTCCGAGTCCAGCCACGAAGTCCTCAGACCGGTGGCATTATCGTCAGCTACAAAGTAGCTATCAGGCCGTGCAACGGCAAAGTGCTCGTTCTCTCTGGTGGATATCCCGGCTGGTTCCGGACGGAATGCTTCTTTGATCCTGAGTCGGTGTGATTGATCCTCTGCAGAGGTCCCCAGGTCCCCCTTGCTCGCGCCTCCTCCATCATGTGACGCTTCGGAGACAATCTGGAAGCGCTGGGATTTCAGTGCGCAGTTGAGTGAGAATGATTTTGTTGTCTGTGTAACCGATGAGGCAGAGGACCAGCCACAAGATGTCGGTGCCCACAAAGGTCTAGCACTGTCTTGGATGCACAACCGAAGAGACAGATGCCATCGATGTACTCCGTATTTTCTTCTACGACAGTGCATATCCGGCGCTTAACGACGCAATCCTTCAGAGGAACCTAGCTCGTCGTGGGAGACAGAAATCCCGCCAACAGGACCTTGCTTGCGTCAAGTTGCTATTGGGCTGGCGCACAGCCCTCGTGGGACGTCTGATGAAGAAACCGGTGAGAAGTCCCCGGCACTAATGTACAGGGTAAAAATACCACCTTTGGTAGCATGACGGCTCTCCGCTACGTTTCAACGATGTTGAGATTGCGATGTCCCAGTTGCGCTGGACCCTGAAATGGAACGCTCCTGCCCCTCGTTGGGGGATGATGGAGCTGGCTCCGCGCTGTTGTGAGTGGCTGGCTACGGTTGGATGGATGGAATGCGGCCTGCTGTTGGCCAAAACGCAGCTTCCAACGCTCCACTCGCTGATAACTTAGCGGGGCCTGCTCCGCAACTGCCAGCGTCTCTGCGACTGTGCTGCGGCGAGGAAAACCAGGGTCGCTCGTGGCTGCGGGGCCGCGGCACGCGCCCGGCGCTCCCGGCGGAATGACAAGTCGAAAGAACTCCGCAGGGCTCCAATCTGAGATATCAGAGAAGCGCGGTTGATTCGATGATGGCTGTTGGGGGTTGTGGAGGTTGGGCATTTTTCTTTCAAATTCGGGAGGCAGGAGCGATAGAGGCACGAGAGGGTGACCGCCAAACCGTATCTCAGCCCTTTGCACGCCTCGCACAAATGCAAACCGGGTGATCTTCGCCCGATCCTTTGATCAGAGTCCATGGTTCCATCAGACCCCCTGGATCACTACAGCGAGCCGAGTTTGACCAACTCTCGGGTTGAGATTGACGCTCTGCAAGACCAGATCCATGCTACCTGGCTGCACTGATGCTACCGAGGTCATCTGAACATTGCACCGTATGGATGACCTTCCCGCCCTTGCACGACATCGGCCTTGGTGCCTCGTTGCACATCAGGTCGCCGCGCATCGACACAGGGCGATTTAGGTTCCTGCCGTCACGTCGTAAGCGGCGGGAAGATGCGAGACACAACCATAATCCTCACGTCCCACAGCAAATCGAGACGGCTAGCGGTAACCTCACATGAATCCAGGAGATGATGCGGGCACGGATGACGATGGCAGCGGCAGCAACGGCAGCAGCCCGCTAAGACATGCATGAGCGTTGCGGGCTCAGAGCCCAGAACGAGCCATCACGACAGCCAGGAAATCAGCCAGGAAATCAGCCCCATGGAGGTCGGTCCCATCGGCCACGGCTTGCGTTCGCCGATGAACTAACCCTCTGGCAACCGGGTTTGCAGGGACGATAAACAAGGGCGCTGGGACACTCTGGGCTGTCAACCTGGAGAGCTCGTCTGGTGAGGTAGGGTAGGGCCGGATGGGCCACGCTCTTGGCGAGTCCAAAGAAGAGGTTTTCCTACCCCACCATTTCGCACACAGCCCAGCCATGTCAGCGCCGCCGGACTGTCACCGTTCAAAAAATGCCTGCCCGACTGCACGCTCGGTTTTGTCCGTCTGACTGGCCATCTCCTGCGCTTCTCCGCTTGCACGTTGGCCCAGGCTGCAGTCAAAGCCCCAGGTTTACTTGTAGCGTATCTCTCAACGTGCCGGGCTTCCGGACAGGTTTCGATACCTCCCACACTCCCCGCGCCAGGCCCCGTCGAGATCTGCGTCTCTCCACGGGCCTAGCCTAGCTCTGAACCGCCGCAGGTCAAAACAGCTTCGAGCCTCATGTTCCCTCGACCCTGTCTGGTACCTATCCTCGCTATCTTAGACACGCCAATTATACACCGCTGCCCCCGTCAGGAGCCCGCCCCCCACCGCCGCCTTGCTAACTTCCGTTCACTTCCGCCCTAATCACCACTGCCGATCCGTCCGCCCTATCTTCCTAACTCCTCTAGGAAAGCTGTATCTGCCACCACGGCGCGCATTGTTCGGGGCGTGGTATGCGGTACCCTGCCACTGCACCGATCCCTCTGGTTAAGGCCGGGTTCTCTACCCGACCGCTCCTCGTAATCTCTGCCTTCTTGCTCTTCCAGTCATGCCTTGGTGAACTGGTACTCTCTCTCAACATAAATCCGTTTTCCCTAAGCCCCGGCCGGCGCCACACGCTTCACTCATACGATCCGTCCAACAAATCACGGAATATTGGCATGATCGTACGTCGAACCGCTGCTGTCCCCAAACGTAGCGATCCCACCGTCCAGCGGCCACAGGACGGTGTGCTGACCTTCAAATAGCAAAAATAGCAACGTTAGCTCCGCTCTCTCTTGCTGTATTGTACAACATATCCGCTCCTGCTAGCAGCCATGCCTACCAACATGTTCCCCATCAACCTTTCGACCCTTCCCTTTGTGGCAACGCGCAAAGCCCTGCTGATTATCGATCTCCAAAATGACTTTATCTCTCCAGACGGAGCGCTTCCTGTCGAGAAGCCAGAAGCCTTTGTCCCTCGTACTCTCGAGCTAGCCAAGGCCTTTCGAGACTCTGGGGCCGGCGAGGTCATATGGATTCGCACCGAGTTTGAGCGACATTGTCCGCTACAGCCTGATGGGGATCAGATTATCGTTACGGACATCCCGATCCGCAGAATTCCCGCCCGAGGCCGTCGTCCAGCGTCTACGGCACACGATTCTGCCGTGCTAGAGGGCGACGATGAAGCATTTCTGAGCTTGTCTGTCACGGTGGAGAAGCCATTATGTGTCCGAAAGGACACCTCTGGCGCTGAGCTTGCCCCTACTGTGCAGGAAGCCGTGGTGGAGGGTCGCGATACGGTCTTCACCAAGACTCACTACAGTGCCTTTGCTTCGGAGCAGCAACAGCTTGTCCAGATGCTCAGGGGGCGCTTCGTCACTGAGATGTACATTTGTGGCGCCCTAACCAACGTCAGCATCTATGCAACGGCGTTGGACGCAGGAAAACACGGTCACGAGATAACCATAGTGGATGACTGCTGCGGGTTTCGCAATGAGCTGCGGCACATGACTGCTTTGCGTCAACTCACGGAACTCACGGGCTGCGAGGTGCTCGACTCGGAGGATGTTATTGCTAAGCTGCCCCCGCCGAAGAAGAAGCAAACGATGACGCCGCCATCAAAGGATAGCGGGAGCGATAAGGAAAGAATAGGCAGGGGGTCCACGGGGCCAAAGGAGAGCAGGACGGATGTGGGCGGCGCAGAACGAGAAGCGGCCACACGTCCCCTGGCGCCCCCGAGTCCCCAGAGTCGATCCACGGGCCTCTCGCCAGCAATTTCGAAGATATCGCTAAGTCTTGGTGGACCCTCACCGTCTTCATTGTTTCCCCCACCGTCCGAAGAGCGCGCGGAGACCACAGCGGAACCCACCCCGACTCAGCCGCGGGGCCCGCAGAAGCCCCCTCAGCCGCAGCCGACTCAGCCCTCCGTCGCCATAGCAGCCGCTGGAAACGAACCGAAGACACGGAGACAATCCGATGTGAACCCCGTCCACATGGACGCGCCCTTGGAAGCACGGGACAGTGGCGGTTCTTCAGAGGAGGAAGTGGATGAGGGTGAGTCACTTCGTGCGATACACAAACGACTTGTGGCAGCACGGTCTGCAAGGCAAGCTGCACAAAGAAGTGAAGCAACCAACCGGGCCGTGAACCAGCCCCGCCCATCTCCGCGTCGTCCCTCGGCCAGCACAAACGCGGAAGCTGAGCAGACGCAGACCAGGATAAAAACCAGACAGCCCCTCAAGCCTGCGAGCCCCGAGGAAAAATCTCCACCGAAGTCGAACGAGCCGCGTGCGAAGCCATCAGCATCAACCGAGAAGACACTCCCGAAACCGGAGAAAGAACATCAACCAAGCGTCGCTTCGAAAGCTGAGCCTAGCAGCATGGCCGAACCACAGCAAGCATCTGCCCCGACCTTCTCCGAGCCCATGTGTGAGGGTGACACCGCCATCATCTCCAATGTTCTGCCTCCCATTCTGGCCAGCAGCGCATTCGATGGCCTGCTGCGCGAGGTGAGCTGGGCCAGCATGTCTCACCTCGGCGGCGAGGTCCCTCGCCGTATTGCTGTCCAAGGCGCCGTGGATGATGAAGGCAACATGCCCGTCTACCGTCACCCCTCCGACGAGTCACCTCCACTTCTTCCATTTTCCCCTACCGTCCTTGCAATTAAGACAGAGATAGAGAAGCACCTGGGCCACCCCCTCAACCATGTTCTGATCCAGCACTACCGCAGCGGTAACGATTACATCAGCGAGCACAGCGACAAGACCCTGGACATTGTGCGCGGCAGCTTCATCGCGAACGTGAGTCTGGGTGCCGAGCGCACCATGTTGTTTCGCACCAAGCGACCGCGCAAGGAAAAGGATGCCACTCCGACCAAGAAACCTGCCGCCGACTCTGAGGAGGAATCGAGCCCGAGTAAGGCACAGCCGCGCCAAACGCAGCGCGCCCCGCTGCCGCACAACAGCCTCTGTCGCATGGGACTGGAGACCAACATGCGCTGGCTGCACGCCATCCGCCAGGACAAGCGCTCCGATCGCGACAAGACCGCAGCTGAGCTGGCACAGGGTGGCGCACGCATCTCTCTCACCTTCCGCCAAATTGGAACATTCCTCGACCCCACCTTAACGAAAATCTGGGGCCAGGGGGCAGTGGCCAAGACGAAGGAGAGCGCGGGGAGCGTAGTCAACGGGCAGACACCTGAGGCGATACGGATGCTACAGGCCTTCGGCACCGAGAACAACAGCAGCGATTTTGACTGGGACGCCATGTACGGCAACGGGTTTGACGTGCTGCACATGGGCTCACCGAAGCGCTTCTGCACCGGAGGAAAGGACCCTCTCGCGAACACGCGAGTCGCGCTAGCACTGGCGGAGCTGGGAATATCCTGCGCAAAGGGAAACGTCGAGGGTGACGTACGATTCGAGGATAACGACGTCGGGAGAGCGGTGATCGACGGCCATGAGACGGTGCTGAGATACCTGGATGCTGTTTATGGGGCAGGCAGAAGATATGACCAGCTGGTAGGCACCGAAGTCGCCAAGCGCTTCGTGCGACTGCAAAGAGGGCTGGATCTGCTCGGCAAGTGGCGCGCTGCCCAGGAGGATTCGAAGGCCAAAGAGGAGGATAAAAAGTCCGGTGGTCTTATTGGCTGGGCGAAGAAGGAGCTCGCCGAGTGGGAGAAGTACGCCGGCGAGGCTGCTGCCTGCAACACCACCGATGGAGGGGAGGCAACAGCCACGGAAGCGGCGATTTACATTGCTGGAGGACCCCAGCCGTCGCCGGCGGACTTTGCGTTCTGGCCTGTGCTGCACGATATCGTCGGCGAGTGCGGCGAGGGTGTCTTCGTTGGGGAGCATCTGAAGAAGTATTATCAGGCGTTTAGGAAGAGGAGTGCCGTGGAAAAGGCACTTGGCCCGAAGGCCGTGGATGGGTAGACAAACAGGAAAAGGGCTTGTGTTAGATGATGAATAGGACATGATTTTTGTCTAGATACCAGTGTGGGATGATATAAACTCAATATACACGCCATTTGCAGATCCGTTATGTCTTTCGTGGCTGTTTCCGTTCCATTGGTCTGTCACGCTGGGGCGGTTTCCTCGTTTGTGAGTGGCTTAGCAGGGGTTTGTTTTTCGGGTCCTTCCTTTACTTCCTCCTACCCGTCATGTGTTTGACTTGAAATCTTTGGCATGTTGATGCGAATGCCACCAACACTTGTCTAGGAGGCTTGTTCAGTACTCACTGCTTATGTTCGGGATTACCACTCACCAATTCTGGGACTCGCCCTCCGTGCCCACTCCGAAAGGTTTTCCCGAAGCCTTCGCGTAAAACACATCGTTTGACGCTATGCGCTCCTTGAGTTTACCCTGATATTCAGAATCTGCCTCCTTCTTTCTGTGAGCCTGCCTCTCTATCATAGCAAGTCATAAGCTTATGCCAGACCTTGTGCATTCAATTGTTGTATCATTCAAGTTCAACCAGTACAAATACCAGTAATATCCCGTTGGGTACTTCAGGTATTTATTTACCTTATCCCTATTTCAAGTCTCGGGCCAAAAGAACAAAAGCTTGACCAAACGCGTGGGAGGCGCATTGTTCACCACCAATGTGGCTCTGGTTTGTCTATTTACAGAATGTGTTGTTTTGTTTTCTTACCGTGAGCCTCTTTATATCCGTGTGCCCAAGTATGTTAATATCGTCAAATCAAAATTGAATCTGAAATTGGCAAAATCTATTTTCAACACTTCACTCTGAATATGCCGAATGTCTTGATCTGTATGGGGACTTCGAGTATCTTGCATCAAAGCACTTCGTACTGCTGACAAGGCCGTGATATTTCCCAAATTAATTCTTGTGATAAGGTAGAACGGTTATTATGAAAGTGCAGGGTACCTTATGATTTCTTCACATACTCTGAAAACTCCCAAAACTCAGCAACGGAAGTAATCCCCGCCAAGTGTATTTTTCGGTCACATTCCTTTGTTGAACTCTTACATGCAACCCACAGAAACACGAACAGGCACAAAAAGGACACAATTTGACAACTCCTTGAGATAGATTGAGCGGTTGTACCGATACTAGCAGCAATACCAACTACCCGTACTTAGCAATATGCTAATCTCAAACGCCTGTAATGTTAGAAAGGCTCGAACAAAGCAATGGCGCACTCAATGTACAGGACAAATCATCCGCCGCCTCTAAAAAACCCAGCAGCAACTGACTGTTAAACCCATTTTTCTCTGACCTCCTACCGCTTCAGTACAAATCCCTTCCGACCCTTCGATGGGGGCTGCCATCACCTTTCCATAGGTTTCTTCCCTCGCCCCCCTTTCTAATCCTTGCTACCAAGGCCTCCTATGGCTTTGCATCCCATGGCAACGGGTACGTACCAACCCAGTCCTCCACCTCGCTCCGCAGCTGCACGATTTCCGGATGATGATCGCCGTTGCCGATATGATCCAGGAAGGTCCTCAACCGCCCCTTGGTCTTCCCTTCGCCCTTGTCCTCAGCGGCCTGGCGGGCGGCCTTATCTACGCGAATAGCAATGGTCACCGCACGGTCCACAATGTCTGCAACGCGGGCAAAATCTTCCTCGCCGAATCCACGTGTCGTCATCGCCGGCGTACCGATGCGGAGGCCGCCGGGTGACAGGGCTGACTTGTCGCCGGGCACCGTATTCTTGTTGGATGCGACACCTACCAACTCCAACACACGCTCGACGCGCGCGCCATCAATACCTTGAGGCTTCAAGTCTACCAGGATAAGGTGGTTGTCTGTGCCGCCGCTCACCAGCGAATAGCCCAGCCCTCCCTTCTCCTTGGGTTCGCCCAGGCGCCGCGCCAACGCTTTGGCGTTTGTAAGGACCCGAGACTGATATGCTCGGAACTCGGGTGTCTGCGCCTGCTTAAGCGCGACGGCCAGGGCGGCGATCGTATGGTTGTGCGGTCCGCCCTGGTGCCCAGGGAAGACAGATTGGTTGATGGGCCCTTCCAAGTTGTAGGACTCCTCGACTCCTGTCTTGGCGTTCGTGCGACGTATGCCTCGGCGGAAGAAGATAAGGGCACCGCGAGGTCCGCGGAGGGACTTGTGGCTTGTAGTTGTGACAATGTCGGCATATCCGAAAGGACCTGGCATTACCTTGGCGGCCACCAACCCAGAGATGTGCGCCATATCGGCGAGCAGGTAAGCATCGGTCTTGTTGCAGATGTCACGCATGCGTGCGTAATCGATTATCCTGCTGTACGCGGACGCACCGGCGACAATGATCTTGGGCCGGTATGTAAGGGCAAGCTCCTCGAGCTTATCGTAGTTGATGTAGCCCGTCGACTCATCGAGGCGGTAGGGAAGGGTTTCGAAGTATTTGGAGATGAAGGAGATCTTCTTAGTGGGGGTCTGGTATCCGTGGGAGAGATGGCCACCATGGGGGAGGTCGAGCCCCATGAGACGGTCCTTGACGTCCATCAAAGCGGAGTAAACGTAGAGGTTTGCTGGGGCGCCGGAGAGAGCTGTGCACCACTTCCATCAGCATAACAGCCAAGATACAAAGTGATGGGGAAGATTTTACCCTGGACGTTGACACCCCATTCTTTGGCATCCAATCCGAACGTTTCTAGCGCGCGCTGTTGGCATAACCTCTCCGAAGCGTCGATAAACTCGTTGCCGCCGTAGTACCGCGCGCCTGGATACCCCTCGGAGTATTTATCTGTAAGGGTTTGTCAGGTTTGTGCCCAAGGAGCTGCAGCCCCGACTTCGGCATTTCGAGAAGAAAAGGGGGATTGGGTACGGACTTTGCATGGGGCTTCCCAAGGCGTCAAGTACAGCCTGGGATGTGAAGTTCTCGGAGGGGATTAGGTTGATGAAGTGTTTTTGTCTCTTCTTTTCCTGGATTTAGAGCCTTGTCAGCAGATGCCATGTTGTGGTTTCGCTTCGGCGGTTATCTCGGATGCGAGAGCGGTAAAGAATTGGGGGGATTTGGACTAACGTTTTCGATGATTTCGTACATGACCGGATCGGCTTGCTGTAAATGGGCTGAAAGAAGCTAAATATACCGTCAGCATTTGGATTCCCAGGGGATAGTAGTGGTTCTCAACACACCTTTTGCTGGGTGTCGTTGGCCGTGGAGGAGATCGCCCTCCTTTGCCCCGATGCACGGCATTGTCTCTGTCTCTGAACATTGAGAGCCGTCCTGCACAATCCTGTCGATGCCGCTGCAGATGTAGATATCAAGGCCAATGCTGCCGGAGAGGCCGCTCGAAGGCACGCCCGCATCGGTGTGCGTGAAAGAATGGCGGACATGGTGGGCAGACGTCAAACTGTGGAGCTTTCCGAGATCGCCGGTCAGCTTCGAGACAACCCAATGCAGGCAATTGAAAAGACATACCAATTTAAGCCGCACTTGACGTTTACCTTGCTACCGTTCGGCAAGGGGTAGTCCGTCCTTGGGTCCGGAATTTGGGAGCTGTGAGCTTTCGCAAGCAAATGCAGGTGGTGACGAAGTTGGTTCCAAAGTCACCCGCTATCCGTCGTCTTCAACCAGTGGGGTCGGAGAAGCTCCCCCGCGAACTTCGCCGAGGCTAACGACTTGCGCACAGGCCACACGACGCACAAGCCATGCTCAACTGCCAGGGAACATCACCCAAGCGACCCGCGCTAACGTTTGTTCTCCACTCTTCTCCCCTTCTCTTCAATCAACTAAATTTGGGGATGATGAGCATGCTTCCAAACAACATTCTTCCGGCCTTCTCCTCTCACAAGGGTTGGGCTACGGGAGACATGCTGACATGTCCTGGCACAAACCACCACACTTGAGGGACAATGTGAAGCAATCTGACCCAACAATCATATCGGTTGATGCCCGGCTTGCGGAAGCAGCCGTCCCCTTCTCTTGTCTTGTCTGAGGTAGCTTTTGGGGTCAGATGCATCTGTCGTGTCGCTATACTTTGTGTGGACGGTGGTGAGGTCATCGGGGGCGACATTAGGCGGTCGTTCGAAGCGGCATTTGTGTGATCATTGAGAAATCATCGAGGGCTGCGCCCCAAAGGGAAGGACATGGACCCCAAGGAAAGGAAATGGATACATCGGAACTTCTTGCAATATGCTAGCTGATGATGATCACGGACGGATGAGTCTCAAGTCTAGCGGCTCGTCACTTATGTCACACGACCAGTCTGCGCTGTCTCGCAAAGCCGGTCAAACCCATAGATTCCGTTTTCAATGCCATACATGCATCCCCAGAACCTCACCCGGTCAGGAGGTGACAACCCACCCCACGTAGCATCATAAAGCACCAGACTGTCCAGGGCCGAGTCCACGTGTGGATTGTGAGTGTGTGGGAATGCGACCAGAAAAGAGCCCAACCGATTACTCCGAATGCAAGGCCGCCTAGCAGAAGTCCGTCTTTCACCCAGCCACCGAAATCTACTTGGATTCCTCCTCCTCGCCCATAAGAGCGTTCCGCTTCGCTGTCTGTCTCTCCAGCTTGCGCTCGCGGGCAGCCTTAGTGCGGGCACGCTTGGCGTCCATCTCCTCCTTGATGTGTCTCTCACGAGCCTTCTCGGCCTTGGCGCGGTGAATCTGTACGATGTGTCAGTACCTGGGAAAAGGGAGGGGCGAGCTTGGTGGAAACGTACGTGCTCAACAAGCGCTCTCTTGTGCTTGAAGGTGTTACCCTTGGCGAGGTGGTAGAGCTCGTGGTACAGGTGCTTGTCGATCTTGCCGCTAGCACGGTACTTCACGAGCAGACGACGGAGGACCCGTTGGCGGCGCATCCAAAGAACCTGCCTGTTTTCCCATGTGTCAGCCGCCAATCCAACCGCCATCTCTCTATTCCAGTCCATATTCTTCTTGGAGGGGGCGAACGTACTCGGGCATACGGGCATCGGCGGTACCCTTGCGCTTACCGAAGCCACGGTGGCGACCGTCACGGCGAGCGAGGTTGAGGGCACGGGCGCGCGACCGCGAGTGCATGGTAACGGGCTTCTTGATAATGAGTCCATCGGCAACGAGCTTGCGGATCGTCTGGCGGGAGTTGGCATTGCTGATCTCGCTGACCTCGCTGGGGTCGAGCCAGATCTTGCGCTGACCGACGCCCAGGACGGAGGACGCAAGCCGCTTCTGGGTCCGCAGATTAACCCTATAGAAGGCGAAATGTCAGCATTCCGCGTTGCGCCCATCGAGTTGATCGTGATCGGGTTGACGGTGGTGATGGGGGCGTCATGGACGGCGCCTTGAAGTCTGCCAATCCGGAGCGGGTTTTCGGGTGCTGCGACGCAGGCCACGGAAAATCCGCATCCTGACAGCTTCTATGACGACCGGCGTGTTCGATGGGATGGGTTTCGAGGGCACTCACATCTTGAAGGATTTGCTGCGTGATGGTTAGTATCTCGTTGTTGTCGATGGATTGAAATTTCCGCTGAGGGGAAGTTCAAGACCTGGGAATTTCTCACACACCCAGTTTGTGGGTTTGCGCAGTGGGGCGGGTGGCTGATTGCGATTGGAGAGGGCTAGCGCTGAGTCACGTGGCCACGCACGCGAATTCTGACGTCCGGGCTCCGGGCCTGCCGCGATTTTGGCCAGCTGCTGCCAGACACTCAATTTTGGTGCAAAGGTCATCCCTGCGGGCGTCCAACGTCATTCCATTGCATTTACACCAGCATCTCGGTCATCAAAATGATGGAAAATTTGGCGTCTGCGATCATATTCTTTTCGATTCTCAGCACCCCTCACTGTTCCGCGTCACCGCAGTTTGTGACTGGGCTGCTGTTGAAGGACAGCGGGCCAATCAGCTGATCGCATCCCTTTGGTTCCCGTCTCCATAGCTCCGTATCGCATCGCACAACTTCCTCCACGCCCTCCTAGACGAAGAGGGCTAGGAGATTCAGTTCGTCTATTCCATGAGTGGTTATCTTGTTAGCTCATTGTGCCATTCTCATGACCGCATGCACGCCAAAACGCAGGACTTTGGTGGCACCCTAACCGAGGCTCAAGAGGGTGGATACAGACAGCTTGGTGCGGAGGATGGAGTCCCTCCGACCGGACCGTGCTCAAGTGGCATACTTGGATTTTTGAGTGCCAGTTGGTTTCTTTGTCGGGTGTGATATTTTTCTGGGATATTTTTCTGCGGTCTTCACCCAAGATATTGCGGTGTTTTGGCTCTATGAGATCTTGATGGGCCTCGTTTGCCAAAACTGCATGTTACGTTGACACGCCCAAGTGGCGATTCGACTCTATTCTATTCCCTTGCCGCAAATTTCACAACATTCGAGGCTCGCGTACCCAGTATCTCGGCGCTAGCTGCACCGATGACAGCAAGTTGCTGGACCCCTTGATGAAGTCTGATGCGCATCCAGTTGAAGCAGAAGAGCACTAGATTCTTAGACTTGCTCTTCTCACTCTTTTTAAGAGGAGAGGGGTCTTCTACTTATGCTTCTGCTGACCAGAGTGCCAACTCACCTTGCAGAGGTGAAGTCTGGTACGAGTGGATCTGAAGACGGTAGTCTACATGTGCACACAGAGATTCAAACAGAGATGAAGGAGAGATTCAATCCAATTCATCCCACCCATTTCTTGTTTACTTCATGTTGGCTGTGGACATTCAGTGACATACTCGGATCGCTGATGCGAAGAACTTTCCTGGACGTGATCATTGGCATCGATCGTGTCCTGAGAGATCAGCCATAATTGATCCGTATCTTGTGCCATTCTCAAGTGATTGCTGAATCAACCATCAGCTGCCATGTTTGGCGTGAGTTTCAATACGTGAATCAAACAATACTATGAAAAATGGCAATCTCCAGGACGTCGATCAAGGGAATCGTTTGAGACGAGAGGTTTTGAGCCTAGAACATAGTAAGACTGAATCTCGTGAGATCAAGACATATACTGATCCGTCAGCTGGATCTGACAATGGGCAGTAAATCATCATTTCCTTTCAAGTCACGAAAGTGAAGTTTGTTGAGTTGCTTGGATTCCAATCCGCAACTACCTTCCAAATCGCACTCGTGATATTTGGCGGGACACTACATGTCGATTAAATTAAATGCTAACTAAGTTTTGAAGAACCGGAACATGAACGGCTATGGCTACAGCCAACATCAGCCCAAGCGATGCTGAGTTGGTTCCTCCAATGTTTTTGCTTCCTTGAACGATGGTCGTGGCACCGGGAGCAGTGTTTCCAGAATTTCCAGAAGTTGTCGTTGGGCTGGCACCATTGTTGACCTCGTCGTCGTCGTCATCGTCATCGTCACCGTTCGAGAATATCGAGCTTCCGCTGCCATCGGTGCAAGTCTTGCCATTCTTGCAGCACCCACCCGTGACGCAGTAGAAGCCAGCCTTGAGGTTCGTGTCAGCATTACTGTGTTTTTCGGCAAGCCGATCGTGTGGTGGAGACTTACCTCGCAGAATTTCCCCTGGCCAGTGTTGCAGCATGTACTGCCATCGCTGGGGATGCAGAACTCGTCGTCACACCTCCTCTTCCCGGCAGAGCAGGTAATGGAGCTACCGCTGCTGCCACTGCTCCCGCTTCCACTACTGCCACTGCTGCTACCACCGCTCCCGCTGCTGCCGCCGCCGCTGCCACCCGATAGCTTGTCGCATGTTCCGCCTAACCCGCAGACCTCTCCGGCATCGCAATATCCACCGCCTTGACAGCACACCGAGCCCTTGGGCATGCATCTGCGCAGCGAGAGGTTGTGTCAGTAACCAAGTCCAGTAGTGTCCTCGAAGCCGAGCGCTCTACATACCCGGTGCCGCACTCTACTTTACCGGCCGCGCATTCAGCGATACCGCTGCAGGTCTCGCCGATCTGTCATCACAGAGATTAGTTTCAGTGCCAACACAGCATCTACATTGGAAAGATACATACCGGGCAGCAGCCAAGCGCAGTACAGTACTCGTCCGATTCACAAAATCCGGCCCTGCAGCATTTTGTCAACCTCAAACTCCCAATCCAAATCATCACCGCTGCCAGGAACCCTTACGTGCCACAGCATATGCTGTTCAGAGGCATGCAGCCGGTGCCACAGTCGGTGGACCCCACGTCGCATTTGCCGGACACGCCACCGGTGGCGAAGACGTTGATGCCGGGGATGTTGGGCGAATGTCCCGCCGTGTCAGTGGGCATCCGGGCCGACAGCAGCCCGCTCATCAGCGTCCTGGCAACGAGCGTTTGGACCTTCATGGTGACTTTTAAGAATCGAAACAACTGCAAGGAAAGAATGAGGTGACTGAGTCGCAGACCGGCGAACAGTGAACGAGAGACAGCTCGGGGGAGGAGTACTACTTCGATGAGAGGAACCGAGACAAAAAAGCCACAATATGGTGGCGGCGTCACATTCTCTTTTATGGAAATTCATGGAAATATCTCCCTTGCCCGGCTGGCGGTGCCGAGCCGACCGGGGCGAGCACCGCCGAGTTGGCACCGCAGAGATCGGCATTGAGCATCTTAGCTGAAGACCTGACAGGGCTACCTGAGCGGTCGCGGAACTGCAGGCATTCACAACCTTTTGAGGTGGCGCTCGGCCGGGGGTGTGAGAGGGCGCGCCAAGGCGTTGCTTATTTGTGAATCGGCGCAACTTTTTTGGAACCTCCGGAAAGCCCGCTCTTCTCTGCCATGATGCGATCAGGATACGCTCATGTTCACGGGCGCGACGATATATTAGATCGAGGAGGTATGTCCTCTTGTTTGTCCAAGGCCGCTGCGTGATGTTGCGATGCTTCAGGAGGAAATGGCTGACTCTGTTCCAAGACATCAAAAAATGACAGCATGTCGATTGGTTGCTCTTTTGGGTTGTCGACAAGGGGGTCGCTCGCGAGGACTTGGATCTGCAAGGTTTAAATGATCAGCAACAAGCCTCCTCAGACCCTCCAGCGCAATCGGCGATGCGATTGTGTTGCCATCGCACAGAGTGCCTTGCGAATTGGGAGGCTGGAGGTCGCGTGACATCTTCAAAACTACTCTATTGACCATGGGGTTGTGCTATCTTGTCTTGAAGCACGGCCCGTCCCCTTGCCAGGTTCTTCGCGATGTTATCCGCGTCTCGTATTTGCGCTAGTGCTGCACATGAGCTCAAGCATTTGGCTGACAGATCTGAGACGGGAAACCAATGCGATGTCTTTTGATATCAACTGATACTGTAGCCTCCTCCAGCTAACGTTCCGAGTGGCCTCCATCGCTCCCCAAATATCCCGCCTGAAACCTTGTAACTTGCGTTCTGAACGTCTCCCTCTGCTCTTCAAACCTTGCCAATGCGACGTCCGTTGCTCTCGGCGTTGGGAACCCCCATTTAGCGACCTCGGGCTTGTCCTGATTCCCCGGAGGACGACAGTTCTCTAGCATCTCGCTCAAGGCGTCCAACTCTGCGTCCAAGTTTTCCTCAATATTCCTGAGGATCTCATCCTCGTTGCGCTCCTTTCTGCGTTTCGTCCCGGATATGGCCCGCTCCAGATTTGGGAACAGCATCCTCGCTTCCTCGGCAGCCAGGGTCCTAAGTCGGTAAAGGTGGATAGTTTTGGCGACTTCGAGGCAGAGGGAGCAGCGCGGGGCGTCGAGATGCACACCAACTTCCTTGAGACAGTGGTTTGCTGACAGTGCGTTGATGTTGTCGTCGGACAGGCGCGCGAGGCATGTGTGGCAGCGCCCTTTTTTGAGGCCGAACTTGTCGCTTTTATGGGGCTCTAGGAGTTCGGACCTGGAGAGCAGGACTGCCGAGTCTGAGAGGTCGTCATCGGAGACGTCATCGCGCCGGGTGTTCGGGCTCATGGCGGTAGCTTTGTAGGTACGAGGCTGAGAATCTTTTGATGCGGACGCCGTATATCAGTCTCCCGGAGGGTTGGAAATACTCGGAGCAACGGCAGCGGTGGTTGAGAGACTTTCCATTCCGCTAAAGTTCCAGCCAGGAAAGTTGAGGTTGATATAGATCTCGGCGAAGGCTAGTGAATCACGGAGAGCGTAACTAGCCCGTGATGCAATGAAGGAATGGTTCCTAGTGACTTGAAAGGGCGGTAATAGACGCATTGAAGTGAAGGTTAGCGGTCACGGGGCTTAAATTCACGGAACAAGCTTCCTCCACTCTCGTCATTAGGGGGAATCCGCATTACCGAGCCTTTAGGTTAACTCGCGGTGCTATCGTATGAGAAAAGGTGAGATGTATGATTTCACCGTCATGGCCGTCACATTCTATTGAAGCACACTGTAGTCAATAAAAGGCCAAGCTTCCTGAACATTTGGGAACGGCAGGATCGTATGGGCAACCCCGTTTAAAAACCAGGGAGTCACACCCTGAACATGGTCAGGTGGGCATCCAAACACAAAAAGCCTGATTTTCTGACCCCTCATTCCCGTCTGACTGAACACTCAGCACTTTTGGAGCTTTTCGAAAGCCAACAGCCAAGGTTCTTCTGTTTCGTCCTCGCGCAGTGGTTGTGTTCGACTTAAAGCGCCTTTTTCATTGCATAGGTACTGAGGGACCCGGATCATACGACTAACTTGGAGCCTCTTGCAGGCAGTTAGACTGGGCTCGAACAGCAGCTTCCTTTCCAACAGCGTTTTTGCAGTCCACCAATTTTGGCTCCAACGACGGCACCCATGTTCAACTGCCCCAGAAATTCGATCCGATCTCGCAGCCGGGTGTTTTTGAGGGAATCTTATCACTTGAGAAGATTACCAATTGATGAGCTCCCCCGTGGTCGGACACCCCGCGACCCAGCTCACTGATGCCGCATTCAAGTTTGCGGCACCATCCATACCTCCTGTACGAAAACGCATGACACGCGGTGATGATGGCTGCCGGGCCTTCTGCATTCTGATATGAGTGCCCTCCCAAACATGCAGTTTGTGATGTGGCTCAACAAGTTGAGCGCGAAAGAGGTATAGTTCGAGGCGAAGAGAACTGGCATGAATCCAACTTTCAGATTTTACCCCCGCTTGATAGCACAATTGCAGCCATCGACTTGTTAACACCTCCATATGTCAATCTGCCACGGCATCACAAAGGGCATGACTAAGACTCACTGACGCTGCGCCACTTCAAAATGGTTTAGCCTTGACAAGGCAATAAGCGAGGTACTTCGCCTGGACATGTAACCCAACAGGCCGCTTCCTGCATTAATGCGACTGCTCGGCTCCCGAAAAGGGGCACCTAATTATTGAATTTACGTCAGTTCGGTCAGCCGCCATGATTGACAGTGCCATGCACAATCGGAAGCCGTCAACCGGTTACTGGAATACATTATTCCTCTCTCTGCAACTCGAATCCTCTTCGAAATCGGTGTTATATCAGCTTCGAAGACCTCAGTCCGCCTCAGCCTAACTTTGTCATATCTCCACCCGCTCACGTCGCCTCGCCCCCGACATGCCTGCCCTGAAGGCGCAATTACGCCAGGCGACTCTATCCGACGCGCCAGCCCTTGCGGAAATTGGGTACAGCGCTTTCGGCAATGAGGCTATCGACGGCCACTGGTTCCCTCACAAGGATCAATATCCAGAAGACTACCGTCGAGCAATCGCCAGCGAGATCGTGACACGGCTCGTGACACCCGGAAATGTGATCATGTTGGCCGAGATTGATGAGGGGGATTCTTATTCGGCCCATGTTGAGCGCGAAGGCTCCGAGATTACGGCGCTGTTAAACAAGACACCGAAGGCTAAAAAGGTGGTGGGATATATTGTCGTTGAGAAGCACGGCTCGAAAGCGGAAGATTTCGCCAATTGGAACCCTGATACGCTGATGCAGAGTATGTATCTCCTCCTGATGCACATTTGGTGGGTTTCTCAGCTCTAATGACAGATAGAGATACGCCGATATCTCCTCCAAATCAAGGACTTCATATCATCAACGCTGTGGCCCAACCGCGCTGTGGACGCTGAAACCTACCGCAACTACTACGAGCAGGCTACGAAGATATACGTGGAGCATTTGGACACCACGGAGAGTCCTTGGATCGACTGCCGCGGATTGGCTGTGCTTCCTAGCCACCAGAGACGCGGTTATGGCGAGCAGCTGCTCAACTGGATCGCCCACAAAGCCTGGCTGGAGGATGTGCCGATCTTTGGGGACTCGAGTCCCACTGCGCTGCCGATATATTTACGGGGTGGCAGCGAGCAGATCGGGAAGGTGAAGCTGTCGGCGAAGGTGGTGGATGCCGGGCCCGGGCGTGAGCCGGTGAGGTTGGAGGAGGTGGAAGCGACGTTGATACGGTGGAAAACATGATTCCCGGCTTTTGCTGAGTAGCGGTGTTCCCTATTTGGGCGGATTCTTTTCTCCGTGGTTTGGTACGACTTCGCGGCTGAGCTGTCTCCGAAGCACCTAATTTACCTACCATCAAGCTGTTCTACGTCTAGCGCACCAATTAACTTTACGGACCCAATCCAGCCAACAAAAACTCTGGCTGCTGGGCTGGTGACGGAAAAACGGGGACTCTTTTATCCACCATACCGTAACACGCTTGTGTCCGTGTAATTACCTACCTGCCCTGCACTGATGGCACTCCAACCGAAAATACTGCCTTAACCTTCCACCTAAGGTACGTACACAGCGAGATTTCTCTTCCGACGGACGGACTTTCCAGGATCAAGTACATCAGAGGACGCCATTCATCTCGATGATGGGCGATATATTACTTAGGGCCAGAGGTTAGCAGTGGCAAACCTGAAATCACAGGTATTCAGTTCCCCAGGCACCTCACTAGAACGATGTGGTCAGTCACGATCCGCACGGTAGTGGCGCTATGGGCTCTGGCTCAAGAGGTTACAGCTCAGAGCAGCTTCAGCAACCCGGTTCTTTATCAAGATCTCGCGGATGTGGATATTATGCGGCATGGCGACACCTTCTACTACTCGGCCAGTACGATGCACTTCTCCCCGGGGGCACCAATTCTTCGATCATATGACCTAGTCAACTGGGAATACTTCTCGCACTCGGTGCCGTCGCTTGACTTCACTCCCGGTCCTTCGTACAACCTGTCTGGCAGCAGCGCATACAATGCAGGCATCTACGCCTCGTTCTTAAACTACAACAGCAAGCTCAAGACATGGTACTGGGGCGGCTGCATCACCAACGACTACAAGACGTACATCTACACGGCCGCATCTCCCGAGGGGCCATGGTCCAAGAAAAACGTGATCAACTCGTGTTACTACGACTGCGGAATGCTGGTCGACGACGATGGCACAATGTACGTCGTCTTCCTGACCAGCTGGAACCAGAAACAGCTTTACGTCGCCCAGCTGTCGGCGGACGGAAAGGAGGTGAAGAGACAGCAGGTGTGGACGACGGAGAGCTCGCTGGACTATGTGGAAGGCTGGCGCATGTACAAGCGCGGCGGCAGCTACTACATCCTGGGCGTCCATCCGATGGACGGCAACATCATACTCAAGGGCAGCAGTCCTTGGGGTCCCTTCACGTGGAAATGGCTGGTGCGCAACGGGGGCGCCCTCGTTGCCGGCGCCAGAGTGCCCCGACAAGGTGGCCTCGTCACGCTGCCCAACGGCACCTGGTACCACATGGCCTTCATCGACGCCTACCCAGGCGGTCGCCTTCCCGCTCTCGCACCGGTTGACTGGTCGGCCGACGGCTGGCCCACGGCGCGCCTCGTCAACGGCCAATGGGCCAAACAGTACCCGTACCCGCTTCCCCCACGCGCCGTCAAATCCATCGTCGGAACCGACACGTTCAACAGCACGTCGCTCGGCCCCCAGTACGAATGGAACCACAACCCCGATCCGTCGGCCTACTCCCTGACCGCCGACGGCCTGCAGCTGCGGACAGCCACCGTGACGGACAACTTCTTCATGGCCCGCAACACGCTGACGCATCGCATCCTGGGGCCGTCTTCGACTCTTACCATCAAGCTGGACTACTCGAAGCTTGCCGAGGGCGACCGTGCCGGCTTGGTGCTTTTTGATTACACCGCAGGCTGGATCGGCGTCGTCCGCGAGAACAACTCTGTCCGCGTCGTCATGTGGAATGGCATCACCCTCTCAGAAAATGGCTGGAAGCCCAACAGCAAGGGCACCCAGGTGGCGAGCGCTGCTATCAGCGGGGGAAGCATCTGGCTGCGCACCAAGGTGAACGTGTTGCCTGGCACGCAGCAAGGTACCTTCCAGTATAGTACCGACGGCACTACGTTTGTCAATCTCGGTAATGCTGTGACCATTGTCAATGACAAGATCTTCTTCATGGGCTGGCGGTACGGTGTCTTTAACTTTGCGACCAAGGCAAGGGGTGGGAGTGTGACGGTGCGCAGTTATACGATCGATGGGACTATGATGAACAGTGTTCAGCCGAAATAACGGAGCTGTAGAGGCTCTTTAATTCCTTCATTCTTAGCCATACTGTAGCCCAAAGATAGAATAACCGTATTACATGAATGATTCACGCCGTCGTCGGGTGTTGGCCGCCATCTCAGGTTCGAAGCGGGTGGTCAAGCCTGTATGGCACCCCAACGGATGCCCTTTCATCAAATTCAAACAACGACGGTTGTATAGTGTAGCGGTTATCACATCGGATTCTGATTCAGTCATCCAACTGGTCTTTCTGGTAACCCCGGTTCGATTCCGGGTACGACCTTTGTGGCTCTGTGGGGTGGAGAACTTCGATCTTCTTTTTGATGTGGCTGCCCTCGAGGGTGGAGCTCGACTGCGCGACAAATGTGGATCTGCTGAACCTATGCCAATGTCAGGCCCTCTTCTCGTCCAGAAAAGAAAACTCCCTTGTCGAGGAACGTGATACTAGCCCTCATTCACAGCCGTCTGACCACAAACCTCAGCCCTATTCCGGTCATCTTGCTGCGAATCGCCTCTGACTTTCCTTCCAGCTCAGCGAGCGTGTACTCCCGCGTCTTCAGATCCGCCTCAACCGCCCACTTGCTCCCAGTGGCTTCCCCCACACGCTCCCACAATTCCTTCCAGCTCTGCGGGTTGTGTCGAAAGTGCTTCCTTCCACTCTTGTCGCCGGCCCGGCCGAACTCGCCCGCCTCCTCATGGCCTGACTGTCGTCCAACGACGAGAGACCCCGGCTTCGGGGCGAGTAGCTGCACGACGCGCGCGGCGACTTTCTCCTGCTCTTCAAGGCCGAAGAGGTGGAAAAACGCACCGGTGTAGATGATGTCCATCTGTCCCGCGAGCGCGACCAGCGGCGACGCGTCGTCGAAGACATCGGCGGCGATGAAAACCGTCTGCAGTCGCTCTCTGTCCTTGAAGAGGTCGTAGCCGACTTCGATGAGCCCGCCCCAGAGGTCGGAGCCGTACGTGTTGGCCGAGGGGGCGCCGTCGGCGACGAGCTGGCGGATTTCTTGGCCGAGACAGCAGCCGAGGTCGAGGAACTTGTTGCCGCGTTTGACGCGCGCTAGGACTTCTCCATAGATGGGGGTGCTCATCAGGCTTAGGTCTAGGAATTGGAACATTCCGATGCAGGGGTAGGGACACACTTGGAAGGCTTTCATTCTCTGTTGGTAGATTGTTAGCAGAGGGTTTCTTTTGGGGTGGCGGCGAGGGAGGGCTTACCATTGCTTCAACATGGCTGTTGATTTCGGCGTTGGGAATGCCGCTGTATTCGCGCAGCAGCTTGCGGCCGGGCTCGGTCAAGGCCGATGCATCGAGATCGTAGAACTCGATCTTGCGCGGGTTTGCCGAATTGGGAACGGTGGAAGGGGCTGCCATAGTGTCAAAATTTCAATGAAAAGGAGGCGATGGGGTACTGCGAGCGACCGGGCGGCGACGACGTCTGCCTTATATCGAAAAGCATTGAGAAGGTAGTATTCGCATAGTAGTCCGTGACTCACATGCCACACTAGAGTATCTCATGTCACGCGGGAGATTAGGGGTGTCAGGTGACTTGGTGCTTTTCTTCCCGGCGGCCAGTCACAATCGTTCCCGCCCAAGCGGCCGGTAAAATCTGCTGCGACGTCATTCCCCAGCAGGCAAGGCCCCAGGAAGCCAAGGTCGCATGGCGGCTTGCATTGACAACCAACCATCTGGCGACGTCAACAGCAATTCTAAACCCGGTTTTGAGCGAGCGCGTCGAAATTAACGACAATGGGCTCAACGTATATAGCATCAAATTGATATCCTCTACCGTCCGCATTGATAGATTCTTCACCACGATACGCCGTGATTACCTGTGCATCCGAACGATCCATCCGACGCCAGCCAACAGCATCAACAACAGCATCAAAATCAACTTCAACAGCACCATCATCAACAATGCTCTCCCACCTCTCCGTCATCTTCATCCTGCTCACCTCCCTCCCCCCAGCCCTCACCACCCCAACCCACGACCCCCCCTCCTCCCCAGCAATCCAAACCCTAACCATCACCGCCGCCCCCTCTGCTCCCTCCACGGCCCCCTCCTTCCTCTCCCCCACAGCATTCACCTCCGCCATCCTCAACAGCACCAACACCTTCCGCGCCGCCCACAACGCCACCGCCCTCGCATACAACACCACCCTCGCCTTGTTCGCCGCCGCCTGGGCAAGCTCCACGTCCTGCGAGATGAAACACAGCGGCGGGCCGTACGGCGAAAATCTGGCGATTGGGTGCTCTGATGTGAGCGGGTGTGTGGACGTTTGGGGCGAGGAGAGGGGGATGTATGATTTTGGGAGAGGGGAGTTTTCGACGGAGACGGGGCATTTTACGCAGCTGGTGTGGAAGGGGACGAGGGAGGTGGGCTGTGGGAGGAGGGAGTGTGGGGAGATGGGGTGGTTGTTGGTGTGTGAGTATTGGCCGAGGGGGAATGTGCTGGGGAGGTTTGTGGAGGAGGTTCAGGGGAC